>Ga0209098_1001540_pt1 | contig 21966 bp, 16 predicted proteins | sample AD_JPNHW1_MetaG_FD_184429 | JGI IMG/M metagenome (GOLD analysis project Ga0209098, IMG submission 184429) | Active sludge microbial communities of municipal wastewater-treating anaerobic digesters from Japan - AD_JPNHW1_MetaG (SPAdes) (version 2) | ecosystem: Engineered > Bioreactor > Anaerobic...
TGCACTGTTCCGTCTCGGCAAATACCCCGATGCTGCGGAAATGTTCGGAGAAGCAACCCGTCTCATGCCGGACTTTATCGACGCGTTCCGGGAACAGGGCAGGACCCTTGGCATCACCGGCAGGTACCAGGAAGCCGTTGCCGCGTTTGACCGCGTCCTCTCCGTCTTCCCCCAGGATCTTACTGCACTCTACGGGCAGGCCCGGGCTTATGATCACATGGGGTCGTATAAAGATGCGGTCGCCGCGTATTTCCGGGTGAATTGTGTCGAGCCTTCCTGCGAACGGGCGTTTTTTTACAAGGGGTTTGCTCATATCCTGCTGCACCAGTACGACGAGGCAGTAGACGCGTTCGACCGTACGATAGAGATCAATCCCGGGAACGCGGAAGCATGGCAGGAGAAAGGCAAGGCACTCGTGGTTCTTGAAAAATATGAAAGTGCCGTTATCGCGTTTGACGGATACCTGGCAATCCGTCCGGAGAATGCGGCCATTGTCTTCGAAAAAGGACTGGCGCTTACCAAGCTGGAACGAACAGAGGACGCGCTTGCAGCGTTCGCCCAATGCATCTCTCTCGGGCTGGACACGGCACATGTCTACGCTGAATTGGCATACGCCCTTTTCCGGCTGGCCCGTTATGACGAGGCCCTGACCGCTCTGGACAAGTCCCTTGGACATGCTTCGGAAGATGCGCACGTGCATCTGGTACGGGGCGAATGCCTGATGCACCTGAACCGGTATGCCGATGCATTCGCCGCATTCGAAGCAGCTGTCGCGCTGGATCCGGAGAACAGCCGGGCGTACCGCGGGCGCGGTCTTGCCCTCGTGAAACTGGAGCGCTATGAAGATGCGGTTATAAGTCTTGACCGTGCCCTGGAAGAGGACACGGCAAATCCCGAGCTTCTTACCTGCAAGGGTTATTCGCTGTATCAGCTGAAGCGGTACAAGGAATCCGTTGAAGCCCTCGGCAAATCCCTGAAACGGAGGCCCCAGCACCCGGTCTCCCTGCTGTACCGGGGAAAATCCTACATGTGCCTCTCCCAGTGGGAAGACGCACTGAAAACCTTTGAACAATACGTTTCTCTCGACCCGTCGCGGGTCCCGGGGCAGTATAACAAAGGGCTGGTCCTTTTCCGGATGAAGCGGTACAAGGAATCCCTTGCGGCTTTTGAATCGGCGCTCGAGCTGGACGAGACCCTGACCGATGCCTGGTACTACAGCGGGCTCTGTTATGTGCACCTGGGGAACAATGCACCGTCGGTTACCGCCTTTGACCGGGCACTCCGGCTGAAACCGGATTTCTATGATGCCAGTTTTGAGAAGGGACTTGTCCTGTCGGATCTGGGCAACTTTGAGGAAGCGGTAACGGCACTTTCCCATGCCCTCGCAGTGAATGACAGCAAGCCCGATGCACACTATGCAAAAGGCCTGGCACTGGAAGCACTGGGGCGTTACGAGGAGGCACGCTCCTCGTTTGACAGGACCGTTGCACTGGATCCCGAATATTCCAATGCCTACTTCAACCAGGGCGTGGTTCTCATGCAGCTCGGGAAGCTGCCCGAAGCGATAACGGCATTCGACAATGTCCTGGCCCGCCTTCCGAATCATGCCGATGCCTGGCACCAGCGGGGGATTGCCTATGAATTCCTGCAGGACGACCAGCAGGCAGTTGAGTCGTACGAGAAAGCACGGCAGTACGATCCCCGGAACGGCGAGCTGCTCTTCTCGGAAGGCAAGACCTTTGCACGGCTGGGTAAATTTGAGGATGCGGTCCGGATCTTTGATCTTGCACTGGGAGTAACTCCTGACCGGGGGGAACTCTCTTACGAGAAAGGGCTGTCGCTTGCGGCACTCGGGCGTCATGAAGAGGCCGAGGCCGTTCTGGAAAAGGCGGCAAAGGGTCTCCCGGAAAAGTTCGAACCTTCGTACTACCGTGGCTTATCCCTCATGAGCCTGGATCGGTATGCTGATGCTGTTGCTGCATTCACTGCCGCAATCGGTCTGGCACCGGAAAATCCGGAGTTGTGGTTCCAGAAAGGAACGGGACATGCCCTGCTGGGCCAGTTCCAGTCCGCACTACCGGCATTTGAGCAGGCAATCGCGATCCGGACGGAAGATACCCGTTTCCACCGGGGGCGTGCCCGGGCGCTCGTTGCCCTGGACCGCAACGACGAGGCCGTCCATTCGTTCGATACGATCATCGAACAGAATCCGGAAGATGCTGCGGCATGGTACGAGAAAGGGCTGGCATTGTACCGCCTGGGAAAATACCAGGAATCCCTTGCAACCCTTGAAAAGGCCTGTATGCTGGATCCGGCAAACCATGACGCCCTCTATCATCTCGCTGCATCCCAGCTTGTACTGGAAATGTACCCCGAAGCAGTAAATTCCTACCGTAATCTGCTGAAGGGGGATGCGGGAAATTATTCCGCATGGTTTGAACTGGGAACCGCGCTGGTCTCCCTAAACCGGCTGGAAGAGTCGCTCGATGCCTTTGACCATGCGGTCCGGATCAAACCGGCATATTTCGATGCGCTCTATCAGCGGGCCCGGATCCTCGACCGCCTCGGACGTCTGAACGATGCCATAGAAGGATATAATCAGGCCCTTTCATTCCAGCCATTGCATGTCCCATCGTTCCATTACAAGGGCTTGGCACTATCCCGTCTGGGAAGGCCCGAGGAAGCCGTCAAGGTTTTTGACCGTGCGCTTGAGATCGATCCTGCGTATGCGGATTCATTATTCGAAAAAGGACATGCCCTGAGCACCCTGGGCATGTACCGTGAAGCGGTAAAAACATTCGACAAAGTGCTGCAGATCGAAAAGAACCATGCCGAAGCGAACTATTACAAGGGGGTTGCACTCGCGAGCCTCGGGAGGCACGAGGACGCGATACTTGCGCTCAATAAGACGCTCGAACTCGATGGTGAAAACGACAGGGCGCATTACCAGAAAGCGCTGTCGCTGGCTGCCATTGGCAGGAAAGAGGAAGCGATACAGGGTTTTGATCGCACGCTGGAGCTTGTACCGCGGTCAACCGATGCGCTGCTCCACCGGGGTATGGTACTGATACAACTCGGACGATACGATGATGCCATCGAGCCGTTTATAAAAACCCTTGAGATCGATCCCTCCAATGCTGAAGCCTGGTACCTCAAGGGGAGTGCCCTCTTTGCGCTCGGGAGATACGAGGATGCGATCAATGCATTCAACCGGGCGATCGAGATACGTCCGGATTACACACAAGCATATTACGAAAAAGGAAGGGCGCAATCCCAGCTGGGTATGTACACCGAGGCGGTCATATCGTTTGATAACGCACTTTCGTTCCAGCCCAAATTTGCCGATGCACTCTATTTCAAGGGTCGTGCCCAGATACGGTTAGGCCGGTTCGAAGATGCAGATACCACCTTTGATCAGGCATTGAGGATCCGCCCGAATTACGGGCATATCTGGACGGGCAGAGGGATAGCACATTACCAGCGGGGAAAAGAAGCGGAAGCCATTACCTTCTTCAGAAAAGCCCTGGGAATCGATTCCCGGGATGCCCATGCCAGTTATTATCTGGGTGTGTCCCTGTTCCGGCTCGGGAACTACCGCGAGGCAATGAAAAATTTTGATGCTGCCCTCGCCCAGGTCCCGAAATGTGCACAGGCCCTCTATTACAAGGCCCGTGCGCTGGACATGCTCTCCATGCATCACGAGGCTATCGGTGCGTATGATCGCGCGCTCATCCTTCAGGACACGTTCGCCGAAGCATGGCTGTACCGGGGCATGTCGTATGCAAGTCTCGATCAATACGAGCGGGCACTTGAGGATTACGACCATGCCCTCTCCCTCAATAGTACCTATGCCGGTGCGTTGCTGCATAAGGGTATTGCCTTAAACAACCTGAACCGCTATCCCGAGGCAATCCGTGCTTTCACGGAGGCCATCGCAATCCAGCCGGATTACCCTGACGTGTATTACCACCTGGGACTGGCCCTTCTTGAGCAGAAAGCGTATCGCGATGCCATCTCGTCATTCAACCAGGCACTTTCCTTTGATAAAAAATATGCCGAGGCATACCACCACAAGGGCATTGCACTCTTCCATCTGGGGGAATACGAAGAATCGTTACCGGAGTTTAATGCTGCCCTGAAGATCCGGCCGGACTACGAACAGGCGCTGTACGAACGCGGAAGGTCCCTGATACGCCTCGGGAAATACAAGGACGCTGTAAGTTCCTTTGACCAGGTCCTTGCAGCAAACCCGCAAAACGCGAACGCGATGTACGAGAAGGGACGCGTGAACTATACCACGGGCAACCTTAATGGTGCTGTTGCCCTGTTCGATTCCGCGGTTGATATTACCCCGTCCTGTTATCAGGCATTCTTCTGGAAAGGGAAGGCCCTGTTCGAGCAGGGAAGTTTCGATGCTGCGATCACGGCATACAACCGTGCGATAGAACTCGCTCCGAAGATTTCCACATTCTATGATCACCGGGGGCTGGCACTGGCTGCACTGGAGCAGTTCCGGGATGCCATCCAGTCGTACGACCAGGCGCTGGAGATTGAGCACCGGGCAGAAGTGTTCGCCCACAAAGGGATAGCCCTGGTAGAACTCGGCATGTACCGGGACGCGATCGAGGCATTTGACCGGGCAATTGAACAGAACGAGAACCTTGCCGAAGCCTGGATGGGCAAGGGTAACGCATATTACGATCTCGGGAAGTACAACAATGCCCAGGCCGCATATGAGAAATGTCTGGCACTCGACCCGGAAAATGCCATCGGCTGGACCCGCCATGGCATGGCCCTGTCCGCACAGCAGCAGTCCGAGGCAGCGATCCTCTCGTACGACCGGGCACTTCTCATCGATCCCACGTTCTCCATTGCATACTTTACCAAGGGAAGTTCCCTTGACGCACTCGGGAGGTTTGAGGAGGCAATCGAATCATTCGATGCCATGATCAATATCCAGCCCGAATTTGTCGATGCATGGATCCTCAAGGCACGCTCGCTGCAGGAACTCAGCCGGTACCAGGAAGCCCTGACCGCATTCAAACAGGCGCTCGAAATCGAACCGGGCCGAAAAGAGGTCTGGAATGATATCGGCGGGATCCTGGAGAAGATCGGGAAACTCGAGGAAGCAAAAATCTGTTACGACAAAGCGCGGTGAAGCAAAGGTACCCGTTGCACCGGCAGGGAACCTGATGGATCGCTTCCCGCGTCGTTTGTCACCCGGCGAGGAATGGCGGGATACCGCTCAACCTCACCGGAACGGCAGCAGAGGAGGTCCCGGGATTCATCCCCTTGTCCGGAAGGTATCGGAATTACGGAGATCGTCGGACGGGAACGGATCCGGGATCTGCCCGCAGGCCTTTTGAAGAAGCCCTCACCTGCTGTAACGCTGGCGCTGGAATTTCGAGAGATCTTCCGTCAGGGATTTGTTATAAAAAAAGGATATCCCGTTATAGGGATAGAGACCTGCCCTGAAACTATACAGGATTTGGGAATCATTCCAATCCCATAATCGTTGGGTATTTTGATCAATATTGGGGTTTCCATCCCAGGAATTCCCGGGATAGTAGAACGCTCCGACAATCTGAACACATACGGACCAGCACACGAGAATCATGATGACAGCCGCGATGAGATATTTTCCCGTCCCGTTTTCAGCCCCTGTTTTTTTGCTGAAGGTATCCACATACAGTGCAAAAAAAAGGATGAAAAAGGGGAGCGTCCCCGTTAAAAACCGGGGACCGTAACACCAGCCGGCCCACCATATTTTAAAAAAACTATATGCGATAATCTGACACAAAACCGAGATCGCCGCAACAATAAGAAAAAACTGCATTTTTCTTGACGGTATTCTTTTTATTTCGGGTAGTCCGAAAATTGCCAGGAGACAGACCGGCGAAAAAACGAGCAGGCCCCGGTTGGGACTTATCAGCAATCCAAAAAAACTGTTTATCGCACTGAGATCAAAACTGAAGAACGAGACGTTTGTGATGTACCCCCCGAACAGATTGTTGAAAAAAAAGAAATTATAAGCGGCAAAGGGAAGAGACACCAGAATCAAGGCACCGGCGTAATACACTTTTTCCCGGGTAGTGTGGACAAGAACATAATACAGCAGGGGGAGGAGCAAGATGCTGTCGACGGGGCGGCAGAAAAATAACAGCCCGGACAGCAGGCCCATCAGCAAAAAATTATGCCGGTTTTCCTCTTTCTCGTTTTTCACGACAAGGTATACCAGAATAACCAGGAACAGTTCAACGGCCCCGTGCTGCCATAACGTCTGACTGCTGATCGCCCACGTATTCGTTGCAAAGGCGTAGATCAGCGTACAGAAAAGAGCCGTGTTTTTACTGAAAAGATTTTTCAGGGCTGCATAGAGGAAAACCGCTGAAAGTGCAGCAATGAGCGATGCAGCAATTTTATCCATAACCATACGGATTATCTCAAAAGAGGGATTTGCCAGATCAACAGGGATATGAAAAAAATGTAAAAACAAATACGGGATTACGTAAAGAGGAGTAACGAGCACGGGTACGACGATGGGAAAATAGGACAGGTAATGATCCCCGCGGAGGCTGAACATATAGGGATTTTTTATCGTTTGTATATAATTTGCAAAATGGTCGAAAAAAACAGTATGCTGGTCCAGGATGCCAAACGGCAATAATGTTGCCGGGAACGTATCGCCGCTTTCAATGGGCCGGAAATTCAGGTTATAAATCGTGAAAATGACAAGAAACAAGAAAAGCAGATCGTGCTTTTTTATTTCTTCAATCCCCCGGTAAAACAATCCTGAACCAGAGAGCTCCAAGGCAGTTCAACATCATGTATTCAGTTTTAATCTATTTAAAAACGTTTTTTTCAAAAGATCGGACGTTTCTGGCCCGATCCGCCGCTTCCGGTCTTCCTCCCGTGTCCGGACCGGACTTTTTAGCTCATGGCGGCAATCCTTCATGACTGCTTCTCCCTCCTGCGCCGGCTTTGCCGGTTGTTCTTCTCATCATTGTCCCGTTTGGCGGGGGTTCTGTTCCGGCAAAGAGCGTACCCCCCGATGATCACGACAGCCAAAAAGATCCCGGCAATTACCGGAGCGTACGTGATATATACGGGTGTACTGGCATCCCGCAACTGCTCTGCAATCCGGCGGTTGGCGGCAAGGTTCGGGTAATCCGGCTGGAGGGATGCCACCCTGTCAAACGCCGCTATCGCCTCGTCATACCGTGCCATCCCTGCAAGAGAATACCCTTTGTTGAACCATGCCTGCGCATTGTCGGGTTCCAGGGAGATCGCGGTCTCGTATGCCCTGAGTTCATCGTCGTACCGGCCAAGGTTGTATAAAATAAATCCCCGGTTGATCCAGCCGCTCGTATTATCCGGTTCCAGGGCCAGTGCGGCATCCGATGCGGCAAGCGCCTCGGTGTACCGGTGGGCACGGTTGAGCGCATCCGCTTTCCCGTTCCAGGCAAAAAAATTCTTCCCATCAAGAGAGATGGCCTGCTCATAGGCTGCAAGGGCCGCGGAATAATTTTTGGTCTGAACCAGTGCATCACCCTGCGCGACAAGACCAGCGGCATCGCCGGACGGTACTGCTGCCGCGATGCCGGCGAAAAGAAATGCCAGAAGAAGGAGGGGGACAATCCTGCGTATCCAAAATACCATGGGACGATTACCGGAACAGATCTCTTCTGAAAGGCTCATAATGCTTTATACACACCGTTCCCGCTGGTTGGCAAGGACAAGAATCCGGCGGGTCAGACTTTTGTGCACGCGCTGGTCGTGCCGCTGTACGACCGTGAAGTATTCTGCTGCGATCGGTGAGATATCACGGTGGGTGACGATTACGGCTCTCATTCCCGTTTTTAAGACCCGCCGGATCTCTTCCAGCGACTCCCCGTATAACGTATCCATGGTATCAGACTTCCTGATGCAGACCGACTGGCCGTACGGGAAGTCGGTCACCACGGCATCAACCGCATGATCGCCAATAGGCAGGTGTGTCGCATCGGCAAGCATCAGGTCCGATCCGACAATATTCTGCCGGCTTCCCCCTACCATCAGGGGGTCAAAATCGCTGCCAACGGCACGCGCCCCCAGCAGGTGTGCTTCGATGAGGATCCCCCCGGTCCCGCAGAAGGGATCGAGCATGGTATCGCCCGGATGTACACCGGCGATATTCACGAGTGTCCGTGCCATCCGCGGCATCATCACGCCGGGATGAAAAAAATCCCGTTTTCCCGGGTTCCGCACATCGTACGAACCGCGGTCGAAGGTGAACAGGACCTTCCCGAAATAACACCGGTCCTCCGACAGGATTGCCCGGTATTCGACTCCGGGCTTTTTCAGGCAGACCGGTCCGGTGATCATGGTTCCGATCAGGCGCTCGAACTCTTTCTGGGAGCAGGGATTGCGCTCGTTGCTGCCCCCATGGACTTTCTTTGCCCTGCCGGCAAACGTCTGATGCGTCTCCAGCGCGAGATCCTGCAGGAGATGCCGGAAGGCTGCAAGATCCGGTTCGCATTCTCCCAGGTACTCAAGGACGCTATGGGTCATGGCGAGCCGTTTTGCTGACTCCGGGTGCGGTGCCTCGACGAGGGCAACCTGCAGCCGCTGATCGAGAACGGTGCCGACACACTCAATCTCTGCAAACGGGAGCGTGGGATTTTCACCGGAGAGTTCAAAGATCAGCTTCATCCTGATCTCATATGCGGCAGCTCTTAAAAAAAGTGAGGGGTAGTCTTTGGCTCTGCCATGCAGGTTATTTTTTCCCTTTTTTCTTCCCGCCCATGATGTTTGAGAAGAACCCGGCACCGGGGTGATTTTTGCCATCCAGTTCCGCGATCTTTGCGTAGAGCTCTTTCTGCTCGCCCGTTACAGAACGGGGAGTGATAATCTTCACCCTGATCAGGAGATCCCCGGGTTTTCCCCGCCGCCGTATCCCTTCGCCGCTGATCTTCAATGCGGTGTTGTACTGGATACCTGCAGGCACTTTGAGTTCAATATGGCGTTTATCGATGGTCTCGATATCGATCGAGGTTCCCAGTACCGCCTGGGCCGGGGTTATCTCGACAGAGGTCTCGAGGTTGTCGCCGGTCCGTGCGAACCGGTCATGGGGGAGGACGTACACTTCGATGAACAGGTCCCCGTTACGGGCACCGTAATCGCCGGCTTCCCCGTACCCCTCCATGCGGAGGCGCATCCCGTTATCGATACCGGCAGGGATATGGACGGATATCTTCCGTTTCACCCGGGTATGGCCGGAACCCCGGCACTCCCTGCAGACTTTCTCCGGGACCTTTCCCCGCCCGTTGCACTGCGTGCAGGGCGTCATCCGGATGAACTGCCCGAACGGGGAACTGGTGGCCTGCCGCATCTGGCCGGAACCGCCGCAGCGGGGGCAGGTGTTGAGCTTTTTCGTCTCGCTCCCCGATCCGTTGCAGGCCGTGCAGGGTTCGGTATGCATGACCTCGATATCACGGTCCATGCCGGCAACCGCATCCTCAAGCCGTATCTGGATCCGCATCAGGAGGTCTGCACCGGGCTGGGGGCCGGACCGGCGCTGTCCTCCCCCGAAGAAATCAAAGATATCCCCGAATCCGGAGAAATCCGCAGAGAATCCCCCGCTGCCATATCCCCCGCCGCCGGTATACGAGCCTTTCGAGGCGTTCGTGTACGTCTCGTGGCCCATGTTGTCATACTGGCGTCTCTTCTGCTCGTCCGAAAGGACACTGTAAGCCTCGTTGATCTTCTTGAACTTCTCTTCTGCCCCGGGCTCCTTGCAGATATCCGGATGGAATTTGCGGGCAAGGTTGCGGTATGCTTTCCTGATCTCCGCATCGTCGGCATTCCGGGGTATGCCGAGCGTTTCGTAGTAGTCCTCTCCGGCCATGATCCGGTCACTCGTCTTTTACTTTGTAGTCCGCATTGACCACGTTGTCATCGGTTTTCGGGGGTTCCTGCTGCTGGCCGGGATCTGCACCGGTTCCCGCCTGCTGTGCCTGTGCTGATGCCTGTTCTGCCTGAATCTTCTGGTAGATCTTGGTAGTAGCTGCATAGACCGCTTCAGTCAGGGACTCCATGGATTTCCTGATCTCCTCGAGATTGTCCCCTTCAACCGCTTTCCTGACTGCAGCAACTCCTTCCTCTACCTTGGTTCTGTCTGCAGCGTCGAGCTTGTCGCCGCTCTCCTTGAGCATCTTCTCGGCGGTAAAGATGGCAGTGTCAGCCTGGTTGCGGAGTTCGATCTCCTCGCGTTTCTTCTTGTCTTCCGCTTCGAACTGCTTTGCGGCATCCATCATCTTCTTGATATCCTCTTCGGAAAGTTTCTTGTCGCCCTTGATGGAGATTGCCTGCTGGTTGCCGCTCCCGAGATCCTTTGCCGATACATGGATGATGCCGTTCGAATCGATATCGAAGGTGACTTCGATCTGGGGGATGCCCCGGGGTGCCGGGGGGATGCCGGTCAGCTGGAACTTGCCGAGCGTGAAATTGTCCTTGGCAAGCGCCCGCTCTCCCTGGACAACATGGATCTCCACGCTGGTCTGCCCGTCGGCAGCAGTCGAGAAGATCTGGCTTTTCCGGGTCGGGATCGTGGTGTTGCGCTCGATAAGTTTCGTGGAAATCCCGCCCAGGGTCTCGATACCGAGGGTGAGCGGCGTGACATCCAGGAGGACGATGTCCTTGGCCTCTCCGGTGAGGACAGCTCCCTGGATACCGGCTCCGAGTGCCACGCACTCGTCCGGGTTGATGCCCTTGTCGGGTTCCTTCCCCAGCAGTCTCTTCACGGTCTCCTGCACGAGCGGGACACGGGTTGACCCGCCGACAAGGAGGACGTGATTGATATCCTTGGGCTCGAGCTTGGCATCGCTCAATGCCTGTTTTACCGGTCCGACCGTGGATTCCACCAGGTCTCCGATGAGCTGTTCGAGTTTTGACCGGGTGAGATCGATGTTCAGGAATTTCGGGCCGCCTGCATCGGTCGTGATGTAGGGCAGGTTGATGTTGGTGGACTGTCGCTGGGAGAGCTCGATCTTCGCATTTTCCGACGCATCGCGGAGGCGCTGCATGGCATAGGGATCATTCCGCAGGTCGATACCTTCCTTCTTTTTGAATTCCTCGATCAGGTAGTCCTGTACCAGCTTGTCGAAATCGTCGCCACCAAGATGGTTGTTCCCTGCTGTGGATTTGACTTCGAAGACGCCGTCGCCCAGCGTGAGGATAGAGACATCGAATGTCCCTCCGCCGAGGTCATAAACAAGAACCGTTGCGTCCTGGTCCTTGTCGATGCCGTAGGCAAGTGCGCTCGCCGTGGGTTCGTTGATGATACGCAGGACCTCGAGACCGGCAATCTTCCCGGCATCCTTGGTTGCCTGACGCTGTGCATCATTGAAGTACGCCGGAACCGTGATGACCGCTTTCGAGATCTTCTCCCCGAGGTATGCCTCTGCATCGATCTTGAGTTTCTGCAGGATCATTGCAGAGATCTCCTGGGGCGAATAATCCTTGTTGTCAATATGGATCTTCTCGCTGGTCCCCATCTTCCGCTTGATGGACTGGATCGTGCGCTGGGGGTTGGTGACGGCCTGCCGTTTTGCAAGGCTCCCCACAAGGCGTTCGCCCTCTTTCGTGAACGCAACGATCGAAGCAGTTGTTCGCCCGCCTTCAGAATTGGGGATGACAATGGGTTTTCCCGCTTCCATGATCGCCATGCAGGAAAAGGTTGTTCCCAGATCGATACCCAGAACCTTCTCTGTTGCCATTTTTTTACCTCTGGTAATCTTCATTTCCTTTTGATACCGCAACTTTTGCGTATCTGATAACTTTTTCTTTCATCTTGTACCCTTTTGCAACCTCGTCGATGACCGTTCCCTCCGGCTCGGCGGAGGGGAGATGCGCGATTGCTTCGTGTTCAAGGGGGTTGAAGGGCTTGTTCAGTGAATCGATGGGCATGATGCCATGATGCTGCAGCTGAACGCTCAGCAACTGCCGGATCTGCTCCAGTCCTTCCCGGAGGCGGGAATCGTCGGACTTCAGGGCCCGGTCGAAATTATCCGCCACCTCGAGGAGGTCAACTGCAAACCGTTCATTTGCAAGATCTATTACGGATTCACGTTCCTTTGATGTGCGTCTCCTGAAATTTTCGAAATCTGCAGCAAGCCTCAGGAACCGATCGTTCAGTTCGGCAAATGCCTTCTTCTGTTCGTCCGGTTCGGGAGTACCGGAACCAGGTTCCGGCAATGGAGTATCTGTTGCATCCAGAGTCCCGTTTTTTTCCTGATCCGGATTCTGTTCTGCGTCGTTCATAATACATCCGTTTTCGATGTTCCATTATCTATAGCATTGTGGTTCTATATAAATATTGAGGTAATACACTCCCACGAATCGCCGTAATTATGGCAGGTTTCTGATTCGAACGAAAAATTATCCCTGAATTTCCCATACAGCCATGATGACAGGAGATTGTACCTCGCAAAGGCATGGAGAACTGCCCTGGTAATCTTCATCATGGAAAGGATCGGGAAAGATAAGAGAGCGGAAAACCGGATAGCTTTTTCCTCCTGTTCTGCATATGCATAACCATGAAGTGGGCACTCCTCTCCGTGTGGGACAAGACCGGCATCATCGGGCTTGCAAGGACACTCGTCGGGCAGAAATACAGCATCATGAGTTCCGGCGGAACAGGAAAAGCGCTTGGAGAAGCAGGCATAAAATTCACCGAGGTATCGAGTTATACCGGATTCCCCGAGATGATGGACGGGCGGGTCAAGACACTCCACCCCAAGGTGCACGGGGGTTTGCTTGGCAGGCGCCAGATCGACGATGCGGTGATGACCCGGTACGGCATCAACCGCATCGACCTTCTCGTTGTCAACCTGTATCCCTTTGAAACCATGTCGGCACAGAAGATGGATCTTGAAAAACTTATCGAATATATCGATGTCGGCGGGCCCGCGATGATCCGGGCGGCTGCGAAAAATTACCGGGATGTTGCCGTTGTTGTGGATCCCTCGGATTACCCGATGGTAACCCGGTCTGTTTCCGGTACCGGTTTTACCCGGGAAGACCGGCTGATGCTTGCAAAGAAGGCATTCGCACGCACCGCTGCCTACGATGCTGCCATCAGCAATTACCTGTACGGGATGGATGCCGATTTCCCGCCCGTCTTCACGGTGCAATATGCAGGGGGGAGGATATTGCGCTATGGTGAAAACCCCCACCAGAAGGCAGCGGTCTATGGCACCCGGGGAATCGCGGGCGCTGAGCCGGTACAGGGAAAACAGATGTCCTACAATAATTACCTTGATGTTAATGCCGGCGCCGGTCTCGTGAGGGAATTTGACGGGCCGGCAGCAGTTATCATGAAACACAACAATCCCTGCGGGGTCGCGATCGACAGCAGTATCCTTGATGCCTATATTGCCGCCCGCGATGTGGATCCTGCCTCAGCCTACGGGTCTGTCGTATCCGTCAACCGGGAAGTTGACGAAAAACTTGCCGCGGAGATAAGCGATACGTACGTCGAGGTAATCGCTGCCCCGGCCTATTCGCCCGGGGCGCTGGCGGGTATGAAAAAGAAAGAGAACATGCGTGTCCTCGTCCTTCCCCAGAAAACCGAGTCCGACGAGATCCGCTCGATTGACGGGGGCGTTCTCGTCCAGCGGACTCCTGCATACCAGGAGCACTGGGAAGTCATCACCGACCGGGACCCGACACCCGACGAGATGAAGGCACTCCAGCTGGCATGGAAGGTCTGCAAGCACACCAAGAGCAACACGATCATCTTTGCCGATCGGAAACGCACGCTGGGAATCGGGGCCGGGCAGATGAGCCGGGTTGACGCGGCAAGGATCGCCATCCAGAAAGCCTGCGGATCGTTGAAAGGATCCGCGGTGGCTTCCGATGCATTTCTCCCCTTTGCGGATACGCTTGAGGTTGCGTCGGATGCCGGGGCAACCGCACTTGTCCAGCCCGGCGGGTCGATACGGGACAAGGAAGTGATCGAGGCAGCGAACCGCCATAACATGGCAATGGTATTTACGGGGATACGGTACTTCAGGCACTGATTTTTTCCATTATTTCTTCTATCTGGGCCGAAATATCAGATAAATTTATATTCTGCGAAGTTATCATACCTTATTTAAATCGTTTGTGGCCGGCGGCCACGGATGGTTCTGAAGTCATGATTGTTTCATCGTGGTGAAAAAAGATGGATTACGGAAGCATGGTTGGTGAATCCTTTGAATATGCAAAGGAAGCGGTTGTAGGAAAGTGGAACAAATGGGTAATGCTCATCATTGCAACAATCCTTCTTGGGCTTCCCCTTATGGGTTACGTAATGAAGGTCCTCCGCGGTGAAAAACCTGCACCGGAAGTAACTGACTGGGGTACCCTTTTCATCGACGGTATCAAGTACCTCATTGTCGTGATTATCTGGATGATTCCTGTTATCATTGTCGAAGTCCTTGTGATGGGCGCCGGCATTGCCGGTGCAATGAGCAACGATCCCACGGCGGCAATGGCCGCACTTGGCGGTATGATGGTGGGTCTGCTGGTTATCTTTATCCTTGCCATTATCATTGCGCTGTTCATGATGATGGGCATTGTCCGGTTTGCACGAAGCGGAAGCATCGGTGAAGCATTCAATTTCTCTGCAATCCTTGCCACCATCCGGAAGATCGGCTGGGTGCCCTACATCATCGCCCTTATCGTGCTGATGGTCTGTGGTGTCATCTTTGGTATCGTCATGGCAATCCTGATGATGATCCCGATCCTCGGGTTGCTGATCTATCTCTGTATGATCTCCCCCTGGGCCATCTTTGTCGCACGCTATGTCTGCCAGTTGTACGACAGCGCCGGTGCATAATTTTTTTTAATTTTTTCCTCTTGTTTTCATGACATCGTTCCTTACCGGCGTATGCTCTTTTTATGCTGGCAATCCGAAGGATTTACAGGTACGGTGATTCCCCATGGATTTTGGTTCAATGCTTGACGATTCATTCGCGTATGCAAAAGAGGGTGTCTGGAAGAGATGGTCGCGCTGGCTGCTCCTGATCGTGAGCATGTTCATTTTCCCGCTCATTCTTGGGTACATGGTCCGGATATACCGGGGTGAAAAACCTGCACCGGAACCGGAGAAATGGCTGGAACTTTTTGTCGACGGCCTGAGACTCCTGCTGATCCAGATCATCTATCTCCTCCCCGTCATCCTGCTGGTAATCCTTGCATTTGTTCCCCTGATCTCAACGCTTGTCACCTCCGGGGTAGTATCGCAGGACTTCAGCTCGATGTCCGATTCCCAGCTCGAACGATGGCTGGACGGTCATCCGGGCCTCATAACGGATCTCGTGGTTGCCGGTGGTTTCATGATTATCATCCTCGTGGCTGCCATCATTCTTGCAATCATCATAACACTCTTTTCCTTCCTGGGGGTGGTACGGTTCGCCCGGACCCGCAGCATCAGCGAGGCATTCAATTTTCCTGCAATCCTTACCCATATCGGGCGTATCGGTTGGGCGAACTACATCCTTGCCCTGCTGGTTATCGGCGTTATCGGCTTTATCTTCAGTACAATCGTCAATTTCTTCTCGCTTATTCCGGTTATTGGTATCATCATCGAACTCATCGTCATGGTGATTCTGTACGTACCCTTTATCCTGTTCTCCGCACGATTTTCCGCACTCGTGTATGATGCGGGAGAAGATACCTCCCCGCAGCTGCCTGATCAGGCTGGCGAACCCGCGATCAACCGGCAATAACCTTTTTTTGGACATCAACCGGGCGACAGGCTTCCGCTTCTCACCGGGAGACCGGAGTGCCAGGGTACTGCCATCGGTTCATCCGGGCTCACTCCTTCCTGAACCCGCCGCCACGGTTTTTCGGTGAACGGGCACCGGGAGAACCAATTCATGAAACCCCCGACCCCTGTGGATTCAGGAGGAACTCGCCGGGGTCATCCGCAACATTTTCTTAAAAATCAGTATTCCATTCGTATCTTATTGGAGAACGAAATCTTCCGGGCGAAAAACCTGACATGGTATGCACAGTTCCGGACCTTATTTTCCCTTTTTCTTCGCGAGCACCCGTATACCGTCGATCCGCGTCACCGGATACTGCCCGTTTTCATCCTTCTCGGCCGACTTGACCATGTCCCAGACCGTGAGCAGGGCGACCGAGACACCGGTCAGGGCTTCCATCTCGACGCCGGTCTTCCCGGTCATCTTTACGACCACGGTCGCTTCGATGTACCCGTCCCCGTCCGTGAAATCCACCGAGATGGAGCTGAGCGGGATGGGATGGCACATCGGGATGATGGTTGCCGTGTTCTTGACCGCAAGGGTTGCGGCAACGCGGGCGGTGGCAAGGACATTGCCTTTCACAACCCTGCCTTCGCGGATCGCTGCCAGGGTCTCCGGTCGCAGGTAAATCCTGCCTGCCGCCACGGCCTCGCGGGTGACGTCGTTCTTCCCGCTGATATCCACCATCTGTGCCCGGTCGTCCTGTATATGCGTGAATGTTACCATGCAATCATCCCTTCCTGAACAGTACCAACGGGATCTTGTCAACAATATCGGATGCCAGGATCCCGCCCCCGCGTTCCGCAACCGCCAGGGAACCTGCCCGGCCGTTGACATAGGCGGCAATGCAGGCAGCATCAAAGGCCGGGAGGCGACAGAGGAGTGCCCCGGCGATGCCGGCCAGCACGTCCCCGGTCCCGCCCACGGTCATGGCCGGGTCCCCGGTCCGGTTGAACCGTACCCGGGTGCCGTCCGTGATGATGTCGACAGGGCCTTTGAGAAGTACGGTGCCCCGGATACCTGCCTTTCGTGCTGCCCGGGCACGGCCGACTGTATCGTCCGGAAGAGGTGTCCCGGTTATGCGGGTAAACTCCCCGGCATGCGGGGTGCAGATCGTCTCGCCGCCGGCAACGGGAAGGGGGAGCCGGAGGGCATCCGCATCGAAGACGGCTTTTTTGCAGTGCGGGGCAATCGCTTCCACAACCGCATGGCTCTCCGTGCCGAGCCCGTTCCCGCAGACAACCACGTCTGCCTTCTCCGCAAGCGCGATCAGCCGCCCGAGGTGTTCCATTCCGATCCGCTTCCCCTCCAGCCGCTCGAAGATCAGGTCGGGGATCGGTTCAAAGACCGGCGATGCTATCCGGACAATGTCCGCACCGGCCCGCAGTGCCCCGAGACCGGCGAGATACGGTGCGCCCTGGTACGGCCCCCCCCCGATGACCAGCACTTCGCCTCCGGCTCCCTTGCGGGCTTTTTTCGCGCGGGGGGAGAGGAGCAAAAGCTCCCCCGGGCCGACCGTGCATTCCGCCATGAGCGGGATCCCGATATCGACAACGGTTGCCCCTTCCGATTTCGCACGGTGGAAGGCACAGACCCGGTCCGCCCGCATCCCCTGCGTCGGGATATCGGCGGCAACAATCTTCGCTTTTGTCGCATTCGCCATCCGTATGCAGGTCGCGAGCGGTTCCTTGACAGCCCCCCGTCCTCCGGTCCCGAGCAGGGCATCGACAATGACATCGGCATTGCCGAACAGGGCGGCCAGCGCCTCGATATCCTCGCGGCACTGGAACGGGTGGAGACTGACCGCCGCGTGCCGGAGTGCGGCAAGGTTATGCCCGCAGGCGCTGCTCCGCTTCCCGAGGTCAAGATAGAGGACACGGGTATCAATCCCGCGCTGGAGATAACGGGCTGCCACCATCCCGTCACCGCCGTTGTTGCCGTTCCCGCACAGCACCAGCACCCGTGACGGATTGAACGTGAGCACCTGCTCCGCGAGCGCCCTGCCCGCGCTCTCCATCAGCTGGAGCCCGGTCACGCCAAGCGCCATCGCATTGGTATCCACAGCGCGCATCCGGGCAGGGGTGACCAGCCCGGTCTCCACGAATTCACCGAATGGATCAGGATGCATTGTTCGTACAATTCATCTGTATGAACTCCCTAAATATATGGCAATGGGTTTTTGTGATGATGTCAAGGCAGCCGCTGAACAGATCGCGGCGGCACCGGAAGTAACCATCATCTCCCACATCGACGCGGACGGCATTGCCTGCGAGGCGATCCTTTCGCAGGCCGTTTCCCGCCTGGGGATCCCGGTTAAATCTGTTTTTGTCCGGCAGCTGGAGCCCCTGACCATGCCCCAGGTCCCTGCAGACTCCTCGCTCAAGATCTTTTCTGACCTTGGCGCGGGGCAGCAGAACCTGATGCTCGACCGGGGGTTTACGGAGAAGGAAATCCTCATCATCGACCACCACGTCAGCCAGCCGGTCGATGGAAGGTCGTACACGCAGGTCAACTGCCTGCCGTACGGGTTCACCCGGATGAGCGCTGCGGGTGTCTCGTATCTCGTGGGAAAGGATCTGGACAGGGCCAATACTGACCTTGCCATGCTCGGGGTGATCGGCAATGTCGGCGATATGATGGCACGGGAGAAATGCGGGCTGGTGGGCCCTGCCCGCGACATTATCGTCGAGGACGGTGCCCGTCACGGCTCGGTGGAGGTGCGAAAGAAGGACCTGAACTGCTATGGCACGGCCACCCGCCCGCTCCACCTCTCGCTGGCCTACAACGACGACCCGTTCATCAAAGGGATCAGCAACAACCCCGAAGGGGCCCGGCAGTTCCTGAAACGGCTCGGCATCCGCCAGCAGGCCCCCGACGGGCGCTGGTACGTCTGGGAAGAGATCGCGGTGGAGGACAAGCGCACGATCATCTCGGCACTTGCCGAGCAGCTGATGGCAAATGGCGAGAAAGTCGACCGGCTCCTAGCCGAGACCTATGGTTTTCCGTTCGAGACGCCACGGACACCGCTCCGGAACGCCCAGGAATACGCCACCGTGCTCAATGCCTGCGGCCGGTGGTCGAAACCGCAGGTCGGCAGCGCCATCCTCCGGGGGGACCGGGGGCAGGCCTACCGCGATGCCGAACACATGCTCAACAACCACCGCTCGATCATCCGCGACCTGCTCCAGTTTATTATCGATACCGGAGTAAAAGAACTGGAGAACCTCCAGTGGCTGCATGTCGGCGGGAGATATCCGGACACGATTGTCGGTATCGGGGCCGGCATGGCCCTCTCCAAGCTGAACAGCAGCAAGCCGATCCTGATCATGTGCGAGGTTCCCGAGGACCGGAACCTGACCAAGGTCTCGATGCGGACGAACGAGCGGGTCGTGGAGCGGGGCATCGACCTCCAGCAGGCGCTCTCCAATGCCTCCGCGGAATACGGGGGCGGGGGCGGCGGGCACAAGATCGCGGCGGGCGCGTATATCCCGAAAACAGCAGAACAGGAGTTTGTACAGCGTGTCAACAGGATACTCGGGGAACAGTTCGCTGCGGCGGGTACAGGTCATCGCTGACTACCAGTTCGGCGCCGGTGTTGGCCCCGGCCTCTTCCCGGAAGGCTGCACGTTCATCCTCTCCACCACCGGGCGGATCCGGCAGGTGCTGTACGAGGGGACAAGGCTCGCAACGGTCAGGGCATCCGACGGGAGGCTGACGCTCGGGATCGAAGGGGCGAAGCGGTTGCAGGCAGAATTGCCCGCGCCGGGCTACCGCGTGGTCGTCCGCGACGACGTGGCAGAATTCATTGCGAAAGGCAAGAATACGTTTGCAAAACACGTTGCGGCTGCAGACCCCGGTATCCGCGCGGGGGATGACGTCCTGGTCGTGGCAGGCGGGGATCGGCTGATTGCCTGCGGCGCTGCAGTCGTTTCGGGCGCGGAGATGCTTGCATTTAATTACGGAGTAGCGGTAAAAGTACGGCAGGGTAGTGAGAAAGATGCTTCCGGGAAATATCAATCCCCGCCAGATGAAGGCGATGATGAAGAAGCTCGGCATGAATGTCGAGCAGATTGAGGACGTGCAGAGTATCGTAATCAGGACGCCGAAGGGCAATTACGTCTTCGACAGTGCCGAAGTGCAGGCAATGACCATGCAGGGCGTCACCACGTACCAGATCCAGGGAGAGCCCCGGTTCGAGGCAGCGGCTCCCGACATCCCGAAAGAAGATGTCACGATGGTCGCTGCACAGGCGAACGTGCCGGAAGAGAAGGCACGCGAAGCGCTGGTGGCGACAAAAGGCGATATCGCCGAAGCGATCATGAAACTGGCCCAGTGATGATCGAAGCGGGCGACCGGGTTCTCCTCGTAGGGGAAGGCAGGGAATTCTGGGTCAGGGCCGGGCCGGGAATGCTCGGCACCGACAAGGGCCAGATCGAGCTTGCATCCCTGGTCGGGAAATCCGGGGGGGATGTTGTCACCACCCATAACGGATCGGCGTTCACAATCCGTATCCCGAGACCTACGGACTTTTTTACTTACGGGAAGCGGTCCGGGGCCCCGATGCTGCCCAAGGATATCGGCCTTGTCATTGCTTATACCGGCATGAACCACAACGACGACGTGCTCGATGCCGGCACCGGCAGCGGGATCGCAGCGATCTACTTCGGCGGGGTGGCAAGGAGCGTGAAGACGTACGAGATCCGCCCGGAGTTCTCAGCGCTCGCCAAAAAGAACATCACGGAGTCAAAACTGGCGAATGTCGAGGCGGTTGCAAGGGACTTCCTCGATGCAGAAGGATCATTCGATGTCGTCCACCTCGACCTCCAGGTCCAGACGGAGCACGTGACCCATGCGTATTCCCTCTTAAGGTCCGGGGGGTACCTCGCGTGTTACACGCCGTTCCTGGAGCAGATGGCGATCGTTGTCGATGCCGCAACTCCGCTCTTTTGCGAGGTCCACACCCACGAGCTGATCGAGCGGGAGATGACCCGGTCCAAGCGGGGGACGCGGCCTTCCACGTCAGTGAGTCACTCGGGGTATGTGACGATCGCACGGAAATAGGGACAGGATCCTGCAGGGAGGAAAATAACCGGAATGAGTCCTGCCACCGGGGAACTGCCGGAATCCTCCCGCACGTGAGGACAGGTCTGTTCCCAACGGGCATGGAGGACCAGAATCAGGGAGAATAAGAGACAGAATGGAAATAATCCCCCGCATTTCCGTGATCGTATGCACCTACAAGCGGCCCGCGTTACTGAAGCGGTGCCTGCGTTCCCTTGCGGTCCAGACCCTTGACCGCCGGCTCTTCGAAGTGATCGTGGTCAACAATGACCCGGGGACCGATCCCGCTCAGATCACCGCGCTGTACCCGGAAGATCACCGGGGGTTCCGGGTCATCGATGAACATACCGTGGGTATTTCCCGTGCCCGCAACAGGGGATGGCAGGAGGCAGGGGGCGAATTTGTTGCCTATATTGACGACGATGCCATGGCTGATCCGGACTGGGCCGGGCGGATACTTGACGATTTTGTCCGGGTGTTTCCCCGGCCGTTTGCGGTCGGGGGTAAGGTCCTGCCGGAGTACGCGGCCAGGCCGCCCTTCTGGTTTTCCGACGAACTCGAAACGTTTTCCCTGGGCGAGACACCGCATTTTCGTTCATCGGTTCGGGCCCGGTACGGTTTTATCGGTTCCAACATGGCATTTACCCGGAAGGTCCTGGAACAATCGGGGGGATTTTCCTGTAACTATGGCATGCTCGGGAATGTGATCCGGCTGGGAGAAGAGACGGAATTGTTCGCCCGGATCCACCGTACCTGTCCCGGCCGGTTCTGGTACGACCCAAAAGTGCGTGTCCGCCACGGTGTTTCGGATCGCAGCATGCACCTTGGGTCCCGCTGCACCCGTTCCTTCCGCAGCGGGAGGGCACTTGCCGCCATCGATGCCGCAGAAGAGTCCAAAAACCCGTTATCGAGAAAGATCCTTCACCTTATCCGGGTAGGGCCTGCCCTGCCCTACCGGATCCTGGTATTCCGGCGCGGCATACCCACAGAACTCGTCATATCCCTGCAGGATCTCTGTGAACGTCTCGGGTACCTTTTTGCAGGTTGATCGTGTGCAACTACCGGGACCGGGTATTTTATCCGGCACCGTTCGTATGAGCCGGTAATCCCGTTA
>Ga0209098_1001543_pt1 | contig 21957 bp, 17 predicted proteins | sample AD_JPNHW1_MetaG_FD_184429 | JGI IMG/M metagenome (GOLD analysis project Ga0209098, IMG submission 184429) | Active sludge microbial communities of municipal wastewater-treating anaerobic digesters from Japan - AD_JPNHW1_MetaG (SPAdes) (version 2) | ecosystem: Engineered > Bioreactor > Anaerobic...
AGCTCGGTCTGGCTGAGGGCGAGCTGGAACTTGGCGACGGGGCGCGGGGGGATGTTGAGCTGGGTGTCGCGCTCGGTGGCCCAGTTGATGGCGTTGCGGGCGAGGACGAGGTTGCCGCCGTCGAGCCGGTTGTTGCCGAAGATGTCGGCTGTGCCCAGGGCGATGAGACGGCCGCCGCGCACGCTGAAGGGGAGGTCGGCGGCGGTGACGCGCTCGGAGACGACGGCGACGGGGAGGGAGGGCGCGGTGGCGGTGCCCTTGATGTCGACGCCAGCGTCGAACTGGGCGGAGTCGGCGCCCCGGTAGGTGCGCTCGCCCCAGGCGGTGGGGGAGGCGCCGATCAGATCGGTGACCTTGAGGGTGGGATCGGGGGCGCGGCGGGGATCGGGGCGGACGACGCGGACGCGGCCGGCCAGGAGGGTGATCTGGTTGTCGACGAGGAGCTTGGTGATGGGGTGAGTGGAGAAACGGCGGAGGATGAGGTCGCCGCCTTCGGCGAATTCCTGGGGGTTGGGGTCGACGAGGAGTGTGTCCTCGGCGCGGATGCCCCAGTCGAGGAGGAGTTCGTCGAGGCCCTGGTTGGGGCCGGGCTCGAGGGCGAGCAGGAGGCGGCCGGATTTGTTTGCGAGGTAGTCGCGGAGTTTGTCCTGCTCCTCGGGCAGGTAGGGGGCGCGGGGGCCGATAGCGAGGAGCATGGCGGCGTCGTCGGGGATGCGGCGGGTCTTGACGAGGTCGAGGATGTCGATGTCGAAGTTGCGGGCGCGGAGCTCGTCGCGCAGTTGGGATAGCCCGCGGTCGGCGGCGACGGAGCCGGGCTCCATCTCGCCGTGGCCGGTGAGGAAGTAGAGCTTCAGCTTGGCGGCGGCGGTGACGTCGAGGATGGCGGCGGTGAAGGCGCGTTCGCCGATGAAGGCGCGCTTCTCGCCGTCCTCGATGAGGTAGAGGTCGGCGAGGGTGACGTAGCGGCGGCGTTCGCCGCAGGTGAAGACGACGACGTTCTTGTTGGTGATGCCGAGGCTGGCGGCGCGGCGGGTCTGCTGGTAGATGTCGAGCTCCTCGCTGGTGACGAGGTTGCGGCCCCCGCTGCGAGCGGCGAAGGCATACTCGCGAACGAGGCTGGTGACGTCGCGGCGGGCCTGCTGGACGGAGTCGGTGTCGGGCTGGGAATCGAAGGCGACGACGATGTGGACGGGCGCCTTGAGCTGCTCGATGTAGGAGCGCGACTCGGCGGAGAGGGAGAAGAAGCGGTTGCGGGTGAGGTCGAACCGCCAGGAGTAGCGCAGCGCCAGGAAGTTGATACCGGCGAAGAGCGTGAGGAAGAGGATCGCCTGGAGCACCAGGTTGGTGGTGCGGAGCCGGCGGTTGGCTTGGAAGCTGTCGGGCCAGTGCATGTCAGCTGCGCAGGATCTTGGCTTCGACCCCGAGGATGCTGAGGATCAGCGCGAGGGCGGTGCCGGTGAAGTAGAAGATGACTTGGCGGGTGTCGATGACGCCGCGGGTGAAGTCCTCGAGGTGGCGGAAGACGTCGACGGAGGAGAGGGTCTCGTGGAGGAGCCCGACGTTGTTCTGCTGGAGGAGCGTGATGCCGGAGAGCAGCTTGAGCCCGAGGGTGAGGGCGAAGATGGCGGCGAAGGAGACGATGCCGGCGACGGCCTGGGAGCGGACCATGGAGCTGGCGAGCATGCCGATGGCGGTGTAGAGCAGGCCGCTGACGGCGATGAAGAGATAGCCGCCGACGAGGGGCCCGAGATCGAGCAGGCGCGGGTCGCGGGCGAAGCGGTAGAGGACGAAGACGAAGCCCAGGGTGGAGAGCCACTGGAGCAGGTAGAGAAGGTAGGCGGCGGAGAACTTGGCGAGGACGACCTCGGCGGAGTTGACCGGTGCGGTGAGGAGCGTCTCCAAGGTCCCGGAACGGCGTTCCTCGGCGAGGCTCTTCATGGTGAGCAGGGGGACCATGACCCAGACGGGGAGGAAGAACAGGCCGAAGAAGGCGATGGCGGGAGAGGTGTCCTGCGGGGTGCCGGCGTAGTCCTCGAGGATGCGCATGAAGATGAACCCCATGAAACCGAGGAAGACGACGGCGGCGATGTAGGTGCTGGCGCTCAGGAAGAGCATCCGGACCTCGTGCCAGAAGAGGGTGAAGAAGTGGCGCACGGTGATGGCGGGCGGAAAGGGTTTGCGGCGGAGCGGAGGGCGGGGCGCGAGTGGTACGGGACGCGTCAGCTCTTGGCGCCGGGTTTCTTGTCGTCGAGGGTGGCGTCCCAGGAACGCCGGGTGGCGGCGAGGAAGACGTGTTCGAGGGTGGCCTCGGTGCGGGAGCAGGCGCGCAGGCGCAGGCTGGGCGCGGCGGCGAGAGCGCGGACGAGGGGTTCGCCGAGGTCCTCGGTGTCGGGACAGGAGACCTCGTAGGCGGCGAAGCCGGCAGGGTCGGCGCTCGCGATGGTGTCGAGGGTGAGACCGGGGCGGATCGCCTCGATGGTGCTGCGCAGGGTGGCGATCTCGCCGGCGACCTCGACGCGGTAGTTGACGCGGCCGAGGAACTCGGCGCGGAGGGCATCGGGCGTGCCGGTGGCGACGACGCGGCCCTGGTTGATGATGATGACGCGGTCGCAGGTCGCCTCGATCTCGGGGAGGATGTGGCTGGAGATGATCACGCTCATGCGGCCGCGCAGGCCGACGATGAGGTCGCGGATCATGACGATCTGGTGGGGATCGAGGCCGATGGTGGGCTCGTCCATGATGAGCACATCGGGTTCGGCGAGGATGGCCTCGGCGATGCCGACGCGCTGGCGCATGCCTTTGGAGAGCTTGCCGATGATGCGGTGGCGGATGCGCTTGAGGTCGCAGAGCTCGACGACGGTGTCGATGCGGGTGCGGAGGCGTTTGCCGGAGAGCTCCTTGAGCTTGCCGCGGAAGGCGAGGTATTCGGAGACGCGGACGTCCTCGGGCAGGGGGTTGTTCTCCGGCATGTAGCCGATGTGGCGTTTGACCTCATCGGGGCGGCTGGCGACGGGGATGCCGCAGACGCTCACGTAGCCGGAGGTGGCCGGGAGGAACCCGGTGAGGATGCGCATCGTCGTGCTCTTGCCGGCGCCGTTGGGGCCGAGGAAGCCGATCACCTCGCCGCGGCGCACGGTGAAGGAGATGCCGTTGACGGCGTTGACGCCGGCGTAGGCTTTGACGAGCTGAGAGACTTCGATTGTGGTGTCGGGCGCGGAGGCGCTCATCGGAAAACGTGGAGTGTAGGCGCGTGCGCGAGGCGGCGCCAAGGGGTTTCTGGAGGGCTGAGGGACCGGGGAGGTCAGGTTCTCAGTCTTTTCGCAGGGCCGGGCGGAGGCGGCCGCAGGGTGAATCCGTGTGGTGGGACGTTTGCGAACTCGTGCTGGAGCGGTACGGTCGCCGTAACCTCAGTATTCAGCCTTCAACCCAAACGAAACATGCCAACATCCACGATTCCCGCGCCCGTCGCCACCGAGCTGCAGCGGCAGATCAACCACGAGTTTGCCGCCGCCCATGCCTACGAAGCGCTCTCGCTCTGGTGCGAGGTGGCCAACCTCAGGGGATTCGCGTCCTTCTTTGCCAAGCAGTCGGGCGAGGAGCGCGCGCATGCCCGCAAGCTGATGGATCACCTGATCGATCGCAGCGTAGCGCCCGTGCTCGTCGCGGTGCCCCAGCCCAAGCAGGAGTTCGACTCGCTCGCCGAGATCGCGGAGCAGGCGTTGGCGATGGAGCAGGCCAACACGAAGGGAATCAACACCGTGTTCGAGGCCGCCCTTGCCGCGAAGGACTATCCGGCGCAGGTGCTCATGCACTGGTTCATCAACGAGCAGGTCGAGGAAGAGGCCTGGTGCGCCGAGATGATCGACCGGATTGCCTCGGCCACGTGCGCCGGCTCCGTGGCCGAGCTCGACCGGCACATCGTGAAGTATCTCACCGACGGCGAGTAGATCGCCGGATTTCCGGACTCTGGATTCAAGCCTCGCGCCCCGTTTGCGGACGCGAGGATTGTCAATTTGTACACCGCGAGCCGACGGCTGAAGGTTGCATGTTGCGGTGGTCCGGATGCCGCGGGCGAACCGCCGAGGGCGCCGCGGTGTGAAACGCGCCCGATGCCGGCAGAGCCCGGTAGGGCCGTGTTCAGCAGCAGCGACTGGACCGGGTGTCGGTGCCGGCCATGGCGCACAGACCGGCACAGGTGAGAAGACCGATTCCCATGCCGAGCGTGTCGGGGGTGACGATCCGCAGGTTGAGCGCGAGGACGATGGCGCCGGTGGCGATTGCCAAGGCGGAGACGAGCAGCGTGGAGGAGGCGAGTAGGTGCTTCATGGTCGTGTGTTGTGCCTCCCCTTACGCAGCGGGCGTGCCAAGCGCGCGCGGTGGCCGCAACACGTTGAGAACCAGGATGATTGTGCGAAATGGCGGCGGCGCGGCGGGCGGCCGTTGTTCGCTGTGGCGAGACCGGGGCGTCCCATTTGCGGAACGCCGGGCTGGATAGCCCCCGCGTGCGGCGGATCACTCGAAGCGGAGCGCTTCGATGGGGTCGAGCTGGGCGGCCTTGCGGGCGGGGTAGTAGCCGAAGAAGACACCGATGAGGGCGCTGATGCCGAAGGCGATCGCGATCCAGACCGGCGGGATGAGGACGGGCCAGCCGACGAAGGTGGTGATGAGCCGCGAGGCGACGATGCCGGCGGCGATGCCGATGGCGCCGCCGAGCACGCTGACGACCATCGCCTCGATGAGGAACTGCAGGAGCACATCGCGCCCGTGGGCGCCGACGGCCAGGCGTGTGCCGATCTCGCGGGTACGCTCGGTGACGGAGACCAGCATGATGTTCATGATGCCGATGCCGCCGACGATCAGCGAGACGACGGAGGTGATGAGCAGGAGGACCGTCATCGTCTTCGAGGTGGAGGTGGCCATCTGGGCGGACTCGATCTGGTTGCGCACGGTGAAGTCGGGCTCGCGGCCTTTGCGGCGCTGGGTGAGCAGGTCGGTGACCTGCTGCTGGACGGAGTAGAGTTCGGCGGCACTGCGGGCCTGGACGAGGATGGAGCCGATGTTGGGGCGGCGGGCGATGCGGCGCAGGTGGCTGGTGTAGGGGATGACGACGATGTCGTCCTGGTCCTGGCCGAAGAGGTTGAAGCCCTTGGCTTCGAGCATGCCGACGATCTTGAAGGGGATGTTGCGGATACGGATGCTCTTGCCGAGCGGGTCCTCGTTGGGGAAGAGCTGGTCGGCGACGGTTTTGCCGATGACGGCGACCTTGGCCATGCTGCGCACATCCTGCTCGGAGAAGACGGCGCCGGTGGCGAGCGGCCAGCTGCGGATGGAGGGGTAGTCGGGCGATTCTCCGAGGACTTGGGTATTCCAGTTGAGACCGTTGGCGAGGACCTGCTGGCGGTCGCGCAGCTCGGGGCTGACGCCGATGGCGCCGGGGATCTCGCGGGCGATGGCCTCGGCGTCGTCGGTGGTGAGGGAGGAGGCGCCGCCCCAACCGGAGCGCATGCCGCCGGAGGTGAAGTTGCCGGGGAAGACGGTGATGACGTTCTGGCCGAGGGAGGCGACGAGGGCCTCGACTTGGGACTTGGCGCCGTAGCCGATGCTGACGGTCGCGATGACGGCGCCCACGCCGATGATCAGGCCGAGCGCGGTGAGGAGGGATCGCAGCTTGTTGCGGCGGAGGGCGCGTAGGGAAACCTTGGTGGTGCTGAAGAGGCGCATGGCGGGCGGGGCGGCTCAGCCGGTGGTGAGGCGGGCGTCGGCCTCGGCGGCGCGGAGCTTGGCCAGCTCGGCGGGGGCCATGAGGCGGTGGGCGACGAGGGTGTCGGCCACGAGGCGGCCGTCGCGCAGGACGAGGTTACGTTTGCAGTACTGGGCGATGTCGAGCTCGTGGGTGACCATGAGGATGGTGATTCCCCGGTCGTTGAGCTGCTGGAAGACGCCCATGACCTCGACGGAGGTCTTGCTGTCGAGGTTGCCGGTGGGTTCATCGGCGAGGAGGAGCTCGGGGCGGTTGGCGAGTGCGCGGGCGATGGCGACGCGTTGCTGCTGGCCGCCGGAGAGCTGGTTTGGGAAGTGGTCGGCGCGGGCGGAGAGGCCGACGATCTCGAGACATTCGAGGGCGCGCTCGCGCATCTGACGGGCGGAGAGCTTGAGCGGGCTGTAGAGCATGGGCAGCTCGACGTTCTCGAGGGCGGTGGTGCGGGCGAGGAGGTTGAAGCCCTGGAAGACGAACCCGAGCTTCTGGCCGCGGATGTCGGCGCGCTCGTCGCGGTCGAGGCCGGAGACGTCGGTGCCGTCGAGCAGGTAGCGGCCGCCGGTGGGGCGGTCGAGGCAGCCGAGCATGTTCATCAGCGTGGACTTGCCGGAGCCGCTGGCGCCCATGAGGGCGACGAATTCGCCGCGCTGTATCGAAAGCGATACGCCGCGCACGGCGTGGACGGGCACGTCGCCGGAGTCGTAGGTTTTATGGATGTCCTCGAGCTGGACGACGGCGGGCATGGGGGATGGAGGCAAGAGGCGTGAGGCGAAAGGCGAGAGGGCGACGGAGCCGAGCCGGAGCTCGGCGTGGCCGGGGCGGCACTCAGTGGCGGCCGCCGCCCATGCGCGGCGGGGCGAAGGGGTTGCTGCCGGTGGCGGCCGCAGCGGCGGTGGGGCCGGTGGACACGGAGGTGATGAGGACGTCGCCCTCGGCGAGTGTATCGAGGATCTCGGTGTTGAAGTTGTCGGTGATGCCGAGCCTCACGGGGAGGGGCTGGATCTGCGCGGAGGCGGGATCCTTGCCGACGAGCTTGAAGACGGTGCGCGTGGTGGGCGCGGCTGCGGCATCGACCTGCGGCGCGTTGTGTCCGGAATCGGGTCCGCCGTTGCGACCGCCGGGGCGGTGGCTGAAGTCGATGTTGAGGCTGCGGGCCTTGGCGATCTCCTTGGCCTTGGCGAGGACCTCCTCAGTGGGGCGGCCGCTGCCGGGGACGAAGCCGGCCTCGCGCAAGATCTCGGAGCGGAGATTGCGCTGCTCCTCCTCGGTGAGGGGCATGGGGGCGGCGGCGGTGGCTGATGCCTCGACGGGTTTGGTGGGCAGGGCCAGGCGGCGGGCGGCGAGGACGGCGTCGGGGATGCGGACGCGAAGGGCGGAGTTGGCGACGACAAGCGCCCTGCTGCGGCGGGCGACCTCGATGGAGACGTTGGCGGTCATGCCCGGGCGGAGCTTGAGGTCGCCGTTGGCGACAGCGACGACGGTCTCGTAGGTGACGACGTTGGAGGTGGTCTTGGGGGCGTTGCGGATCTGGGCAATGGCGCCGCGGAAGGTGCGCGAGGGGAACGCGTCGACGGTGAAGGTGACGGGCTGGCCGGTCTCGACGTTGCCGATGTCGGCCTCGGCGACGGCGGCGACGATCTGCATCTTGGTGAGGTCGTTGACGAGGGTAAAGAGGGTGGGGGCGTTGAGGCTGGCGGCGACGGTCTTGCCCTTCTCGGTGGCGCGGTCGAGGACGATGCCGTCGATGGGGGCGGTGATGGTGCAGCGGCCGAGGTTGACCTCCGCCTCGTGGCGGGAGGCCTGGGAGGTGAGAAGCTTGGCCTCGGCCTGGGCGAGGGTGGCCTCGGCGGAGTCGAGGTCCTGCTGGGAGACGAGGCTCTTGGCGCGGAGCTCGCGGGAGCGGGAGGCGTTGAGGCGGGCGAGGCGGGCGGAGGCCTCGGCGGAGGCGACATCGGCATCCGCTTGCTTGAGACGCTGCTCGTAGGTGGAGGGGTCGATGCGGGCGAGGATGTCGCCGGCCTTCACGGGGGTGTTGTAGTCGACGAGGACATCGGCGACGAGGCCGGATATCTGGGAGCTGACGTCGACGCTGGTGACGGACTCGAGGGTGCCGGTGGCGGTGACGGTCTGGGCGAGATCGCCTCGGGTGACGACGGTGGTGGCGAAGACCGGCGGCGGTTCGGCGCGGCGGAGCCACCAGAAGGAACCCGCGCCGGCGAGGGCGACGAGGGCGACGGGGACGACGAGTTTGCCGAGGAGGGAACTGGCGGAGCGGGCCATGGCGGGAAAGGTGCGAGTGGCGCGCGCCTGTACGAGGTGCAGCGCTGGCAGAACGACGTGCGTGGGCTGGCTGCAGTTACAGCGAGCCCGGGCACACGGGGCAAGGCGCGTCGCATGCGGGGCCGCCAGGGAGATGCGGCGCGCCGGGGCGGACTCAGGTCGAGGCGTAGACGGCGCGGAGGGCCTCGGCGACGTTGGGCGGGACGAACTTGGAGACGTCGCCGCCGTGGCGGGCGACCTGTTTGACCAGGGAACTGCTGGTGTAGGAGAAGTTCTCGTTGGGCATGACGAAGACCGCCTCGACGGAGGCCTTCAGGTGGCGGTTCATCAACGCCATGTTGAACTCGAACTCGAAGTCGGAGAAGGCGCGCAGGCCGCGGATGACGGCGACGGCGCCCTCCTCTTCGGCGAAGTCGACCAGCAGGCCGTCGAAGATCTTCACCGACACGTCGGGGAAGGCGACGAGGCTGGGCTGGATGAGCTCGACGCGGCGTTCGGCGGTGAAGAGCGGGCCCTTGCCGGGGTTGCTGGCCACGCCGATGATGATGCGGTCGAAAAGGCGTGTGGCGCGCTGGAGCACGTCGAGATGCCCGTAGGTGATCGGGTCGAAGGTGCCCGGGAAGATGCAGGTGCGCATGGCGGAGCGGGAGTGGAGCGATGGGCTCGGAGGTGTGGCGCGCAACGATTGTGATGTTGGGCCATCTCCGGAGTTGCGCCGGAGGTTAGGGGAGTTTGCACTGCGCGCGCAACATTTGCGCAACGCCCACGCCCGGCATGAATCTGCCGAATCTCCTCACGCTCTCCCGCATCCCGCTGACCTTCGCGACCGTCCTGCTTGTCTATTCCGAGTGGGCGGGGGCGGCGACGGCGGCGTTAGTGCTTTTCGTATTCTGCGGTCTGACCGACTGGCTTGACGGCTACCTGGCCCGCAAGCACGGGATCGTGTCGAGCTTCGGCATCTTCATGGATGCGCTCACGGACAAGATCTTCGTGCTCGGGGTGATGGTGGCGGTGACCGATGCCGGATTGATCCTGGCGAAGTCGCACTTCGTGGCGGTGCTGATGTTTCTGCTAGTCCTCACGCGTGAGTTCGTGATCACGGGCATGCGTCTTGTGGCGGCGTTGCAGGGTGTGGTGATCGCGGCCGAGAAGGGCGGGAAGCTCAAGACGATCATGCAGATCGTGGCGCTGGGCGCCTTCCTGTTCGTGCCGATACTGCAGAACGATCTTCCGCGCGTGGTCTCGTGGGACACGACGCTGGCGGCGAGCCTGTTCCACTATCTGGCTTTCGGCATGTACACGGTGGCCGTCGTCCTGACGGTCTGGTCCGGCTGCACCTATCTGGTGAAGTACCGCCACGTTTTTGCGGAGAAGAAGCCGTGAACTGGGCGCAACCGCAATGGCCGCGCCGCTGGCCGTCGGCGCTGGTGGTCGGCGTGGCCCTGCTCGGCCCCATCGGGCGGATACCGCGCGCTCCGGGCACCTGGGGGACCTTGGTCGGCGTGTTGTTCTTCGTCGTGGCGCTGACGCGGTTGCCGGCGGTGGCGCTGCTGGCCGTGGCCTTGCTGCTGTCGTGGTTCGCGGTGGGGATCTGCGGCGAGGCGGAACGGCGGCTCGGCCAACGCGATCCGGGCTGCGTGATCCTCGACGAGTTTGCAGTGATGCCGCTGTGTTTCCTGGGCTGGCCGCAGTTGGCCGCCGTGGTGCCGGCGTGGCTGGTCTTCGCACTCGGGTTCGCGGTTTTCCGCGTGCTCGACATCGCCAAGCCGTTCGGGATTCGCGCCCTGCAGGACCTGCCGGGCGGCTGGGGCGTGGTGGCCGACGATTTCGCGGCAGCGCTTGTCACCTGTCTGGCGTTGCACATCGGTATCGGCGCTTACGCGCTGCTGTAGCTGCACCGGCTGGTTCGCTCGAAGAGGCCCTCATCTCTCCCCGGCGCCATGGAAATTGCCCGGGTTGGCGTCGCGGTGGAGCATACGCACGTTAGTACAGTCGTTTGCTTGCTGGAACTCCCAAGCCCGACAAGGTCTGCCGAGCCGATCCGAAGACGAGCGCCCGAAGGGGCCTTCCGCCATTCCGGCCGCTGTTTCGCCCCGATTCATTCCAACGTACGCCTGCGGGCACCCCTTTCCCCTATGATGAAAACAATGGTATCCCGTCCCAGTGTGCAGCTCTGCCGTGCACTGGTTGTCACCCTCCTCGGGTTCGCCGCGATGGCTGCCACGGCAGCCCCTTCCGGCGGCCCCTACGGCCCGATTCACCAGCGTTATGAAGTGCCCGCTGGCGCCGCACATGTGATCTATGTCGCGCCCGACGGCAAGGCCGACGCCGCTGGCTCCGCGCTTGCCGAGCCGACGACACTTCCGGCTGCGATCGGGTGTGCTGTCACCGGCGATGTGCTCGTGCTGCGCGGCGGCACGTACCGGACCGGCGGGCTGACGCTCAACCAGGGTGTCACGCTCCAGCCCTATGCCGACGAGCAGCCCGTGATCAAGGGCACCGAGGTCGCCAGCGAGTGGAAACAGCTGCGTGGAGGCCTCTGGAAAACCTCGTGGACGAAGTTCTTCCCTGCGCGGCCCGCCGATTGGTGGCATCGCGATTTCGAGGGCGCCCGCACGCCCCAGCACCGTTTCAACAACGACATGGTCTTCATTGACGGCCGGCCGCTGCAGTCTGCCGGCTGGATGGGCGAGGTCGATGCGAACTCCTACTACATCGACTACGAAAACGGCCTGGTCTACATCGGGACCGATCCGACCGGGCACACCGTCGAGATCACCGCGCATGACAGCGCGATCGTGCGCACCATCGGCGAGACCAACGGCAAGAAGCCGGACACGAAGGGCTACACGATGCGCGGCCTCACGTTCACGCAGTACGCCTACCGCGCGCTTGAGGTCGAGGGACGCGAGCCCGAGGGCCTGCGCGACCCGTCGACGTTTGGCAAGGAGGTCGTCGGCACGACGATCGAGAACTGCACGATCACGTACTGCTCGCGCGTGGCCGGCTACTTCCGCGGCGACCGTTTCACGATGCGCAACTGCCTCGTGAGCGACACCAGCACCGAGGGCGTCTACCTGATCGGGTCGGCGGACAGCCTGCTCGAGAAGAACATCTTCGCCCGCAACAACGTCGAGAAGATCACCGGCTACTACCCCTCGGCGGTGAAGATCTTCAACCAGTCCTACCGCGTGACCTGCCGCGACAACGTCGTCATCGAGCAGCCCGACTCCAACGGCATCTGGTATGATGTGGGCAATGTCGACGCCGTCTTCGTGGACAACTGGATCGAGGACTGCCTCGATGGCTTCTTCTACGAGATCTCGAAGAACGCGATCGTCGCCGGCAATGTCTTCGTGAACTGCGAGAATGGTGCACGCTCGCTGAACAGCTGCGGCGTGCGGATGTATCACAACACGTTTGTGAATACTGGTGCGGCGTTCGACCGCGACGGCCGTAGTGCCGCCAACGACCATTTCGGCTGGCATCCCGCGACCGGTCCCGATGTCGAGGCCCGCGTGAACCACGTCTTCATGGGCAACCTGATCGTAGCAAGCGCCGCCCTGCGTCTGCCCGACAAGAGCTATCGCGTGGGTGATGGCTCCGCCACGACTCCCCTTGTGCGTTTCGGCCAGCCCCAGAAACTTGCCGACCAACTCACGATGCCGCATGTGGCCGCCTTCGACGGCAACGTCTATGTCCGCAGCGGCACCGCGTTGCCGGGTACGCTGGTGAGCTGGAGCCCTTCGGCCGGCGAGAAGAACCAGGTCGACTATGCGACGCTCGCCGCTTTCCGCCAGGCGCAGCCGGCGTATGAGGCGCACAGTGTGGAGCTGGAGCTCAACGCGGGCTCGGTGCTTCGCAGTCTGGAGCTGAAGAACTTCGAACTCGTGCCGGGCTTCGCCGCCACGGTGACGGCGGATACGCTGCCGGCCGATGTCCAGAAGCTGCTGGGCTGGAGCGCGGCCGATGCGACGACGCCTGGTGCGTTTCCGCTGAAACGCTGAGCGATACGGACCTGATTTGCACGAGGGCGGCGCCACAAGCGCCGCCCTTTTTGATGGGTGCGTGGCGCATCGATGACTCGGTGCGAGTGAGCGCGGGCGAGGTGGAGCGGCCTGTCGGCCAATGCTTAGGCGCGGAGCGGGTATTCCTCGATCGCGGTGTGCACCGCTCCGGTGGGGTTCAGCCGGCTTGAGTAGAGCGTGAAGCGATCGGCCTGGAATGGCGGCGCAGCCAGATCGTGATGGAGGCGAAGCCAGTCGGGCAGCTGCCGCTGTGCGGCGGGACCGAGCCGGGCGAGCGTGACGTGGGGCACGAACGGCCGCGAGTCGGTCCCGATGCCCAGCGAAGACAGTGCATCGTCGATGCGGCGGCGAAGCTGATGGATCTCCTGGACTCCGGCACCGACGCCACACCAGAGCACGTTGGGCCGGCCTTGCTGCGGGAACACACCGAGCCCCTCGATTGCCAGGACGAACGGTGCGCTGCGGACGCTGCGGAGCCGCTTCCTAAGCGTGGGGACTTGCGCGGGTGCCGTGCTGCCGAGAAACAGGAGGGTGAGGTGGAGCTGCTCCGGGCGTGTCCACGCCAAGCCGGGCAACGGCCGGATGGGAATCCGCAGCGCGGCGACGACGGGTGGGGGCGCGTTGATGGCGAGAAAGAGCCGCAGCGGCTCCGGCCCGGGAGGCGACTCAGGCTCGCTTGACCAGGCGGGCGATGGCACTGACGACAACCTCGTTGGCGGTGAAGGGGTAGTTGAGGACCTGATGCGCCAGGAGGAAGTTCGGCACGGTGGTGCCCGCGGGCGGCTGGTTGCTCAAAAGCACAGCGGGCAGGTGCGCGCGACCGGGGATGGCCTGGCAGCGGCGGACAAAGTCGCCGCCGTTGGGCTGCGCCAAGTCGAGGTCGGAGACGAGCAACTCTACCGGGTTATCCTCGATGAAGGAAAGGGCCGCGGTGGTATCGCGGAACGCGACGGCGGGTTGGCCGGCCTGGCGGAGGGCCTCGGCAAGCAGGGGGGCGACCCCGCGTTGGGCGTGGACGATCAGCGCGATGGTGGGCGGCTCGAACTCCTGGTTCGGTCGGGGTAGGAAGAGCGCGGGGATGACTTCGACGGCCCGGGCGAGCGTGCGGAAGCTGCTCGAGGTGATCTCGTCGGGGTGCTCATGCAGGTCCTCGAGCATGAGTGTGACGCCGCGGGCCAGGAGCGCGAGGCGGGGTAGCACGGCGGCGATGGCGTCGGACTCGAGTTTGGCGAAGCTGGTGTGGAGGGGCTCGAGTGTCGCCAGGCGCTGGGGACCGATGGCGGAAGCGGCGAAGGCCTGGACCTGCGTGTTGAGTCGCGCCTCGATGGATATGGCGTCGCGGGCGAGCATCGCGCGGGTCTCGTCGCGGCCACCGGCGACGGGCTCCCTGGCCGCGGAGGGGACGGGGATGACAGGGGGGATGGAGGAGGACGATGCGGCGAGGGCGGCGCGGACGATCTCGAGCAGGCGGTTGGGGCTGATGCTGTTCTTATTAAGACACTGGATCGCCCCGGCGGCACGTGCGGCGTCGAGAAGCTTCTCGTCGAAGCTATGGGAGAAGACGATGACGGGGATCTCGGTGCAGCCCGGCAGGGTGCGGATGTGGCCGAGCAGTTCCACGCCGCTCATGCCCGGGAGCATGAGATCGAGGAGGATCAGGGCGGGGACACTCTTGCGGATGGTATCGAGCGCGGCAGAGGCATCGGCGGCGACCTCGACGACCAAGCCCTCGGTCTCGAATTTCTTCTGGTAGACCTTCAGGATGAATTGGTCGTCGTCGATGATCAGGACCTTTTTCATGGCGGTGGGACAGGAGGAGTGCGGGCCGGGTTGGAAGGAAGGGCGGCGGACAACCGAGTAGGTGCGGTTGCCGGGATGAGCTTAGCGGATGCGGTCAACCGGGCAACAGCTCGTTGCACGCGGAGCGGGTGGCGGAGAGGATCTTACGGGCTTCGGCGATCAGGGCTGCAGTGTGATCGAGCTGGCGGGCCTCGATCGAGCGCTCGAGGCGCCGCATGACGTTTTGGGCCTGCATCATGCCGCAGGTCGCGCTGGAGCCTGCCCCGGTGTGGGCGTGGCGACGGGCTTCGACGAGGTCTCCGGCGGCGAGTGTGCGCTCGATGTCGGGGATGAGCGCTTCCATGCGTTCGAAGAAGAGGGCGACGATTTCGCGGGCGGTGTCGTTGTCGCCCGAGCTGAGCTCGTCGATGCGGGAGCGCTCGACCAAGGGGGCTTGCTGAACGGAGAGCTGCGGGGTGCTGCTGGCGAGGGGGCCGGGTGGCTGGAAGCTCGGGATGAATTTTGAGAGGGATTCGCGCAGCCGGGCGTCGTTGATGGGTTTGGTGGCGTAGTCGTCGAAGCCTGCGGCGAGGCCGGCCTCGCGGTCGCCGGGCATGACCTTGGCGGTGATGGCGACGATGGGCAGACGGCGCACCGGGCGGCCGGCGTTGTGCTCCTCGTTCTCGTTTCGGCGGATTTCGCGGACGGTCTGCATACCGTCCATGCGGGGCATCATGATGTCGAGGAAGAGGACGTCGCAGGGGTAGGCGGCGAGGACGGTGAGCGCCTCGACGCCGTTGGAGGCGAGCCGCACGTCGCAACCAAGCCGCTCGAGGTAGGTGCGCATGACCTTCTGGTTCACGAGGTCGTCGTCGGCGACGATGACGTGGGCGCGTGGTGCCGTGGTGGGTTTTACGGCGCCGAGTGGGGCTGGGTTGGCGATGGCGGGAGCCGGTTGTGCGGGAGCGGCGCTGGCGAACTGATTGAACGATGACGGTTGTGCGGGAGCCTTCTGCGTGGCGGCGCGGGGGGGGCGGCAGAGGCATTCAAGCATGGGCTCGGGGAAGAGGGGCTTGAGCAGGATATCGAAGTTCTCGAGCCCGTGTCTCGCCTCGGGGGGGCGGGCGGAGAGGACGACGAGGCGCGGGGGCGACTTCTGCTGAGTGAGGAGGTGGAGGGCTGCCAGCCCGTTGGCGTGGGGCAGGTCGAAGTCGACGAGAGCCACGGCGCAGCGGCCGCCGGCCTCGACCCAGGGGACGAGGTCAGGTGCGTTCTCGATGAGTTTCGGGCGGCCGCCCCAGCGGAGGATCCAGTTGCCTAGGAGGGCTCCGAGGCGGGGGTTGTCCTCGACGATGAGGATGTCGCGGCCGTCGACCTGGATGTGTTTCTGGGTCCAGAGGGGCGGCTTGGATCCTTCGACGGGCTGGTAGGGGAGCGCGACGTGGAAGGTGCTGCCCTTGCCGGCTTCGCTCTCGAACCACATGCGGCCGCCCATCAGTTCGGCGAGCTTGCGGCTGGTGGAGAGACCGAGGCCGGTGCCGCCGTAGAGGTTGTAGGTGGAGGAGTCGGCCTGGCTGAAGGCCTTGAAGAGGTTGTCGCGCTTTTCCTGGGGGATGCCGATGCCGGTGTCGCGGACGTAGAAGCGCATCTCGCCGACGTTGGGGTTGTCGGGGGAAGCCTCGAAACCGGCGTGGACGAAGACCTCGCCGCGGTCGGTGAACTTGAGCGCGTTGCTGAGGATGTTGCCGAGGATTTGCCGCAGGCGCACCGGATCCGTGTGGATCTGTGCGGGGAGCATCGGGTCCATGTCGCAGTACAGGTCGATGCCTTTCTCGGCGGCGCGGGCTCCATGGCCGCGGACAAGTTCCTCAATGAGGTTGTCGAGCTCGACGGGCTGCAGAGTGATCTCGAGCTTGCCGGCTTCGATCTTGGCGAGGTCGAGGAGCTCGTCGGTGAGGGTGATGACGCTTTCGGCGCTCTCGACGACAGTGCGGGCCAGCTCCTGCTGTTGGGCGTTGAGCCCGGACTCGAGGAGGAGGTTGGCCATGCCGAGCACGCCGTTCATGGGCACGCGGATGTCGTGGCTGAGGGTGGCGATGAAGTCCGAGGTCATGCGCGCGGCATGCACTGCGGTGTCGCGTTCGCGGGCGACGATGGCCTCTTGGTGCTTCTGCAGGGTGACGTCGGCGGGCAGGGCTAGCACGCGGCCGTTGTTGAGCGGAGCGAGGCGCCAGCCGATCCACATCTCGCCGAACTGGAGGTCGCAGTTGTCGTCGCACTCGCGTGCGCGGGCGCACTGGCGGATGCGCTCGAGCAGCTCCGGGGTGGTGACGTCGTCGGAGGAGAGGTTGCGGCTGGTGAAGAACTGGTCGGCGAGCGTATTGGCGGCCTCCCAACGACCGTCGGCTGCGGCGATGGTGGCCGGGAGCGGCAGCTGCTCGATCACCTTGGCCATGGCGGCGGAATCGACGCTGACGGGGACGGCCGGCGCGGGTTTAGGACTTTTGCGATTTCGCCTGGCGAACCACCCCAGCGCCAGCCCGACCACCAGTGCGACCATGCAGCCGATGAATGCCGCAGTCGGCGACAAGCCTGTGGTCGCGGTTGCGATCAAGGCGTGCAGCTCTGTGATGGATGTTGGGAGTGGTGCGGGCATGGGGACTGCCATCGATTACTCGGCCGGAACCGTGATTCCTCAAGGGGTATTCTCATACGAGAACAGGGGTGGAAACCCGGGCCGATTTGGGAATATCCGTGGTTTTGGGGTGGCGAAGCCGGTGGTGCGCATCAACCCGGGGCGGGGTCGTCTCTCTCCGCTGCGGGCACGTGCGGGTCGACAATCGCCGCTGCGCCGCCCAATCTCCGCGCATGCTCATCGTTCATGTCCATGTGCAGGTTAAGCCAGACTGCATAGCCGCTTTCCGCTCGGCCAGCCTCGCCAATGCCGGCGCGAGCGTGAAGGAGCCCGGCATTGCTCGGTTCGACGTGTGTCAGCAGGCCGACGACCCGTCGCGTTTCGTCCTCGTCGAGGTCTATCGCGACGCGGAGGCGCCGGCGCGCCACAAGGAGACCGCACATTACGCGGCTTGGCGTGACGCGGTGGCGCCGATGATGGCTATACCGCGGACGAGTGTGAAGTTTACCAATATTTTCCCCGAAGATGCCAGCTGGTGAACGAGCCTCAGGGACGGCTGCGCCGGCAGCCGCCGCGAATCGTTTCGAGTTCGCCACGGCGCAGCGCATCGTCTTCGGCCCGGGAACGTGTCGCGAGTTGCCTGCGCTGGCGGCTGGTTATGGACGACGTGTATTTCTCGTCACTGGCGCGAATCCGGAGCGGTACGCCGCCTTGTTTGCGGCGCTGCGCGCGGGGCTGGACTCGGTCGAGACCTTTGCCGTGAGGGGCGAGCCGACGGTGGCGCTCGCCGAGGCAGGCGTGCAGCACCTGCGCGCCTCGGCCAGCACGGTCGTCGTCGCTATCGGCGGCGGTAGCGTGATCGACGCCGGCAAGGCCATCGCCGCGCTGGCGGCGAACCCGGGCGAGGCGCTCGACTACCTCGAGATCGTGGGCCGGGGAAAGTCGCTTCCCAGTGCGCCGCTGCCGTTCATCGCCGTGCCGACGACCGCCGGCACCGGTGCCGAGGCGACGCGCAATGCCGTGCTATCGGTGCCCGAGGCGCGGGTGAAGGTGAGCCTGCGCAGTGCGGCGATGCTGCCGCGTGTGGCGCTCGTCGATCCGGAGCTGGCGCTCGGCTTGCCCGCCGCGGTCACGGCCGCCACGGGCATGGATGCGCTCACGCAGCTCATCGAGCCGTACCTCTCGTGTCGGGCCAATCCGATGACCGATGCGCTCTGTCGCGACGGCATCGGCCGTGTCGCGGGCGCGTTGCCGCGGGCCTTCGTCGCGCCGGACGATCTCCGGGCGCGCAACGATCTCGCGCTCGGCGCGCTCTACAGCGGCATGGCGTTGGCCAACGCCGGACTGGGCGCGGTGCACGGTTTCGCCGGGCCGATCGGCGGGGCCTTCGCCGCGCCGCACGGCGCGGTGTGTGCGGCGCTGCTCGCGCCGGTGTTGCGGGCTAATCTCGACGCACTGCGCGCCCGGGCTCCGGGGCATCCCGCGCTGGCGCGGATGACGGAGGTCGCGTGTTGGATGACCGGCGACTCCGCTGCGACGGCGGACGCAGCCGCGACCTTCTGCGCAGAGCTGAGCCGAAAGCTGGCGATCCCGGGACTTGGCGCTTGGGGTGTGCGCAGCGCCGACGTGCCGGGACTGGTCGAGAAGGCCGCCGCGGCGAGCAGCATGAAGGGCAACCCGTTGCCGCTCACGCCGGCCGAGCTTGCCGCCGCGCTCGAAGCGGCGCTGTGAAGCCTGCGGCGGAGTCGCAGTGCCGCAGGCGCCCGCAGTAACGAGCGCCTGCGAATGGTGTGCGTGCGCGGCCGACACCGTGGAGCGGCAGCGTACTACGCTTTATCGGGGTGGCCCTCGACGCTCGGGAGACGACCTGAAGGTAACCTATTGTGTTGCATCCGCGGGGGATGGGGCGGCGTGCTTCTCCGGCAATCGAGATCGTGCTGGAACGGAGGCACACGATTCGGGTTATCGCGTACAGAAAGCCCCATTACCGCACCAGCTCGAGCGAAGCGGCGGCGTGGCGGCCGATGGGCGGCGTCGGGAGGCGTAGCGTGCCGCCGGCGTGGACGATCTCGGTGGCGGGTTGCGGTTCGCCTTGGGCGAGATCCCACCAGGTGACGCGCCACTTGCCGGCGGGAAGATCGGGGAGGACGACCTGCCCGGAGATGGGGGCGACGCCGGTCTTGGTGTAGATGCCTTCGCGGTGCCAGAGCCAGAGGACGACGCTGTCGGCGGCGCGGCGGCCGACGACAGCGAGCGGCGAGCAGGTCAGTCCGGTGTCGATGGAGCCGAGCTCGAACCAGTCGGGACCGTTCGGGTTTTCGAGCACGAGGGTGTGCGCGCCGGCGGCGACGGGGAAGGCGAAGTCGACGCCTTTGGTGTGCGCGGACTGGTCGGGCGTGGCGGGCCATGAGTGTTCGCCGACGACGGCGCCGTCGAGCAGCACGCGCAGGTCGCAGCCGCGGCCGCCCGTGGCGGTGATGTGGACCTTGGCGGTGGCGGCGCGTGGGTAGTCGAGCCGGAGCGTGAGGCGGCCGGGGTAGGGCTGCCCGTGCTCGGGGTTGGCGCTGACGAAGGTACGGGGCACGCGGGCGAGGTCGGTCGGTTCGCTGCCGTCGAGCGCGGGGGCGATGGTGGAAGCGGCCGCCTTGTGCCAGTGCTGGGCGGGGAGGATGCGCAGCGGGACCTGTTCGGCTGTCTCGATGGAGGTGGTGAAGGCGCCGAGGTCGGTGCGGTGGTCGAGGCCGTTGGCGCGGAAGAAGCGGGCGAAGGTGGCGTGCTCCGGCAGGTAGCCGTTTCTCATGTATGCGGAGGCGTACCAGAGCTGCGCGGGCATGGTGCCCTCGCTCATGGCGCCAGCCCAGAGCATGGCGGTGCCGAAGAAGGCGTCCTTCTTTTGCTCGGCGGTGAGTTCGGGCACGTTGTCCTCGCCAACTTCGCCGTAGAAGATGGGGCGGTCGAGCGCGGCGGGGGCGATGTCGAAGTGGCGCACGCCGGCGAGGAGGTTGGCGGGGTACAGGTGGGGCTGGAAGTAGTCCATCTTCGCGTAGAGCGGATGGTCGAGGTAATCGTCGCTGGTGGTGACGAGGTGGTGGTGCGCGTCGATGCTGCGGACGTAGTCGGCCATCTCGGCGTGCCAGGCGGCCACGGCGGCGTTGTCCTCGGGCGTGCCGGCGCGGGAGTCGGTCCACATGGCCTCGTTGAAGAGCTCCCAGGCCATGATGGCGGCGGAGTAGCCCCAGCGGGCGACGATGTAGCGGTACTTGCGCTTGGTGAGTTCGCGGGCGCGGGAGTCGGTGAAGAATTCCTTGGGGGACTTGAGGAACCCGCCGACTGCGGTGTTCCACGGGTTCTTGGCCCAGTCGGTGTTTGCGCCGGTGTTCCACTGGCCGTGGTGCTGGACAACGAGCTGGAAGTAGATGCCGTGGCGCTCGGCGGAGTCGACGATGGTGTCCCAGAAAGCGGCGACGCGCGGGTCGATCTCGCCAAGGGGCGGCGTGGGCGCGAGGTCGTCCTGCGTCCAGTCGAGGTTGGTGCCGCCCCAGTGGCACATCCAGACTCGGGACCAGTTGAGCCCGGTCTGAGCGAACTGGGCGAAGCTGACTTCGAAGAAGCGCTCGCGCGGGCCCTCGGCCCAGGCGAGGTTGGCGCCGAGGGGGACGAAGGGCGCGCCGTCGGCGAAGGCGAAACGGCGGCGGTCCTGCGGGTCGATGCCGATGATGCCGCTAGGGTGGTCGATCTGCGTGGCGGCGAACGTCGTGGGGCCGTGCGGCTTCGCCTCGATCACGACGCGGCCGGCGGCGGTTGTCTCGGAGACGGAGCCGAGCTTGTATTCGCCGATCGCGGCTGCGCGGGTGCGGACAGTCCAGAGATCATTGCCGGCGTAGAAGGCGGGCAGGAGGAGCGTGCGGCCGGCGGGCGTGGCGACCTCGGCCCAGATCTCGCGGGAGAAGGGGGGGCAGGAGGCCGGTTGGGGCGCGAAGGAGAACTCGACGGGGGCGGTGGCGGCGATGGCCGGCAGCAGGAGGACGCATGCGAGCGCCAAGGTGCGGAAAAACGTCATGAGGGGAGGGACTATCGGCTTCCGAACTGGGCGAGTATTCGGCGCCGCGCCTGAGCGGCAAGGCACCGGAGTGAAGAATGCCTGTTTGGTGCATTGAACTTATGTTCCGGATGCTGTGCGGGGTTGCGCTGAGCGGCCGGGCCTTCCACAAGCGACATCGCTCCCATCCGCGGTGTTCCACCATCGCTTCGCCTCCGAACTGCCCGGGCTCGCGCCTACTGGCAGTGACGACGGCGGAGTGAATGAAACGACTGCTCACTTTTCGTTCGCTCGCCGAAACGTTTTAATCCTGCCTGAAATTTACTCCCCCAGTACCCCGAAGCGGTTCGCCGCACCGAGGTGCCCCAACTCCCCCCACACCTGCTCATGCAAGAGTCCGCATCGCAAAACTCCGCCCTCAAAATGACCGCGGTCGAGGACAAGATCCCGATCGGTCAAAAGATAGCTTTCGGCTTCGGCTCCACGTTGGACATGTGGGGCAACTGGCTCTACCCCGGGCTGGTCTGGCCGGTCTTCAATATCTTCCTAGGTGTGCCGCCGTGGCTGATCAGCCTGGCCCTGTGCATGAACCGATTGGTGGATGCGTTTGCCGATCCGTTCATCGGTTGGATGTCGGACAACACCCGCTCGCGGTGGGGGCGGCGGCGCCCGTACATCCTCGTGGGTGCGCTGCTGGCCGGCATCGGATTGCCCGGTCTGGTCTGGGTGTCGCCGGGCTGGAGCTCGTCGTACATGTTCGGGACGGAAATCCCGAACTACTTCTGGTACATGGCGGCCTCGTCGGCGATCTACATCGTCTGCGTGAGCCTCTACAATGTGCCGTATCAGAGCCTCGGTGCCGAGCTCACGCCCGATGCGCGCGAGCGCACGAGTTTGTTCTCCTACCGTACGGCGATCCAGCGCATCCCCGAGATCGCGATGTTCACCGCGGCCGCCTTCTCGACCTCCAAGGTCTGGTCCGGCGCGACGAAGGACGATGTCATGGACCGTCTCGGGCTGTTGTTTTCGCGCACGGGACACTGGTTCGGAGAGCTGTTCTCGAGCCTGTTCTCCCTCGATCTTTCGAAGGCCGGTGCGCTGATGGGCAACATCTTCGGCTGGGGCACCCCGATGCCGGGCGATGCGCCGGTCAACACGCTGCTCGGCGCGCAGGTCTACACGGTGATTCTCGGCTCCATCATGGTTGTCGTGGGCATCCTGGTTTTCCTCTTCGTCAAGGAGCGGTACTACAACTCGGTGGTCGCGCGGAAGCAGGAGAAGGTGCAGATCGGCGAGACGATCTGGAAGACGCTCAAGTGCCGCCCCTTCCGGGCCAACCTCACGATGGGCTTCGCCTACGCGATGGGCACGAGCATGGTCGGCACCCTCGGCTACTACGCGACGGTCTACTACGTCTGCAAGGGCGACGTCTCGGTCG
>Ga0209098_1001545_pt1 | contig 21930 bp, 15 predicted proteins | sample AD_JPNHW1_MetaG_FD_184429 | JGI IMG/M metagenome (GOLD analysis project Ga0209098, IMG submission 184429) | Active sludge microbial communities of municipal wastewater-treating anaerobic digesters from Japan - AD_JPNHW1_MetaG (SPAdes) (version 2) | ecosystem: Engineered > Bioreactor > Anaerobic...
GTATTCAAATACCATGTCCTTGAACTTGAAGGTATCGAGAAGGACCTTCGCGATCTTTCTCGAGAGAAGATCGGTATGGAGCAAGCCAGAAATCCTGATGATGATGAGCGAAAGATCCTGTTCTGAGGAGGCGGCGCGCACGAGCTCCGAGTCGAGGCGCTCCGTAAGGTATTGTTCCCAGCCGATGCCGGTAACGGGCGAGAAAAGCCCCTCTGGTTTCGGTGCGGCGCGCTCGGTAGGGGAACTTACGTCGGCCTCCGGTTCGCTGGCCTCTTCTGAAGCCAGCGCGCCATCCATGGTTTCCGCAACGGACGGTTCATCCATCGGGAACAGCCCTTCGTCACCTGAACTTGCTTCGACCTGGCTTTCGTATGACTCATCGGTAAGAGGAGAAAACTCCGGGGGGATAAACTCTTCCTCGGGGACGTCCGACGCAGGCTCGCCAAAGTCCATGAGATCCCCGCTTGTCCCGCACGGCTCAGGCTCAAGGTCTTGAGCGCTCGAGGCGGCGGAAGAAAAGCCTTTTTGCCTTGCTTCCTTTTTCGCGGGGGCGACGGCGAAGATAACGATCAGCGTCGCGAAAAGGATGGTCAGTATCGCGAGGAAGGAATTCCTGCTTGCCGCGAATATCACGCTTGGATGGAGAACGTACACCGACGCGGTCATCACGATCGAACCCTCGTCCGATCCGCCAACGTCGAGCTTGGCGGCGTATACTTTCATGAAAAGAGAGGTATTCGAGATAGTCGGGTTACCCTGTATATCATAGGTAATCGCCGATGACTTCTCGGGCCAGGCGAACGCGGTTCCCTGGGGCGTCGTAATGACGAGGGCAGCGAGTAGCTTTGACTGATTGCACATCCCGGTGAGCTTTTGTATGAAGGCGTCGGACATAAAACCGTCCGCGATGGCTGCCGCAGAGCATTCCCGAGAAATCCAGTTGAAGCTCCGTTCGGCCTCAATGACTCCCTTTCGGGTTTCGGCTGTTACCGAAAGTCCGAACCAGACGACGGCGGCTGCCAAAAGCATAAGCGCGACGAAACCGTAGACGTTTATGAACTTGTTCTTCATGATTCACCAGTATAGCCCGCAATGAGTTCAAGCGCAAGTTGAATAGCGCTCGCGAGTCCCTTTTGTTCCCCGAGTCGATGGCGCGCGTGCCACGCCACGAATGGAAGCACGGTGTAGAGGAGGTCTTGGTCCCGCTCCGGGAAAGGAAATCCTGCGCGAAGGGCATTCGTGAGCGCGCGCCGATATTCGCCGAGAAACGCGCGAACGGGGAATGGGGCAAAATCGGCCGCTTCCCAACGATACTGTCCCCGATATGCTTTAAAGAAGCTCGCGTAGCGATCGAGGGTATCGGTGGTGTACGTGATCGATCCCCCGGAGCTTCGCGCGGCGACGGGGGTGCGAAACATCAAGGCGGTATAGGAGGTCTCGATCGGGAGGATGCGCGATGCGGTCGAGCCGAAGCCATGGGCGAGATAGGTTCCCCGAGCATAGGGTTTTCCGCCCGTATAGGCGAAATCGGCGCCAATAGTCTCTATATCCCGAAACCCCAAGGAATGCGCCGCGTCGAGCGCCGCGAGGGTCACCGTCCCGGAAGCGGTATCGATCGGCGGAAGCGGTGAATACCGCGCCGCGTACCGCGCGAGGGGATGGGCTCCCGCCGCGAATATGACGGCCGCGCCATCGGCGATCGCCTTCCGCGCGATCGCCGGGTTCCCGCAAGCGTCGAGTATTACCGTCATGCCCTGTTTGAACGGGCGCATCACATGGTTCGCGGAAATGGGCTGCGCGTCGATGCTCACGAAAAAATCGGGGATGATCCCCGAGTCGGCGAGGGTATTCCACGCGGTATCGGTTGAAAAAAGCGCGTACCGTTCCCGATTCTCCTTAAGCCTCCGAAGGCACGGCTCGAGCCCGGGTCCCGCCGCGATGACGATTGCCTTTTTCCCCGTATCGACCGCGGGAAATCTCCCCTGGAAGCGCGAAGCGAGCGCGAGGTTCTGGGCGCAATTCCTGAGCCAGAGCTTTCCAAAATGCGCCTGAACCGAAAAGTCCGCGCTGATTCTTTTCAGGGATTCTTGGACGACGCTCACGAGCGACGCGCATGCGTCCCCGTTGCGCCCTTGCCACGAGCGAAGCGGCACGAGCCTGAAATTCCCGTGAAGGGCGGGCAAATACGAACGCGAAAGTATCGCACCCGTTTCTTTTTCATCCCGCAACGCGATCACCGTCACGCGCACGTCCGTGAGGACGTCTGTAAGATCGATGAGACCGAATAGCGACGCGAGCGCGAGCGGACTCGATTCCGCTGCGATACAGGCGCGGGCAGGATCCCGCGAAAGGAATTCCCTGATATGAAAGGCGCCTCCGATCCCGGCGAATAGGGCAAAGCCCGTGTCGGCCACCGTATCGATGAGTTGCGCGGCCTCGCGCTCGGGATTGAAAAGCGAATGAGCCGAGGCCCCGTCTCGGAAAAGCGGCACGAGGCTGCCGTTCCGCGCGCGCTGGGCGGCGCTATATCGAAAAGCCGAAGGATCATCCGCGCCAGCTGCCTTGAGAATATCGTCGGCGAGCGCCGAATCTCTCGGGCGCAAGGCGGCTATGTTCGCCTCGAAGAGGGGATTCGCTGTCATGAAAGCGGTATCCTGCGCGAGAAATCCTCGAGACGCGAAAGGAACGCGACCGTGTCGCTTTGAAGCTCTTGAAACGCGGAGGCGAGCGGGATTCCGTCCGACGGGGTTTGCCTCCGTTTGAGGTATTTTATAAAGCCCGTATAGGATACCATCTGTGCGAGCTCAACGCTTAATGGGTCACTGGGAAGATCCCCTTCCGCGCGGGCGAACGATTCCAAAACGCCCGAAAGCCATGCGGATAGCGCTTCTTTCCGCTCTTCCCGCGATCGCGGATTGATACGATCCCCGCGCGCTTGCTCTGATTTGGTGCCTGACGTGGCTTGATCGGTTTGTGCTCCCTGTGCCGCGTGCGCGCCGATATCGCGCAGCGAAATCGACTCGATGCCATTGAGCGTCTTTCCCGCGCTACCGATCCTGAAAAAGCGCCGCTTGAACGCGTCACCCCGACTCGAAAACCAAGCCGCGTACATATCGAGCGACGCCGTGTCGCGGCTTGATTCGTGGAGCGCCTGGCAGAGCGGCCGCGTTCGCGAAGTCGCCGCGTCGACGGCCGGGGCGTTCGCGCTCGGCCTCGCATGGCTGAATGACTGCGAGGAACACAAGTCCAATCCGGCCGCATAGACGTTTCCCGAACAATGCTCAAGGAGATAAAGCGCGGCCGTTCCCGAAACCGTGCCGTTCCGCGACGCCGCGTCGGCCTTGACGCCCGCGATTGAAAGGAGCGTCCGCTCGATAGCGCTCCCATAGTCGAGAAACTGAATCGGGTTTCGTTCGAGGACGCGAGACGGTATCGCGGCCTCGCAGGGAAAGGCGACCGTTATGTCGCCCGATAGGTTCCTGAAATGTCCCAGCGCCCAAAAACCGCCGTCCGTCGCGATGCAAAGATCCGGCGTCACGCCATGGGCGGAAAGGCAGGTCACCGCGGAAGATACCGCGCATACGTAGAAGTTTTCGCGATTGAAGGGGAAAAGGCATTCGAGCGAAGGGCCCGAGGCGACGAGAAGCGCGGGTTTATCCGTGCATTCGCCGACCGTGAGGTTGCGCGCGAGAATCGCGTTACGCACGCAGTTCGCGAGCCATCGCTTCCCGAATGCGCTTCTCGTGTACATCACGCTGGTTTGGAGCCGTATCACCGATGCGATGCTGTTCCAAACATAGGCCGAAAGCGAGGGCCACGCGGAATCGGAGGGTTTCCACGGCAAGAAAACCGTGAGCGGTAAGCATTCATCGGGTATCATGGAAAAGAGCCACGAAGATACCTCAAATCCCGTGCCCGGTCGCCATACCCCGTCCCAGAGCCCGTCCGATTCGCTAAAAAGCGTTTTATCGTAGCGGATCGCTAAAATGCTCGCCGCAGGAAAGCGCGCGCGGAGTTCCTGCGCAAGGTAGGACTCTCCGGGCTCGGTAACGACGATAAAAAGGGGATTGCAGGAAAACGACTGCGCCTCGATGTACCGAGCCGCTTCCTTTCGGGGGTTATACCGCGAGTGCAGACGGATCGCTTCGTGCTCGGAGGGCATCAGTTCTCCCCGGTAAGGAAATCCAGTATGCCGGACAGCGACGGAGCGGTACGTGAGTCCGAGACGGTGAGGCGTTTTACGCGGTCGACGCCAAAAAGACGCTCGAGCGGCTTCATGAGCTGCGAAAAGTAAAAGGCGCTGTCGTTCGGAAGCGCGGTAAAAAGGACAATGCGGATAGTACCCGACGGCGTCGCGTTGATTATGTTCGTCGATCCGACCAGACGCGCGATTTGATGGGTTATCGCGTTATAAAGAATACGGACTGATTGGTCCGTCTGAAAGGCAATCTCGTCTTCGTTGAGATTTTGGCAGGATATCGTGACAAGAGATGCTCGTTTCTTCGCTGAAAGCGCGCTTTCGGCGTGATACCGCATCGCCTCAACCGATTTATTCACGCTTTCGACCGGCGCGAGCGCGCGAAAAAGCGCGATATGCTCGCGTATCGCCGAGCAAAGATCGGAAAACTCATTCTCCGCCGCGCGTTCCGTACCGTCTTCCCGGCGAATATCCAAAAGGGATTTCGCCAGCACAACGCAGCAATGACTTGCGTCCTCAAGGGGAACCGCGCGAATCTTGAGCGATTGAAGGCTTCTGAGTTCATGCGACGAGAAAAATGATCGCCAATCCTCTAGCTCCCGTCCCGTTATCGAGACCCATTCGGTCGAATCGGCAATAGCCTTGATTTGCGTATACTGCGGGGTTAGCCTCCGCGCGGTCGTGTAATCAAACCCCGCCGGGAAAAGAAACGCCATGCGCGAGGCTTCGTCCGAGAATAGTATCCCGGCGCGTTCCGTTTCCGCGGCGTTTAAAAAATCTCTGAATGCCTGACCGACCGCGTCATACGATGAGGCGGTCGCGACGCGCTGTAAGAGCCCGCTTTTTTTTTTCGATGAACCCTGCGCAGAATCAAGAAGAGGCGAATCGGCGATGAGCGGTTCGGAAGAAACGCGTTGGGCGCGGCTTATCAAACCCATACTCAGGAGATTCCGAGTTCCTCGAAGAGCTTCTTGTAAACCTCAAAATGCTCTGAACGGGCAAATTCTTCGATTTTCTCCTCAGGGAGGCTTTCCAGAAGCTGATCCATGTACGAAAGAACGGACTTAATCTCGTCTTTCAGCTCAACGGGAAGGGTTGCGGTCGCCTGAGCGGTTTCGGGGCTTTCGCTTTCTTCCGCGGCCAGTGCCTCGGGGGCTACGTTACCGCCAACTGCCGCGAGCTCTTGCGCGGAAAGGGTATCGGTCGTTGCGAATTCCTCAACCACAGGAACGCTCGTTTCCTCGGGAACGGCGAGTTCCTCGACGGCAGGGGGCTCAGATACCGCGATCTCCTGCTCTGCGGGGAAACCATTCTCCATCCCGGTTAGGTCGATGTTAAACTCCGTCAACTCAGGCTCTTCGAGCTTTTCGTCCTCGAAATCGATAGTTTCAAGTTCCGGTTCCTCGATAGCGACGTTGTCGAGATCAGGCTCGATCTCGTTCGTGCCTTCGAGATAGCTGACATCGTCGGTGATCTGATTTACGTGCGCGGCCTCAATAACCTCCGCGCTTTCAAAACCGGGAACGTCAAAAATCGTGTCGGGAAGGGTATCGGGAATCTCGGGTTCGTTTTCGGCGACCATGGCCGATTCGGGCGAAATCGCTTCCGTGACGGGTGCCTCTTTGCCGGAGGGGGCTTCGAGCGCAGGGGTTTCCTCCGGCATATTCTCGTCGCTCTTTTCTTCGGTAAAGTCCGCCGTTATGAGGATGTTATTAAGTTCGTCGCCGGTCAAGGCGATCGTCTCATCGGTGTCGTCGTCGCTGAAAAAGCCCGAATTCTCGATGGGAGCGCCGGGAGTCTGGGCGACAGTCGCTTCGCCAGCCGTCCCTGCCTTGAATCCGGAGATTTCAGACTTCAACGTCGAGATTTCTTTTTTGATGGATGAAAGCTCGTCGGCGATTATCATCAATAATTCAGTAGATTTATCGTTTGTTACCACTGCATCTTCTCCCGTTACCGGATTTTCTTCGCTTAAATCCTTTTCAACAGCGCTGATGTCGTCAAAATCAAGGGACACAGTTTCCTCCACCGATGCTTTTTCTGTAATCGCAGATTCCGGATTGGATTCTGCACTATTGTAATCCTTAAATTGGGTTATATCAACAATTTCTTCGATATTAGGGAACGCCTCTGCGGTAGGGAACGCCTCGAGGGAAACCGATTCGGGGCTCAGAGACGGGATTTCCTCGCTTTCTTCCGCTTTGAACGCTTCAGGCTCCGGAACGGCAATATCTTCTGGAATGATAGGCTCTGCGCTCGCTTGAACGGCTTGCTCGATCGGTTTCGGTTCCGCGACGGGCTCTACTTTTTTCGCCGCGGGAACGACCGTTTCATTCCCAAAAAGCGAAACCGAGAAATCCTCATCCGAGGAAGACTCGCTCACGCTCGTCGTGATGGATTCAACCATGGAATCCTCTTCCGTCACATCAAGATTGAAGCTTTTTGCTGTTGGGGTGGGGCTCTTCCCCTTATCGGAAACCGGCGCGGGAACGGGCGCGGCGTCAAGGGACTGAAGGAGATCGTCGAACTCGCTCGTTTCCTCGAGCATTGACCCGGTACCGCTCGAGCTTTCGCTCGCGCGTTCCGTTTTCTCCGTCGGTTCCTCGGCGGCCTGAATGAGGGCGTCGAAATCCATCCCGGCTTCAGGACGAGCGCTCTCGGCGTTTCCTGCCTCGCCGGCTGTTTCGTCGACGAGCTCTACGCCAAATTCCGAATTGAAGAACTCGGACTCCGATACGGCGGACCCTGTCGCGCGAATCTTTTCCGAATCCTCGATAAAGGATTCATCGAATTCAAGGTCGATATTGAGCGGTTCGGTATCGTCGAAGAGGTTTTCCTTTTCTTGACTGAGGGCGCCGCCCTCGTTTACCGTGTTAATGAGCGAATCAAGGTCGAAGTCCCCGCCGTCGCTTGGGTGAGACGGCTCCGCGGAGGAGGCGTTAAGGTCATCGAGGAAACTGCTGAGATCGTCCTCGGAAGGGGCGGCCTCTTTTTTGGCAGGTTCTTGAGGTCCCATAAAGTCCTCGATGGAAAGTTCCATTTCAGAATCGCTGCCGAGCGTCGGCGTTTCCTCGGGCTTTTTCAGGGTTATTTCCGGTTCAAGGAAGTCCTCGATCGCGGCTTCATCGGCAGGTTTCTCTTCGAGAGGCTCTATGGCCTCATCAAAAGAGACTTCGCTCGCCTGGGGTTCGGTTTCCTCACGGGGCGATTCCGTGCGCTCAAATGACTCAAGGGTTTCGAAGGTTTCGGGCGCGGACCTCTGAAGTAGCTGTTCGGCCGGTTCCTCGACCGACTCCTTGGGCTCTTCGCTTTCTTCGGCGGGGAAGGATATTTCCTCGAACTGAACCTCATCAAAGGTTTCGGTGACAAAGCCGGTATCGCTTGCGGGCGACGGTTCTTCAGGAACGGCGTCAAAGGAGTCAAGGCTGATCGTCTCGGTCGTTTCTCCTAAATCCTCGCTCCGCGGCGATACGGCGCTTTCCCGTTCATGCGCGAAAACGGCATCTTCTTCAGGCGCGCCTTCTTCAAAGGCTATCGGGACAATATCCTCAAACTCGATGGACTCCATCGCCGATTCAGGCTCTGTATCGGGCGTGGCGACGGCTTCTTCTGCGGTCGTTCCTTGAGCGGTCTCGCGTTCCTCTTCGATGTCGGGGAAATCCGGAAGGTCCGGCAGGCTCGCAATATCGAGAAAGTCATCGCTTGAGGATTCTATGGTTTCGTCTTTGGGGGAAACGGGTGACTCGGGGAAATCGGTAAAGGATACCGTATCCGTGAATGATTCATCACCCTTTTTCTGGCTTGCCGAAACATCGCGAGGGCCGCTTTTTACCCAGACCCCGTACATATCCAACGAAGTGGTATCGTCCGTTAAGTCGATAGGGAAAGAAGAGTCTTTGATCTCGTCATTTTCAAAGTCAGATGTCATACGGCACTCCCCGGAAAAAAGATCACTCTTTTTACTTATCGGCATTTTTGTCTAGTATTTTAAATGTATATTAGTGAATTATTCCTGTCAATTAAATTCAAGAATACCGGGTTTTCTGCCGTTAAGGTACGTAACATGAAACTGTTCAGGATCCTGGTGCCCGTTTTTATCGGGATCGCCGCATACAGTCTATTCGGAATCTGTTTTGGCCCTAAGGGCATCAGGGCAATGCAGCAACTCGAATGCGAAAAGGCTCGGCTTTCCGAAAACCTTGAAAACCTTACCGCCTTGAATGCCGACCTTAAATCATCCCTTGACAATCTATCCGCAGATCCAGACACTATCTCCGTATACGCGCACGAGTTGGGGCTCATTAACGAAGGCGAGCACCTGATCAAGCTTGCGGGGTTTACCGGCGGAATTAACCGAAAGATGATCGCCGGATCGGCCATCGAGGTCGAGAAGCCCCGCTATTTCCCCGAATGGGGATGCAAGCTCGTCGGCCTTTTCGCCTATATCCTCAGCTCAATCGCGCTATCGCTTCTTTCGGGGGAGAAAAAACATGGTCATCTCAAGAAAATCCTCAGATTCGGCTGATTGCGCCGCGCGATTCCTTCGCGAAGGGCGCCTTGTCATTATCCCGACCGACACCATCTACGGCTTTTCCGGCATCGTGCCCGAGTCCAACGCGCTCATCGTCAAGGCAAAAGGCCGCGACGAGGGGAAACCCTTTATCCAGCTCATCGCGCGAAGCGAAGACCTTGCGCGCTATTCAACCGACGCGATCAACCCGGACCTGCTTGCCCTGTGGCCCGGCGCGATAACGATTATCGTCCGGAACAAGGATGGCGGAACGACCGCGTTCCGCTGCCCGGGAGACGCGTGGCTCCGTTCGGTGCTCGAGAAAACGGGCGCCCCGATATACTCGACGAGCGTCAATAGGGCGGGGGAAGCGGCGCTCAGGAAGATCGGTGATATCATCGCCCAGTTCGGCGCGATAGCGGACCTCATCGTTGACGACGGCGACCATCCGGAGGCAGCGGCCTCGACCATCATCGACGCGACCGGAGACGCCTATCGCGTCATCCGGCAAGGCGCGGTACAGGTCCCTGAGTCGGCTTTGCGAAGGCGCTAAGCCCTATTCGCGGCTCCAGATAACGTCAATCGACAGGTTTTCCATCGTCAGGATATTCTTTCCGTCGTTCTTGATGCGCACGGTCTTTTTCGTCCCTCCGAGCGTCTTTTGATCGGATGAAACCATCAGGTACCATTCAAGCGGCGGCGCCACGGCAACGGCTTGTCGGGCCACGGGATCGGGCAGGTCGATGAACTGCCGGATATTCTGCGGGCCTTTTTGCCGAACGACGAGAATCCCATCGGACAGCATGAGCTCAAGCGGGATCGACACCCCGCTCGAGAGCACCGCGACCCCGCGTCCCCCGCGCAAGAGCATCACCTTCTCGACGCCGGATTCGCCCTTCCAGGAGCCCGCGAGCGCGTCAAGGTCCGTAACGGGCCCCAATACGCCCTTATCGGGCACGGCATTCGAGTCGGCACGGTTTGCTTGAGCGGTTTTTGGGAGCTCGGCGTCGGGCAGGGCGACGGAGGTATCGAAGAGATCGCGAACGAGGATACGGGACTCAAGGAGGATGAGGTTCGAGTTTTCGTATACGCGCGAGATGAGCCGGGTAACCCGCTGGGGGCCGCCCTTGAGCACGAGCTCGAGCTTGATGCCATCGGCCTGGCTTATAAGATTTCCGTAGAAGATGTAGTCGGCGCCGTCGGGAACGCCGAGATCACGCGGGGTTGCTTCTGCCCTAAGGTCGATGACGCGGTAGTTGCGTAATTCGCGGATGAACGAATAAACGAGGTCGTTTACGGTTTTCGAGACGTTTTCGCCAACGTCGTTCGAAGTGAGGGAGTAGACGGCGACGGCGGGCAAACCTTGCGCGCCCGCGCGAAGAAGCGGGGAGATCAAGAGGAACCCGATGCATAACGCGCGCGCGACGGCCTTCATGCTCCCAGTATACATCCTATCCATCACTCTTTTTGCGGAATTCGCGCTGGATGTCTCGTTTGACGTCCCGTTCGCGAATATCGGCCCGCTTATCAAACAACTTTTTGCCCTTGCAGATACCGAGCTGAATCTTTACGATCCCGTTTTTTAGGTATACCTCGAGGGGGATGAGCGAGAACCCCTTTTCCTCGAACTTGCGGGTGAGCCGCTTGATCTCGTCTTTATGGAGCAGGAGCTTCTTGGGTCGGTCGGGGTCATGGTTGAAGATCGAGGAATACACGTACGGCGTCACGTGAAAGCCGATAAGCCAAACCTCGCCCGATCTGATTTCGGCGAAGGCGTCGGGAAAGGAGATGTTCCCCGCGCGGACCGATTTGACCTCGGTTCCCTCGAGAACGATTCCGCATTCGATAGAGTCTTCGACGGTATAGTTAAATCGCGCCTTACGGTTTTGCGCGACGGGCTTGACGGCACTCGTATTCATCGGGGGAAGTATAGAAGTTTGCGCCAATACTTGTCAACGAGAGCCCTTCATGATACCCTTTTACCAATTTCGACCGCCTGAGAGGACACATCAATGCCGGCTAAATGGCACAAGTATTCATATTCGGCCCAGCTGGAAGAACGGCGCGCGGTTTTCGCGTTTATCGTCCTGGTCATTTCGATTCTTGTCGTCTTCACCATCGTCCATCGCAACCTCATTACCATGTACGAGATTAAGGCCGATACCATGGCCCCGGTGCTCGAGGCGGGGGATTGCGTGCTTTCGACCCCGCTCTACAGCAACGAACCCCGGGAGAAAACGGGCTTTTCCCCGCTCATCCCTCCGTCCCGCGGCGACCTCGTCGTCATCGACCCAGCATTTCCCGACGACGCCGGCGGCCTTCTGAGGCTCGCGAACGCCTTCGTCTCATTCGCGACCTTCCAGAAAATACATCTCGCCGGCTGCCGCGACTCGAGCGGGGAGATGCCGGTTATTCGCAGGCTCGTGGCCTTTCCGGGCGACTCGATCTACCTTAAGGACTTTATCCTCCACGTAAAGCCTGCTGGAAGCTCGCATTACCTGACCGAGTTCGAGCTTTCGCCCGAGCCGTACGATCTCACCCTCGCGAAGCTTCCGGAATCCTGGTCCGAAACCCTGCCGCTCTCGGGCTCATTCCCCGAGATGACGCTCCCCGAAGGCCAATTCTTCGTGCTCTGCGATACCCGCCTCAGCGCGAGCGACTCACGCGTGTGGGGTACCGTCGACGCCAAGCGCGTGCGGGGAAAGGTGCTCCTCAGGTACTGGCCATTCAGCCGCTTTGGGAAGCTCTAGCCTGACCGATCGTCCCGTCGGGGAAGCGTCCCTCTACGCCCACATCCCGCTGTGCCTCAAAAAATGCGATTACTGCGATTTTTTCTCGCTCATTCCCAGCGCCTTTCCCGTGGACTGCCGGGAGGTTAGCGCGCTCACGGCCCGAATCGTCGATGGCCTCGCGCGAGAAATCAACGCGTGGCGCGCGGATTACGGGATTACCGGGTGGAAAACGGTCTATATCGGAGGCGGTACCCCGAGTCTCCTTTCTTGCGAAGACCTTGGGCGCCTGGGAAGCGCGATCAGCGGTCATGGCGCGCTGAGTCAGCGGAATATCGACGAATGGACGATCGAGGCGAATCCCGAGGATATCGGCGAGGCGTGGCTCGCGTCCTGCGCGCGCGCGGGGATCAATCGGCTTTCCATCGGCGTCCAGAGCCTCGATGACGCATGCCTCGCCGCCGTCGGAAGGCGCGGGTGCGCGGCAAAGACGATTGAGGCACTCGAGCTCGTGTCACGCGTCTGGAAAGGAAGACTCTCGCTCGATCTCGTCGCGGGGCTTCCGGGACAAACCGCGCGCGGCCTCATCGCCGATCTCGAGCGGCTTCTCCCGTATCGTCCCGATCACCTTTCGCTGTATTCCCTCACCATAGAGGAAGGCACGCCGCTTTCGAAACGGCTTGATGCCTCGCTCGTCGCGGAACTCCCCGACGAAGACGCGGCCGCGGATATTTGGCTCGCCGGAAGGGATTGGCTCGAATCGCGGGGCTTCGCGCAATACGAGGTCTCGAACTTCGCGATGCCCGGCTGCGAAAGCCTCCATAACATGACCTACTGGAAACTCGACACCTATATCGGGGTTGGGCCCGGCGCCACGGGAACCATCGTCTCGGGGGACGAAGCCACGCGGTTTACGAACACGAAGGACGTCGCCGCATGGTTCGCCGATCCGCGCGCGGGAAGAAGGGTTGAGCGAATCTCGAGGAATGAACTGATGTCCGAGGTGCTCCTCATGGGCATGCGCCTCAGGGAGGGAATCGCGAAGGCCCGCTTTACCGCCCGTTTCGGGGTCAAAATCGCCTCCTGCATCCCGAAAACGATCGCCTCATGGGCCGCGCGCGGGCTTTTGATCGACGAACCGGAGCGCATCGCGCTCACGCGGGAAGGGATTCTCTTCCTCAACCGTTTTTTATCGGACGCCATGGACGAACTCGGGTAAACCAACAAGCGGCGAATTCGGGAAACGAACGCGCCGCTTAGTTTTCCGTGCGGGCTCTTACCGAGGATGAAGATCCCGTCAGCGAAGGAAGATTCCTCTAACTAAAGAAGCTATTAAGCTTTCGGTAGATCGTGCTGACGGTTTCCTTCGAGCGCTCGTCGATCGTATCGGCGGTTTCGTCGATGAACGACTCGAGGCTCGCGATCGATTCGTGAAGCGCGGTATGGAAGCCGCGAGAGCACTTAAACCAGTATTGCCCGTTACCATCGTTGAAGAGGCAGATAAAGCCGAGTTCCCGGCTCTTTTCCTTCGCGACCGTCACCCGGAAAAGCCACTTGAGGTTTTCCACGAGATCCTTCGCGTCCTCGGCGACGAGGAAATTCCGTTTCCGCGGCCACGCGTCTGCGTCGACCGTCTCAAGGTTAAAGGTCGTCGCGACCCGCATGATGAGCTCCATCTTCTCGCCTGCCAAAAGCTCGTGCCCATGGGATACGACCTTGCCCCTGAGGCCACCGAGCTGCGCGGTGTAGGAACCGGCGAGGTCAACCGACGAAACCGCGCGGATGAGTTGTTCGATCGGCAGGACGAGTTCCTTCTTTCCCTTAATCTTCGTGAGCTCAAAGGTCTCGCCGCCGAATGAAACGGTCTCCGCGGCCTGAGGCTTCGCGGTACGCGCCTGCTCGCTTTCCTTCGCGCCCCGTTTCCCGCGTTCCCGAGACGGCGATTCGCCTTTTACGGGTGCCTCCTCGCGGCCACGCGCCGATTCCGTAGTCTTTCCGTGCTTCGTGAGCTTCGTCACGAGGTCCGGGCTTATCCGCGAGAGAAGCCCCTTATCGAGGGGCGATACCGACATCGCGTACATGCGCGAGGTCCTGACGATCTCCCCCGCGACGATGAACTGCGGGCTTTCCCGGTACATGCACGATCCGGGATGGATCTGGATGCGCTCGGCCGTGAGGCTCCGGAACGAGTCCCTCCCGTCGCGGACGCACACGAACTGTATCATTCCCGCGGCGATCGAGCACAGGTAATCCTCGATCGGACCGCCCGAGAGTATCGGCACGCCCATGTCCGAGACGATCATCTCGAGTTGGTCCTTGATGTTCGCGATCTCGGCCATGACGCGCTCGTCGAGAAAGCTTATCTCGCAGAACTTCGAGCGGTTCTTCGCCATCTTGTGCATGCGGAATATCTTGAGGAAGGAGGCAAAGTCGCCATGGGGGTCGCCGAACCCGTGGTGAGCGCGACGCGCGTCCATCTCTTTTCCGGGGGGAAGGATGAAGGGGCTCTGCGCCGAGAGGAACGCCGAGGCGATGAGCACCTCCTCGACGACCGTCGGATAGCCGAGGATGGCCTCGACGATCATGCGCGATTGCCGTGGGGGCAGGGGAAAGAGGCACATCATCTGCCCGATCTTCGAGAGCGAGCGGTCGGGCGAAAGGGCGCCGAGAAGGTTCAGGGTATCGATCGCGCCGAGAAGCCCCTCGCGGGACGGGGGCGAGATGAAATCGAATTGGTCAAAGTCCGTGATCCCGAGCTCGGCCATCCGAAGTACGACCTCGGATAGGTCCGTGCGGTAAATCTCCTCGGTCGTATAGAGCCCGCGCGCCTCGAAATCGTTTCGCTCATAAAGGCGGTAGCAGGTTCCCTCGCGGGTGCGTCCCGCGCGACCCTTTCGCTGGTTGCACGAGGCCTTCGATACCGGCACCTCGACGAGGCTTGAGGTATAGGTGTGGGGATTGTAGAAATTGAGCTTCGCCTGTCCCGAGTCGATCACGCTCGTGATCCCGTTGATGGTAACGGACGTCTCGGCGATGTTCGTGGACACAACCATCTTCTTCTTCCCGAACGGCGGAAGATCGAACACGCGCTCCTGCTCGTCCTTTCCGAGCCTCCCGTAGAGCGGGAGGATATGGAGCTTTCGGTACCAACTCTCGACCGAGAGCCGCTCGATGCACTGCTTGATCGCGCGCTCTCCCGGGAGGAACACGAGGATATCCCCCGCGCGGCCGTCGTTCATGATCCTTCCGGTAATGGCGGCGATCTTTTCCATGAGCGCCTCGTCGGCGGCAATGCTTCCCCCCGAGGGCGGAACGGCGGGCGGATCGTAGACGACGGTAACGGGGTAGGTGATCGCGTCGATCTTCACGACGGGGCAATCGTCGAAATACGAGGAGAAGAGCTCTGTGTTGATCGTCGCGGACGAGACGATAACCTTGAAGTCATGGCGCTCGGCGATAACCCGCTTCAGGAGCCCGAGGATGAAATCGATGTTTAGGCTCCGCTCGTGGGCCTCGTCCACCATGAGCATCGAGTATTTGCTGAGCCAGGGATCGAGCTTCATCTCCTGAAGGAGGATACCGTCGGTCATGATCTTGATGCGCGTCGAGGCGTCGGTCTTGTCCTCGAAGCGCATCTTGTACCCGACGAGCCCTGGCATGGGGGTATCAAGCTGCCGCGCGATGAAATCACTCACGGAAAGCGCCGCGATGCGGCGCGGCTGGGTCACACCGATGATCCCGCTCGAGGTGTATCCCGCCTCGTGGAGGATGATGGGCAATTGCGTGGTCTTTCCCGAACCCGTAGGGCTTTCGACGACGATAACCTGGTTGCGCGAAAGCATGTCAAGGATGCGCTGTTTTTGCTGGTATACGGGAAGTTCATGTGGTTTCATTGCTCAAGTATAGCGCGGACGGGCATCGGGGGCAATGGGAGGTACGCGCGCATGAGCGCGTATCGCGCGCAATAGTAGTCCTGGAGCGGTTCGGCGAGGCTTGCCACGAAGCTTGCGTCGAAGGGCCTCAAGACGGGCCCCGCTTCCGGGTCGACGTACACGGTCACCGGAACGGGAACCGCCGCGATCGCGCCCGAGCGAACCGTGACGCGCATGACGATGCCGTCGCCGGTGTATTCGCGATAGGCGCCCGGGTCCTCCCGGTTGATCTCCTTTCGCTGGCCCGAGATGAAGTTGCCCATCGAGTACATGAAAAGAACCTGCCGCCTGGAGCGGCCCCGCTCAACGGTCGCGACCTCCCACTCCTGCATGACGTGCGGATGGCTTCCCCAGACGATATCGACGCCCGCGGCGGCGAGTTCCCTGAACCATTCCCGCTTCGCGCGCCTCACCGTCCGCACGTACTCAGGCTCATCCAGATGAATCGCGAGCACGAAAAGCGCGTTAGGGTTTTCCCCGCGTATTCGCCTGACGTCCGCGAGGAACGCCGAGCGCGCGGCCTTCGTCGGGGGCACGAAGTACACCAAGTTCGCCGACGGGTCATGCGAATTGAGAATCTCGGTGATCGAGAGGAACACGACCTCGTTCTCTCCCGCGTTCAGGATGACCGGCCGCATCGGCTCGCCTTCCTTGGCGCGAAGGCCCGATGAGCCTATCTTCGGTGCCAGCGAATCAAGAAGCGCGCGCGTCGCGAGGATGCCCGCGGAACCTTGATCGTTCGAGTGGTTGTTCGCGAGCGAGAAGACGTTGAACCCGGCGTCGATCGCGGCGCGTATGTAGGGGGCATGCACGTTAAACCTAGGATAGGTCGAAAGGGGGAGGGCGTCGTCTACCGGAACTTCGAGGTTGCCGAAGCAGAGGGTCACCGAACGGAGCAGGGGCTCGACGCTCTCGTAGATACGCGCGTAGTCGCGCATCGAGTAGTTAACCTCGTGCGCCATGATATCGCCGGTAAAGATAAGCTCAATCGGCTTTTCGGGATTGCCGGCAGGGCCCGCAGCGCCTCGCGCGCCCACGGAGGCGCACGCGCACGCGAGCACGGCAGTCGCAAAAAGCAGGAACGGTAAGGCTTTGCGGGGGGTACGTTTCATGACTTTAAAAGTATAACATTGACAGCTGGGAATTCACAAGGTACACTTTCCCCGGAACCAAGTCGGTAAGAAACGCAAAAAGGAGAATACAGACATTATGGCAAAAAGCAAAATGGTGTACTTTTTCGGCGAACGTAAATCCGAAGGCGACGGGAGCATGAAGGAACTCTTAGGGGGAAAGGGCGCGGGGCTCGCCGAGATGACGAAGATCGGGCTGCCCGTTCCGGCGGGATTCACCATCACGACGGAAGTCTGCGACCTCTACTACCGAAACTCAAAGCGGTACCCCGAAGGGCTCAAGGAAGAAGTAGCCCAGCATCTTGCCCGACTTGAAAAGGTCACCGGGAAAAAACTCGGCGATCCCAATGACCCGCTCCTTGTTTCCGTCCGCTCGGGCTCACCCGTTTCGATGCCCGGCATGATGGAAACCATTCTCAACCTCGGCCTTACTGACGCCTCTGTAGAGGGCCTCGCCCGAAAAACGGGCAACCGTCGGTTCGCGCTCGACGCGTACCGACGCTTCATCATGATGTATGGCTCCACGGCCATGGGAATCGACCGCGAGAAATTCGACCGCGCTTTCCAGAGAATAAAGGAAACCTCGACGGCGAAACGCCTCGGTGTTCCGTATGGCAAGAAGATCGCCGATACCGACGTCAACGAGGCCGAGCTTGCGGCCCTGCTCGCCGAATTCAAGGCGCTCTATAAAAACGAGATAGGCTCGAGCTTTCCCCAAGACCCGCAGGTTCAGCTCTGGGGAGCCATCGGCGCGGTATTCGGCTCATGGATGGCCGACAAGGCCGTCACCTACCGCAGGGTCGAGAACCTCGTCGGCATCAAGGGAACCGCCGTCAGCGTGGTGCAGATGGTTTTCGGCAACAAGGGCGATACCTCGGGAACCGGCGTCTGCTTTACCCGCGACCCGAACTCTGGCGAGGACGTATTCTATGGCGACTACCTCGTCAACGCGCAGGGCGAGGACGTCGTCGCCGGCATCCGCACGCCGATCAAGCTCTCCGAGTTCGCCTCGAAGGATCCGAAGGCATACCGGCAGCTTTGCGCGGTTCGAACGACCCTCGAGCGGCATTACAAGGACATGCAGGACCTTGAGTTCACCGTCGAGGAAGAGAAGCTCTACATGCTCCAGTGCCGCACCGGCAAGCGCTCGCCGAGCGCCGCCTTCAAGATCGCCGTCGACCTCGTCAAGGAAAAGCTTATCACGAAGGAGCAGGCCATCAGTCGCATCAAGACGAGCGACATCGAGGGCATCTTCTATCCGGCCATAGACAAATCACAGACGAAGGATCTCGACGAATCCTTTATCGTTCAGGGTATCGACGCCGTACCGGGCGCCGCGTGCGGTAAGGTGTACTTCTCCGCCGAGAAGGCCGAGGAATGCGCGAAGAACGGCGACAAGGTCATCCTCGTGCGTAAGGAAACGAGCCCCGAGGACGTCGGGGGCATGCACGCGGCGCAGGGCATCCTGACCGCGACCGGCGGAAAGACGAGTCACGCCGCGGTCGTCGCGCGCGGATGGGGAAAATGCTGCATCGTCGGCTGCGAGAAGCTCGAGATCGATTACGACAAAAAATCCTTCTCCGCGAACGGATACACGATCAAGGAAGGGGAGTACGTCACGCTCGACGGCTGCAACGGCAACGTCTACAAGGGCGCGCTCAAGCTCGTGGCGCCCAAGCTCCCCGATTCCTACGAAACCCTCATGAAGTGGGTCGACGAGACCCGCACCCTCAAGGTGCGCACGAACGCCGACACGCCCTACGACGCCGAGCACGGGCGAAAGCTCGGCGCCGAAGGCATTGGCCTTTGCCGCACCGAGCACATGTTTTTCGACTCCGAGGAGCGCATCCTCGCGATCAGGCAGATGATCATCGCGGAAACCGTCGAGGCGCGCAAGAAAGCCCTCGCGAAGCTCCTGCCGTTTCAGACGAGGGATTTCGAGGGTATCTTCGCCGCGATGGACGGCTTGGGCGTGACGATCAGGCTCATCGACCCGCCGCTCCACGAGTTCGTCCCCCACGACGCGGCGGGGCAAAAGGCGCTCGCGAAGGCGGCGGGTGTCAGCTTTGACTTCGTGAAGCAGCGCGTCGAGAAACTCCACGAGGCAAACCCCATGCTCGGTCATCGGGGATGCCGGCTCACGATTACCTATCCCGAGATTCTCGAGATGCAGGTAACCGCGATCATGACCGCCGCCTGCAACATGGCGCGCAGGGGCATTAAGGTTTTCCCCGAGATCATGATACCGCTCGTCATCGACGCCAAGGAGTTCGCGATCAACGAACGGCTCACCCGGAAAACGGCCGACGCGATACTCGCGCGGGAAGGCATGAAAGTAAGCTATTCCGTCGGAACGATGATCGAAACCCCGCGCGCCGCGCTCCTCGCCGACGAGATCGCCCAAACGGCCGAGTTCTTCTCCTTCGGCACGAACGACCTCACGCAGATGACCCTCGGCATGAGCCGCGACGACGCGGGAAAATTCCTTCCCGACTACGTCGACGAGAACAAGGCCGCCGTGTTTAAGGCCGATCCCTTCCAAAGCCTCGATCAGGCGGGCGTCGGGCTCCTCATCACCTCCGGCATCGCGAAGGGCCGCGCATCACGGGCGAAGCTTAAGGTCGGCATCTGCGGCGAGCACGGCGGAGACTCCGCGTCGGTGAAGTTCTGCCACCGCGCGGGAATGGACTACGTGTCCGCCTCGCCGTTCCGCGTTCCCGTCGCACGCCTCGCCGCCGCGCAGGCCGCGCTCGAGGCGAAAGCGCAAAAGAACGCGCCCGCAATAAAAACGGTGACGCCAAAAGCACCGATCAAGAAAGCGAAACCGTCAACGCCCGCGAAATCGGCTAAGCTGGAAAAACTCTCGCGGCCTTCCTCGAAGGCGACCACGAGCGCGAAAAAGGCTCCCGCGAAAAAAGTTGCCAGCAAAACTGCAGTGAAAAAAAACACGCCGAAAAAGACCGTGGCAAAAAAGCCTGCGGTTAAAAGGGCTGTAACGAAAACGCGGGCGACTCCGCAAGGGAAAAAGCCGATCGCGAAAGCAAAGCGATAAGCGCCGCTTCTGCATTTAGTATGGATGTGCCACTATCCCTTACCGAACTCTATGCCCTGCTTCTCGAATCATACGGGAAGCAGGGTTGGTGGCCGGTTTTATCTCGGAGCAATGAGCCCGGTTTCGATAGCCGAGGCTATCATCCCGGAATTATAAAGGTTTCGCTTGACGATTCGGATCGCTGGGAAATCGCCGTTGGCGCCATCCTGACGCAAAACACCGCATGGACGAACGTCGAAAAGGCTCTTTATGGACTCAGCGAGGGCTCATTGGAAACCCCTCGCGCGGTTCTCGCCGCCTCCGCGGAAACGGTAGCGCTCGCGATTCGCCCATCGGGGTATTATAACCAAAAAGCCCTGCGTCTCAAATCTTTTGCTCAGTTCTATCAATCCTTGAAGGGGAGAGTACCCACGCGCGATGAGCTTCTCTCGCTTTCTGGTATCGGCCCTGAAACGGCCGATTCGATGCTCCTCTATGCCTGGCAGCGGCCGTTTTTCGTCATTGACACATATACCATTAGGATTCTTAAGCGTTTAGGCTATACGAATGACTGCTTTTTCCAAAAACAACCCTCGAAACGATATGAAGATGTGCAGCTATATATAACATCCAAACTCAATTCGCCGCAAAAGCATATGCAATATCAGGAATTCCACGCGCTTCTCGTTCGTCACGCAAAGGAACATTGCGGCGCGAAGGCTCGATGCGAAACATGTCCGCTGGAAGCTCGGTGCCGAAAAATGCTATAATTTCCTCATGAAACGATGCTTTCCACCCATTCTTGGCCTTCTTTGCTTTCTTGCGTGCACACATGCTATCGCCGAAGAACGACTTGAAACGCTTAAAATCGGCATGATCATGGGCTCATCGGGCATCGGCATGGCACGGCTCATGGCAAACCCGCCAAGCATCCCAAACACGATAATTACCTTTGAAAAAGCGGGATCTATCGATATCTTGCTACCTAAATACGTAAACGGCGACATCGATATCGGCATCCTTCCGCCCAACGTCGCGGCGAAACTCTACCACATGGCACCGAAGTCCATCGCCGTCGCGTCGATCGTCGGCAACAGCATGCTTACCCTCGTCACGAGAGATCCCTCGATCGCCGCGTTACGCGATCTATCGGGAAAAACCGTATTCGTGGCGGGGCAGGGCTCAACCCCCGAATACGTCATGCGAACCCTTCTCGCGAAGAATGGCATCCCCGCAGGCTCGGTTCGCCTTGATTTCTCGCTCCCCGCGCAAGAGATCCCTGCGGCGCTCGCGTCCGGCAAGATCGAATACGCGCTCATCCCCGAACCCTTCACGACCGTCGCGATCATGAACGCCCCGAAAGGCGCCCCGCTTCGCCGTGCCTTTTCCCTTCGCGGCCTTTGGGAAGCGGCGGGGTTAGGGACGGACTTTCCCATGACCCTTTGCGTCGTCCGGCGCGACTACGCGAAAGCGAACCCCGAAAAGGTCGCGCGGTTTCTCGCAGCGTACAAAGAGTCAATAGCGTGGACTCAAGCGCATCCCGACGCGGCCGGCCCGCTCGTCGAGGCCGCGGGCCTCGGCCTCAAGTCCACGGTCGCCTCCCAGGCGATCCCTTCATGCGCGTTCGTCTGGATCGAGGCAAACGAGGCGAGAAAGCCGATTGAATCCCTGCTTGCCGTGTTTCTTGAGTATGCGCCCGAATCCATCGGGGGAAAGCTTCCCGACGAGGGGTTCTACCTCAAATGACGAAGCGGAACCTTCTCGCGGTAATGGTATCCACCGTAATCCTGTGCGCGCTGTGGGAGATTCTTTCCCTCAAAGCTTCATCTCCGCTTATCCTTCCCTCTATTCCAGACGTCATGCGCGATTTACTCAAACTCCGCGCCGATCCGCATTTTCTCCGCGATGCCCTCGCCACCTTTACGCGCGGCCTCATCGCCTTTGGCGTTTCCTTCGCGCTTTCGCTTTGCTTGGGCGCGCTTTCAGGGGTGTTTCCGCTCTTCGCTTCGTTTCTCATGCCCTGGATGTCGGTGATTAAGTCTACGCCCGTGGTCGCGTTTATCCTCATCGCCATCCTTTGGTTCGGGTCCGGAATCGTGCCCGTTTTCGTCGCCGTACTCATGACCCTCCCGGTCATGGCGGAAGCGACCGCGCAAGGGGTACGGAGCGTCGACAAAAAACTCCTCGAGATGGCCCGCGTCTACCGAATGTCGCGCCCGTCCATACTGATGAACATCCGCATCCCGTCGGCTATGCCCTTCATCCTCGCGGGCGCCGCGGCGTCCTTCGGGCTTACGTGGAAGGTCGTCATCGCCGGCGAGATCCTTGGTTTCCCGGAGTCTGGGCTCGGCAGCGCCATGCAAACCGCGAAGGTGCATCTTGAGACCCCGCGGGTATTTT
>Ga0209098_1001547_pt1 | contig 21925 bp, 26 predicted proteins | sample AD_JPNHW1_MetaG_FD_184429 | JGI IMG/M metagenome (GOLD analysis project Ga0209098, IMG submission 184429) | Active sludge microbial communities of municipal wastewater-treating anaerobic digesters from Japan - AD_JPNHW1_MetaG (SPAdes) (version 2) | ecosystem: Engineered > Bioreactor > Anaerobic...
GGTGCACATGGTGCCGGCCCCGTATTCCGCACGATCGAACAGCTGTTCCGTGCAGGTGTGCACGTCGAGGTCTCGCTTGTCTATCGCAAGGGGGGCGAGGAGGAGGTCCTCGCTGCTGCCTGGCGTATTGCAGGCATCTCACGGGAGATTCCGCTGCAGTTGATGCGTTTCGTCCCATTCGGGGATACCGTCCCTGGTTCCGAACCGACGATCTTCGAGAGCGAGCACCTGGGTGACCAGATCAGGAAGATCCTGTCCTGGGTCTATCTTTTCAATTCGCCAGGGACCCGGTACCTGGACACTATCTGCCCGGTATGCAAAGCGCAGTGTATCGGGCGGGAATTCTTCGGACCCATGGGTGCACATATCACAGGAACGCCGAAAAAGACCTGCGAATGCGGGTATGTCGTGCCAGTGAAGGGGATAATCGCCACCGATATTTTTACTGAACCGGGCATGATGGGCGGATACCGGGTAACCCGCGGGCTTGAGATGATATGGGCGATACTTGCCTGCCTGGGGATCGATGACCAGGTAGTCCTCTCCCGGATCTGGGGAATATGCGCTAACTTAATCAATAAATCACCGACGGCATTGGCTGATACGCGTATGCTCTGAACAATTGGCGGAACCTTTTTCGGTTTCCTTCCGCGAGTCCGGTACCGATCCTACTCCAGTGAGCAAGGCAATATTTCAGAGACAAAAATGGATTCACAGCATATTTTAGTAAGTGAAATGCAAGTGAGGTCTCTCTCCAAAGATTGGAATGCTCGGGATCATCCTCATAATATGTTATGCAGTGGATATCCCCAGGGGGAAAAAGACCGACCCCGGTCAACAATTGCGTTAGTAAGGAGCGCCACAACCATCTTCCCATGTAACCATGCTTTCGAGCTTTCCGGATCAATTTTTGGCAGATGGCCGAGACCTAAAATTGATTTCAATCGCTTGAAAGCCAATTCAATTTGCCATCTCATTCGGTATAATGAAAATATTTCGTCTGCGGATAACACGTCTCTCTTAACGGAAGTGATGACAAACACGTAATCATGGAGCTCGATTGTTTCTTTGTTGAGTGTTCTTTGTTTTTTTGTCATCTCCTTAATAACCGATTTTTTTGAGTATTCCGCGGCGTCCGGGGATTTTTTTATTGCACATAATCGAAGTTGTTCCAATTTGTTACCGGGAGATTTATAGAACACGTCGTAATCTCCAATTTCACCGTATTCCAGTCTGCGGAAATTTTCTAACAAAGAGAACTCTTCTCGATCATTTTTCATAAAATTCAATGCTTTATTTTTGATTCTGACAAGAAAATCTCCTTTTTTTTCGACAACATAATTAATTCCTGCGATGCTCCCATATCCGCGATCACCTATCAGGAGATCTCCCTCGTTCACCGGAAAATTCCGGAAACTCTCTCCAACTTTTGGATCGGTAATTCGAAAGTAGTCGCATCCGAGACCAAATAACTCGATACTGTAATGCAATCTCCAGTCAGATCCCGTACTTCCGGGCTCTGTTATGACACTGGCGTCAATGATGCGAACATTAAATTTCTCCAGCCAACCGGGTTTTTTCGCAACGCCATGTACTTTTTCTGCGAGATTTTCCGATATCCATCGTAACCATTCTGAACTTGACTTGAGGCGTTTAAACAAAGCAACATCCGAAATATCTGCTAAATTGGCTTCTTTTGCCCTTACTACCGTCTCACGCATCGAGCAACTATCCGCTAAATGAATGAGGAGAATCCGGAGGAGTATTTCCGCCGATATAATTTTTCGTTGCCGCGATACAGCTCCCAGTTCTTTTGCTTTTTGTTCCCAGCCTTCCGGTAGAAATTGAAGAAGAAATTTCCAATTCTCCTCTATCTCCATCCGCCTTCCTCCATCCATATTCTCCTATTTTCCTTCATGCATAAAATATTTGTTACTAAAGTTAGCGCTTATGCGGATCTGGGGGGAGGTGCTTGGGACCGGCATGCTGAAAAAAGAGTTACATGACCGGATGAATGACATCGATGCATACCTGGGGTTTGTAATGGAACTTGCAAGAAAAACCGGGCGGGAAGATGCAGGAACTGAACTCTGCGGATTTATTAGCAAACGGCTTGACATGATCCGGGAGCGGACGGCAAACAAACTACGGCCGCGGGTCTACTACGCGATGGGACATCCGCTCTTTGCCCTCAACCGGGGCCGGTTCGAGGGGAAACTCGTTGAGGCAGCCGGCGGAACCTATGTGAACCGTGCAATCGGCAGGGAGGGTAAACCGGGGGTGACGATCTCACGCGAGGAGTTTATGGATCTTAATCCGGATTTCCTGTTTACTTCGGGCTTTCTTACTTCGACAGTAGAGGATACACTCCGGTACTGCAGCGATCGTTCGCTCGATGTCCCGGCAGTTCGTGGCGGGCATGTATACACCATGCACCCGTCGTGGGACTTCGGGAGTCCGAGATGGATACTCGGCCTGATGATGATTGCAAACACCATCCACCCTGAGATCTTTGATTTTTCCATGGAAAAGGAAGCAGATCAGTTTTACCGGAAGTTTTACGGGGTGCCTTACCGCTCGGTCGCAACCAACAGGTCATTTGCCCATGCCGGTCCGGCCCGGACAAAATCAGAAAGAGGGAACAAGAGAAACAACAGGTGATTCGGTACCCTCCAGCGTCTGTGTAAATTGCAGGTTTTCCTCAACAACTGATATTACAGGATCTCCTTTGTATCATCAGAAACCTGAGCGGTGCTCTTGAACGCGGACATAACAACTGTCACTATTCCAGGACAGAAACTCTGGCACTCTACACTTGAAAAGTGCAGTGATTGTTCAGATCTCCCCCACAATCTCCTCTTTTTTATTTCATTAATTCCGCGTGAGATTCAACCTGACAAACAACCGTCAGATCGAAATCCGGAAGAACCGAATGAATAATTCATTGATTATCCCTTGCGTTTCTCAATCACGCGGATATCTTCCATCCGGGTTACGGGATACTGTCCGTCCGCATCCTTTTCCGCTGACTTCACCATGTCCCAGATGGTGAGCAGGGCTGCAGAAACGCCGGTCAGGGCTTCCATCTCGACACCGGTCTTGCCGGTGGATTTCACCCGCACGCGGGTTTCGATGTACCCGTCGCCATCAGAAAAATCCACGGAAATCACACTGATGGCAATGCCATGGCACATCGGGATCAGGGCGGGCGTGTTCTTCACCGCGAGCGTTGCTGCAACCCGGGCGGTGGCAAGCACATTCCCTTTCACAACCGTTCCGGTGCGTATTGCCGCGAGGGTGGCCGGCCGCAGGTAAATCTTACCGGCTGCCACGGCTTCACGCATCACATCGCCCTTGCCGCTGATATCCACCATCTGTGCTTTATCGTCCTGAATATGGGTAAACTCGACCATGTTCTCACTCTTCCTGTGGTTCATCCGGAGATCATCTTGTCGGGATCCTGTCCCTGTGGCCCCACTTAGTCGTACACGAGCCGGTTCTTCTCGTCCGCGAGCGTTGGTGCGATCAGGTCTTTCCACGCCCCGCCATCCCACGACCCAAGTTTCTTGTGGGTTGTATAGTATTTCCGGGGAATCGGGGGTGTCCCGACCACGACATCCATGCCGTACTTTTCTTTGATGAACCGGGTGAAATAAGAAATGCGGGGGCATGGCGGGAACCCGACAATAAGCCAGTTGGCAAGATGGATGACCACTGCACCGTTGTTCTTCATCTCCAGCGGGACGTATTCGACATTCCCGCCGGGGCAGCCGTTGCAGGTGGCAAACCCGACAAGTTCCACGTCTTTTCCCTTCTACCGCTCGAACGCCCCCTCGCGGTTTTTCAGGGCACGCAGGCACTTGCCCACGGCGCAGGTGCGGTACCGGTCGCAGATGATGATCCCGAGTCTGACTGGCTCTCCCATGGTTAGATCTCCTGATGGAATGTATTCAGATAATACCTATTGAATTAACGAAAGAAATATACTGTGATGAGCGACGCGGGAACTACGATATGAATCTGCAATTCAGCCATTATTCCGTTTGTTCCGGTTCTGGAGAAATCATCTGTCAGCATGAATCATGATGCCCCAGGAACGTATAGGGATAATGGTTATGGGTATCAGTTCACCGGTTTTTATTCTCAATGCCTATCTCGTGTGAGGATGGTGTATGCCCCGGTTGAGTGCTATTGCTTCCAGGGTTGATCCACTCGTCTCCTCGTTATGGGCGGAGTCTGTACTATTCTCCCGGAGGATTCTCCCTTTTCTATCTGACAGATTATCCGCCGTATCTTCTTACGGGTCAGTTTCATCGTTGAACCCATCTACGGCTCGACGCCGGATATCGGAAATACTTTCGGGACGATACAACCGAATTTTTCGGGAAGTATCAAGAGAAAACGTTTGACTGTAGTATGAATGTATTATTCCCCTCAAAATCTCTCGCGTTATTCAAAATCTTCTCTAATAACTTATGGGAGTGCCAGCATCCGCTCAATCGCCCTGCGGGCACGGTCTGCGATCTCGTCAGGTACCGTGATGCGGGGAAGAAGCGTCTGCAATGCATCCCGTATTTTTCTCAGATTGGTCTGTTTCATGTTCCGGCAGACGGCTGCCTGTGAGAGCGGGTAGCACCGTTTCTCCGGACACTCTTTTTCCAGTCTGTGCAGGATTCCGACTTCAGTCCCGATAATAAAATCCTGTTCGGGCGATGTGCTGACCAGGTGGATGATGCCGGAAGTGCTTGCCACGTGATCCGCGAGATCGATCACTTCCGGGCGGCACTCCGGATGGACGAGCAGCACTGCACCCGGGTGTGCCTGTCGGGCGGCGGCGACTTGGGCGGGTGTGATCTGGTCGTGCACAATGCAGAATCCTTCCCAAGGCAGGATCTCCTTTTTCGTGAACCGGGCTGCATAACGTCCAAGGTTTCGGTCGGGCACGAAGATCACACGGTCCTGTTCCACCGAGTTTACCACATTTACTGCATTTGACGAAGTACAGCAGATGTCACTTTCTGCTTTTACTTCTGCGGTCGTGTTGACGTAACAGACCACGGCAGCGTCCGGGTTACGGGCTTTGGCTAACCGGAGTTCTTCTGCCGAGATCATCTGGGCCATCGGGCAGCAGGAATCCGGTGCGGGGAGCAAAACAGTCTTCTCCGGCGAGAGAATGGCCGCGGTTTCGGCCATGAAATCCACACCGCAAAATACGATCACCTCGCCGTCCATCGTAGCCGCAGCCCGCGAGAGTTCGAGGGAGTCGCCGCAGAGATCGGCGATGTCCTGCACTTCCGGCAGCTGGTAGTTATGAACAAGGATAATGGCATCCCGCTTTTCTTTCAAAGAGATGATCTCATCCATTAGTGACGTGTTTGGCAAGCCCTGAACGCTCCTGTGCTGTATACGTTCTATCCCCTCTTTAAAAAAAAAGATGCTGTGAGGGGGAAACCCCAAAATCATTGAGTTTCATAAACCTGCAAGATGCTCGCAGGGTTCAGACCCGGAGTTTTCTGATATGCACGGTGGGAAAGAATAATCTCACCATCCACACAGATATTCAAGAACAAGGGAAGCCATGATCGCAATACAGACCCCTGATGTCGATATCGGATCTCTCATCGCTGCTGCAAAGAAGCAGGGAGCAGGTGCCGTCATAGTCTTCGATGGGGTTGTCCGGGATGACGGGATCACCGAGATGGAACTCGAAGCCTACGAGGAAGTGGCAGTAAAGGAACTTGAAAAAATAGCGGATGATGCCACCCGGCAGTTTGGTCTCCTGCATGTTGATATTATCCACCGGATCGGCAGGCTGACCGTTGGCGAGAACATCCTCATCATTGTGGTGAGTGCCGGGCACCGGGAAGAGGCGTATGCCGGCTCCCGGTTTATTATTGAAGCGATCAAGGCCGGTGTCCCGATCTGGAAGAAGGAACTGACCGCAGAGGGTGAGCGGTGGGTGCCAGGCGATCATGGGCATGGGAGCGGAAAATCCAGTTAATCCTTACCCTGTTCTCCTTTTATCCCCCGTGCCTTATTCTGGTTCTAATCTGGTATGCTCGTGCCCCACACGTAATCGCGTGCTGGTCCTAGTGGTGAGGGACAACTAATCTTATGGGCAAACGTAGGGATAAAGCACTCAACAATTCAAGCCAATGTAATCCAATCCGGAAAAAAGGGTGATTAAATCTTCTTGTAACAGAGGTACCAGTCCTTGCACTCGTACCCCTCGGTCGGCCGCTTCTCCATCTCGGCTGCGGTTTTGGGAGCCGGTACGACAACCTTATCGCCCGGCTGCCAGTTTGCCGGTGTTGCCACATGGTACTTGTCCGTTGTCTGGAACGCTTTGATAAGGCGGATGATCTCGGGCATGTACCGTCCGTTTGACAGGGGATAGTAGAGCATGGCCCGCAGGATCCCTTTGTCGTCGATGAAGAAGACCGCCCGGATTGCTGCCGTCGAACTCTGGCCCTTGTGGATCATCCCGTACTTGTTGGAGACAGCCATGGTCAGGTCGGCAATAATCGGGAACGGGATCTGGATCCCCATCTTCTCTTTGACCGCATGTACCCATGCGAGGTGGGCCGAGACACTGTCCACGGAGAGACCGACCAGCTGGACATTGAGCGCCGTGAGTTCCTCGTGGATAGCCGTAAACGCAAGGAATTCCGTGGTACAGACCGGCGTGAAATCCGCCGGGTGGGAGAAGAGCACCACCCATTTGCCCTTAAGGCTGGAGAGCTTCAACGGGCCGTGAGTGGTCTCTGCCTCGAAATCCGGTGCCGGTTCCCCGATGACGGGGAATGAAATACATTCAGTAGAATCCATCAATAACCTCCTTTTATTTCATCACTTCATCCATCTGTGCCCTGCCGTAGACATAGGCAGGCATGCCGGAGAGGAGGAACGTGACCCGGAGCGCCTCTTCCACTTCCGCCCTGGTGACGCCGAGATTCTTTGCCCCGGCCAGCTGGGCACGGACTGCATGCTGGTCGCGAAGAGCGGCTGCAATGGCAATGGCAATCAGCTTCTTGGTCTTCCGGGTCAGGGCGCCGTCATCCCAGACATGGCCCTCCATTTTCATCACGAGTTCAAACATCTTCGGCTCTTTCTCAGTCAGTTCCCTGAAGAATTTCGGTACTTTCCCGATCTTCTTTTCGAGTTCTTTGAGTTCTTTTTCGGTTTTCCGCTCAGCCATATCATATCCCTCAAACGGTAGTTTGTCCTGCTGGTACAGATGAAAGTTCCCCGTCGGGCCATCAGTCCTGAACAGAGTGACCCTTCATCATTCTTCGAGATCCACTGGAGACCCGTCGGCACCTGAGGGAGTCCGGGCTTATCACTCAGTCCTTCCCCCAAGAGGATAGAGCGTCGTTACGGTCACGGGAAATCCCCGAATTTTTCGAACAATACTCTCGCACAAGGACCGGGATACAACCTGTCGGGTTTGTGAGTGACAGGCTGGTCTCCCTGTTTTTCCTCATATGCGCATAAATCATTTAAATATTCGCACCTGATACCATCAGCCAGAAATGCGCCACCTCACCTAACGTCCATGACCGCCTGGCTGCATGTGGCCCGCCTGAAGAACGCCGGATGATCTTCATAACCGGGGAACTTCTAACCCCCAGTTCATCAACCGCGATTAACGGCCCTACTGCCGCTGACTTGTGATTCCCCGTAAACCGGGACGATGCCAGGGGGGTTGCCCGGTCCAATACCATTAACATGATGTGAATATATATTCATATCACGAGGCAACAAAATATGCCAGGACAAGATCAGACAGGCCCGGCCGGCTTCGGAGCTGGCACGGGAAGGGGCATGGGCCCCTGTGGAAGAGGTATGGCTTTTGGACACGGAGCGCCGCAGGGATCTGGACGGGGTTTCGGAAGGGGCTTTGGCCGGGGCCGGGGGTTCTGTCGGAATTCATTTTCCGAACCGGAACCTCTGGGCAAGGAAGCACAGAAACAGCTTCTTGAAGCTCAGCTCAAACACCTCGACGCGGAAAAGACTGAAATTACCAGACGGCTTACAACACTGGAGTAATGCCGGGAAGGAGACGGTGCCGGAGGGTGGGAAATCCCCCCTCATTCACCTCATTCGGGCCTGCTGCGGCAGGGAGAGCAACCGAGCCTGAAGAGGCGATCCTCTCTGTCGATGAATTCGAGGCGGTGAGGCTCAAGGATCTCGAAGGGCTCGACCAGAACGAATGTGCCGCACGGATGGATATCTCCCAGCCCACGTTTCACCGGCTCGTGATATCGGCCCGGAGAAAGATTGCCGATGCGCTGACGCACGGCAAGACGATACAGATCCAGGGCGGGAATTACCGGTTCTGAACCGGAGTGTTACCGGCATCGCTGCCGGATAACAGGCTTCTTTTTTTTTGGGGTCTTTCATGCCGGAAAGATCGCAGCCGTACAGGTATCCGGTACGGTACCGGTTATTGTCCCGGTGTCCCCTGCCCCGGCTCCTTAAGGATGATGCCCCGTATGCCCCCCGGCGGGTTATCGGCAGGGTCGGGATAGCGGGGGATGATATGGACATGGCAGTGCATCACCTTCTGGTCTGCCGCTTCCCCGATGTTGATGACGATATTGTATCCTGCCGGTGAGAACTCCGCATCAAGGATCTCTCTGCATGCAAAGAGTATCTCCGGCAGGGCGGCCTGTTCTTCCGGCGTGGTATCAAAATACCCGGTACAGTGGCGGAACGGGATCACCAGCAGGTGCCCGTGGGTAGCCGGGAAATCATCCCACCGGGCATACCACAACGCATTTTCAAAAACAATGTCTTTCCTTGCCGGTGAACAAAAGGGACAGGGCAGGGAATTCACACGTATCACCAAAATTAAACGTTCGTTCGGGGATTTTTCTCCGGATTACCCGGCAATCGCTTTACCGGGGGAATTCCATTCTTCCGGTCCTTCTCCTTATATCCTTCAAGCAGCACCGTGGTAATGTTCTTGACCGGTTTATCCGTATGCTCGGCGATATGGAATTCACAGAACGGGCAGGAACTGATGACAATTTCGGCCCCGGTCCTTTCGATCTCTTCGCCCCGCCGTCTGCCGAGTGCTGCCGCCTCCTCCGGGTTCCCGGAGCGGACACCGCCCCCCGAACCGCAGCAGATGGAAGGCATCTCCACGAGGTCCACGACCTGTCGGATCAGTTCCCGGGGCTGCTCGCGGATACCCTGTCCCCGCAACAGGTGACAGGGATCATGGTAGGTGGCTTTTATCAAGAGACGTGCAGGAGGTTCAATCCCATACTGTGTAAGCAGTTCGTTGATATCGATCACCCGGAAAGGGGTCTGGTAATCGTTCTTTAACGTGGTCCCGCAGCCGGCGCACATGGTCAGGACCGTATCGATGCCCCGGGAGGTGAAGGTCTCGATATTCCGCTTCTTGAGTATCTCGATAAAATCGAGTTGTCCGGTCCGGATGAGGGGCGAACCACAGCAGACCTGTTCTCGGGGAATGATAACCCGGATCCCGTTGCGCCGGAGCACTTCCATGGCATCGAGCGCTGCCTGCACCTGGCGGAGGTTGTACATACAGCCGACAAAGAACCCGACGGTTGCTTTCACCGGGTCGTACGGCTCGATAATCTCCCCGACTTTTTCAAGAAATGTTTCCTGGGTCCGGGGAACACTCCTGCCGGTTGCTTCGACGAGCGCCGCAACCTCCAGGTGCCGGGGCAGCGTGAAGCCCCGCTTGTTGGCCTGCGCCCGGAGTTTCTCGATTGCCTTACCCGGTATCTCGATCTTTTTCGGGCAGACCTTCCAGCAGGCCTGACAAGAGGTGCAGGTGAACAGCCCATCCCTGACTGCGTCTGCGATCCGATCTCCCTTATCGCGCGGGTCGAGGGCAAGGCGCAGTTCCTGCCGCATCGCAGTGGGACCGAGAAACTTTGTTACGTCCATGGCAGGACAGACCGAGACGCAGGCGAAGCACTCGATGCAGTCCCGTAACGGTTTGATTGCATCAATCTCGGATTTCTTTGGGAGCACCGGATGCTCTGCCGGCTGGAGGCATGCGATCGCCTCAAGTTTGGGCAGAATATCGACTATGAGATCCTTTTTTACCGGCAGGTTGATGGGCTCGATCGTGATACCATCCTTTGCCTCTTCCATACAGGCAAGCACCGGTTCCCCGTTGACCCGGACTGCACAGCTCCCGCACTGGCCTGAAGCACAGGAATAGCGGTACGAGAGGGTAGGATCGAGGGAGTCGTGAATTGCGTGGAGCACATGCAGGACACGAGCACCGTCATTGACGTTCACGGTGTAGGTCTCAAGATGGGCAGCCTCATCAGTATCCGGGTCGAACCTGCTGATCCGGACGGTCAGTTTCTTCATACCTCCGCCTCCTGCATGACCGCCGTGATCAGGGAATACATGCAGCCAAAGCCTCCAGAAGCAGAAGATTTTCATCATGGGTCCTGACTGCAACGCGGATACAGGCAGGCAGTCCAAAGGAGGTGCAATCCCTCACAAGAATCAAGCGTTCTGAAAGGCACTCACAAAGCGGTGCAACAGCGCGATTGCATTCCACGAGAATAAAATTCACAGAAGATGGATGACAGTAAAATCCCAGCGCCGTGATCTCATGGGAGAGCCATTCACGTTCCTGCCGGATTCGCTCACGCGATGTCTCAAGATCGTCCATATGAATGAGCGCCTGCATTGCAAAAGCCTCTGCAAAGGCATTCACGCTCCATGGCGGGCGGGAAATTTCGATCTTCTCAATCAGATCCGGTGCCCCGAACCCAAACCCAAACCGGATTCCCGGTACAGAGAAACTTTTTGTTAACGAGTGCAGGACAAAGAGGTTTGGATCGGATACCTCTGCAAGGCTCTCCTGAGGATTCGAAAGTCCGATAAACGCTTCATCGCAAAAGAGCATCCCCTCATGCAATTTCATTTCGGAGAGTCTCTGCATCAGGCTCTTTTTATCCTGTAATGTGCAAGTGGGATTATTGGGATTGCAGATGAATGTGACATCTGCCCTTAAGGGATTGTCTACAGGTGCAGCACCTGCAAGACTGGCAGAGAATGCATATTCGCCAAATGTCGGGGATTCGCAAAAAAAATGTTTGTCCCCGGAAAGTGCGACCGAACAAAATGCCCTGATAAGTTCTATCGAACCGTTACCCACACAAACCTCATCTGGTTTCCGGTGAAATACAGCACCGATTCTTTCTTTGAGCTCATGATAGGAATCATCAGGATATGCTGCGAGGAGTTCTGGATTGCAGTGCCATTCAAATTTCGGAGGGAAAGGATTGACACTCGCGCTGAAATCCAGCACGTTTTTTTTTGTTTTTTCGCGTTGTTGCTTTCCGGTTCCCCCATGGACAACGCGTTTTGGAAAGTCAACAGCCATAAAATCCTTTGTAAGAATTCATTGCCAGGCATTATTAAATGCATTTTGAGAATATCTCGTAAGGAACGCATTTTTTTCAGGTAATTGGCGTGGCTCACGGGACTGGTTTGATGGATACACGGTCACTACAATCCATTACTTTTCACAAGATGTTTATCACAAGGCGATCAACCGCTGATCCATGCAAGCAGTCCACCCCGAAGAGAATCCCGATGCGCTGAAAGCCAGTATGAACAAAGGCGGGGTACCGCCCGCACTCCAGCAGGAGATTATCCGGCTGGCAGAATTCCATACCTACCCGGCACCCGGAGTCCTCATCGGGGCGTTCATGGTGGACTATGCCATGGAACTCCTCGGGGTCAAAAAAGGCCAGAAACTCTACGGGATCTGCGAGACGCCCAAGTGCCTTCCCGATGCCCTCCAGGTTCTCGCCCACATCACCATCGGGAACAACCGGCTGAAGATCGTGCCCGTCGGGAAGTTTGCGATCGCCATGAACCTGCCATCCGATGAAGCAACGGCAGATGCCGTGCGGGTGTATGTGGACCAAAAGAAACTGAAACAATATCCCACGGTCGACAGCTGGTATGCCAACAGCCCGGCATTTGAGAAAAAGACCATGAAAGGGCAGCTGTTCGATGAGATCTTCCGGGCCGGACGTACCATCCTCTCCTTTGAGCGGGTCCGGATCACGGTGAAGCAGAAGGAGAAATGGTCCTCGGTCGCGTGCCCCGGCTGTGGCGAGATGATCCCCGATTATCTGATGGAAGGAGATCATTGCGCAGCCTGCGGTTCGATGCGCTATTACGAGAAGATCTGAACCGAAGTACCGGGTATCCGGCTGATTCGATCGCATCTTTTTTTTAATTTGAGCGGGATTCCACCGGCAAGAGAGAACGATTCCATTCAGATCCTGATCAGGGAATGATCTCGCACCCGTTGAACTTCTCATGCCCGAAGTCATTTATTGTGATCTTCCCCGTGCTGATGAGTGCCTGCACCCGGGGCAGCGCTTCCATGAGTGCATCATGAAGGCTCCGGATCGTGGCACAGACCAGGTGTCGCTCATCCGGTCCCCACGGTTGCGTGATATTGGAGTACAGGCACCTGCCGCCGCAGAAACCGGAGATCCCGCATGCCGTGCACTCCCCGCTGATATCGATGCGATCGAGACGCAGCGGATCTGACCGGGAGATATGCCCCACATAATACCGGGACATCCCGACCATGATGGGGCAGGGACTGATATTCCCATCCGTCATGATGCTATAATTGGCATACCCGGACCCGCACCGGAGCCGGCTGGTCTTTCCCATGAGCAGGTCTTCCATGGGATCGATAAAGGGGTACCATTGCAACACTTCCCCGGCTGCTTCCATATGGTCCACCCAGAACCGGACGAGCGAACGAATCCCGGGATTGTAACTCCCCTCGGCCCATTCTTTGAAGTGCCGCAATGAGAAGTCACCGGCAAAATTGGCATCGATCTGCCAGTGGATGGAGGAGAAGGCATAGTCAGGGTTTGAGGCAAGATACCAGACCGCATCCACGATATCGGTCGATTCCGTGACCGTCATCCGGGCGATGAGTTCCCCGGTATACCCGTTCGCCCGGATCGTACGCACATTCCGCATGACCCGGTCATAGACCCCCGCGCCACGGTTGGCATCGGTCAGTTCCTTCCTGCCGTCAATCGAGACAAGAATCGTCGTGAACCGGTTGACGATTTCCGTGGGGAGCCGGTCCAGCAGGAGCCCGTTCGTCTGGATCATAAACCGTTTCACGGGGGCTTCCTGCACGATCCGCCCGACCAGGTCTGCCCGTAGGAGCGGTTCGCCACCATAGAATGTCAGCGTGACGGCGGGATCTTTTTTCAGGAAATCATAGAGAATATCCAAATCGAAATCCAGTTCCACGGGAAGGTTTTCGTCAATGACCAGGGCACGTTCACCTTCGCTCTCTTCCAGGTTCTCAAAGGCCTTGGCCCGGCAGTACTTACAACAGAGATTGCAGTGATCCGTGAGAATGAGGTGGAAGAACATCTAACCGTCCTGCAATGAGGGTACGTTCATATCGGTGCCGTGCCGGTTGGGGTATACCTGCCCCCGTAGGGTTCAGGAAAGAATCGCATTCTGTCGATAACGTGCCACCCGGATCGGTGCCCGGGTTCTGGACCGGGATCCCGCATGGCAGAGACCTCCACAAAAATATGCGTATGAATTCCGGCGTTAGAATTTGAAATGCCGGTTGACAATCTTGATAGCGCAGTAATCCCCGCACATCGTGCAGCCTTCGGTATCGGCGGGCATCCGTTTCGCACGGATCTCCTTTGCGCGGTCCGGGTTCATGGCGACAGCAAACTGCCGGTCCCAGTCAAGGTCGCGGCGGGCATGGCCCATTTCAAGATCGGCCTCCCGGGTCTTCCTGAGTTTTACCATGTCGCCGATATGTGCGGCAATCCGCGAACTCATGACTCCTTCGTAAACTTCTTCGGGGGTCGGGAGGGCAAGGTGTTCAGCGGGCGTCACGTAGCAGATGAGATCCGCGCCAAGCGACGACGAGATCGCCGCACCGATGGCCGCAACCCGGTCATCGTAACCCGGCGCAATATCGGTCACGATCGGCCCGAGCATGTAGAATGGCTTGTTGTTCGTGACACGCTTCATGAGCTGGACGTTGGTTGCGATCTCGTCGATCGGCACATGGCCGGGACCTTCAACGATCACCTGCACGTCATGGGCATGCGCCTTGTCCGCGAGTTCTGCATTGATCAGGAGTTCCTGGATACCGGCACGGTCGGTCGCATCATGGATGGCACCGGCCCGCATGCCATTGCCCGTCGAGAGCGTGACCTCATGTTCTTTCAGGATCTCAAGCAGGTAATCGAACTCCGCGTAGAGCGGGTTCTCTTTCTCGTTGTGGAGCATCCACGCGGTCATGAATGCCCCGCCCCGGGAGACCAGCCCTGCATGCCGGCCCTGGTTGCGGAGTCGTTTCACCGTCTCCCAGTTGATGCCCGTGTGGATTGCCATGAAGTTCGTACCGAGTTTTGCCTGTTCTGCTGTGATCCGGAAGAGGTCGTCCTCTTTCATGTGGATGACGGCGCCGTCTTTTCGTACCGCCTCGATAAACGCCTGGTACAGCGGGACGCTGCCAACTGAAAGCGTGGTGTTTGTGATCACCTGTTTCCGGATCTCGGCAAAATCACCGCCGGTCGAGAGTTCCATGAGGGTATCGGCGCCCGCACGCTCGGCCTGTTTTGCTTTCTCGATCTCCTCAGGGATATTGACAATATCGGTGGAAGTCCCGATGGATGCATTCACTTTCGTGCGGAGACCCTCGCCGATACCGCAGATCTTGACGTTACGGTACGGGGAGACCGGGATGACGATGTGACCCTCGGCTACACCGCGCCGGACAAAGTCCTCGGTGACACCTTCCTGTGCCGCAACCTGTTTCATCTCAACTGTGACGATGCCGCGCTTGGCATCAGCAAGAATACTCATGCCTATTGGGTTTCCTAAAAGAACAGATAAAGGCTCGTTTTTGGATTTTCTCACGAAATCTTGGTTGTTTACCAGACAAGTAAAGTTGCTTTTAGACCCCAACGTCTCAACGCTGGCGGAATGCGCATGAACGGCTGTTCGCTTTCGGGCCAGGGAACATGAAAAAACCAAGCTCCCCGTTTCAGGTCATCGAAAGCGGCATACGGGGGCACTACGGTGTCTTCAGATCTGCTCATTGTCACGGATGTGCTGCGGGGGAGCACCATCTTTCCTGAACAGCGCCGTATGGCTCCGGAACACGAACGGGGTACCGGCCCTGCGGAACCCGGTCGCTGCTGCCATTGCAAGCGTTGTCTCGAACTCATCGGGAGGCACCTCGTGCTTCGGCTCGGCAATGAGGAACGTCCCGCCCGGGCCAAGGAGGGAAAATACCTCCTGCATCAGCCGGGCTGCATCGGGGACTTCATGGATGACACAGCACCCGAATGCAACATCGACACGCCCCGGATATTCGAGCGCCAGCGAGTGCGGTTCGGCCTTGTGGAACCGGATGCGGGCCTGAAGATCTTCCTTCATGGCCTTTTCCTTAAGGATCGCGAGCATCCCCTCCTGGAGATCCACCGCGATCACCCGGCCGTTTTCCCCGACCCGTCGCGCAAGGGGCAGGGTAAACAGGCCCGGCCCGCACCCGATATCAAGGACCGTATCGCCCGGGCGGACATACCGCTGCACCAGCCAGCCCGGCTGGTACTTGAGATGTCGCCACCACCCGTCAAGGTACCCGGCCCGGGAGACCGGGAAAACTTCGTGATTGCCGCCCATTGCATGATCTCCGCTTACGGCTCCGCGTACTCCAGCCGTAGCCCCACGCCGGTTTCCTGGAGAGGTGCCACGGTTGCAAGCGCAATCTTCGCCTCAAGCGAGGTGCAGTGGCAGGCGTGGAGTGCGGCAGGCTTGAGGTCACGGAGGTATGCAAGGGTCCCGTCGAGCTGAGTCCCGGGCTTCCGGAGATGGAGCCCTCCCACGATATCGTGCACGCGGGTCTCCCCGCAGACCTTCTTTGCGTACTCCACGGTGTTGCAGATCCCGGCATGGGCGCATCCCGTGATCACCACAAGGCCGTTTGGGCCCCGGAACGCAAGGGACGTATCGTCCAGAATCCGGTCCTTTTGCATACTCCCGTTCGGCATCACGATACGCCGGGGCCCGGGATCGGTATCCTCAAAGAGGAACTTTTGCTCGATCTCGCCAAGGAAGAAGAGGTTCGGCGTAAGACTGACCGGCCCTGCTGAGAGTTCGAGCGGCATAAACCGCTGCACTTCATCGGCGGTGAGGACCGATCCTATGTCCGCAAGGGGCGGTTTGGGGCGGGGGAGAAAACAGCGGGGGTGTGCGATGAGCCGGGGCAGCCGGTGGGGCATATTCTCGATTGCCGCTTCCATGAACCGGTGGAGGAGGTGCCAGAGCCCGCCCGTGTGATCGAAGTGCCCGTGGGAGAGGACGATGTAGTCAAGGTCCAGAAGATCGATTCCCATCTTTGCGGCATTCTGCAAAAACGCACCGGAGTAACCCGTATCAAACAGGATCCGTCGTCCTTCCGCCTCGATATATGCGGAAAAGCCGTGCTCGGCTCCGAACATCCGGTCGAAGAGCGCGGTATTGTCCATGAGAATCGTGACCTTCATCGTCGTTCACTCCCGGCCTTCTGGCTCAAGGCCGATCGCATAAAACACCCCGCGGGTTCCCCGCCGCGACGTGACTTCACCCCCCCGTTCAAGTGCCCCGAGGATCTTTGCCACCTCGCCGCCACTCAGGCCGGTGGTACGGACAAGGTCTTCCACGGTGGACGGCCTCCGGCAGAGTGTTGCACGGATCAAGTCTGCCGAACCGGTGTTCGCCTGTGCTGCCGGAGAGACCGGATGGCGCTGGCCGGCGATCTCGATGCCTGGTCGTCCCAGCGAGCGCCGGACCGCTTCCAGTTCAGCGCCGGATGCAGCTTCAACCCATCCCTCAGCAGCGGGCCGGTCAAGGGTGTTGAGCTGGACACGATCAGGATCGATCCGGTCAATGGCTTCCTTAAGCCCCGCCAGTTCGGCGTCCGTGGTGTTCAGGCCGGGAATGACGAACACTTCGAGCCAGATGGCCCCTTCATACCGTTCACGGAACTGCACCATCCCGTTGATGATCGCTGCTATCTTCAGCGAGGGGTGAGGGTTGTGGATACGTTCATAAGTCTGCTGAGATACCGAAGTCAGGGTCGGGATCACCCGGTCGGCAGGAAGAAGTTCGTCCTGTACATCCCGACGGGTCAGGAGACTCCCGTTGGTGAGGACGCTCATGAGGTATTCCGGGTACTCACGTTTCACGAACGCGATGACCGGCCCGAGCGAACGGGCAAGGGTCGGTTCGCCGGAACCGGCCAGCGTGATGGTATCAAGATGAGGGCGGGAGGCAAGCACGCCCCGGAGTTCGGCGATCACCTCGTCAACGGGAAAAAAGTCCTGCCGGGTGACGGTCTTATCCGTGGTATGCCCGCACTCGCAATACGCACAGTCATACGAACAGGTCTTGAACGGGATGAGATCAATCCCGAGCGAGAGCCCGAGCCTGCGGGAGAGGACCGGCCCAAAAATGTGCTTCCGGATCATGCTGGCAACTCCCTTATCCCGTGATATAGTGATTATCCGGTGATATGGTCCGGGCGCTCATCAGTCGGACGGGTTCCCGTGCCGGGTTTCCCAAGGATTTTTGGGCAGAAGCCGCCCCCGGTCTTCGGGCAGAGATCTTTATTTTCTTTCGGGCAGTGCCCTTCGAGACTGCGCGTGCACCCTGCCATCTGGATCGTCTTCCCATTGATGAGGGCATCGGCGATCTTGTGCCGGGCCTCATGGATATCCCGCCAGATGGTCTTTCTTGAAACACCAAGCACGGACGCGGCCTGCTCCTGCTCCATCTGCTGCATGTCGATGAGGTTCAGGGCTGCCATCTCTTCCGGCAGCAGGGAGACCACCTCGCCCTGCTGGTCCGAGTCGCACTGCGGTGCATAACACCGCGCGGCCGGCCCACCCTTGAGCGACCGGCTCATCCGGGGCCTGCCCCTCCGCCGGCAGCACTCCGTCTTCTCACTGCTGGTTACCACTGTGCTTCAGCTCCTGTTCAAGATTGGCTGCCAGTATTTGAATGGCTTGCGCTGCCGGGGAGGCCCCTGCCTGCGTGACCGGAATACCTGTCCGAACCGCCTGGATCACCGCAGGGTCAAAGGGGATCTTCCCCACCAGCGGGATATTTTCAGTACGGCACCAGATTTCGATCGCTCCTGCCTGGAATGCATCCAGATCGAAGCGGTTGATGGCGACCATGATAAGGGGCCGGAACTGCTGGCAGACCTTGATCACCCGTTTGAGATCATGGAGCCCTGAAACGCTGGGCTCGGTGACCACCAACACGGCATTGACACCGCTGATGGTGGAGATGAGCGGGCAGCCGGTGCCCGGTGGGCCATCGATGATGAAACGATCGCAGGCGCCGTCGCGCTCCAGTGCGGTCTTCTTGACCGCGTGGACGAGCAGCCCGGAGTTGCCCGCTCCCGGGACCAGCCGGGCATGAACGAGGTGCCCGAGCGAGGTGTCCGAGTACCTGATCTCGCCGGTCTGCCGCGGCTGCATGGTGATCGCCGTGACGGGGCAGACCGATGTGCAGACAGCGCACCCCTCGCAGCGGAACGGGTTTATCCGGAATACGGTTCCAGTCCAGTCAACCGCATTGAACCGGCAGTACGCCTCGCACTCCGCGCACTTCACACAGGCTGCGGGGTCGATCAGCGCAGATTTCATCCCCATGAAGGGGTCGGTGCACAGCAGCGTTGGGTTGAGAATGAGTTCCAGGTTCGCCGCGTCCACGTCGCAATCCGCAAGAACCTGCGATCCGGTATACAGGTGGGCGAGGGCTGCCGTGACCATCGTCTTTCCCGTCCCGCCTTTTCCGCTGATGACCGCAAGCCGGATCATGGTTCCACCCCGGCAAGCGCCCTGCATTTGAGGAGCAGGGCAGTGAAATCCTTCTGCCACGCCGGCCGCGCCCGGCAGAGGAGATCGCCCCTGCTCTGGATGGCGGCGATCTCCCGGTCGAAGGGGATCGTCAAGAGAATCTCAAGGTCGTGGTCAATGCAGAACCGGGTGGTTGCCTCGTCCTTCCCGTCGCTCCGGTTGATGACAACGCCGGCAGGGATACCCAGCCGGGCCGCAACATCCACGGCAAGTTGCAGGTCGTGCAGGCCGAACGGGGTGGACTCCGTGACAAGGATGCAGGCATCGCACCCGTCCAGCGCCTCGACCACCGGGCATGAGGTGCCCGGGGCTGTATCGAAGATCACTTCAGGATCTCCTGAGGCCTGCTTCTTGGCCTCCCTGATGACCGGTACCGCATGCGGGCTTCCGGTGTCCAGGGTTCCTGAGATAAGTGTCAGGCCGGGCAGGGGTGTTGACGTGGCAAGCGTGCCGACCCGTTTGGGCTCCTCGCGGATGGCCCGTTTCGGGCAGACCAGTGTGCACCCCCCGCAGGAGTGACAGAGCTCAGGAAAGAAGAGGACCCGGTCGGGCAGCACGGTAAGGGCGCCATACTGGCAGAACTCTCCGCACTTCCCGCAATGCTTACAGGCAAACTCTTCAATGACGGGCACCGGCACGGTGACATCAGCGGTCGTGGCAGGCGCCCGGAAGAAGAGGTGGAGGTTGGGTTCCTCGACATCGCAATCCACGAGCGTAACCTGCTGCCCTGACGATACCAGGGTGAATGCCAGGTTCGACGCCACCATGCTCTTCCCGGTCCCACCCTTCCCGCTTGCCACAACGAGTTTCATGGGTCCGTCCTCCCGGATTTCACCGGCATCTTCCCTGCATGCATAGGATCCCTACGGTTCTCCGTTATGAACGCACCAGCGTATTCCCGGTGAACTGGGCGAGCGCTTCCTTCACCGATCCGCCTGCATTGTACGTGTACGTCGCGATCCCTGCCGCAACGAGCACTTCTTTTGCATTCCCACCCAGTTGTCCGCTGACCAGTGCCTTGACATTATGCGCGATGAGGACCTGCGCTGCCTTGGGGCCAACGCCTCCGCCGCCATCGGCATACGGGTTCTTGATCGCTTCGAAGGACCCGTTCTCGCTCTCAACAACAATAAAATACGGTGCACGCCCGAACCGGTCCTCTGCGGGGGAGTCGAGGGTTGCACCCTGTGCGGTGATACAGACTTTCATGATTTTAACCTATTATTACTCATATGCGCATAAATCATTTAAACTATCGCATCGTACCCTTAATCCTGAAATCCCGACCAGAACAGATCTCCGGTATACAGAGGGAATTTTGGAGAACGATATGAACAACCACGCAATCATTGACGACCTGTTGAAAAGCCTGCCAGACACGCCGGTGCCGGTCCGATCCGTCCTTGTGGGAGCCCACTGGACTTCTGTATGTAGTACTCACTGCGGCCTTGCCACGACCATCATCGGGGGAAAACCCCACGACCACACAACCGTTGTGCGGGACGCGGGGAACCTGCACCGGAAGAGTGCACAGGAACTGGCCGCGTATGCCCGGTCAGAAAATTTCCTGGAAGCAAGCCTCGGTCTCGCCGCAATCAACTCGCTCCTGGAGGTGAACGAACAGGACGCGGTCGAGATGAACGCGTCCGAGGTGCTGATGACGAGGGGAGCTGGAAAGAATGTTGCGATCGTGGGGCATTTCCCCTTTATTCCCCGGCTCCGCAAGGAGGTGGGGAACCTCTGGGTGATCGAGCAGCACCCGACCGGTGATGATCACCCGGCTGAAGCAGCTGCCGACCTGATTCCCCGGGCGGATGTGGTTGCGCTCACGGCAAGCGCCCTGATCAACCATACCCTTGACGACCTGCTCTCCCTGTGCAGCCCGGAGGCGCTGGTCCTGATCCTCGGGCCGAGCACGCCCCTCTCACCGGTGTTGTTCGATCACGGGGCAACCATCATCGCCGGTTCACGGGTCACCGATGAAGCGACGGTGCTCAACGCTATCGGGCAGGGTGCAACCTTCCAGCAGGTGAAGGGCGTACGCCTGCTGGCGTTCACGCGGCCGGGTGCATCGCTGCTCTGAAAACAGGTTCTGGCAGGAGTGCCGGCCTGCCTGCTCGCAGTTATGAGCCCCCTAACGTATACTGCTCTTCGAGAGGCGTTGCATCCAGCACGTCCTTTACCGTGCCCTTGGCATTGGACATGCGGATGGAGATCCCGGCGCCCATCAGAAGATCGCAGGCATTCTCGCCGATCTTCCCGGTGATCACGGCCTCAAGCCCGTTCATTTTCAGTAACCGTACGGCATTCTGCCCGAGCCGGGTAGTGCTCATGATAAAACCGTTCCGGACGGCATCCACCGCACCGGTCCGGGTATCGTAGAAGAGGAAGTACGGTGCCCGTGCGAAATGCTCTTCGAACGGGCTGTCCAGGGTCGGCCCCTGGGAGGTAATACAGATCTTCATGGGTTCTCCGTTATTTTTACTCATATGCGCATAAATCATTTAAAGGATCGCTTCTTATCCTGCGAAAGGACGGGCATACAGGGATGTCCGACACGGTTTATGCTCATTTTTCATACCGGAAATGTAAGCGTGTCCGGCGCCGGGGGATGCCGGGACAATGGCCCCCGTATTCGCGTTCCGGCAGCCGTTCCGGGGCTTCAATGGGGTAAAATACGTGGCAAAAAGCGGCACGATGTAAGGGCCGTTGGCGGCCATTCAGTGAGGTGCATTTTTACCTTATTTTGGCAAACGGGGCAAGAATAAAGAACATTTTCCACAGGAAATGAAAGGATGGGCAGTACGGGGGTTTCCGTAGGAGAACTAAAGGCGGGTCCGGGAAAAGGAGGTCAATACGGGCTTATTTTTCCTCTAACCCCCTGCACCCAGAAATTGGCGGGGATGCCGGGGATCAGCAGTGACCCGGCACCTGATCGAACGCGTACCGGCGACCGCCGTACTCTGGGGGGGGGGAAATTGAGG
>Ga0209098_1001549_pt1 | contig 21908 bp, 20 predicted proteins | sample AD_JPNHW1_MetaG_FD_184429 | JGI IMG/M metagenome (GOLD analysis project Ga0209098, IMG submission 184429) | Active sludge microbial communities of municipal wastewater-treating anaerobic digesters from Japan - AD_JPNHW1_MetaG (SPAdes) (version 2) | ecosystem: Engineered > Bioreactor > Anaerobic...
CGGAATACGTCTCGAGCAAGCACAACCTGGACACCATCGAGCTCAAGTGGGGTCAGGGTGCAAAATGCATCGGCGGCGAGATCAAGGTCACATCGCTTGAACGGGCCATTGAACTCAAGAAGCGTGGCTACATCGTACTCCCCGACCCGACCTTAAAGGAAAACCAGGCAGCATTCAAGGCTGGTGCAATCAAGGAATTCGAACGCCACTCGCGCCTTGGCTTTGTCACAAAGGAAGGATTTTTAGAAGAGATCGACCGGCTCCGCGACATCGGATTCAAGCGCGTCACGTTAAAGACCGGCGCGTACTCCATGGTTGAGCTCGCGATGGCGCTGCGCTACTGTTCCGAAGCAAAGATCGACCTCCTCACGATTGATGGCGCTCCCGGCGGAACCGGCATGAGCCCGTGGCCGATGATGAACGAATGGGGTATCCCGACGTTCTACCTGCAGTCGCTCACGTACGAGTTCTGCCAGAAACTGGAGAAGAAAGGCATGAGGGTACCAGACCTCGCTATGGCCGGCGGGTTCTCGGATGAGCCCGGCGTCTTCAAGGCGCTTGCAATGGGCAGCCCGTACTTCAAGGCAGTCTGCATGGGCAGGGGCCTTATGATCCCCGGCATGGTAGGGAAGAACATCGAGAAGTGGCTCCAGGCCGGCGATCTGCCAAAGTCAGTCTCCAAATATGGCAGCACTGTCGAAGAGATCTTTGTCTGCTACGAAGAGCTCAAGGAGAAATACGGCTCGAAGATGAAGGAGATCCCAATGGGCGCCATTGGTATCTACACTCATGCGCAGAAATTCAAGACCGGACTTCAGCAGATCATGGCAGGCAGCCGCAACTTCAGGCTCTCGACCATGTCACGCGACGACCTTATGGCACTCACCGAGGATGCATCCGCGGTCTCTGGCATCCCATACGTTATGGAAGCCAGGTACGATGAGGCCATGGGCGCACTGCTGGACTAAACCAGTAACAAAAACATACACGGCAAAAAGGCAGGCGCAGGAAAATTCCAGGGCCATGCCCAAACCGTTTTTTATTTTTTTGCCATATCCTTTATGGTAAACGTTTTGAGGATCTCTAAGGAAATTTTGGTCCCGATCGATGGGGTGAGGGACTCGATCCACAAAAAGAACCCCACGCGGGACGGAGTCGGCCGCTCGAACCGGAAATGGCCCTCTTTTGTCTGCACCATCTTGAGGTACTCCGTTTTCTGCCGGGATCTGAGATAGATGATCAACTCAAAGCCGGGAAGATCTGTCGCAAGGATCGCTTTTGAGAAATACTGGAAAAACTCCGCATATTCGATACGTTTGCCCTTAACCACAAGGCCGTACTGCTCGCAGATTGCCTTAATTGCATGAGGGTAAAGCGCCCCGTAAAGAATCTTTTTTACAAGTCCCTCAGTATCGGTTGCGGGTGCAAGGTTCTTTTTCCCCCTCTCGTGCGTAACCTCATAGAAGATCCGACTTTTGAACTCTTCGTGATATGCCCGGTAGTCTATCGGGTGTTTGAGGGGAATATCGGTGGCACGGATCAGTTTTATGTGGTTGGTGGGTTTTGTATACAGGATCCGGGGCCGGTAATGTTTCACAAGACCCTTGATCTGCTCGCATGAACTGGTATGGATAATGGCATTGTCCGGATCCTTTGCAAGTCTCTTTACAACAGAGTAGTTGGAGATATCAAAGGAGGAAATGAGAAGGAAGGAAACATGCTCCTGGCCATACAGGTAACCGAGCAGTCGTTTCTTGAACGCGATCTCAATCTCGAATTCCTTTAAATCTGCCGGAGAGGTTACAACTTCCCCAAAGGCAACGTGATTGTCAGAATCGACAAGGATCAGGTCAAATTCTGCAAGGTCCTGCCCGTTTCCCCGAAACGTGATATCCCCGTACTTCGAGTAAAAGATTCCATTCTGGCCGAGATGTGCCTGAGCACTTGCACGGGGTGCATCTGCTCCTTTCCGGGCGATGTAACGGATACGATCAGATTTCAGGGAGATCTCCAAAAACATTTCGTAGACGATTGCCTCGAACCAGCGCCCTTCTGCAGTCCGCATGGGCTCGATATCGGGAGAAAATAATTTTTTGCGTTCCGCGGTGTTCATATGCCGCGTGGCGTTGAGCGCTATGGCTGCAGTGGGTTTAAAATTTTTAAAATTACCGTTCAGCCATGGGATCATGATTGTTTATGTACGTTTTTAGCCGGCAGGGTAAATAACAGTCTGCATTTGACAGGCCGGTTGACCCGGCCCGGACATATTCACCACTCACTGCACACTAAAAAAGAACCTCTGTTTTCGCTTCCGGGTTCAGAATAAAAAAAATTCAGGCCGATAATTTTTGCCCGGACCAGAAATGTGGCGGGTTGAAACGTTTTTTAACAGGAGCGGGGGTGGAGGATCCCGCTATCCTGGATTTTAGCTTGCTTCGCATCTGTTGGACAGTAGATAAGCAATTTTTTTAGCGTGTTATGTCTCAATATCACCGGTCCGGATCCGTATGGATTTCTCGACCGGCACTACGAAGATCTTCCCGTCACCGATCTTTCCGGTCCGTGCGGCTCCGGTCAGGGTCGCGACCAGATCATCGACGTCCTTGTCGCGGATAACGATCTCGATTTTGACTTTGGGCAAAAGGTCAACCGTCATCTTCCCACCACGATACTCAAGAGAGATGCCTTTCTGCTCGCCCCGGCCTTTGACTTCCGTGATGGTCATACCAACGAACCCTTTGTCTTCAAGCGCTTTTTTTACAAACTCAAACCGTTCCGGTTTGATAATCGCCGTTACCATTTTCATAGCGAACACCTCAAAAATTTTTTAGACCCTCTCCCCGTGCTGGGAGATGTCAAGCCCGACATATTCCTCTTCCTCGGTCACCCGCAGGCCGATGGTTTTGTCCACGATCACTGCGAGGATATACGTGACCACAAACGCGTAGATAACCGACGCACCTGCACCGATGATCTGGGCAATAAACTGGTGAGTGTTACCCTCAAGGAGGCCGGATACACCGTTCACGGATGCAGCGGCAAAGATACCGGTTGCAAGTGCACCCCACAGACCGCCCATGCCGTGAATCGCCCATGCATCGAGGCTTTCATCGATGCCCCTGCCCTGCCTCCAGAGCATGATACCGTAACAGAGTGCACCCGCAACTGCACCGATCACGATCGAAGCCATTGGGGTAACATACCCTGCAGCCGGCGTAATGGCAACAAGGCCGGCGACAGCACCGGAAACAAACCCGAGCGAGCTCGGTTTGCCCCCGTGCGCCCATGAGACGAGCAGCCAGACCATCGCAGCCGTTGCGGCTGCGGTATTTGTGGTGACAAAGGCATTGACCGCAAGGCCGTTTGCCGCGACCGCACTGCCTGCATTAAACCCGAACCAGCCGAACCAGAGCAGGACTGCACCAAGAATCGACCACGGGATATTGGCCGGCTCCATCGCGTACTTGCCAAAACCGACACGTTTGCCAATTACAAGGGCAAGCGCAAGGGCAGCAAACCCTGAACTGATGTGTACGACAGTGCCACCAGCGAAATCAACTGCACCAAATGCTGCCGTCCATCCCCCACCCCACACCCAGTGTGCGAGCGGGTCATAGACAATCGTCGTCCAGAGCAGCGCAAAGACAAGGTATGCACCAAACTTTATACGCTCTGCAAAACCAGACGTGACGATTGCCATCGTGACCGTTGCAAACACGAGCTGAAAGACCATATAGAGAAGGCCGGGTATTGCAGCACTGTACTGGCCGGGGTCCATGCCCACACCGTTGAGGCCAAGGTACTGTAGGTTGCCGATAAATCCTCCCACGTCCGGACCAAATGCAAGCGAATACCCAATCAGCACCCACTGGATGCTAACAAGGGCAAAGGCCACGAACGAGAGGGTGATCATATCGATAAAGTTTTTCTTCCGTACAAGACCGCCATAGAAAAACCCGACTCCCGGCGTCATGATCATGACAAGGGCAGTTGAGACAAGTATCCATGCAATTGCTCCAGAATCCATAACCATTCAATTCACCTGATTAATTCAAATCTAATTTAATGCAATAGACAGTATAATATTGTGATTATACCGTCAGGCGAGGGATCTTTTCACCGGAACCATAATGTGCCCAAAAGACCAGCGAGTGGTTCCGGATGAGAAGTCCGGTTCTCGTTTTTTGGGTTGGTTTTTCTTGCATTATCCTCGTTCAGACTCTCGGTTGTTTACTCATATTATAGGAAGGAAGTTGTATTCCTATATTTATAAAGATTACTATAAATGCACTCATAAAGGAAATAACAATTGGAAAATATTTTACAAATTAACCGAAAGAAAATAACGCGCACGCACAAAAAAATGAAATAATTCTCATGGGCGGAATGATACCGCAGCAATCAAAAAAAAATGCGGTCAAAAATTTATAAAAAAATGTGAGAGTGTTCAGGTTCGCTTACGCCCGCTCACCATACTGGCAGATGTCAAGCCCGACGTATTCCTCATCGGGTGTAACCCTCATGCCCATGCTACGATCAAGAATAGTCGCGATCACGTATGTCATGACAAACGCATAGATCACGGCCGCAAACGCACCGACAGCATTTACCAGGAACTGGTGGACATTCCCTTCAAACAGGCCGGAGAAACCGGCAACTGCCGCCGCCGCAAAAAGACCGGTTGCAAGCGTACCCCAAAGGCCGCCCATGCCGTGAATCGCCCACGCATCAAGACTCTCATCAAGTCTCCGGTGGAGCCGCCAGAGCATCATCGCAAAGCAGAGCACACCGGCAACAGCACCGATAAGGATAGCCACAAGCGGGCTGACAAAACCGGCCGCCGGGGTGATTGCCACCATACCGGCGATTGCACCGCTGACCATCCCAAGCGAACTGGGCTTGCCATGATACCAGCTCGCAAACATCCACGCAAGCGCACCGGCCGCCGCCGATGTATTCGTGTTTACAAAAGCAGTAACTGCACTCGCATTTACCGCGAGGGCGCTTCCCGCATTGAACCCAAACCACCCGAACCAGAGCAGCGCCGCACCAAGGAGCGCGATTGGGATGTTGTGTGGTTCAAGCGAGTATTCGCCAAAGCCGGCCCGCTTCCCAATCACGAGAGCAAGGGCAAGAGCGGCAAAACCCGAACAAATCTCGACAACTGTCCCACCGGCAAAATCGATCAGCCCCATCTGCTGCGCCCATCCGCCACCCCACGCCCAGTGCGCGAGCGGACAGTACACGATTGTCAGCCATACAAGCACAAACACAATAAATGATGTCAGCTTGATCCGCTCCGCAACAGCAGATGTCACAATCGTGATCGTAACAGCCGCAAAGAAAAGCTGGAAGACCATGTAGATGAGCGGCGGATATGCTGCACTCCCGGCATCCGCACTCACGCCGTTAAGCCCGAGATACTGCAGGTTGCCGATAAAACCGCCCACATCCGGGCCGAACGCAAGCGAGTACCCGACCAGGATCCACTGGATACTCACAAGCGAGAGCACCATAAACGAGAGCGCGATCATCGAGATAAAATTCTTCTTTCGGACAAGTCCGCCATAAAAAAAACCGACGCCCGGGGTCATCAGCATGACCAGAAGCGCCGAAACCATGAGCCAGGTTGTAACACCGGTATCCAGAGCCATATTTTTCTCCCGTAACTGTTGATCCAGGAACCATTCTTGGATCTCACGACCGCTCTTTAACGGCAGATACGGGAAGCAGCAGGAAGTCCTGCCGTGCACACCTTAAGACCGGCAGTCCTGCCAGTCCGGTGTTTTATCTCGCACATACCCCGGGGTATCTGATACCAGAGCGACGTTAAGGCAGTTACCGGATGAAAAGTCCGGACTGTACCATGTCGTATTTTAAAAAAAATTTATACGATTAGTAGGTAGCGAGATACCGGTCCAGTTCCCACGGGTGAACCGCGAGACGGAACGCATCGGTCTCTGCCACGGTGATATTTGTCAGGGTTTCAAGAATGTGCGGGCCGAGCACATCGCAGAGCACCTGATCTTTCATCAGGCACTCGTGGGACTCGGCAAGGCTGCCCGGCAGCATATCGATCTTCATCTTCTTTCTCTCTTTTGCTGTCAGGTGGTAGATGTTGGTGTTGGTCGAGTCCGGTGGCATGATCTTGTTTTTGACACCGTCAAGACCGGCAGCGAGCATGCAGGCGAACGTAAGGTACGGGTTGCACATCGGGTCCGGGCTGCGGAACTCTGCACGGGTGCTGTTTCCACGGGCTGCCGGAACCCGGATGAGGGCGGACCGGTTTGTTGTGCTCCATGAAATGTAACAGGGTGCTTCGTAGCCGGGGACCAGACGCTTGTAGGAGTTGATCGTCGGGTTTGCGACCCGGGTGATCGCCTTTGCGTGCTTTAAGAGGCCGCCGATATAGTAAAGCGCGGTGTCGGAAAGGCCGTCCTTTGCATTGGCATCGTAGAACGAATTCTTGCCGTTCTTTGCAAGCGATCCGTGGGTGTGCATACCACTCCCGTTGATTCCACCAATCGGCTTTGCCATGAACGAGGCATGCAGGCCGTACTTGAGCGCAATGGCCTTGGTCGCAAACTTGAACGTCATGACCCGGTCTGCGGTCGTAAGTGCATCTGCGTACTTGAAATCAATCTCGTGCTGGCTTGCAGCAACTTCATGGTGGGACATCTCGATCTCAAATCCCATCCCGTTGAGCGCGAGGACAATGTCGCGGCGCACGTCTTCTGCCTTGTCCTGGGGGGCCAGATCAAAATAACAGCCCTGGTCGATGAACTGCGTGGTCGGCTTACCATCAACGAGGTTAAACAGGAAAAACTCAAGCTCGGGACCGGTGTTGAAGGTATATCCCATTTTCGCCGCATTGGCCATAGCCTTCTCTAATACGAACCGGGGGTCACCCTCAAAGGGCTTGTTCCCATAGGTGTACACATCGCACATGAACCGGGCGACCCTGCTTTCCTGTGGCCGCCAGGGCAGGACAGTATACGATGCCGGATCGGGCTTGAGGAGCATATCCGACTCCTCGATCCGGGTAAACCCTTCAATGGACGACCCATCAAACCAGATACCCTCGGTCAGCGCCTTCTCGGCCTGAACAACCGGGATAGCCGCATTTTTTGGCATGCCGGGCACATCGGTGAACTGGAGCCTGATAAATTGTATTTTATCGGCCTCAATTTTCTTGAGCAATTTTGATACGTCCGCTGACATAATGGAAATAAGTTTCCAACCAATTACATTTATATTTTATGAAGCAACTTTCTTAAAGCAGCTAAACACGCTTCACAATTGATAGAATCCTGCATTCAATACAGGATAAAGTATACTACACTAGAACATCCCGATGGTGATATACATGTGCGGAATTATTGGGGTTATCGACAAACGCCGCCGGAGCATGGACGGCAGCAGGATACGGGAGGCACTCGCGTCAATGGATGAGCGGGGAAGCGGAGAGGGCGCCGGGTATGCAGCGTATGGCATATACCCGGAGTTCAAAGACTCGTATGCCCTCCACGTCTTCTTTGATAATGTACGGGAGAACAAACCGGCGCTTGTTAAGGAACTCGAAGGATGGGGGAGGATTGTCCATTGCGAAGCGATCCCGGTCTACGAAGCAGGGATTAAAAAAGTCCACACCCCATGGCGTTTTTTCTTCAAGCCGGATATTACCCGTGCACAGGAACCCCTTACCACCGCGGACGATATTGTCATGCGGCTGGTCATGAAGATAAACTCCGCACGCAATGGCAGCCTCATCTTTTCATCGGGGAAGAACATGGGGGTCTTCAAGGCCGCAGGGTGGCCCGAGCAGGTCGCCGACCTGTATCGTATACAGGACTATGAGGGATACCTCTGGCTCGCCCACAACAGGTACCCCACGAATACGCCTGGCTGGTGGGGCGGGGCGCATCCCTTTAACCTTCTTGACTGGAGTGTTGTCCACAACGGTGAGATCACCTCGTACGGCACCAACCGGCGCTATATCGAGAGCTACGGGTACGACTGTTCGATGTACACGGACACAGAAGTTGTCGCATATCTCGTTGATCTGCTGGTACGAAAACACGGTCTTTCCGAGAAGCTGACGGTGCGGGCCCTTGCACCACCATTCTGGGACGAGATCGATGCCATGCCGGAAAAAGAACGAGAACTTAACCATGCGCTCCGGCTTACCTACGGCCCGGCGCTCATGAACGGCCCGTTCGCCATCTGCGTCGCAACCGCCGACACGCTGGTCGGCTTTACCGATCGGATCAAGCTCCGCCCGCTGGTTGCCGGAGAGCATAACGACCGGCTCTTCATCTCAAGCGAAGAAGCAGCGATCCGGCGCATCGACCCGGAAATTGAAGACGTCAGCATGCCAAAAGCCGGCGAACCCGTGATCGGGAGGGTCATTGCATGAGTATTGGCAGCACACCGCTCCGGTTCAAAGTGGAACTTGATACCGGGCGGTGCATGAACTGCGGCCGTTGTGTCGAGAACTGTTCGTATGGTGTGTTCAGGAAAGAGGGCAATAAAATTGTGGCCAACTCACGGGCTTGTGTAGCCTGCCACCGCTGCGTTGCCTTCTGTCCCCGCGATGCGATCAGCATCTACGAGAAGCCTACGGATTACCGGAGCCACCCGGTCTGGACCCGGGAAGTCCGGGAAGCGGTTTTCAACCAGGCAAAGACCGGCAGGATCATTGTCGCCGGCATGGGAAACGTCCTTCCCTACCCAATAATCTTTGACCGTCTCGTCCTTGACGCCTGCCAGGTTACGAACCCCTCAATCGACCCGCTCCGGGAGCCCATGGAACTGCGGACCTATATCGGGAAAAAACCCGCAGCGCTTTCCGTAAAGGAACACAAGAACGGCGATACGGAACTTCTCACAAAACTCGGGCCCAACCTCAAACTCGAAACGCCCATCATGATCGGCCACATGAGTTACGGTGCGATCAGCCTCAACGCCCAGACCGCCCTTGCAAAAGCGGTAACAAAAATGGGAACCTTCATGGGCACCGGGGAGGGGGGCTTACACGAGTCGCTCTACCCGTACCAGAGCCACATGATCGTGCAGGTCGCCTCCGGCCGGTTCGGGGTCGACATCAATTACCTTGAACGCGGGGCAGCAATCGAGATCAAGATCGGGCAGGGGGCAAAGCCCGGGATCGGCGGGCACCTGCCGGGCGAGAAAGTCTGCGCAGATGTATCCTGCACCCGTATGATTCCTGAAGGGAGCGACGCGATCAGCCCGGCACCCCATCACGACATCTACAGTATCGAGGACTTAAAACAGCTCGTGCACAGCCTCAAGGAGGCGACCGAGTGGAAGAAACCCGTCTTTGTGAAGATCGCGGCGGTGCACAACTCGGCGGCAATCGCGGCAGGTATCGCACGCTCGGGCGCAGATGCCGTAGTAGTCGACGGGTTCCGGGGCGGCACGGGCGCAGCACCCCGGGTCTTCCGGGATCATGTAGGCATCCCGGTCGAGGCAGCTGTTGCCAGTGTCGATGCAAAACTTCGCCAGCAGGGCATACGAAACGAGGTCTCGATCATCGCAAGCGGCGGGATCCGGCAGAGCGCCGATATCGCAAAAATCATCTGCCTCGGTGCCGATGCGGTCTACATCGGGACTTCAGCACTTGTTGCGATGGGCTGTCGTGTCTGCGGCACCTGCAACCGCGGCATCTGTGCATGGGGGATTGCAACCCAGCGGCCGGAACTCACCCAACGTCTTGACCCGGAGACAAATGCCGTGCAGGTTGCAAACCTGATCCATGCGTGGACCGATGAGATCGCAGAACTCATGGGCGCAGCGGGTATCAACAGTATTGAGAGCCTGCGGGGTAACCGCGACCGGCTCCGGGGCTACATGCTCGATGAGGGCCTGCTCAAAGTACTCGACGTAAAGACCGTGGGGGCGTAAAAATGGTGGCACTACGCATCGATGCGAAAAGTCTGCACTACACCCCGCTCAACCAGCAGATACGAAAAGCGATCTGCGACGGCACAAAAGAGATCGTGATCGACAACGTACTCGGCCAGCGGTTCATTGGCGACGGGATCCGGGGCGACGATGTGACAATCACGGTTAATGGTGTCCCGGGCGGCGACCTTGCGATGTTCATGAGCGGACCTACCCTCATTGTCCATGGGAACGCCGACCATGCACCGGGGAACACGATGGACCGGGGCAAATTGATCATCCACGGAAGTGCCGGCGATGCAACCGCCCACAGCATGAGGGGCGGCCGGATGTACGTCCGGGACAATATCGGGTACCGGGGCGGCATTCACATGAAGCAGTACAAGGAGAAGCGCCCCATTCTTGTTGTCGGCGGTTTTGCGCGTGCATTCCTTGGTGAGTACATGGCAGGGGGCCTCCTGATTGTCCTTGGCATGAACGGAAAAGAACCGGTCGCCGAGCGAGGTGTCGGAAGTGGTATCCATGGCGGCGAGATCTATGTCCGCGGGAAAGTGGCGGAGAAATATCTCGGGGTCGGGGCACAGCAGCTGCCAGCGACTGCGGAACAGATGGCGATGATACAACCCATTATAGAGGATTTTGCAAAATCGTTCGGGATCGATCCGGCCCCGCTTCTTTCGGCAGGGTATTCCCGGATCGCGGCAGCGAGCGCACGGCCGTTTGCGAACAAGTATACTCCGGAGTGATGGCAATGGCAGCAAAAACATACCAGGATTTAAAAACCGAAGTCTGGGACACCGGGAAATGCTCGGGGTGCGGCGCATGTGTCGCGGTCTGCCCGGCCGATGCGCTCTCCTTTGCAGAAGGGGAGATGGCGGTAAGCCCGAAGAGCAACGGCTACTGCAAGCAGGAGACCGACAATGTTCCCTGCGGGGCGTGCTACGCGGTCTGTCCCCGGACCGGTGACCAGCCGAAAGAGACGCTTGGCACATATATCGAACTGCTCCCGGCAAAAGCGGCCTTTGAGATCCCGCACCGGCAGAGCGGCGGTGCCGTCACGGCAATCCTCGCAAACGCCCTTGACGAGGGCTTAATCGACGCCGTGGTCACGGTGACCGAGGACCCGTGGACGCTTAAACCCTCATCGGCCGTCATCACGAAGTCCGACATCCTCATTCGGGAAGCCGGCAGCCGGTACAGCTGGTGGGTGCCGCTCCTTGCGGCGCTCAAAGACGCCGCAGTCACCCGGAAGTATACGAAGATCGCGGTTGTCGGCGTACCCTGTGCAGTCCAGGCCGTCGCCCGGATCCGTTCGAGCGAGAACGACCTTCTCCGACCCTACGCGAAAGCGATCCGGCTTGTCATCGGACTCTTCTGCACGGAGACCTTCGATTACGCCGGTCTCGTACACGGCAAGCTCGAAAAGAAATACAAGCTCGCGCCGCACGAGATCAAAAAACTGGACGTGAAAGGCAAACTCGATATCACAAAACAGGATGACACACATCTCACCATCCCGCTTGCAGAACTTGAGGACACGATCCGGCCGGGCTGCCGGATCTGCACGGATTTCTCATCGCTTTCTGCCGATCTCTCGGCCGGTGCTGTTGGGAGCCCGGCCGGGTTTACCACGCTTCTCATAAGGAACGAGACCGGGAAAGGATTTGTGGAGAGCGCCATCCGCAACCACAGACTCGTGACCGAAAAAAGTGTGGATATTGCCGCAATCGAGAAACTTGCTGGCAGCAAAATCAGGAAAAATTCCCGCTGAATTTTTTTCTCTGATTTTGCATGCCCTGTAGTGTCGGGCACTCCAGCCGCAATAATGGGTTTTTTTTTGTCATGAAAAATTTGAGATCTACCGATGATCGATTATATACCTAAGAAAATTGATGGATACGTAAACGGTCTGTTTTCTTTAAAAAATTGCGATGCATGCCGCCGCCCCCGAAGGGACGCCCCCGCGGCGGATCAATGACCAATAATTGTTACAACGTTGCCCCGCCGTGCCCCGTAGGGGCCCTGAGGCGGGAAACCCTCGTTATTTAATATTGAAGGTTACTTACAATAGATTATACAAACCGAAATTTATGAATCTGTGAAAATTTTTCATTACTTTGGTGCGAAGTCTTTGGCTTCATGCAGGTTTTTTTAGAATTCTGTGCGAAGCCTCCCCGCTTTTAATGCCCCATTCTGGGCACGGGGGGTAAGGAAGTTTTAGTCGTCCTTTGCCGTCACAAATCCGCCGCGGGGGCTTCCTTTTAGGGGCGGCGGCACTCATCACAGAGAGGGGAAGTGATAACGATCTTTTCTACAAATCCAAACATTTTTTTTTAATTATCAGAAAATTCTCTCGTCAAAATACCGTTTATTATTTATTGAGATCCAAGGATTTCTCCAAAGCCGTTTTAAGTGCGACCTTCCTCATTCTATAATACCGGATATTTCCCGGAAAACGTATGTGGCAACACTGTGCAGAATCCCGGGACAAGGGGTGCATACGATGAAAATGATCAAGGCGATGATACGGCCCGAAAAATTTGAGGCGGTCAAAACAGCGCTGGACAAAGCGGGGTTCGGGGCACTGACGGTGTTCGATGTCGAGGGACGGGGGATCCAGAAAGGCATCAGGCAGCAGTACCGCGGAGCCGAGTACATCACCGACCTGATCCCCAAGCGCGAACTGGAGATCGTGGTCGCTGACGAAGCAGCAGAAAATGTAATCGAGGTCATCAAGACCGCCGCATATACCGGCAAGATCGGCGACGGCCAGATATTCGTTCTCCCGGTCGAGGATTCGATCCGGGTCAGGACCGGGGAGCGGGGTGCAGAAGGGATCTAAAAACCGGTGCCCGTTATCGTACTGGGACCCGACCCAAACATGCCCTGATACAGCCGTTTTTTTTGTGATCTTCATTGCAGACTCCCACTAATCCGGGCTCAATCCAGGATCCGATTACCTGTTTCACATCCCAAAAGAAGCCTGTATCGGGCTCCGATTCAAAATACCCCAAATTGGGCTTTTTTCGGGAAACGGACAAATTAAAAGAGACTCAATAATGCGGTTCTTTTGGCAGATCTCATGGGGAATTGCCAACTTGGACGATCCGAAAAATGACCGCTGCCAGAACGCGAATATGAGGCTGTAAAGGGCATTATATGGGGCAAAATTTGGGCTTATTTTTGCAAATAGTGGGATATATAGGCACGGATTTTCAGGCAGGGGAATCTGACGGTTTTATGGGCGTTTTTTTGTGCGTTACAGGGGGACCCTCAAACGGGGCTCGCGCCCCTCTGCCAGCGTGAGCTTACCTTGCGAAGGTTAACACGAATCTTTATCAAAATTTTCTCGAAATGTTCAGGAAAGTTGGTGAGAAAAATATGCGTTCTGCAGAGGCAATTAAACAAACATCTCTCCCAATCCGGTTAACCGTACTTCAACATTTTTTCCGCTTCTGGTCTTGGTGACCAGCCCCATCATCTCAAAATTTTTGAGGTGATGACTGAGCCGGCTCCACTCCGTTGCGAATGCATCGGTCCCTTTCTTTATCTTTGGGTTGAGCAGGAGGACAAGCTCGTCGATAATCATTTTATTTTTATTTCAAGAGAATCGCCTAGTGAGGGTCTGAATCAATTCGGCAGCATTATCTTACATTCCGGGCAGTACTGCCACGGGATCGCGCTCCATACCTGCTTATCTTGGAAATAAGCGAGGTTGGGAATGCTCGGAGATCAAAAGACAATAATAATTACGTGTTAGGATAAACCAGAAAGATACCATAAGGAAAATCCCTCTTTTTTCTCTTCTAATTGTTTATATCGCGATTATTCTTGTGGCGGGATGTGTGAGCACCGGATCCACGAATGCAACCGTTACGCCAACACCGCAGATCGTTTATGTGACCGTACTTGTTCCACCAGCACCACCAACGACCCCTTCGATTGTTGACGTAAGTACAACCCCGACTTATCAGAATCTACAAACGGTAGTGACTATTATACCAACAGTTACCACAAAACCCACAATCGAACAACCAGATGAAAAAACGCTTGCAAGTTTGTTGACAATTTCAGGTACTGGATCAAATTATCAATCTGATACAACCGGGTATGTAAGTGTGGGGAATATGGATTGCACATATTCCAAATCCGGGACGATATTCATATATGGAACCGTTGATTCAAGCTCAAAATACACTCTTAAAGTAGATCTGGAAGCGGATATTATTGATGCCCCGGTAAAAATTCAAAATACTAAATTGACAGATTCTATTATTGTTCATTCGTTTGGTACAACCGGCTTTCAATTCGGCGCCTCATATACCAACGGAAATTGTATTATCGGAACGGATACCGGGAGTTATAATGTGTACATCACCGGTGTTTCAATAGTGCCAACCAATTAAATAAAATATTGAATTTATTCTTTTTGTACTTCTCAAAAGTGTTGAACTTAATAACGAGCGAATATGATTTTCAGCCCACTTTAGGGAATTGTTCTAACAAAAGTCCTCTGTAATATACACTTTATCATTTGATGCAATCGCCACACCAATTCCTTCTCGATCATATGTCGATGTCAGAATATTCTGTCGGTGTCCGGGACTATTCATCCACCCGGTTACTGTGGATTGTGCTAGTTCTTCTTGAGAATTCCAAGCATACCGAGGAACTCCGTTGTAATATGTGACGGAATCATAGAGATTATTCTGCATGATATTTTCCGCTATTCCATTTGTGTAATAGGATCCGTAATTTTTGTAACAAGAATACCCGACATTATTTCCTCTTTCAGTAGGGCCAAACCCTTGGAGATTGTCGTGAGAGAAATAATTATTCTGTGCCATATCTGCACTATGTTTTCGAGCAATAATGGTTAAGGATGAATCGTAACTTAAATCTGAAAGTCCCTTGCTCCTCCGTTGTTGATTAATCTGTTCGTGAATTTGTTTTTCTAATGTGGGAATATCTATAACCGGCGGAGAATTACCTACAGTGCTCTCAATATTACTAACAACTTCTGGTTGAAGTGTTGGAATAAGGGGAGATTTTGTAGGATCTGCAGAGGTTGGATTGGTAGCAGTACTGGTCGTTGCATAACCGGGGGAATTTATATTCTGAATTGATTTGGCAATCGTTGCTGTATTACTGGAAAAAATCGAAACACTACTGAAATTCACAATCAGAAGTAAAACAACGATGACACCAATTACTGCATATGACCAAGAGGGAAGGGAGTAATGGTATGATCGTCTCGATCTTTTAAACACATACCGCTCGATTCCCGATTTCACTTTATCGCTTATGTATAATAGAATTGTCGAGAGGATTGCATAGAAACAAAACTGAATAAAGAGGTAAATGTAAATATTCGTGGTTGAATTCGGGATTATAGTGGTTGCCAAGAAATAGATAACTAAGGGGATAGTTACCATAAGAACGGCACAAATCTTACTTGTCGTTCCCCAACATTTCAAAGCATAAACAAAATATGCGAGGAAGAAACACAAAATGCCAATTTCGAAAGCAGACTGGAATATCGATTGATAATTGCTCACAGGGAAATAGTTCGATAAAAATCCAATCAGCATGAGAAGAATGGATAATATGGTGAAATTTTTTAATGTCAGACTTTCCCGGATTTTTTTCAACAGAGGTTTAATTGATGTTTTTTCCTTTGGAGGCTTGAAAGGATCAGGATCGGGGGGAATCCCTTTACATCCATGATTCTCCGGCAACCCGCAAAAATCACAAAAGATCAACCCGCATTGGATGCATATGAAGGGTTGTCCTATTATTTCACGCCCGCAATTCCTACAGTATCTTTTTTGGGGGGTTGGGTCGTCATGATGATGTCCGGAACAGTGGTGTTTTTCGAAAGGGATGTGATCTCGACAGAAACTATTCCCGCACCGGTGGCAGGTAAACGGGATTTCATAGAGTATTTTCCCGCAATAGTGGCACCGGAGCATTATTCTGAATCTTAAGTTTGGAACGAAATAAGTTGCGATATATAATCAAATAATAAGTTATTTCGTGCATTACTGAAAACAAGGAACATATCGGACGGATTAGTAAGAATGTTTTGTCAGAAATGCGGAGTAGAGAACAAAAACGATGCTACTTTCTGTAAGTCCTGTGGAGCACAATTCAAAGAAGAAGAGGAGTGCAAAGAAGAAGAGGAGTGGTCATCCTATGACGCATGGAATGAAGTTAATGGTTTAACCAGATGGAGTATTGGAATCATTTTGATTCTTGCGTTTCTCGGTAATATTTTGAAGGCGGACGGGCTTCATATCTTTTCTTTGATTATAGGTGTGCTTATAGGATATTTCTGGACGGGACCATTTTCTGTTGATATAGCAAGAGAACACAATCGAAATATAAGTTGGGCGTATTTCATTGGATTTGTGTTATGTTTTGTCGGGTGGTTCTTTTATTGGGTTTATGTGAAATTAACACATGATCCATAAAGTTAAATCGGAGGGATTAATTACATGTTTTGTCAGAAATGCGGATTTAAGAATGATGACGATGCTGCATTTTGTAATTCGTGTGGGGCTCCTCTAAATCAAACTAGACAAAAATCTCTTCCAAAAAAACATGGTATTTTATTTTGGATAGCGGCGATAATTGGAATTTTTTTTGTCGTGATTATAGTTGCAGCCATAATAGCAGCGTTTGTATTTGGTATGGCTTCTACAGTGAATCAAAACTCCCAATTAACAACTATTCCTACAGTGCCAACTATTCCTACAATGCCCCCAGCTCCGTCCCTCGATGTTAGTGCTAACGTTCCATCAAATTGGGTTCAATACACTAATAGCGCTGATGGATTCAGTATTTTCAAACCAAATGATTGGACTGTAAATGAAGTGACCTTATCCGAAGTAAATTCCTATAGTGCAAAACAAACAGATTTAACATATTTTTTACCTTATGGAGTGTATATTTTCAATCCTTCAAACACCGGATTTGTTACGATTTACGGCGCTGATTATTCAGGCACACTCTATTCAATTTTTAACGATCAAAGTAAAACACAAATTTCCGACGATTTCTATAATGGAGTCATTAGTGGTCTCGAATCGGGGGAAGCCAATTGGGAATCGAAAGATGGGACTATACAAATAAATGTAACATCCGTCGAAAGAGACAATACTCAGTACATAATTAACAGAAATCCAGCACGCCGTATGATTCTAAATTTTCTGGTTAATGGGCATGCATTGAGCGGGGATTGCTATGTTATCGCACATGGGGACACTTATTATATTGAATTTTATTCTGCCATGATAAAATCATCAAAAGATGATGCATCAAATTCTGTCGATATAATGCGATCGCTTACTACAAACACCATGGAGGTAGTATCGACTCCCTTATCAACATCGGCCGCTACAACCGCACAACCATCAACCATTGCATCCGCATCTGTATCAAACTCGGCAAATACGTCAGCATCCTTCACGTCAGCCGGCTCACTATACTCAAAGAGCGTGGATCTGGCAAATGCCGGGAACTACAAAGACGCGCTGGAAGCGGCAGATGCAGCACTCGCACAAAACGTCAGTTCCCTCACGCCCCTGATCCAGTCAAACCGGGCCGGGATCCTGACCATGCTGGGCCGCTACGATGAGGCAATTGCTGCAGCAGATGTGGCGATCAATACTCCAGGGGGAAATTTAAACAATTTGTTGTCAATAGCATATTACAATAAGGCAAATGCCCTGCGGGCGCTGGGAAGAAGTGCTGAGGCAGATGCGAATTACGCACATGCATTGGCGCTGAACCCGGCACTCAAGCACCCATAACGCACTCCTTTGGTTCTTTGCGTTTATGGTTGGGCGATTGATATTCCACGTCGATCAAATTATCCAATCAACCGCCAACGCAATAACTCTTGCCAACTGCAAACTCAAGATAATCTAAATCGCGTTTTTTGCATCAAGTGCTATCCGGCTGTGGCATTTCGGACATTGAACCTTAACCGGCTTTCTTGATCGTCCCAGACTAGCGAGAAGTGAACCCATATACGTCTACTCATGCTTACAATGAGGACAAGACACCAGACAGGACGTGTAACGGCAATACATCGGTCAGTTTTTTGTTTGAATGAGTAGATGAAAAACAGCCGGGCGGGGTGAAACTATAATGAAGGATTCATCCAGATATGTCAGGTCGGGAAGTACGGCAGGAAATAACGTTTATGATATGGTGGATCTAAATTCCCGATTTGGTCTCGGGATGATGAAACCGCCTTCCCGAATCTCAACGAAGAACCTGATCCTGCTGATATGTGTCTCGAAGAAGCAGTAACAAAACAATTCTGGAAAGATTCGTATAAAGGGATAGAACGGCAGAGGACAGAATTGCAAACGTCTCGGTATTCTCGATTTAAAACGTTATGGAAAAAAGAGGGAACAGATTTACAACCTGAAGTTGTGACGGAAGAACTATGAAAATTAATTGATATTTCTCAAAATCTTCTATAATTATAAGCGTGTTAAGATTGAGAGAGCTTGTCGACACATATCCCTTTTCCAGTCATAATCGCTATTTTTAGACAAGTGCTTGATCGCATTGTAAATTTTATTACACTGATATCTATTTGCAAAGATTATTGCTTTTTTCAGAACAAAAGTAAATTTATATTCGTCGGAACCACAGTCTTCCAAATTATACGCTAATTCATTACAGAGTCTTTGAATATCTATAGTCAATTTTACACCTTTGATTATTGTTTATTTGATTTTACTTAATATTTTTTATTTGGAATAATTCTGAAAAACCACCTTGTGACTGTTAGTACTTTATCTTACAATATTTTTTAAAAGAGATTTGAACTTAAAAGGGATTACGCCCCGTCCGGGACTTTGATTAGTCCGGCAGCAGCATCTTACATTCCGGGCAGTACTGCCACTGGATCGCGCTCCATATCTGCTTACCTTCCGTAGTGGTTTTGATGAATGCGCGGTGCATGGCTCCATGACCGTTTGGACACTGCCGGGATTTGGATTTCATGGAATAGTATACTATTTTGAGTGTGAAACCTTTTTACGGGGGCGAACTTTACTCCTCAACAATTTTTAATTAGGGTCACTACATAATTCCGATTAATAAAACGCAACCTTTTTCAGTGCTGCGCTTAAAAGAGACAATAAAATGCATATAAAATTTGGAACAATAGCTTACCTGATTTTTGCTGCTTTTATTGTTATTTTTGGTGTGCATTTACTCTATCTTTTTATTTTTCCATCAATACCCATGCCTGATACGACAAGTTCACAACAGTTGGTTTATAACCAAACATCAAATAATTATTTTCTTCATATTTCAACGACGACAACCATTACAGAGCCGTCCTTGTTTGATGCCCAACCTCACATCTTGTTACTAATAGAAAGTTTAATTTTTATAGGCAGTGGAATTTTGATAATTTGGAGATCTTTGAAGGAGTATACCCCCGATTAGTTGTGCTGTTTTGCTGTAACCTTAAATTATGGCAAAAGTCCCGCCATGCAACAGCGACCTTTGAAAAGTGAAAAATCCCGAAAATGCAACAGAACCAATCCGGTTTTGGGCTATTTTTGTTTGGCAGTTATCAAACCTAGTTTTTTTGCATCTGTCCACAGTCCGGGCGCATCCACTTTCAGTGAAACCAAGATTTTGATAGTATTATAAATTCTCAATCACTACCGGAAGGATGCTCACACATGGATCCCAATATCAAGAAATTATACCGTGATGTCTGTTTTCGCTATTTTCCAAGATGGAATCCTTGGGAACTTGTCTTCAATCCTCATCCAAAATTAATTAATCGCGGTATATTGGGATATTGTAACGTTTCAGAAAGGAAAATTGGTCTAGTTCGACCTTCAAAAGCAGCACTTATTCACGAAATTTGTCATGCCATTACAACTAAAAAACATGGGACCGCCTGGTCTTACCGAATGCAAAAAGCAATTGAAACGGTACGAGTAAAAAACCATCAGTACGATATCACGGAAAGGTTCGGGATCTTTTCAAAATGGCGATCCCGGGTTATGATCTCTTTGTCATTACAGAGTGCAAGTGCAGCGATCACTTCATCAAAATCCCCAATCGGATTTCCCGACAGGCAGAGTCCTGCTGCAATCCTGCCGAATGCCTCGTACACCGACTCGTCCACCGGGAGCACGATGAATAATTCCAGGATCGTTTGTACTTTGATTCGGTTACTGTCGTTTTTTGAGACAAACGCTCCCTTATAGAGCTCAAGGGCTGTTATGCCGGTCGTAAAAAGGACAATGCCCTGCTCTTCATATGCCCGGTAACATGCAAGAGCACCGGGATCTTTTCTCATCAGGTCAACGATAAACGAGGTGTCCGCGATCGGCATTGTTAAAACCTGACGTTTCGCATTTTCGTTTTCCGCATCTCACGTGATACCTTGCCGATGGTATCTGCGAGACTGGAGCAGTCCCCCAGTTCTTCAAGGACATCGGACAATTTCCTCCGGACCGGATAATATTTTACGATCACTTCGGAGAAACTGGAAGTCTCGTCGTTCTTGAGGCTCTTTAACCGCTCGTACGCTTCTTCCGTGATGCTGATAGTTTTCGTAGACATACTCTGTTCTGTGTATGTATGTGTATTTAATTTTGTGCGTGGAGGGCATGGCGCACCTGTTCGTTTTCACACGCGATCCCCGTACCTATCGCATCCGCCGCAGGGTAATAACCCTCCAGTGACAACGTGTAATCATTGGTTTAACTTCACACCAGAAAATAGTTAGAATAAATTTTCTCATGGAAGACCTGATAAAAGTGAGACGATCCGATTTATCGTCTCACCCCCCCATCACGGTAATCACCCCCACCACCTGCTGCGCCGTCACCGGGTCCAGAAGACTTTTTTCACCCGCTCGTTTTTCCCGAACGTCTCAATCGCTGCATCCACATCCGCCTTCATTGCCCGCTGGATTAGTTTGGGCAGGAAGATAAACAGCGGCAGGAACAGTACCGCTGCGCCAATGATGCGGCGGAAAAAGTTATAGAGATTATCAAGACCGCCGCGTACACCGGCAAGATCGGCGACGGCCAGATATTCGTTCTCCCGGTCGAGGATTCGATCCGGGTCAGGACCGGGGAGCGGGGTGCAGAAGGGATCTAAAAACCGGTGCCTGTTATCGTACTGGGACCCGACCCAAACATGCCCTGATACAGCCGTTTTTTTTTGTGATCTTCATTGCAGACTCACATCAATCTGGGCTCATTTTGAACCCCGATTGCCCTTTTCACACCTCAAAAGAAGCCCGTATCGGGCTCCGATTCAAAATAACCCCAAATAAGCCGCATTTTGCCAATCGGACGAATTAAAACGATCACATAGACGCGTTTTGAGGCTATTTTCCCAGCCCGGAGGGGTGTTTCTGTTGAGGAAGAAAATAACCGCTGCCAGAACGCGAATGCGGGGGTTTCATGGCCATTATAAGGGGTTCAAATTTGAGGTATTTTTGGAAACAGGGCGATATAAAGGCGTATTTTCCATGCGAACAGAAAAAGAGGAGTTTTGGGGGGATTTCCGGTATTGACCCAAATAGAGGAATGGGAAAAGAAGCCCGATTTGGGCGTATTTTCTTGCATATGACTGACGAACTACGAAAAATCCTCTATCTCCCTGGACCGGGGTATGAAAAATATTACTCTTTTAAAAAAAGTACTGCGGAATGTGGGCTTATCCTCTTGCTTCTTAAAAAGAAGTTTAAGGATACGTTGCATCGGGATTGAACGGGTATACCGGCATCCGCATGTGGGTGGGCTTAAAAGTTGTGATGATACCGCTTGATCCCCCGGGACCGTCGGCGGTGATGATCGATCGTGCCACCGGGGTGAAGTACGCCCGGAAATGAGTTGAGCTCTTGAGAGCAACGATCCGGTAATCACGCAGATCCACACCCCCGAGCAGTGCCATCGTATTGTCAAATGCCTGGTAGGGGGCAG
>Ga0209098_1001550_pt1 | contig 21904 bp, 15 predicted proteins | sample AD_JPNHW1_MetaG_FD_184429 | JGI IMG/M metagenome (GOLD analysis project Ga0209098, IMG submission 184429) | Active sludge microbial communities of municipal wastewater-treating anaerobic digesters from Japan - AD_JPNHW1_MetaG (SPAdes) (version 2) | ecosystem: Engineered > Bioreactor > Anaerobic...
TTGAAAGGAAGGAGCGGAGATGATATATTTTTCATTGAAAACCCTTTGGGTGATTTAGTTGCGGTCGGGATACCATTACTAAAACACATTCCAGAGGGTTTTTCAATACCCCATATCTATTTCAGGGGAACCGCCATTATACGACTGCCCTGAGTGCAGCCCAGGCCGAAAAGGTCAAAGAGATCACCAACCCTGGCCCATTTTGCCAACACGGTAGGTGATTTGTAACTTCGGGCTTACACCCTCGAGAACCAGCCTTGGCAGCTTAACATTGGGTTCGACAAATTTGGTGCCGATAAACACGCTGATTGAACGCGCCATTTCGGTGTAGAATTTGAATTTGTCTTGATGAAAAGGCAACGAAACTGGTTCAATGATACCTGTTTTTGAAACTACGACCATTTTGAAACTCCAAAAAGAGCCATGTTTACCTTTTGCCCATTTCCCACTAAGTGCAATTCCGGCAACTTCGTCAAAAGAGAGCCTGAATTCCTCGCTGACACGGCTAAAACAGCGGCTCTCATGCCGTATCTCGTGATTTTTACGGTCAAAAAATACCCTATCGGTAAAATAATACTGCGCGATTGCCGTCAGAACAATCGCCAGCGCCAGAAAGAAGATGCCCAGTGGCACCCCGTATGTTTTCATAATGCTATCGTCAAAAATCGACATCATCAGGCAATAACCAGCAGGAAGCAGCAGCCACAAAGGCAAGGTACTCAGAGATGACCGGTTTGCGCCAAAGTCAATCACCAGTTTGTCATTAACCGTATCCTGACCAAATTTTATCTCGGGGTAAATCTGCATAACGCTCTCTCCTGCATGCAAACACTTTTTCGCCGTCAAAAAATCTTAACGATAAGCATTTTATCACACTGCCATCTCTTCTCTGTTAGCAACATCCCCCGCAAGGCCAAATAAACCCAAACTAAAGTCGACGCCAACAGCATACAACCTTTCCGCGATTTTAAAATTACTAAATCTGCAAAAAAGTTTTCCCTTTTCTGGTTTTCATTTGATTTATCTGTAGAAGCAGCACACAAAATTCTCTGCTTCTGAATTTAAAATCAGGGAGCAGCCCGTGAAAACTTATTCTATGCTCAACGACCTCGCATTTCAGTGGATCTTCAACCAGCCGGGGCACGAAAAAATCCTTCGCAGCCTTCTGAATGCGCTTTTGCATCTTGAGGGCGCCGACCGCATCGCCGAGATTCATTATCTCAACCCGTTTAACCCGGCACGCTTCATCGACAGCAAGAAAAGCGTCGTCGATATCAAGGTAAGAGACGAAAAGAACAACTGGTATGAAGTCGAGGCGCAGGTCTGGCAGCGCAAAGGTTACATTCAGCGCACCGCCTTTTATGTGGCGGGCCTGTATGCTGCCCAGGCAAAAAAGGGCGAAGAATTCAGTGAACTGACGCCGGCTATCAGCATTTCGATTCTTGACTTCAACCTTTTTAAAGAATCAAACCGGGTTCAGGAAATCTTCGACTTCCGCAACACAGACAATTCTCTGACCTTGCCGACAACAATGTCTCTTCACTACATCGATCTGACCAGATTCAACCGGAAAAAGCCGCACGAACTGCAGAGCCCGTTCGAAAAGTGGCTGCATTTGATGAAGTTTTCCAAGGCCTATGCTAGAATGAAGGTAGATCTTACCAAAGTATTTCCTGACGAAGAGGAGATGGCCATGGCGCTTTCTGAACACACAAAACTGCACGCTGACGAAGCCATGCGCATCCGCATGGAAGACCGCGAACGCGCCAGAATCGACGAAATTCTTCTGCGCAACGCTTACTTAAAAGAAGGCCGCGCTGAAGGCAAGGCGGAAGGCAAGGCGGAAGGCAAGATCGAAGGCAAGATCGAAGGCAAGATCGAAGGCAAAATAGAGGGCAAGGATGAAAAAGCCAGAGAAATTGCCAGGGCTCTTAAAAGCGAAGGCATGAGTGATGAGTTCATAATGAAAACTACCGGCCTCTCCACCGAAGAGCTCAAAAATTGTCTTAAAGCACGCTGACCCAGAATTTTCGCCCAGGCTACAATTGAGGGCCAGTCTGTAAGGTCGCGATTTGCGTGCCTTTGCCCTAAAAGCAAAAACGCGCCCAAAGGGATTCGAACCCCTGGCCTTCTGCTCCGGAGGCAGACGCTCTATCCAACTGAGCTATGGGCGCAACGACTAGAGACTAGCATATCAGGCGCTATGAATTCAAGATAAATCGGTGGGCATTGTGGAAACAAGGACTTTAACTGGTGATTTTTCACCAGCTTACCATCCGGTGGCTTCAGGCTTGGTATTGCCATCGAGAAAATTGCAGATCTTGACGCCAATCTTACGGTTCTTTTCGGCAAGTTCGCGCACCGTTTTACCGTCGTCGAGGCGTGCCGAAAGATCGGCGCCGGCATCGACGAGCATCATAAAGATTTCTTCTTTTGGGCAGGAATAAGCCGCCTGCAGAATTGGCGTCAGACCATTGATGCCTCTGGCGTTAACGTCAGAACCGCGCTTGATAAGCAGTCTGGTAATTTCGACGTTGCTGTTTTGTGAAACGGCAGCCATCAAGGGGCTTAGCCCGGCGGCAGAAATGCCGAGCGAAGCACTGGCATTCAGCAGTTCTTCAATGACTTCAACGGAAGGATTGAAAAAAGCGGCCATCATCAATGGTGTATGTCCGTTGTCAAAAGCCATGTCAACGTCATAACCTGCCTTCAGGCCACCTCTGACCTCTGCAAGAGTCGCTGTTTTCCAGAAAACCAGCGTATTCCATTGTTCGCGGGTCGGTGCAGAACCGGTGCCACAACCACACAGGGTGACAATAACTACTAAAACCAGCAAATTTCTGGCCTTGATCAAGGTTGAGCCCATGGTTATTTTTTCCCTCGTGGTGTTTGACAGAATTAAACAATAACTGAACGCCGTTGTCAAACTTACGCGACTCCGGCCCTCCTGGATGCGCAACACGACTCCCGGCCATCCTGGCCTTCGCGTGTGTAGCGCCCTCCTGGATGCGCAACACGACTCCCGGCCATCCTGGCCTTCGCGTGTGTAGCGCCCTCCTGGCGCTAAAACAAAAAATCCGGGAACTGGTCCCGGACTGAAAAATAAGGAGGCAAACAAATCCATGAACCCCTTCGGGCAAAGTTGATGTTTTGTTAACAAAAAATTTTTCAACGCAAAAGCGCAAAGACAGACAAAAACAAACAGATTAAATTGCCACTGCACTAAGGCAGACAGTTATAACCAAACTTTTTATTAAAAAAACTTTTTAGCTCAGCAAACCACTTTGGCGGGTCATGTTTGACTGATTGCCGTACAATCCTTATAATTGTTGAATAATCTCAACCGGGCAAAGGAAAACAAGATGCACAGATCAATGACCAGATCAGTAAATTTCCTGATGTTAGTTTTATTTTTTACCGGCGCCGTTCTCAGCCCGGTCGCCGCAAAACCTTTCGCTGTTCATTACGCACTGAAGGGTATTGTTGATCTGCAAAAAGGGGTTCCTTATCTGCATACTGCGGATGGCAGGGTTTTTCAGCTACTGATGAAGGCTGATGCTGCCAAAAGCCTTGATGGCAAAGCAGTTGGCGTCAATGGCAAGGTTGGCAAATCAGATGACGTCGAGCAGGTTAAGGTTAAAAAGATAGCGATACTGCCAGACCAGAACATTGAAATTCCGGTAGTCGAACATGAATCTTATCAGAGACCGGCAAAAATACTGCAGAACCTCGCCGGAACAGTAACCGTCGAAAATATCAGATGGGACATCAGGCAGAACGAAAAGAGCGAGAAAAAGACAGCCATTCACACCTGGGAAACCGCAACCATCGACCCCGACAAAGTTAAAAGCGCCTATCTTCTCGTCAAACCCTTTGCCCCGAAGTTCATCGCAGCCCACACCCTGATGGCGTTTTCGTTTGCAGACGGTGGCGTGGTTGCAAAAACCGGCAAAAAATCAAATAACCTGGTTCTCAGCATTGAAGCATATAAAAAGGTCGGTCAAAGTTATGGCCTTGTTAAAACCATGAAAAAAGAATTCGACATTGTCTGGATTCTGACCAACCTCAAGAATTATGCCGAACTGAATGTTAACTACAACGAAAGTTCTGACACCGAAATCATGGTCTACCGCCTGAAACTTGATAAACAACAGATCAAGGCCCTTCTAGCCGAAACCATCAAACAGACCTGCGTTAACCGCCAGGGTGAGTATTACCACACCATTCGCAATAACTGCACCAACAACCTGGTAATCTTGCTCAACAGTGTTCTTTCTGAAGAAAACCAGGTTAAACTCTGGAGAATCCCCGGCATCATTTATAATCACAAGGCAACCATGCCCTTCTCGGTGTTAAAAGCCCTCAAAAAAATCGGTTTGATCGGCGAACCCATGCGAACTATCAGCAAAACCAATTTCGTCACAGACCTGTAATCTCTTTCTGTTCAATAGTTTCAACGCCTGGTTAATACCGGGCGTTGATTTTTTAGTTTTATGGCTTACCAGAAGCAGGTTAATTTCTGCAGTTATCAACAGCAAAATTTTCTGCTATCATTGATTATCACAGTTGAGAGGTACCTGAATGAACAAGAAAGCCCTGCTGCTTGCTGCGGCGCTCGCGAGTTCACCAACAATAAATGCGCAGACCATCCCTTCACCTGAGCCTGAGCCGGCAAAAGATGAAAATTGCGTTGCCAGCGCAACCAACGACCGGGCATTAGCCCGCCAGAAACTGATCGACGCGCTTAAGAGCATGAAAAATAATCCTGAAGAAATCGAATTTCATTCGGCCATGTGCTACAAAATGGCTCTGCCTCCAAATACTTTTGATTATTCATGCCCTGGTTGTGGCGCTGTAACCACTCATCAATACTACAGTGCGGCGGGGAAAATGTCGCGTCAGATTGCCAGTGTGCGTCGTTCCCTGCCTAATCTGCCCGTAGAAATAAGCGTGAATGAAACTTCGCTTTGTCAGCATTGCAGCAAAGGCAGTGAACCTGCCCTCGTTTTCACCAGCAAGTGTGGGAAATGCCAAGCCATTTTTTCCTGGAAAACAGCTGATGATAAAGACTTGAAGAAGCTCGACTGGCTTTTTCTCGATTACCAGTCTAAATCAATAAATCTGGGCCCAGGAAAAGGCAGCAAAAAAGACCCTGAACAGGTCAAAGAGATGGTCAGGTTTGTGGCAGGCTGCACATTCTGCCCTGCATGCGTAAAAGATTTACAGCTCGATTACCCCGAATAGCTGTGCACAAAGCTTTTCCTGACCTGACTGTGCCAAAAACTGCGGTGCTCGAACTTACCAGTCACTGCAATCACCGATGCATCTTCTGCTCAACCCCCTGGGACACCGACTCCCCGGCCCGGTGCGAATTCACTTGCCCAGCCGAAATGAGCACTGCCGACTGGCAGAAATGCATCGATTTTATGCTCGAAAAAAACGTCTATGGCTTCGCTTTTACCGGCGGTGAGCCGTTTTTGCGCCCAGATATTTTTGAACTGGCAGATTATGTAAAAAACCGCACAGCCCGACACCCTGAATTCGCAGCAGACGGCCGACAGTCAGGGTATTGCGAAAAACCTCTCGAACTGACGATAATAAGCAACGGTCAGCTCATTACCGCCAACCACGTCGCCCGACTGAAAGGCAAGGTAGACGCTGTAGTAATAAGCCTGCCCGGGCTTAAATCATACCCTGAACTTACCGGTGGGGGCGACCCGGCCGGGGCGCTGAGGGCAATTACACTGCTTTCACAACATAAGATTCCAGTCGTGGTGAGTATATGTGTCACCACAAAAAACCTGCCCGAACTATTCGAAAATATCTCAGCAGGTTTCCTGGCTGGGGCTGATCAACTGCTGCTGAACAGGTTTCTGCCCGGTGGCCGCGGCACCGTTCATCGCGAATTATGCCTCTCGGCAGAGCAGATCAAAGAAATGCTGAAAACCGCCGACGAAGTGTGCACTGCCGCCAACCGTTATGGCTCGGTTGGCACCGAACTGCCGCTTTGTCTTTGCAATGAAAATTTCAAGATGCTTACAGTCGGCACCCAATGCGCGGGTGGTGTTGAGTTTTTTGCCGTTGCCCCCGACGGCAGTGTCAGGCCATGCAATCATTCGCCGGCGAATCTTGGTCACTATCGCAATCTCAACCAGGCGATCGCCTCAGAATACTGGCAAACCTTCAAGACCCGCGACTATCTTCCAGAAATGTGCAAAGCATGCCAGCATATACTCAAATGCGATGGCGGCTGTCGCGAAGCCGCTCACATTACCGGCGGGCAACTGAATTCACCAGACCCGGTCTTTGCCCGCGATTAAACTAATCGAAACAACGCTGTGAGCCATGCTTAAAATTGCTGTCAAAAAGGGCAGCCTGGGCTTTGGCTAAAAAAAAGAATCCGGGAACTCGTCCCGGACTGAAAAATAAGGAGGCAAACAAATCCATAAACCCTTTCGAACAAAGATGATGTTTTGTTTACCATTATTTTTCAGCTGTTGATGGGCGTCAACAAACATCAGCAAACAAACCGCCATACCGTTAATCTTCTGTACGTACCAACGGATATAAAATATTTTTTAACTGATCGAACTATCTGCCAACCGCGATTCTGATTTCGGCAAGGCGGTCAACGAACCAGCGATCATGCGAAACTAAAATCAGGGTGACCAAAAATCTTCAAGAGGCTCTTCGAGTGCCTCACGCGCCGCAATTTCGAGATGGTTGATCGGTTCGTCGAGCAGCAGAAACACATGTATCAGCTTCATATTTTGCAATGCTTGAAGAATTCATGGGCAACAGGCGTGGTGGTATAAAAAACCTCAGAACCTGTCGTTGGCTGGGTTTGCCACAAATTGCCCGAGAATTGCTTTTGCAAAGGGTCTTTATCGGGTATATAATCTGATGATCAGGCAGTTTAAATATCTTGGGCAGAGGTTTCTTAATGATCATCAGGCGTTTTTTTATTATTATTTCGCTTTCTATTGTCGCGATTTTATGTGGCTGTTCCCTTTTCGATCTGCAAGAAAACGCCGACACTATTGTTAACAATTCTGCCAAAAACGGCTCTGCGAACGTAGCTTTCAATATCGTTATTCCGGGCCGGGCCACTCTATCGCCCACGGTGCGGGCGGCTGCCAGCGGCGCCCGGGTAAATTTCCGCATTACTCTGCTGCAACCCGGCGACACAAAGAACCCGACGATCACCTTTCTTAAAACCGCCGACGTTCAAGCCGATGGTTCGGCCGCCACCAGCTTCAGTGGCCTGCCAGAAGGTGCAGCCATCGGTGAAATTTCAATTGACGGCGGCAATATCGGCGGCAAATCTCAGTTTCACGGTGCCTCTGATCTATTCCCCGGCAACAACACTATGACCGTAAGCCCAAAAGGCTCGCTGCATGAGTCAGACATTCTCGCCAACGCCATGCTGGCCATCGCAGCCGACCCTGAACTGATCAAGATTGCTAAACCCAACCTGGTTACCAACGCTGCCAATGCTGCGGCAACTCTGCTTGCCAACCCGGGCGAAAATGTTTACACAAAGGTTCTTGAGAGCATTACCAAAAGTTCGCTGACCTTCGATTCGACAAAATACACGCAAATAGTAATTTCGACGCCTGATGGCACCATCAGAGGCCAGGGCCTGACTTCCTGGTTCAAAAATTCTGAGCAGTTCTGGCAGGGAACCCAGCTTTCCGGGTCTGGCATGCTGCCAGTGAGCGTTTTGCGTCAGGGCACCGGCGATTATGCCATTGCTTTCTGGCAAAACCAGACGAAAAGCAGCATGGCCTTCAGCAAATTTTCTCCCACCGGCGGCACCATGCTTAACTACCTGCACACCACCGGCACCAATGGCTTTATTCCCCAGGGAAGCCAGATTCTGCCAGGAGACGGTTCAATCGTTATCGCAGGCGCTTTCGCCGGAAAACCTGCGTTAGTGCGCTGGAACGGCAAAGAAAACACTGACCTCTCATCTGGCATCACTGCCAACGGCCTGACCTGGAACAGCGTTTTTGATATTGCTTCGATCGATATCGCTTCGGCCGCCATTTCTTACCTTGAATACGACAAAAGCGGCACCGGCAAGATTCTCTGCGCGATTAAAGACCCCTCAGCCGGTAACCGCATGTTTCTTGTTGATGTTAATACCGGTGTTGCCACCGAACAGCAGCAGAACAACAACTTCGGGTTGTGGGCACAGGTCGGAAGCGGTTCCATAGCCCTGGGCTGGGACGGCCTCGACGCCGCGGCAAGCTACAAAGTCTATTATGCCACCGGCACGGTGCTCGCCACCCAGACAGCGCCCCTGGTTTCCACTTCAGAAAAATTTCTGCTGTTCGAAAATTTTGTTAACAACCAGATCTATTCATTTCAGGTCGCTGCCATAGCCTCTGAAGGGCACACATTAGCCTGGTCAACTGTGATCGAGGCCACCCCGGTCGGTGCCGCCAACCCAATCATCTACTCAAACTGGAAGCTCGCCACCAACACCTTTGAGATTGGCTCGGCAGCCCTGGCAAAGGTTAAAATTCTTTCTTACGACGAAAACAGCAAAATGCTGCAGCTCGAAATAACCGAAACCATTGCCCTTGGCCTGAACTCAATAATAACCGGCATTTATAATGACAAGCCGCTATCCGTTAAAATTGCCGGGGTATTCATGCCAATCAGCGGCACCACTCCACCGTCTGGGCCGCCCACTGGCCCTCCTACCGGCCCGACCAAACCCGGCACTCTCGCCCCGGGCACCTATCAGGTTCCGACTTCCGGAGCCTCAATGGAAGAAATTTTTGAAACATGCAAATACGTCTTCAAGGGGAAAATGTCGCAGCTGCCAGCAATGTCAGAGCGGCTGCTCAGCCCGGCCGACCCTATGTATCAGTCTAAAATCATGTATCTGCGCCGGGGTGGCATACGCCAGTCGCTTAGAGCCGGCCTGACCCGGCCAATCAGTGCTGATCCGTCAATGGGTGACCTTTCGCTTGAAGTCGATAATTTCGACCTCGATCCCGATGTGGTCGTCGACTTTTCGACCAGCTGGGGCAGTATTTCCCAGTTTGAAATGCGCATCGATGGCTACGCGGCCTGCGACGTCTATCTGAAGCTTATTGCATCAAAAGCTGTCGAACTGCCAGCGCTTGAAGGCACCCTGCTGCCCCACAGCGAAATTCCATTCTTCGTTGGGCCGGTGCCGGGCACCTGGGGGCGTGAAATAACCGCTTCCTGGAAAATGAGCCTGAAAGCCGAGGCCGAACTTAAAGCCGGCACCAAAATGCGCGTCGATTTCAGATCTGGCATAAATTATTTCAGTGAAAGCGGCTGGAATGGGCAGCTACTATGGCGCGTCAAAAATACCCCGATCTTTGAGGCCAAACTTCAGGGCACCTTTACCAATGAAGCCGCAATCGAAATGAAAAACTCGCTCAAAGTCGGCGGCCTGGCCGGCCCAGAACTGACTCTCAAGCCATACATCAAATCTGAAGCAACCCTCTCAACCGACAAACCCTGTCAGCTTGACGCCGCCCTCTCGATGGGCATGCAGGGCGAACTCAAAGCCATTGTGCAGGCCTGGAGCTACAACATCGGCGAATGGGGCAGCACTTTTGAACCATTCGGCCCTCTGGTAATCGCTTCACGAACTTTTTCGGCCAACGCCACCCCAACCCTTAAAATATCCGGACCCGACGTTCTCACCAATGAACTGCTCCTTCGCTGGCCCACCAATTGGGAGGCTTTCGCGGGCTATTCCTCCTATGTTTGCACCAGCACAGGAACAGACAGTTTCGTTCTCTCTATGAATGACTCAAAAGGTTTAAATCAGGGCATCAGCAAAGTAGAAGTCTCGGTTGATGGTAACCCAGCCTTTCTGTCATTCACTCTGGCTTCGCATACTACTGAAACCGGCCAGAGTGCCACTCCATACCCGCTGCAGGCGACTCTGACCATGAAACTGCCTCTGGCAATGAACGCTAACATGGAAACTCTCGATGCACCTATCAGATACGATTATTTGAAATGGTTCACCCCATTCAGACTTGATATCGGTTCGCATGACTTCATGTTCAAGGTCTATGACAGATGCGGTGATTTTTCGATAGCCACTATTGCCGTCGAAGTTATTGGCAATGACAAGGTTTTAAAACAGAGCATAGCCGATGGTGTGGGCACTCTGACAATGGAATTGGGGATCAGCGGTTACCAGAGCGGTGAGTTTCCACCCCGTGAGCGAAAAATTCCGCCGACCCCGCAAGCCTTCGATATCTACCCTTTCAAAGCCGGAGTGGCTCTTCTTAAGCATTCGTCAGGTGAAATTTATGACTGGACTTGCGAGGGCAGTTTTTCGGCTGACACGCGATCAGGCATCTGGAAATACCAGGGTACAAACAATAAAACCCGCGAAGTCGAATTTGACAGTTCGGGCAATGTTCTAAATGCGGCTTATAATGTGGTCTTTAAGTGCAATCCATCCGAAGAAGGTGGGGATTTCCGGCTGAAAATAGTTGATACTCATCAGGCCTATCAGGATTTAGAGTTCGGTGAAGTGGTTACCGGTGCTTTTACTTTTAAATCAATCAGTGGCTTCTACTCGCAGAAAAAACGCACTGGTAAATGGAAAGATATAGATTCAGGAATTACCGAGTGTTCCTATTTGAACGATCTGCCCGATGGGGCGTATTCCTTTAGATCAACCGTGCTGTATTGCAATGGGCAATATTCTGGTGGCGTTCCGGTTGAACCACCATGGCAGTTTTATTCATTAGACGGCCAGAAGCGCTATGTTGACCTGGAGAAAACAATACCAGATACTTTCAACCCACCAGACGACCCCGATTCATTTAGGAACTACAAGGTTGGTGACATCGTCAATTTTTGGGATTTTGTTAATTGACTGAGACTAACTGATTGAAATGCTTGATAACCAGACAGAAACCAAGTAATTTTGCGTTACATTGAGTTGTTTTGTCCAGGCATTCCAGGTTTGCGAAGAAAGGGCATGATCACCTGCTTTTAACTCGCGAAACTTGTGCCAATTGGCTCTAAAATACTTCACGCGGCCTCTGATTTTTCAGAGAGCCGCGTGAAGTATTTTTATCGAGCTTGCGCTGATCGTCAGCTGTCGAGCAGGCGTTCCTGAACTTTTTTGGCGGCGCTGCCGAGGGCGTCTTTCGCGTTTTTCTGGCCAGAGAGAACCGCTTCGATTTCGGGGTTCACCAGGTCTTCGAGCAGACCGAAGTCTTTAACGACCGGGTTCGAGCCGGCGTGTTTCATCTGTTCCATGAAGGTCATCAGGTGTTTGTCTTCGAACTTCACGAGATCGTAGGCGCCCAGATTGATTGGCAACTGATTCAGCGCTGTGCACCAGCGAACCTGATTCTCGGCGTTGGTGAAGAAGGTCAGAAACCTGTAGCAGGCTTCGACATGTTTTGAGCCTTTGAAAATCACCACGTCTGTGCCGCCAACATTGGTCGAAGTGCCGGCACTGCCACCAGGAATAAGGCCAACACCGAAATCAATATTGGTATTTTTGAATTTAGAGAGGTTCCAGGGGCCCATGAGAATCATGGCGTATTTGCCATTAACAAAGCCCTGTTCGGGGCTGATAGCACCCGGGCGCCAGGCACCCGCTTCAACCTTGTGGGTAATAAACAGACTGGCCATCATTTCAACCGCCTGCACCGCTGCTTCAGAATCAAGCAGACATTTTGTGCCATCTTCAGAAATGATTCTGGCTCCGTAGGTGTTAAAAAACACCAGGTTCCACCACAGGGTATTCATCATGGCAAAGGCGTATTGACCCTTTGACTCATTAGTGAGCTTCTTGCCGACTTCGATAAATTCTTCCCAGGTTTTCGGCAATACGGTGGCAAACTCTTGCGCGACGGCTTCATCAGTTTCGCTGGCGATTTCCGGCTTTAACGGCAGCAGGCCGGCTTCCCTGAACATCTGGCGATTATAGAACATGGCTACACAGTTGCTCTGGTCGGGCAGACCATAGTATTTGCCGCCAATGTTGCACGAACCGATTGCGGCTGGCAGATACTGCGCCCTGATGGTTTCGAAACCCTGGGTGCCTAGATCAACAACCGCATTTTTGCGGGCCAGTTCACAGACAAACGACCAGTCAACACGGGCCATGTCAGGGCCCTGGCCAACGGTAAGGGCAGTGCGCAGTTTTGGTTTGTGGCCATCGAAGGGAATGCGAACCGGGCGAACCGTGAATTTCGGGTTCGCGGTTTCCCATTTTTTGATGATTTCGCGCAGAATCACTTCTTCAGGGTCGTTATAAGTATGCCAGAAGGTAAGAATCGTTCTGCCATCGGGGCTGGTGGCTATTGAGTCATCCCAGCCGACGAAAACCAGGGCGAAGTATGCAATTACAGCAATGATTATCAGGGTTCTTTCTTTCATGGTGCCTGCTCCTACTCTTTTACCGCGCCCTGGGTCATGCCTTCAATGAAATACCGTTGTGCAAACAGAAACAGCACGGCAATCGGCACGATCGAGAAGCATGAAGCAGACATTATCAGACCAAGTTCGGAAGTATACTGACCCCTGAACAGCGCCAGGCCAACCGGCAGGGTTATGCTGAGCGGGTTTTCAAAGTTGGTAACGATCAGTTGCCACAGAAAATTCGACCAGTGAAACAAGAAAGTCAGCAGGAAAAGGGTCAGAATGATCGGGAACGCCAGCGGCACAATTACAACCCTGAAAACCTGCCACTCAGAAGCGCCATCAATCTGTGCAGCTTCAATAAGTGAATCAGGAATAGTATCCATAAACTGTTTCAGCATAAAAATGCCAAATACCGAGGCCAGATGGGGCAGAAACATTGCCCACTTGGTTCCGAACATGCCCATTTTGCAGACCATGAAGAACTGCGGCACCATAAACATCATGCCCGGAATCATCATGGTTGCGAGGAGCAGCATGAACATCTGCTGTTTATAAGGCAGTTCTTTTTTTGAGAATACATAGGCGCCCATCGATGCAAACAGGGTGACAAGAAACGCGGCGGTGGTGGCCACCAGCAGGCTGTTTAGAAAGTAGGTGCCGAAATTCTTTTTATTCTCGATCGGGTCTAGCTGGCCCGCCAGGACCGAAGCGGCATCGACCTTGAGAACTTTTCTGAAGTTATCGAGAGTCGGTTCGGCAGGCACGATATCAAATGGGTTAGTTTTGCTGATCACCAGTTCCTGGCCTGAGGGTTTGAACGAGGTGCAGAGCATCCAGAAAAATGGAAACAGCACGACCACGACACCCATTACCAGTGCTTCATAAAGAAACATACGTCTGAGAAAGGCGCCACGCTGTTCGTAATGTGTTTTAAGAAATCTCTGCACCACGCAGATAGTCAGCACAATGGTCACAATGATGGCCATGCCGCTGTGAACCGGCGTAAGCTTTTTCATAAGAATACCGGCATCGGTGGCGGCATTGGCACCCTCACCGGTTGAGAAGGCTGAAACCGCCATGGCGCCGAACTTGAACAACTGCCCCGAAATAACAAAAGACATCGAAATCATGACCGCGAGCAGCACTATGAAAACGAAAACCCGGCCTGGACTGATTTCCTTGCTCATTTTTTCGCCTCCATGTGGTCGTTGCGGGCTGCAAAACGCTGCTGCAGCCAGGTTATGCCAAGTGTGATGATCAGAAGCATATAAGAAATGGCGGCAGCGTAACCATAATTGCCTGAATCAAACTGTTTAAACAGATAATAACCAGCTACAGAGGTCGAACCGACGGTTTCGCCACCCATAACCACCTGCGGGCCACCCGAAGTCATGGCATAGATCTCGGTAAAAGCGTTCAATGAACCGATTACCCCGGTAATTACCATGAAAATTATGATCGGCTGCAGCAGTGGCACGGTGATTTTTGTGAATTTCTGCCATTCGGTGGCCCCATCGATATCAGCGGCTTCATAGACTGCTTCGGGTATATTCTGAAGGGCGGCGAGAAACAGAACCATGCCAAACCCGGCACCCTTGAGCACCATGGCGATGACTACCGCGAGCAATGCGGTCATCGGGCTGCCAAGCAACCCGGTTGTGTTAAAAAAGTTGTTTTCACCCAGCAGCCAGGTGGTGATCTGGGCGAGAGCGCCAAATTTAGGCGCGTAGATAAGGGTCCAGATGACGCCGACTACCAGCATGTCGAGCACGTTGGGCAAGAAAAAAGCGCTGCGAAAAAAGCTTTTTCCGAATAATTTGTTATCAAGGAGCAGGGCCAGAGCCAGCGATGCGCAGATACCAAGCGGAATGCTTAATACACCATAAAAAGCAGTGATACCAAGAGACCACCAGAACTGAAAATCAGTCATGATGCGTTTGTAATTGGCAAGGCCGACAAATTCAAGGCTGGTGAGGCTGTAATCGGTCGGTGAACCAAAAAAACTCAGGTAAAACGAATAAAAAATTGGAAAGATGAGAAAGATTCCGAATAGCAGCATGAAGGGTGAGAGAAACCCTGCCGCGACGGTTGTATCTTGTGAAGTCTTGATAGCCAAAATTCAGCCCTCCCTCTTGGTCGGTTAAAGCGATTTTATCACAGTTCTTTGAGAATCCTTATCAAAAAGTCATGGCACATTCATTTAATTCATGGCGACTCAGTTACAAAGCAATGCAAACCAAGCACATTCAGCTGCCCAGCCTTTTCTTCGGCTTCAGATTCGCTGTTGAACGGCCCGACCAGCACCCGGTGAATCTCATACTGCTCATCAGGAACGGCGAGGGTCGGTGAGAAACCATCAGCAGTCAACTGGTTAAAAACCTCTCGGGCCGAAGCTTCGTCAGCAAAGGCGCCAAGTTGCACATAAAACTTGTCAGGAACAGTCGGTTGCAAAGGCTGAACGGGCGCCTGGTCGCTCGGGGCAACCAGGGGCGCTTCGACAGGCCGGCTTACTTCAGTGACCGGCTGAGGAGCTACTGGTGGTGGCGCTTTCTGGCCATTGATATCAAGCAATACCCAGACACCGGCCCCCAGCAGAGCCAGAATCAGAACATATAACAACCACTCTTTGAGGCCATCACCGGCGCTGGCAGGCGGGCCCCAGTCAAACTGACGCTGATTTGCTTCTGACACTCTGGTAATTATCCTTTCGCGGCCGGCAGAACTCTGGGGTTACTGAGAAACGGCAGGGGCAAGCCACAATCACAGACGGCATTGCGGCAGAGAACCGTTGTTTCATAATTATTACGTCTGACCCAGACCGTTTTGCAGTCTGGGCAGCTGGTATCCTGCTGCCCAGGCAGATTGCCGGGGTAAACGTATTTAAGACGCGCCCGGGCCATTTCGACAAAAGTATTGATGGTCGCCGGCGTGGTTGGCGGCGCATTCTCGTGATAACGTGGGAAATACCTGGAAATATGCAACGGCAGAAGATCGGAAATGCCGGCAACCCATTCGACGAGCGCCGCAAATTCTTCTGGCCGATCATTGAGACCGGTCACCACCAGATGGGTTAATTCAACATGCACACCCGCTTCGACCGCGGTTCTGATATTCTGCTGCACAGTATCGAGCCGGCCGCCACAGATTTTTTCATAAAAATCGCGGTTGAAAGCCTTGAGATCAATATTCATCGCATCGGTCACCCGACACAAATCAAGCCATGGTTGCGGATTCAGATAACCGTTGGTAACCATGATGGTCATCAGACCAAGCTTGCGCAGCAGCGGGGCGCAATCAAGAATATATTCATACCAGATGCCAGGTTCATTGTAAGTGAAGGCAACCCCGATGTTCCCCGCAATGCTGCGTGCCTCGGCCACCAGTTGCTCGGGCAAAACTTCGGCGGTCGGCTGGCGCTGCTGAGAAATATCGGCATTCTGGCAGAAGCGGCAATGCAGGTTGCAACCATAAGAACCGACCGAATAAACCGGGTTGCCCGGGCTGACATGATAAAGCGGCTTTTTTTCGATCGGATCGACGCTGGCCGAAACCAGTCGCGCATAAGTATGAGCCTGAAGTTGATGGTTGACGACTCCACGGCTCAAACAATCGCCGCAATCGCCCTCAGCAATCAGACAATGATTCGGGCACAGCAGACACTCAATATTATCGCCATGCCTTTTATAATAAGCCGCTTCATGCATGTTCTAAAAAATACCAGTTATGGCAGATTTTCTCAACAATTCCCTGACTCAGCAGGGCAAACGCTTACTTAACTCACTCTAGATGCAAGTTTCGGCAGGTCAGGCGATTGCATAAGCGACGCTTGTCGAGCACCCCATAGTTCCCTGCAAACGATGCCGCTAAGACCGGACGTTTTGCCTGGAGGGCAAAACGCGGGCGATTGCCGCAGGATGCGGCTTAGAACCGGGGTTCGTCGGGGGTTGAATTGACTTTGTAATCGACCGTAATGCTGAAAGAATCAATCTGTTTGATCTTGAACAGGGCATAATGACGAGTTCCCGGAAAATAGGCGCTGAATACATCGCCAATCTGCAGGGTCCGGCCGGGTTTGAGATCGTTCAGCGCAGCAGCCGTATCGGCAAAATAGACTCCGGTGCTTATTTTGGGGGCGCTGGAAAGGTTTTCTAGAGGGGACTGCCCATCTATTACCGCAACCAGCATCTGGTTGCCGCTGTAACAACCAATTCCTCTGGCGGTGCTGATATAGGTCAGATTATTATCAGCCGGCACCCCATCTTTGAGAAAATCAGTGGCGGCCACAGCACCTTCAACCGAGGCGGCATTCTGCAGTTGCAGGGTTCTGGTTCCTGTGCTGATGGCCGTGGTTCCGGTTGAGATAAAAGCGTATTCAGCCACAACCCCGCTGAAATTGCCATTTATATCGATATCAATGCGCCGCACCAGAACCTTAACATACTGGTCAGCAAGTGCCGAGCGCTTCAAAAACAGGCCGACAATAAAATCTTTGTCGCTGCGATCAAAAGTATTACCTTCGCTGATTCTTGACTGGGCAAAATCGTCGAGAACCGCGTTGTCTGAATAAGAACTGAGGTTGGCAGCCTCAATGAACAAGGAAGTCGCGGTAGCAAGTGTTGTCAAAAGTTTGATGCGCGTTCCGCCCGGTGGTTGAACAATCTGCAGATCGACATGGCCATCGCCGTCGAGGTCGTTTTCTTTCTGAAGATAAGCAAGTCTGGCATCGCTGTTCAGGTCACCCAGGGCTTCAACATAGCCCTGGTATTTTTTTACCGCGGTGTCAATGGTGCCGGCCAGCACCAGGTTATTGCCGAGCTCAGTGGCGGTTTTTCGGGCAGCGTTCAGCAAATCGGTTTTCAGGCTGTTAACCACCGACGGGTAACTGGCAAGCATCTGTTCCTGAGTTTTCTTGAGAGCTTCAGCAAGTAATGCCGCTGCTGTGGTTTCGGTATTAATCGCAAAATTTTCGCGGTTCGCTTCAAGAATATTGCTTTTGAGTACAATTTTGCCGGCAAAAACCTGAATCTTGTAATTTCTCTGGGCATTCTGCGGCACATTGTAGATGCGCAGTGGCCAACCACTTCCGGTTGCCGACGAGTCGACGGTGCAACTGGCGGCCGGAAACCCGTTTACCCAGACAACTGCATCTTTAAAAGCATTACGAACCGGAGTATCGTTATTAGTGACCAGTGAGGCAAGTAATGATGAATCAATCTGGTCTGGCGGGGTCAGAGTGCCCTTGAGAGTTACAAAACTTGGCGGGGCCACCGGGGAATCGCCATCAGAATCGCTTCCGAAGCACCCGGGCAACAACAGCAAACATGCCAGAGCCATAAAAGAAAACAGTTTTTTCATTATAAAACCTCGCATCTCGATTTTCTAGCTGCACTGTACCAGAAAAGCAGAGCAAAGTACAACCGCCAGAGACAACAAAAAATCCGCCCGGCGACGCATCGTCAGGCGGATTTTTGGGTCAGGTATCAGAGTTTGCGGTAAGCAACTACCTTGTCGAAAGTCTGAAGTCTGAAAGCTTTGGTAACGTTATAGAGGGTTTCTTTGCCACCGATAAGCAGCACGCCCCCTGGCACGAGAATATTATAAATATTTTCGGCCATGCGTTCACGGGCCTTCTGCGAGAAATCAGAGAACAGGTTGCGGCAGATCACCACATCGAATTCCCCGAGGCCTTCCATGGCTTCGGCGTTGACGGCGTTGGTATATTTGAAGTCAACCAGATTCTTCACCTGGTCTTTTACACGCAGATCGCCCCGATCATCTTCGAAATAAAGGTCAGTATATTTCTGGTCGATCTGTCTGAACATTTCGCGTTTGTAGATGCCGCGTTTGGCGGTATTCAAGCAGATGTGCGATACATCAGTACCGACCACCTTGACTTTTGCCTTGTCTGTATGCAGGTCTTCGAGCACGCTCATGGCGACCGAATAGGCTTCGGGGCCAAATGAAACGCCGCAGCAGAGAATTCTGATTTCGCTGGCGCCTTCTTTGACACGATTTTCGATCAATTCTGGCAGAATCGTTGATACCATAACAGTGCTCTGTTTGGCTTCACCGAAGAATTCAGTGTCGGGATTGGTAATCGAGTCATACAGGCTGTTAAGCAGGTCACTGCCCTCTTCGGCACCGTATCTGAGGCAATGATAATATTCGATCCAGGAGGTCACAAAGAAGCGGCCGAGATTACGCGACAGCTTCTGTTCGAGTGCCTTGCGATCTTGTATTTCAACGCCGCATTTCTGGGCGATAATTTCACGCAGCACCAGAGCTTCTTCGGTATTCATACCCTTATCGTCAACCGGAGCAGCCTTGAGACGGTCGATCAGACGCGCCTGGCGCGGCGAAATTACCGATTTAAGAATCTTTTCAAGGAATTCTGACTGGTTCTGGGCAAAAGTCTGAATGAAATAATTCTTCACCCAGACATCGCGCAGAAAGATTTCTCTGATCTTTGCTTCAAGGCCGTTGAGGTTCGAATTGCCATTATCTTTGAAGAACTTGATAGCAGCGATTATCAGGTTCTGGTCAGCGCTGTCAAGAACCTTGAACACGATTTCGGCCGGCTTTTTGTCACCAATTTTGGCAAGCGCCAGAATGGCCCGGGCTTTAACCGCGTTGCTTTCATCTTTTTCAATCATCTGGGCCAGAGTGCTGACGCTGTTCTGGCTTTTAATGGTGCCAAGCGCCTTAACGATCTGGTATCTGACTTCCCAGCGGTTGTGTTTGATGTGCTTGTGCAGGTCGATATCAAGTGACTTGTCGCCAAGCTCGCTGAGGGCCACCACCGCAAGTTTTGCAACCTGGGGGTTTTCATCGCCGAGCAACGGCACGAAGAAATTCTTGAGTTCTTTGCTGCGAAACGCTCTCAGAGCCGAAATCGCTGCAATTCTGATCTGCCAGTCAGCATTTTTCAGCAGTTCTTTGAGCGGAAAAATCGACTTGAGATCTTTCATGTTCTCGAGTGAGAAGCATGAATTGACGACAACGCGCCATTCTTTGTCGTTGAGTTTCTGAATAAGTGAGTCAACCGCCAGGGTCGAGCCGCACTGCCAGATAGTTCTGGAAATGGTCTCGCGAACCCGTGAGTTATCGCTGTCGAGCATTTCAAGCAGACGCTTGGTGATCGCCGGGTCTTTGCGCAGGGCAAGAACCGCAGCGGCGGCTTCCCTGACATCGCCGTATGGCTCGGTGGTCAGAACGCCGAACAGTGGCTCAACCAGCTGGGCAGAAGTTGAATTGGCAAGAGCCAGACAAGCTTCGCGCCGCACATGGCCGTTGATATCTTTAAATTTATTGATCAGCGCTGTCAGTGCGCCATCATAGGTCAGCATGCGTGCAATACCGGCAACCGCGTTGCGGCGAACCGTTTCGTCGGCATCGTTGAGCATTTCTTTGAGGCTGCTGAACGACACATCAGAAGGGTTGGCGCCGAGGGTTCTGGCAAGGGCCTGGCGAAGCAGGTCGTCAGGATTATTAACGAACAACGAAATGGCAACCGGCGTTTCAGAGGCCGGAAATTTTTCGAGAAACTGAAGAATCCTGACAGCTACCGGCGGTTCAACCCGGCCAATCTTCTCTAGAGCTGGTTTTACGGCTTTTTTGCCAATGTTAACCAGACCTTCGAAGGCGATGTCGGCTATTTCAGATTCGGGGCACTGCATGGCACTCAGAAGGGCGCCCGCATAAGCTTCATCGTTGATTGAGGCGGCCACTCTGACAAGGTAACGATACTCTGCCGCATCCTGATTTTCGAGCAGACCAAGCAGAATCGGCTTAACAGCGGCCTGATCGAGCTTTTTCATCGAACCGGGGCAGGCTTCTTCAATCTGGGCCAGAGATTTGAAAATCAAGCGGCGGGTGCCACTGTCTTCTTCTTTGAGGAGCTTTTTGAACAGCGGATCGATGCCGGCGGGTGATTCCATGGAACCCATGGCACCAATTGCGGTAAAATATTCAAGAATATCGCCTGATTCAAGTGCGCCAAGCAGAATTGGCATGGCTTTTTCAATCGAAATGTTGCCAAGAGCTTCAACGATTGAATACTTGAGAATGTCAGAATTCTTATAGGTTTCTATGAGAACATCAACGGCTTTTGGGTCCTGGATCTTGCCCAATGACTCAACGGCTGTGGTTTTGATATTGTCGTCGGCATGACTGATGTATTTAAGAACGGTATCAGTGCCCAATGGTGAATGGATATCCCCGAGAATGACCAGAATCTGAATAATTTCATCGACGTCTTCTGATGCGCCAACCGCTTTTACCAGCGGTGGGATCGCCATCGGGCCAAGGTTGCGCAGAATGGTCATGCCCGCGTTGCGGGTATTCAAATCTGTGCTTTTAACTACCGAAATAAGCCCATGCACGACATTTTCATGCGGCATTGACGAGAGTGCTTCGATAGTGATGTTCTGAACACCCTTGTTGGGGTCGCCAAGAGCCTCACAAAGAGCCTCAACGACTTCTTTCTGTTCAGGAAACCTGGCCAGTTCGCGAACTGCCTTGCGACGTAAACCCGGGTCTGAATTTTTTAACTGATCAAGTAAAACTGATGAACTTGCCATTTTATCAGGCCCCCTTCGTTGATTTACTGAGCAGACGTTCAACTTCCTGCAACATGAGATCGGGTTTGATTGGCTTTTGCAAAAACGAATTGGCTCCAAGGGTCAGCCCCTTCATAACCATCTCTTTTTTGCCTTCAGTAGTGAGGATGATGATGGGAATGTGTTTGAATTTTTCGTTTTCTTTGACCTGGGTAATCAGTTCGAAGCCATCCATGCCGGGCATGTTCAGGTCGGTAATGATGATGTCGACTTCATTCTTTGACATTGCTTCAATGGCTTCGATACCATTGTTGGCTTCAAGCACCTTGTAACCCGCTTTTTCGAGGGGGAAACAAGCTACCTTGCGCAACATCAGGGAGTCTTCAGCCACAAGTATTGTTTTGGCCATTATCGGGAATCCTCCGGAATACTGGAATCTTAACAGCAGATTATAATGAGAAAACCGTACAAAATGCAACTCATTTTCCAACGCTCACACTCAGAAGATCATAAAGCCTGCCTGAAACAAAAATCCCCCTTCTTCATCAGACGGGGGAAATTCATGCTTTGATTGTAGCGAAAACTGCTAATTTACGGAACTTATGGCATTAAGCACTGCGGTCAGCCGTTGGCGAGTTGAGCGTTCGCAGCTTTGTGAAGCAAGACCACGCTCAATTGCCTGTCGGGCAGCAACCTTATCGCCACGCTCATAATGATAAAGCGCAAGATACAGATTCGCTCTGCTGTTTCCCGGGTTGGCGGCAAGCTCGTGATGCAGAGCCTTGATGCCATAACCGGCGGTGGTGGCCGCCAGAGATGTCTCGCCAGAAGTATGCAGAGCCGAAGCCAGACCAAGCCAGCTGCGACCGATTTCGGCCACATCATCAGCAGCCTTGAAATATTTAATGGCAGTGAAATACGAACCTTGCTTCAGATAATCCTCGCCCAGCATA
>Ga0209098_1001551_pt1 | contig 21901 bp, 18 predicted proteins | sample AD_JPNHW1_MetaG_FD_184429 | JGI IMG/M metagenome (GOLD analysis project Ga0209098, IMG submission 184429) | Active sludge microbial communities of municipal wastewater-treating anaerobic digesters from Japan - AD_JPNHW1_MetaG (SPAdes) (version 2) | ecosystem: Engineered > Bioreactor > Anaerobic...
TGCCGACGAAGGCGCTGTAGGCCTTGGAGGCGGTCTCGGCGGCGGCCTCGTGGGCGGGGGTGATGTCGGTGTTGAGATCCCAGTCGGTGGAGTCGCGCAGGGCGATGAGGGACTGGTAGCCGGCGTTGGCCAGCGCGAGGAAGCGGTCGGCGCGCTCCTGCAACGGCGAGGGCTGCGCGGCATGGAGTGGCAGCGACGCGGCGAGGCCGAGAGCGAGGAGGGCGTTGCTGAGAAAACGGCGCATGCGGGAAACGTGGCCGGTGGCGCCGTCACCAGCCGGCGATGGCCTCGAGGCGGCGACGGTAGCGGGCGCCGATCACGGCAGGGGCGAAACGTTCCTCGATGGTCGCGCGGGCGTTGGAGCCGAGCTGCTCGCACAGCGCGGGCTCGGCGACGAGACGGCGCATCCACCAGGAGGCGTGCTCGACATCCGGATCCGCCCAGGTCTGGCCCTTGGCGTAGGGACCGACGTTCTTCTCGAGGGTGACGAGCTTCGCCTGCACGGGGCAGCCGTTGCGCTCGTCGACGAACTCGGCGGAGGCGGACCAGTCGGTCGAGATCACGGGCTTGCCGAGGTACATGCTCTCGGCGATGGCGAGGCCGAAGCCCTCGGAGCGGTGGAGTGAGACGAAGCAGTCGCAGGCGGCCTCGAGGGCGTAGATGTCGGCGCGGGCGAGCGTCTCGGAGATGAGCATGGCGCCGGGGAGCGCGGCGGCCTCGGCCTCGAGTCGGGCGAAGGCCTCGGGGTTGCCGGCGCGGTTGTGGACCTTGATGACGACGCCGACGTCGCGCGCGGAGGGGAAGGCGCGTCGGTAGGCTTCGAGGACGGCGCGGGGGTTCTTGCGCTCGCTGTAGGAGTTGAGGTCGTAGAGGAAGAGGAAAAGGAACCGGTCGGTGGGCAGGCCGAAGCGCGCGCGGAGGGCGGCGACGGAATCCGTGGGACGTGCGAAGCCGATGGCGTGCGGCATGGTGTGCACGGCGTGGGGGAGCTTTGCGGCGACGGCCTCGCGGACGAAGTCGCTCGGGCACCAGATCTCGTCGAAGTACCGCGCGTGCTCCAGCCAGGCGTCGGGGAACTCGGGGAGCTCCCAGGCCCAGTAGGCGATGTTGTACTTGCCGGCGCGGAAGGCGGGGCCGTGGTGGTGGTCGATGTCGCGCGAGGCGGGGGCGTCGATGTGGAAGACGTTCACCCCATGCGGATTCGTGTCCTGGAGACGGGAGGCTAGGGAATCGTCGCCTTGGGGGTTGAGGCAGTTGAGCTTGAGCGGGACGACAGCGACGGGGAGGCCGGCGGCGTCGGCCGCGCGGACCATGCAGCGGGCGGACTCGCCCACGCCGAGCTCGGCCTGGTGGAAGCCGACGACGTTCATGCCGAGGCGGAGGTGCTTGCGGGTGAACGCGCGGTTGAAGGGCGAGTGGCGGTTGGTGAAGTCGAAGATCGTCTCGCCGGAGTCGGCCACGAGAGCGCGGATGCGGATCTGGCGGTTCTTGTTCTGGCGCCGGTACCATTGGAGGCGGCGGTGGATCGGGCCGAGGAAGGTGAGCGAACTCGCGAGGCGGCCGAGCCAGGCGAGGTTGTCGCTCCAGGCGGTGCCGTGGAGACGCAGTCCGATGGTGTTGCCGGTTCCCTCGCGTGGCGTGGGCAGATCGAGCGGCACCTCGAACGGTCCGGGCGTGGCGGGGGCGACGAGGGTGATGCTGGAGCCGTTGAGCGAGACTTCGAGGGAGGGGCAGCGGCCGGCGCGCTCGGCGGCGGGCCAGGGCTTGAATTCGGCGTGGAGCGTGACGCGGCGGACATCCGCGAAGGCCGGCACGACGATGCTGGCCTCGAGACGGATCCAGTGGGACTCGAGATCGAACTCGTCGTGGAGAAGTCCCGAAAAGTGGGACCAGCGACTGGCGGGCGAAGTGAGGCTCGGGTTCGCGGACATGAGACTCCGGGAGTAAACGACGGCCAGCTCGGCCGTGTCCAACGGGGAATGCGCCGCTACGGCGCGGGCTGCGGTGTGCAGACGAGGTTGTCGATCATGAAGCCGATCTGCCGGGAGTCGCGGCCGAGGCGGCGGAGGCGGCCCGGGTATTCGAAGGTCAACCGCTGCAGGCCGGGCTCGAGCCGGAGCGGCACGCGGTAGTCGAGGCGCTGGCCGCCGACGAGGTCGACGTGCGCGACTTCGCGGCCGCCGGCGCGGATGGAGAGGCGGGCGTCGCCGGCGCTGTTGGCGGTGAAGCGGAGCTCGGCCTCGGTGGCCGGTCCGCGCCAGTCGATACCGAGCGTGGCTTCGCGCCGGGCCCAACGCCAGAGGCGGGCTGGGGCGCGCTCGGCAGGCGACCAGCCGCCGCAGTCGAGCAGCCAGGGGCTGGAGTCGGGCGGGTTGCCGGCGAATGGATCCCAGAGGGGCAGGATGCGGGCGTCGGTGAGATCTGGAGCCAGGGCGGGCGAGCGCGGGACGAGGCGGAAGACGGCGATCTCGGCGGCGCGCGGCGTGGGGATCTCGGTCAGGCAGAGGGCGCGGAGCTGGGCGAGGAGGGAGTCGGCGTTGTCGGCGTAGCCGCGGCGGTCGATCCAGAGCGCGGAGAAACCGGTGTCCTGGAGTCGCGCCACCATGGAGCCGTGATCGAGCCGGGAGGTGGCGGCGGTCCAGTTGGCCGAGGCCGGGCCTCGCAGGCCGCCGTAGGAGAAGCGCAGGGAGTCGGAGAGCAGATAGGGGCGGAAGTGCTCGTAGTCGGCCATGTGCACGGTTTTGCCGACCTCGGGGAAGGGGACAGCCGGCAATTGGAAGACGGCGGCCTTGGGGCCGGCGGCCTGCTCGATCGCGGCGACGGTGGCGCGGTCGGCGGCGAGTTTCGCGGCGGCCGCAGTGCGGGCGCTTGTGTACCCGTACCACGGAGTCTGCTCGAACCAGCCGGCGACACCGATGGCGGCGGCGAGGGCGAGTGCGACCCAGCGCGGGCGGGCACGGGTGGCGCGGTGCAGGGCGCCGAAGAGGAACAGAAGCGCCCAGAGCGAGAACAAGACGCCGATGCGGTTGCTGGCGCGGAACCAGTCGATGCCGCCCAGCGCGAGCGCCGCGGTGCCGCCGCCGACGGTGGCGATGAGGCCGCACCAGAGCACTGCCAGCGCGGCATCGGGCACGCGGCGGGCCGGCGTGGGCTGCGCGGCGCGACGGAGCGCGACGATGGCGAGGAGGGCGATGCCGGCGATGCCGACGAGTCCGAGGTAGTTGTAGAACGGTTCGCCTTTCAGCGCGGTGTCGGAGGCGTAGATGCGGCCGATTTCGCGGAGCAGGTGGCTGCGGTGATCCTCGGGCGGGACGACGAGGTCGAGCGGCTTGAGCGCGTAGAGCTCGGCGCCGGTGTAGCCGCGGTCGAACTGCTCGGTGCCGCCGGTGCCGGTGAGTTTCGCGGCGAAGAACGCCCAGTGGGCGAGGAGGACCGTGGCACCCATCGCGGCGGCGAGCAGGCCGAGCGGCTGGAGCCGGTGCCAGGGGGCGCGGCGGAGGCGGTTGAGGGCGAAGGTGCCGGCGATCACGCAGCCGGCGAAGAAGACGAAGTACGGGTTGCCCCAGCCCAGCCAGAGCCCGATGCCGGCGGCGAGGAGGAGCGAGCGGCGGCGCTCGGCGGATACGGGCGGCGCCGGGCGCGCAGCGGAGGCGCAGAGCAGGAGGAGCGGCGGGAGCGTCCACGTCTGCGAGAAGCTGAGGGTGACGAGCCAGCGCAGGTGGTAGTTGGAGAAGGCGAAGAGCAGCGCGCCGCACGTGGCCCACTCGGGGCGCCAGCGCAGGCGGCGAGCGCAGAGGTAGAAGGAGAGCGCGGCGGCGGCGATGAGCGCGCAGCTCAGGAGGTTGACGGCGGCGAAGGGGCCGACGATGCCGGCGAGCAGGCCGGCGAGCGCGAAAGTGGGAGCGTCGCCGACGGGATACAGGGACCAGTCGGCGCCGAAGGGCGCGGCGAGGCGGTCGATCTGCGGGAAGCCGAGCAGCGGCGCGAGCGGGGCGTCCATCGCGGCGCGGACGCGGGCGAAGATCTCGGCCGGATCGCCGTCGTAGCCCTCGGGCGTGCGCCAGGAGTCGAGGGTCCAGCGCTCGGTGTAGCCGATCCACAGCAGGGCCGCCGCGAGGGCGACGAGCAGCGGTAGATTGAGACGCTGGAGAAGTGGTTTGGGCGCGGGGCTCATGCCGGGGGAGACGCCGCCTAGAAGCGGCGTGGGGCAATGGCGAAGCAAGACCGAACTGCGGGACGTATTCGAGGGCATGGCGTGCGGAGTGCGGGTGTGGCGCGGCGGCGCGTTGACAGTGCGGCGGCGGCTTGGTCGGGTGGAGCTCCGATGATGACGCCCGAGGAACACCGCCGCATGGCCGCCTGCGAGGACACGCTGTGGCACTACGCCGCACTGCACGGCAATGTCCGACGGGCATTGGCGAGCGCCGGGGCGCGGGCCGACGGCGATTGGCTCGACGCCGGCTGCGGCACGGGCGGGCTGCTGCGGCGGCTGCACGGCTGGTGGCCGCGGGTGCGGTTGCGGGGCGTCGAGTATTCGGCCTTTGCCGTGGGACTGGCACGGGAGCGGACGGCCTGCGCGATCGACGAGGGCTCGGTGCTGGCGTTGCCGTATGGAGACGCGAGCTTCGATGCGATAACTTGCGTCGACGTGGTCTATCAGCTCGAAGAACCGGTGGCGGCGTATCGCGAGGCGGCGCGCTGCCTGCGGCCGGGCGGCGTGCTGGTGGTGAACGAGCCCGCGCATCGCTGGCTGTACTCGTACCACGACGTGAGCGTGGGCGGGAAACGGCGGTTCGGGCGGCGCGAACTGTGTGCGTTGCTGCGCGAGGCCGGACTGGAGCCGGTGTACTCGACGCACTGGAATTTCCTGCCGCTGCCGCTGGTGTGGGCGCGGCGCAAGCTGCTCCCGGCGCCGCAGGGCAGCGATGTGGGCGAGTACCCGTGGTGGGTCGCCGGGCCGATGCGCGCGATGATGGCGCTGGAGCGGTGGTGGCTTGAGTGCGGCGGGCGTTTCCCGTGCGGGGTGTCGGTGTTGGTGGCGGCGCGGAAGCCGGCCGCTGTGCGGTAGGTCCGAGTCTGCGTTTCGCGGTTGAAGACGGGTCAGTGCCTGCGAATCCTATGCGCCATGGTGCGAGCCCGAAAACCCGAGACGACCGAGTACTATGCCGGCAAGCGCGTGTTGATCACCGGCGGGCTCGGCTTCATCGGCTCCAACCTGGCGCTCGCCCTGGTGCGGCGCGGTGCGGACGTGCTGATCGTCGACAGCCTGATCCCCGAGTACGGCGGCGCGCTGCGCAATATCCGCGGGATCGAGAAGCGCGTGCAGGTCAACCTCGCCGACGTGCGCGACGAGCATGTGTTGCCGGTGCTGGTGAAGGACCGCGACGTGCTGTTCAACCTTGCCGGGCAGACCAGCCATCTCGACTCGATCCACGATCCGGCGACGGATCTGGAGATCAACTGCCGCGCCCAGCTCTCCATCCTCGAGGCGTGCCGGAAGCACAACCCCGGCATCGCGGTCGTCTTCGCCAGCACGCGCCAGATCTACGGCAAGCCCGACTACCTGCCCGTCGACGAGAAGCATCCGATCCGGCCGGTCGACGTGAACGGCATCAACAAGTGCGCGGGCGAGTGGTACCACACGCTCTACCACCAGGTGCACGGGTTGCGGACCTGCGTGCTGCGGCTGACCAACACCATCGGCCCGCGGATGCGCGTGAAGGATGCGCGGCAGACGTTCCTCGGCGTGTGGGTGCGCCAGCTCCTCGAGGGCAAGCCGATCGAGGTGTGGGGCGGCGAGCAGTTGCGCGATTTCACCTACGTTGATGATTGCGTGGAGGCGCTGCTGCTCGCGGCGAGCCGGCCGGAGGCCGCCGGCCGGGTGTGCAATCTCGGAGGCCGCGAGCGCGTGTCGCTGGCCGAGCTGGCGCGGCTGATGGTCGAGGCCAACGGCGGCGGCGAGTACGCGGTGCGCGAGTTTCCCGCCGAGCGGAAGAAGATCGACATCGGCGACTACTACGCGGACTGGTCGCTCATCCGCGACACGCTGGGCTGGACGCCGCGCACGGCGTTGCCCGTCGCGTTGCGACGCACGCTGGCCTACTACCGCAAGGAGCTGCGGCACTACCTGTGAGCGAAACCGCGCCAACGATGCCGAATCTCGTCCGTGGAGGACGCCGCTGCGGCGGCGCCGATTTCGCGAGGCGGCGGCGTGCCCAATGGCGCGGTCTACAACGGAGCATTTCCCCATGATCGCCAACGCCGACCCGAAAGCCAATCTTGCCGCCTGCGACGCGGAAGTGCGCGCGGCCATCGCCCGCGTGCTCGACAGCGGCCGCTACATCCTCGGCCCCGAGGTGGCGGCGTTCGAACGCGAGTTCGCCGCCTGGCTCGGCTGCACCTCATGCCTCTCCGTGGCCAACGGCACCGATGCGATCGAACTGGCCTTGCGTGCGGTGGGACTACAGGCGGGCGATGGTGTGGCCGTGCCCGCCAACACGGTGTCGGCGACGATCGCCGCGGTGATCGCCGCAGGTGGAACTCCGGTCTTCTGCGATGTCGATCCGGCGACGATGACGCTGTCGCCCGGGAAACTACGCGAGCTGTTGGACACGCCCCGGGGGGCGGCGGTGCGCGCGGTCGTGCCGGTGCATCTCTACGGGCAGCCGTGCGCGATGGCCCCGATCGTGGCGCTGGCCGAGGAGCGTGGCCTGCAGGTTGTCGAGGATTGCGCCCAGGCGCATGGAGCGATGATCGTCGCGCGGAAAGTAGGGACATGGGGCCATGCGGCGGCGTTCAGTTTCTATCCGACCAAGAATCTTGCGGCGCTGGGCGATGGCGGAGCCGTGGCCACGAGCGATCCGCTGGTCGCCGCCCGGGTGCAGGCGTTGCGGCAATACGGCTGGCAGGAACGCTACGTGAGCAGCGGGGATGGCGGGCGCAACAGCCGGCTTGACGAGATCCAGGCGGCGGTGCTGCGGGTGCGGCTGCCGCGGCTGGACGCCGAGAATGCGCGCCGCCGCGGGCTCGCGGCGATCTATGCGCGGGAACTCTCCGGCACCGGGCTGGCACTGCCGCCGCAACCGGGGGAGGCCGCCGTGCCGGTGTTCCACCAATACGCGGTCCGTACCACCGGCCGCGAACGGCTGAGACTGTGGCTGGAAGCGCACGGGATCGTGGCGCAGGCGCTGTACCCGATGCCGCTGCACCGCCAGCCCGCGTTCGCCAAGTGGGCCCCCGATGATCCCGGTGCGCTGGCCGTCTGCGAGCGCTGCTGTGCGGAGGTGCTCAGCCTGCCCGTGCATGCGGCGCTGACGGATGCCGAGGTGCGGCAGGTCGCCGCCGCGGTACGCGAATGGACCAAGGCCGGCCGCCCCTGATTTTTGCCATGAGCGAGAACGCCCCGACCCTTTCCATCGTCATTCCGTTGTACCGCAGCGAGGCGACCATCGAGCGAGTCGTCGGCGAGCTTGCCGCACTGCCGGTCGAGGGCGGACTCGAGATTGTGCTGGTGAACGACTGCAGCCCGGACAACACGCTGGAGGCCTGTCGCCGGATCATGGCGTCCTGTCCGGTGCCGGTGACCGTCGTGAGCCATGCGCGCAACTTCGGCGAGCACAACGCCGTGATGGCCGGCCTGCGGCACACGCGCGGCCGCTGGGTGGTGACCATGGACGACGACGGGCAGAATCCGCCCTCGGAGGTGCCGAAGCTGCTCGAGGCCGCGCAGCGTGGCGGGCATGACGTGGTCTTCGGCGACTACTCGGCCGGGAAGGAGCATGCTGCCTGGCGCAACTGGGGCAGCCGTTTCACCAATGCCATGGCCGGTTGGCTGCTCGAAAAGCCGCACGGGCTGTACCTGTCGAGTTTCCGCTGCCTGAGCCGCTTCATCGTCGACGAGATCGTGCGCTACGAGGGACCGTATCCGTACATCGATGGACTCATCCTCCAGAGCACCCGGGCGGTGACGGCGATCTGCGTGGCTCACAAGCCGCGCGAGCAGGGGCGGAGCGGCTACAACCTACGGCGGCTGGTGCGGCTGTGGCTGAACATGTTTACGAGCTTCTCCGTGGCGCCATTGCGCGCGGCCACGGTGCTGGGGCTCGTGCTCAGCGCGCTTGGGATGGTGGGCCTTGTTTTCGTCGTGTATCTGTACTTCACCGAGCGTGGGCCGGAGTTCGGCTGGGGTTCGCTGATGACCGCGCTGCTGGTGTTTTCCGGAGCGCAGCTGGTACTGCTCGGCGTGATCGGCGAATATCTGGGCCGGTCCTATCTCACGACCAACCGGCGTCCGCAGTCGGTCGTGCGCGAGGTGTGGCGCGGCGGGCGGAGTTAGGCGGAAACGGGGCGGGGCGCGGGCGAAGGCAGACACGCCGACGGGGTTGCCGAAGGACTGAGCCTGAAGTCGTTCGGGGTACTAATGGTGGTGGTGGGCACGAATTCGTGCGTGCCGGCTGCGGAGCCGCATCGGGAAACGCCTCGATCCAAGTGAAAACAAAAGCCCGCCGGTTCGAGGCCGGCGGGCTTTCGTGAAAATAGGAGTGGATCAGTGGCGGCTCCGACGCCCGCGAGGAGCTTCTTCTTCGTCCTCCTCGTCTTTGTCTTCGTCTTCCTCGTCGTCCTCGTCTTCGTCGTCTTCGCCTTCTTCTCCGGAGGCGCCCTTCTTGTCCTTGGACTTGGCACCTTCTTCGCCCTCTTCCTCTTTGGACTCTTCCTCGTCCTCATCCCACTTGAGGGAGGCGTCGCCCTTGAGCTTCTCCTCGTCCTCGTCGTCTTCGATGTCGGGGAACTCGTCCTCTTCAGCTTCGGCCGCGGCTTTGGCTGGCGTGTCGTCGTCGACTTCCCAGCCTTCGGGGACGAAGTCCAGGATGGCGATGACTTCCTCGAAGAGGTGGACGGACTTGCTCTCCATGAAGTGGTTGTTCTGCTCCTCGCGAAGCTGGTCCTCGACCTCGTCGACGGTGAGCTTCTGCTCGAAGTCGAAGAGGTCGTTGAGCATCTTCACGCGGGCACGGGTGATCTGGTCGAGGAAGTCGGCGTAGGGCCCGTTCTCCTCGTCGACGACGTCGGGGAGGGCGAAGAGCTTGTCCTCGGACTCGAGGAAGGAGTCGCGCACGCGGGCGATGCGGACGCGGCCGTCGCCGAGGTCCTTGTCGATGCGGAAGGGGATGAAGGCGTTGTCGATCTCATCGAGGTCAAAGCCGTATTCGCGAAGGGGTTCGCAGAGCTCGACGATGTGGTCGATCTGGCGGGGGTCGATGATGCTCAGACCGTCGACGTCCCAATGGACGGTGTCGCTGAGCTCCTCGACCCACCAGTTGTGATCGTCGCCAAGACGGATGACAGCCCAGACCAGCGTTGGGGTAGATTTCGCCATGTTGTTGTTTTGAAGTCGGTTTCCTGTGAAATAGTCCCGCGTAGAAAATTGCTGGGATAGGTGACCGCCAAAATCGGGCAGGGCGTCAACACCTTTAACGAAGGTTTTTTAACGGGTGGCGCCCGGGGGGGCTTGTCGAGCGGCGAAGCACCCGAAAGTCGTGCCGGCGGGCGCTTGATAAACGGCCGCCGGGGCCCAATCTCAGCGGCGCATCATGGGCATGATTTACGAAAAAGTAGTCCGTCCCCTCGCATTCCGCTGCGACCCGGAAACGGTCCACGAACGGGTAGTCGCCGCATTACGCGTGCTTGGGTATGTGCCGCCGCTGTGCCGCCTGCTGGAGTGGTGGAACGCCCTGCCTGCCGCCGCCCGCAAGCCGGTCGAGTGCGCCGGCCTGCAGTTCCCGAACCGCGTGGGACTGGCGGCCGGTTTCGACAAGGATGCCGCCTGCTGGCCTGCGATGGCCGCGCTGGGATTCGGCCACGTTGAGATCGGTACGGTCACTCGGCATGCCCAGCCGGGCAATCCGAAGCCGCGGCTGTTCCGGTTCCCCGCGGAGGAGGCGATCCTCAACCGGATGGGCTTTAACAACGCCGGCGCGGAGGCGATGGCCCGGCGCCTCGCCGGCCAGCCCAAGCGCGGCAGCCGTCGCATCCCGCTCGGCATCAACTTGGGTAAGACGAAGGTTGTGGCCCTCGAACAGGCCGTGGAGGACTACCTCGGGAGCTTCGCGCTGCTGGCCGACCATGCCGACTACATCGCGATCAACGTCAGCAGTCCGAATACGCCCGACCTGCGCAAGCTCCAGGAGCACGACCGGCTGGTCGAGCTGCTCGGCGCGCTCCAGAACGCCAACGCCGAGCGCGAGGCCGCGGCGATGGGCGGGCGCCGCCCGATCTTCCTGAAGATCGCTCCCGATCTCACCTGGCCGCAGATCGACGACATCCTCCAGATCCTGCACGACCTGCGGCTGGACGGCATCATTGCCACGAACACCACCCTCGCGCGCCCGGGGGCGCTGGCTTCGGTGACCGAGGCAGGAGGGCTGAGCGGCAGGCCGTTGTGCCGGCGCTCGACGGAGATCATCAACTACATCGCCCGGGCGACCTCGGGCCGCCTGCCGATCATCGGCGTGGGCGGCATCAACGACATCGCCTCCGCCGGGGAGAAGCTCGATGCCGGTGCCACGCTGGTGCAGGTCTACTCGGGCTGGATCTACCGCGGGCCGTTCTTCGCCGCCGAGCTGGCGCGCGGACTGGCGCGCTACTGAGCCGAGCTGCACAGCGCCGGGCGCTCAGCTGCGCCCGGCAAACTATGGCCGCGGGGCCGGCGATCCCGCGCCGGGGCCGCGCTCAGGCCAGGTTCTCGGTGGCGCGGGCGAGGCGGTAGCTCTCGACGACCCAGGTGCTGAGCACCTTGTCGGGCTGCTCGACGACCTCGCGCGTGATGGGGAATTGGGTGCGGCCGGTGTTGTGGGCGACGAGCTTGAGCCCGTGCTGGAAGTCGCGGAACGTCTCCTCGCAGAGGGCGCGGATGGTCTTGTCGGCCGCGAGGCTGGCGTCGATGAGCGCGGTGACGGCGTCGTCGGCGAAGAGCAGGTCGAAGCCGAAATCCTGGCGGAAGCGGGTGGCGAAGGCGGTGATCTCGGCGCGGAGAACCTCGTGCTGGCTGGCGGCGTTCTCGCGAAGGAGGACGTTCAGTCTGTCGGCGGGGGAGGAGACGGTGGCCGCGTCGATGGCGAAGGTCTTGATGGCGGTGGAGGGCAGCTCGAACTTGTAGTCGCGGAAGACCCGTTCGAGCACAGTCATGAGACCGCGGGCACCGGTGTTCTCGTCGGAGGCGCGGCGGGCGATCTCGTGGATGGCATCGTGGCCGATCTGAAAGTCGATGCCGTAGCCGGCGAAGTCGGCGCGGTACTGTTGGAGAATGCTGCCTTCGGAGGTGGTGAGGATGCGTTCGAGATCGTCGGCTGCGAGGGCGCGGCAGGCGACGCGGACGGGGAGGCGGCCGACGAACTCCGGCTCGAAGCCGTAGGTGATGAAATCCTGGCTGGTGACCTGGGCGAGGTAGTCGCTCTCGCTGTGTTCGGCCCCGCGGGCGGCGCCGAAGCCGATGGCGGTGTTCAGCACGCGGTGCTTGATCTGGTCGGCGAGTTTGTCGAAGGCGCCGCTGACGATGAAGAGGATGTGGCGGGTGTTGATCTTGGAGGGACTGGGTTTGCCGCCGCGTTGCATCTCCATCATGGCCTGCATCTGGCCGAGGAGGTCGGTCTGGCTGTGCAGCGAGACGTCGGTTTCCTCCATGAGCTTGAGGAGGTTGATCTGGACGCCACGGCCGGAGACATCGCGGCCGGTGATCGTGCTGGGAGCGGCGGCGATCTTGTCGATCTCGTCGATGTAAACGATGCCGTATTGGGCGAGCTCGACATCGCCGCCCGCGGCCTTGACGAGGTCGCGCACGAGGTCCTCGACATCGCCGCCGACATAGCCGGTCTCGGAGTACTTGGTGGCGTCGGCCTTCACGAACGGCACGCCGATGAGCTTGGCGATGCAGCGCATGAGGTAGGTCTTCCCGACGCCGGTGGGGCCGAGGAGGATGATGTTCTGCTTGGCGTAGTCGCGTTCGCGCAGCTCGGGGTTTTCGAGGCACTGGCGGACGTGGTTATAGTGGTCGCAGATGGCGACGGAGAGGATCTTCTTGGCGTCGTCCTGCTTGATGACGAAGCGGTTGAGATAGTCGCGGATCTCGCGCGGGCGGAGGTTGAAGGCGCGGATGCGGCGAAGGTTTTCGGCGGTGGTGTCGGCCTGCGGGGGTGGTTTTGATGTGGCGCCTGGAGCCGCGTGGGGCGGGGGCTGGGCAGCCATCATCTGGCGCATGGAGGCCTGGACCTTGGGATCGTTGAGGAGTTCGTTGACCTTGCGTTCGAGTTCCTCGAGCGGGTTTTTTGGGCCTTCGGTGCTCATGAAAGGAATCGGTTTGGCTTTCAGGTTGACGCAAAATGACGTCCAGCAATAGCTTACCGCACGTTTCTCACCCAAAGATTTTTCGCAAACAGGAGTCACGCACCATGTCCAACAACCTCACCAAGCGCGAGATCGTTCTGGAGATCTACCAGAAGACCGGTTTTCCGCAGAAAGAAGTGCAGCAGTCCGTGCAGATGGCGCTGGATATCATCCAGGATGCGCTTGCGTCGGGCCGCAATGTGGAGCTGCGCAATTTCGGCGTACTGGAGGTCCAGGTGCGCAAGTCCCGTATTGGTCGCAACCCGAACAAGCCCGAGACCGAGGTCGTGATTCCGACCCGCGCCGTGGTGAAGTTCAAGTCGGGCAAGATTCTCAAGGCCAAGCTCAAGAAGCTGGAGCTGAGCAAGGTGGACAAGCGCGGCATCGTTCCGCCTCCCTCCGCCAACCCGTCCGCGCCGACCGCCTGAACGGCCGCCGGAATGCTGCTGCCGGGATCGTCGATCCCTGCTTCTCGCCTCCGGTTCCGCAGCCGGAGGCAACGACTTTTTAACCGCACATCGCGCTGCGCGCGCTCCGTTTCATCATGGCCCAGTTTCAGACCCTGCCGGGTTTCCGGGAGTTTTATCCCGAGGAAACCGCCCGGCGTAACCACCTTTTCCGCCTCTGGAAGCAGGCCGCCGCGGCCTCCAACTTCCTCGAGTACGACGGACCCGTGCTGGAGCCGCTCGAGCTCTACAAGGCGAAGTCCGGCGAGGAGATTGAGCAGCAGCTCTTTTGCTTCACCGACAAGGGCGGACGCGATGTCTCGCTGCGTCCCGAGATGACCCCGACGCTCTGCCGCATGGTCGGCGAGCGCGCTGGCGCGATGCGCCGACCCGTCAAGTGGTTCAACATCGGCGAGCACTACCGCTACGAGCGTGCCCAGAAGGGCCGCCTGCGCGCCTTCTTCCAGTTCAACGCCGATCTGCTCGGCGAGGCCGGCCCCGAGGCCGAGGTCGAGCTCATCGCGTTGCTGATCTCGTGCATCAGCGCTACGGGGCTGACGGAGCGTGACTTCTTCATCCGCCTGAGCGATCGCAACCTCTGGTTCTACTACCTGCAGGCCATCGGCTACACCGAGGCGCAGGTGCCCGACGTGCTCGGCACCATCGACCGACTCGAGAAACAGGGCGACGACGCCTTCAAGTTCTTCGAGGAGAAACACGGCCCGCTCGCGCCCGAGAAGCGCGCCGAGATCGTGTCGTTCACCAAGATCAACTCCCTCGCCGCGCTCGAAGAGCGTCTCGCGCCCGTGACCGCCGCCGGCGGCCCGGCCGCCGAAGCGCTCGCCGCGCGCCTGACCGACTGGCGCACGTTGCTCGGCGGACTCGACGCGATGGGCTACGGCGCTTTCGTGCAGGTCGATCTCGGCGTGGTGCGCGGGCTCGCGTACTACACCGGCTTCGTTTTTGAGGCCTTCGACCGCAGCGGCGAGTTCCGCGCGATCGCTGGCGGCGGCCGCTACAACAACCTCGTCAAGAAGCTCGGTGGCCCGGATTTGCCGGCGGCCGGCTTCGCCATCGGCGACGTCGTCATCACCGAGATGCTCAAGTCGAAGAACCTGCTGCCCGAGATCGTGCAGGCGCCGGATGTCTTCTGCATCATCGGCGGCCCGGTGGAGCGGAAGACCGCACTGGCCGACATCCGCGCGTTGCGCGCGGCAGGCTACCGCGTCGAGTATCCGCTCAAGGACGCCGGCTTCGGCAAGCAGTTCAAGCAGGCCGACCAGAACAAGGCGCGCCTCGCCATCATCTACGGCGGCGACGAGCTCGCCCGCGGTGCGGTGAAGATGAAGCTCTTGGCCGACGCAAGCGAACGCGAGATCCGCCGCGACCACCTGCTGCAGGCGGTGGGCGAGCTGCTCGGGAAAGAGTGACGCCGCGGTAGAGCGCTTTCCGAAAAACATAGGACCTATACGACCTATGGGACCTACGGAGAGCGCCACCCCCGCGAAACCCGGCGCCCTGCGCCGGTTCTGCGGTTCGCTCCGACGGATCGTGCTCACGCTGGCCGTGCTCTACGCGCTGGTCTGCCTCGGTGCGCGCTGGCTCTCGACCAAGCTGCTATTCCCCGCGCCTCCACCGAGCTACGACAGCACGCTCTCAGGGCTGGTGATGATTCCGGGCGAGGCGGGGCTGCGCGTCGCTGCGCTCCATTTGCCGAATCCGAAAGCCAAGCACCTACTGGTCTTCTTCCACGGCAACGGCGAGGACTTGGGCATTGATGCGGCTCGTATTGAGGCGTTTCGCGATGCCGGTTTCGCCGTGCTCGCTATCGATTATCCCGGCTATGGATTGACGGGAGGGAAAGCCAGTGAGGCCGGCCTTTGCGCCGCGGCCGACGCGGCCTATGCCTACGCGACAGGGCACCTGGGCTGGGCTCCCGAGCACGTGATTCTCTATGGCCTCTCATTGGGCGGTTCGGCCGCCGTCTGGGTGGCGGCGCATGAGCGTGTCGGCGGTCTGGTGTTGGAGAGCACGTTCACCAGCGCGTACCGGGTGATCACCGGCTGGCCGTTGGTCGTGGGAGAACGGTTGCCGAGCATCTTGCGGATCGGACGGGTTCGTTGCCCAGTATTCGTTCTGCACGGCACGACGGACGACGTCATCGGCATCGCGCATGGCAAAGCGCTCTTCGCCGCGGCACCGGAACCGAAGCGTTTCATGTGGGTGGACGGTGCCGGGCATTGCCAGGTGCCGGAAGTCGCCGGCGCGAGCTATTGGCGGGCGCTCGGGGAGTTTGCGGCGAGCCTGCCGTGAACATTGCCGGCGCGTGGGCGCTGGGGGAACAAGCCGTTTGTCCGGCGTACTGACCGCCCGTTGTGCTGGTGCGGCGCAATGGCTCCGGTTACGGCAGAAGTGGGCTATGGAAGCGAATGAAGTCGGCAGTTGGCAGTTCGGTATCTGTGTCGCCGCAGGGGTGGCACTCGGCTGCGCATACGCCGTCGCCTTGATCTGGGCTATTGCCAGCTCGATAAGGGGTGAGATGCTGGAGACAACCGCGCGCTCGGCAGAGCGGCGCTGGTGATGATCCATGACCCCCTCCGCTTTCATTCTTCCGGCATCGCCGGAGCGCTACACTTGGCGCCGCCGTTGGTTTGGCACAGCCGAATACTGGGTGGCTCAGCTTATTTTCTGGGGGCTGCTGTTGGCTTTTCTGTTCAGCACGAACGAGGCCGATCCCAAACGGCCGGAGGCTGAGTTCGAGGCCAGGCAGACTATTGCCGTATTTGGGGTCCTCGGAGTTGTGCTCACGCATCTGCTGCGCTTCGGGGTTCTTGTGCTGCGGGCAAGGACAAAAACAGCGCTGTCGTTTCTTGCTGGGGCATTGCTGCTCAACCTGGCGCAGGCGATGGCGTGCATGGGGGCGCTGTGGGGGCTAGGTGCGGCTTTTGCACCGGACTCGATGCTGGAGCCGGAAGGTCTGCCGCCGACACTGGGCGACTACCTCCGGGGCGTGGGATTTTTCTTCGCGCTGCTCCTGATGTGGACGGGCTTCTATCTAGGGTACTGTTACTATCGAGGGTACCGTGAGGGCGTGATGGACCGCCTGCGTCTGCAGGCCTCGGTGAAGGAGGCCGAGCTGCGCACTCTCAAGGCGCAGGTGAATCCCCATTTCCTGTTCAACAGCCTGAACACACTGCGCTCGATGATCCCCGCCGAGCACGAGCGCCCGCGCGAGGCGGTCACGCTGCTGGCCGAACTGCTGCGTGCGACGTTGATGCTCGGTGACCGCGCCACGGTGAGCGTGGCGGAGGAGCTGGAGACCGTGGAGAACTACCTGGCCCTGGAGCAGATGCGCTTCGAGCAGCGGCTCCGGGTCCGCGCGGCGGTGGATCCTGCCACGCGCTCGCTGCCGGTGCCGCCCCTTCTTCTCCAGACGCTGGTGGAGAACGCCGTGAAGTTTGGCGTGGGCAAGCACAGCGAGGGCGGCGATGTCGCCTACGAGGTGTCGTTGCACGCCGGAGCCCTGCTGTTGCGCGTCACCAACACGGGTACGATCGGGCGGCCCGAGCGCGGCTCCACCGGGGTGGGGCTTGTCAACGCACGCGCCCGGCTCCTGCACCTCTTCGGCCCGGCCGCCTCGTTCGAGCTTTCTCAGGTCGGTCCGGATACAGTCCTGGCCGAGGTTCGCATCCCGATCACCGCAAGCGCCACAACCCTTTCCACCGCATGAACGCCATCATCGTCGACGACGAGCGCCCTGCGCGCATCGAACTCCGCCAGTTGTTGGACCGTTTTCCATCCATCCGCATCGTCGGCGAGGCCGTCAACGCGGCCGAGGCGGGCGAGCTCATCCAGCGGCTGCAGCCCGATCTTGTGTTTCTCGACATCGAGATGCCGGAGATGAACGGCTTCGATCTGCTGGCCTCGTTGCCGCCCCCGCATCCGCATGTCGTCTTCACGACCGCGTACAACGCCTATGCGGTCAGGGCCTTCGAAGTGAACGCCCTCGACTATCTGCTCAAGCCGATCAACCCGCGCCGGCTTGGCGAGGCGGTCGAGCGCGTCGAACGGTGTTTCTCGAAGGAGCCGCCGGCACAGCCATCGCCGGATGCGGCTGCCTCGGCTCCGTTCCGTGCGGACGACCGTGTCTTCGTGCGCGATGGCGAACGCTGCTGGTTTGTGCCCGTACGCGAGCTTCGTCTGCTCGAGTCGGACGGCAACCACACGCGCATCCACTTCGAGAAGGTCTCGCCGCTGCTCTACCGCACCCTCAACTCGATGGAGGATCGGCTGCCCCCCGATCTGTTCATGCGGGCGAACCGCGCCCAGCTCGTGAACCTCTCGATGATCGAAGCGATCGGCCAGTGGTTCAGCGGCTCCCTGAAGGTGACGCTGAAGGGCGGCTGCGAGGTGGAGTTCTCGCGCCGTCAGGCTCAGCTCTTCCGGGAGCGCATGAGCCTGTAGCGAGGGCTCCGCCGCAAACAGGCGGTCGAGGCGACGCGCGTCTGATTGCCGAGACCAATAACGCGCAGACAAGCGCTCAAGGCCGAAGCAGCGACGGTTAGGCGCTCGTCCCGCGACGCGCGTCCCTCGTCTGCTTCGGCACGTATAGGCTCAGCCGAGCACGTGGCGGATTACCGAGGCGGCGGTGTAGCTCTCCGCGCCATCGGGCAGGAAGCGGGCGAGCTGCGAGATGTCGTTGCCGGCGGTGAGGATCGGGGGCTCGGCGGTGCCGTCGGCACGGATTTGGGCGAACCCGGCGGTGGCGATGAGACCGTTGCAGAGGCATTTGCGGCCGACGGTGGCCGCTGGATCGCCCTGCTTGCCGACATAGTCCTCGACGCATTCGGCGGCACAGCGGTAGCCGATGGTGCCATCGGCGCGCGCGTAGGGCTCGCGCAGGTATCCGAGATCGCACACGCGCGGGCGTGAGGCGTAGACTTCGGCCTCGGAGAGAGTATCCTTGAGTTGGATGACCTTGAAGGGGAATCCGGTGGGCGAGGCCAACGGATCGGTGTGGACGCGCACGCCCTCGGCGCGGGCGCGCAGGCAGACTTCCCGACGCAGGTCGGAGCGCACGGCGGATTCCTCGCAGAAGGCGAAGGCGGTGCCGATCTGCACGCCGGCCGCTCCGGCGGCGCGGGCTTCGGCGAGCTTGGCGGGATCGGCACAGGCGCCGGCGAGCCAGAAGGGCAGGCCGAGCGCGGCGATCTTGGGCAGGTCGGGGACATCGCGCGGGCCGTAGACGGGTTCGCCCTCGGCGCTGAGCTGCATGGGGCCGCGGGGCGGGGCGTTGTGGCCGCCGGCAAGGATTCCCTCGACGACGAAGCCGTCGACGCGACCGGTGGATTTTTTCGCCAGCGTGGCCGCCAGAGTGGCGGAGGAGACTATGGCGAGGAATTGCGGACGACGCAGCTCGGGAGCGGCCTCTGCGAGGAAGCTGGCGGGGTCGAAGCGGGTGAATGTCTTGGTGCCCGGGGCGGTACCGGCCACGTCGACACTGATCTCGGCCGGGAGTCCGGCGGCGAAGCGATCGAGCGCGCCCGGGATCTCGCGCGGGATGCCCGCGCCCATGAGGACGTAGTCGACGCCGGCGAGCATCGCGCCGTAGAGCGCGGCCAGCGTGCCGACCTGGATCTTCTCGAGCAGATTGATGCCTACGGCGTTGCCGTGGCCGCGTTTTGCCAGGTGGACCTCGGCGAAGTTGGCGACGACGGTGAGTTCGGCTAGCGCCTGGGCCGTCTGTATCCCGGGCATGGAAACTGGCTTGAAGGGGGCGTCCGCGGGTTTGCCGCCGGGGATGAAGAAGGCGTTGCGCACACGGTCGGCGATCGCGCGGATCGGGAACTTGGCGAGCGCCTCGGTCATGTGACCGTCGGGGTCGCCGGACTGCAGGCGGCGAGCGAAGACGACGGAGAGCAGCGTGCCGGAGACGACACCGAGCTGGCCGAGCTGCGAGACGGAACGGGCGAGACGCCAGTTGGAGACGGCGACGCCCATGCCGCCCTGGATGATCTGAGGTAGGGACATGGTTGGGCTTAAATTGCTGCGCCGATGGGGGCGAAGCGTGCGCGGCAGGGAGGTTGGCCCAGACAGGTCACGCGTGAGGCGCGTGGTGGGATGAACCGAGATCGTCCGACGAGCAGGGTGGACAGTGAGGCCCGCCGCAGCGCGAGGGAAGCCGCAATTCGCAACACAGTCTGGAAATTTACCTTGGGTGGCGCCTGCGGTGGCACGGTGCCGCACCCTGAGGGGAGGATCAGAGGAGTTTGCGGTACTGGATCCCGTGCGAGTCCTCGAAGACGAGCTCGGTCGGGAGGATCTGCATGAGCTTGAGGCCGAGCTCGCGATCGACGACGGCGCCGGCGCGGTAGACCTTGTTGTTCATGAGCAGCTTTGCGTCGTCGGCCACGGAGCGGATGCCCTGGACCCGGGCCGAGTCGAGAAAGGCGAGGATGCGCGGATCCTCCACTTGGAGGTTGATCTTGAGCGGCTCGGCGGCCGGTGCGGGCTGTGCGATGGGCGCAGGCGTGACTGGAGCCGGCGCAGGGGCGGGTGTGGCGACCGGCGCCGGGACGGCGGGTTGCGGCGCGGGGACGGTGGGCTGCCCGGGGGCGTTGAATTGAAGCTGGACGGCGGGTTCGGCTGCCGTGGGCGGCGTGGGGGTGGCCGGAGTCTGGCTGTTGGCAGCGACTTGGGGGGCCGGGGCGGTGGCGGGCTGGCCGGAGGGTTTGAGGAACCAGACGGCTGCGCCGCCGGCGATGATGGCGACCACGATCAGCACGGCGGGCCAGGGAGTGCTCCGGGCGCGGAGCTCGCCGCGAGGTGCGGGCCCGCGGTTGGCCGGCGGCGGCGGCGGGACCGCGGCGGGGTGCTCCGGCGCTTGGGTACGCTCGCGTTGCGCTTTCTTGAGGGCGTCGTTGATGAGGCTCATGGCGGCGGAGAGATTCTGGGGATGGTGCGGCGGTACGCGTGGTTGCGAATTGGCGGATACGCTGGCGGGCCTAGTCGGTGAGGTGGGCGATCTCCTTGAGGGCGCGGCGGACATCCCACCAGTTGACCTCGTCGGAGTCGCGCACGAAGGCGGAGAGCAGGGCCTTGTCGCAGAGATTGTTGATGATGCGGGGGGTGCCGCGGCTGTGGCGGTAGATGGCGCGCAGCGCCCATTTCGTGAAACGCGGGCGGCCGTTGGCGCCAGCGAGTGTGAGGCGGTGGAAAATGTAGTGCTCGGCCTCGGCCTGGGAGAGCGGGTTGAGCTCGTAGTGGACGAGGATGCGCTGGCGCAGCTGGCGGAGGCGGTCCTGACGGAGCTTCTCCTTGAACTCGGGCTGGCCCATCAGGACGATCTGGAGGAGCTTTTGCTTGTCGGTCTCGAGATTGGAGAGGAGCCGGACCTGCTCGAGGACCTCGAAGGAGAGGTTCTGGCACTCGTCGATGATGAGGACGATGTCCTTGCCGGCGTGGATTCGCGCCATGAGCACGCGGTTGACCTGGGCGACGAGGGCATTCTGCGTGCGGTCCTCGATGGTCTCGCCGAGCTCGATGAGGATGGTCTCTAGCATCTCGGTCTCGGTCACCCGGGGGTTGAGGACGAGGGCGGTTTCGAAGCGCTCCGAATCGAGCTCGTTGAGGAGCCGACGGCACAGCGTGGTCTTGCCGCAGCCGACCTCGCCGATGAGGACGATGAACCCCTTGCGCTCCTCGATGCCGTACTTGAGGTGCTGGAGCGCGTCGACATGCGACGGGCTGAGATAGAGAAACTTCGGGTCCGGGGTGATGTTGAAGGGCATCTCCTCGAAACCGTAGAAGCTTTGGTACATCGGGCTGGCTGGGTTGGAAACGGCGGCGAAGCGCGCGACGGCGCGCCCGCGATGGGAAAGTGATTGAAACGTCGCCGATTATGGACTCTAAAATCGGGACGCAAGAAGGCAGCGGTCTCCAAACCCATTTTTACCGCGGCTTCTTGGACTTACTGCGATGTTCCTCGGTCGATTCCTTGCCACGTTGTATGCGGTCGTGTTTCTGGCGCTCAGTGCGTTCGCCGGGATCTCGTTCGTGCAGACGTATCAGGAGCTCGCGAACATGCAGACCCAGGAAACGGAGACGCGCCAGCGCATGCAGGTGGCCGAGCAGGAGCTGCGCGACCAGCAGCGTATGCTGGCCCAGCTGCGCAGCGATCCGCAGTACGTGGAGTCGATGATCCGCCGCAAGCTCGGCTACGCCAAACAGGGCGAGACGGTCTTCCGGTTCCGCGAATAGGCGGCGGCGCGGTGTGCCGGTGCCGGAGCTGCATGCGCGCGAAGCGCAGCCGCCCCCGCAAGGCGACAGCTCCGCGACTCGATGCCGCTGCGTGTCGAAACTTACGTTACGCGGAGCGCCGATGTGCGCACGTGAGTGTCTCCTATGCGGGGCGAGAGACGGGTGAGGCTCGACGTTCTCACGAGTGGCGCCACGCGGGGCGGCGGCGTTGCCCCTGTCCCTCGCGGATGGGCTGTGGGCAAAGAAAAGCCCCGCGGCTTGAGGGCCGCGGGGCGAAGAGGAAAGGGCGGTGCAAGACAACGCCCCTAAGGGAAACGAACTCAGGCCTGGGGCTGCTGCTGCTCGGCGGCGGGGGCCGGCTGGGCGGCCTTCTCGCGTTCCTGCATGGCGGCACGGCGGCTGAGGCGGACCTTGCCGCTGCGCTCGTCGATGCCGACGCACTTGACCCAGATCTGGTCGCCCATCTTGACGACGTCCTCGGTGCGGCGGACGCGGAAGTCGGCGAGCTCAGAGATGTGGCAGAGGCCTTCCTTGCCGGGCATGCACTCGACGAAGCAGCCGAACTCCTTGATGCCGGTGACGGTGCCGCTGTAGACCTTGCCCATCTCGATCTGGGCGCCGCCGCCGCAGAGCACGTCGATCTCCTGGATCGCGCGGTTGAGGGACTCGGCGTTGTTCGAGTAGATGAGGATCTTGCCGGAGTCGTCCTCGGCGATGTCGATCTGCGCGCCGGTGGTCTCGACGATGCGGCGGATGGTCTTGCCGCCGGGGCCGATGAGCAGGCCGATCTTCTCGGGGTCGATCTGGATGGTCTGGAT
>Ga0209098_1001552_pt1 | contig 21899 bp, 16 predicted proteins | sample AD_JPNHW1_MetaG_FD_184429 | JGI IMG/M metagenome (GOLD analysis project Ga0209098, IMG submission 184429) | Active sludge microbial communities of municipal wastewater-treating anaerobic digesters from Japan - AD_JPNHW1_MetaG (SPAdes) (version 2) | ecosystem: Engineered > Bioreactor > Anaerobic...
CGGCATGGCGTTGCATAAAATGATTAGGCTGATTACAATGAGTTGCGCAGGAGGAGCTTACCTTAACTTTATGGGCAATGAGTTTGGTCATCCCGAATGGATTGATTTTCCGAGAGAAGGAAACTGTTGGTCGTATGCACACGCGCGTCGTTTGTGGAGTTTGGCCGAAAATAAAGAATTACGGTTCCATTGGCTTGGAGACTTTGATCGGGAAATGATTGCATTGGCGGAACGTGAGCATCTACTTGAAATTCCGGAAGTGAATTGGGTGTATGATCATAAGGGAAATGAAGTTTTGGCTTATACCCGTGATAAATACTTGTTTGTGTTTAATTTTCATCCGACACAATCGTTGGTTGATTATCGTATTCCTTCTGCAGGTGGCCCATATAAAATAGTCTTGGATACTGATGCTGATCGGTTTGGCGGACAAAACCGTATCGATAGTCAAATGACCTACCATAGTCATTCAGAAGATGGTGGCCATTACCTGATGTTGTATTTGCCTGCGCGAACGGCGATAGTGCTTAAAAAAGAAATTTAGACGAATTAATTTCAGATCTTTTTATGCGACCAAACCATAAAAAGCACTCTGGATAGAAAAATATAGTTATGGTGTTTAGTACCGAGGTTGGCATTCCTGAGTTCCACTGGAGCATAGATTACTCTACGGGAGTAATGTTTGTCGGCTCTTGTTTTTCGGATAATATTGGACAAAAATTGAATGCTTTGAAATTCGCTGTTGATGTGAATCCATTCGGGGTACTTTATAATCCTGTTTCGATCGCGAATAGCTTGGAGTTACTAACGAATAAGACGGTATTTGGGGCATCGGATTTGTTTCACGACAAAGGTCTTTGGAACAGCTTCTTTCATCACAGCAGTTTCTCCGATGCCGATTTGGATGTGGTACTAAACCGAATTAATTGTCAGATTCAGACTTCCAGCCAGTTTTTAAAAGATGCTGATTTCTTGATGCTAACCTTCGGAACGGCTTGGGTTTATCAACTTAAAGGTACAGATCAGGTTGTCTCGAATTGCCACAAAGTTTCTGCTTCTCAATTTACCCGGCGGCGGCTGAGCGTAGCTGAAGTTGTTGCTGTGTATAAAAAGCTTCTTGAAGAGCTTTGGAAATTTAATCCGAAGCTGAAAATTGTATTTACTGTTAGTCCGATTCGGCATTGGAAAGATGGTGCAGTAGAAAATCAGATTAGTAAAGCCACACTGGTTCTGGCAATTGATGAACTTATTCGCACGTTTAGTTATAAAGCATCTGCTTATTTCCCCGCGTACGAGCTGGTGATGGACGAATTGCGTGATTACCGGTATTACGCTGCCGATATGATACACCTGAGTGAGGTGGCGATCGATTATGTTTTTGAACGGTTCTCGAATGCGTTGATTAGCAAGGAAGCATTAAAGACTGGGGCTCGTATCGAAAAACTTCGAAAAGCGATGAATCATCGGCCGTTTAAAACAGATTCGGCTGAATACAAGCGTTTTGTTGAGTCCAATATTCAGGATATAAAAGCTTTAGAGACTCTTTATCCAACTGTAAACTTCGATGAAGAACTCAGTTTTTTTGAAAGTAAATTCCAAAGTTTATGAGGGTTTTAATGTTTGGATGGGAATTTCCACCGCATATTTCAGGAGGTTTAGGAACGGCCTGCTATGGATTGACTAAAAGTTTGAGCCAGATCGAAGATTTGGAAATTACTTTTGTTGTGCCTAAAAGATGGGGCGATGAGGATTTGCCAAACATTACATTTGTTGGAGCCGACCAGGTTCCGGTGATCAGCAAACAAATTCAGTTTGATGATTTAAAATCGAAAATTCAGTATTATGAACTTCACTCACAATTGATTCCATACCTGGGAACTGCCGAGTATGAAGCCTTGAAGGCTGAGCAGTTGGCGACAGAAAATTGTTTGGTTGAAGTGACAAATGAAGGGAAATTTGTTCTCGGCGGCGGATATGGATCTACTCTTTTTTATGAAATAAAATATTATACACTTGCAGCAGAGGCTTTGGCGAAAGAACTGAATTTTGACGTAATTCATGTACACGACTGGATGTGTTATCAGGCTGGAATCGCTGCAAAGCGGGTTTCCGGGAAGCCGCTGGTGGCACATATTCATTCTACGGAATTTGATCGGTGTGGAAAAACCGTCAATCCGCTAATTTGCATTGTTGAGAAAGAAGGGCTGATGAAAGCCGATAAGGTTATTGCCGTTAGTGAGTTGACACGATCAATCGTCGTCAGAAATTACGGGATCGATGCCAGAAAAATGACTGTAATTCATAATGCAGTGGAAGCTTTTGATTATTCGGCTGTTGAAACATCAAAACCCTATAGCCCGGATAAGATCGTGAGTTTTTTAGGCCGGATAACGATGCAGAAAGGACCCGGATATTTTGTTGAAGCAGCCGGGATTGTTGCCGAAAAAATAAAAAATGTGCGGTTTGTTATGGCGGGCAAAGGAGATTTGCTTGACGAAATGAAAAGAAAAGCTGCTGAATTAAATCTCTCCGGATATTTTGAATTTCCGGGTTTTGTTGCCGATAACGAGATTTCGAAGTTGTTTTTATCCAGTTCGGTTTTTGTTATGCCTTCAGTTTCGGAACCTTTTGGAATTGTCGCATTGGAAGCTATGCAGGCGGGTGTGGCGGTAATTGTGTCGAGGCAGTCGGGCGTAGCCGAAGCAGTGAAAAATGTAGTTAAAGTTGATTACTGGGACTCGGTTGGCCTCGCAGAAGCGATTGTAGAGCTCGTTGAAAACGACAAATTCAGGAAAAAATTGGCGGTAAAAGGGAAAGCTGAAGCACACAAACTCTTGTGGAAACATTCGGCTGCAAAAGTTTATAAATTATACAAAAGTCTCGCCGGAAAAGGGGAGTAGCGATTCGTTCCAATAAGGCCACTTGGATAGGTATCAAATATTTAACGTCCATTTTACATTAAGGTCATTCAACTCCGTTTTTTTTTGACTTCTTTTGTTGTTTGCAAATAACGGTACTTATTGCTTACTTAAAAAGGGCAATTTTTCTGAAACTAAAAAAATAACATATCGTGGAACAGCCAATTTGGAAAAAACTGTTTGTAGAGTCAAATATCCCGGATAAGTTGACTCCGTTGAAAGAACTTAGCAGGAATCTTTGGTGGGTTTGGAATACTGAAGCGCGTGATTTGTTTCAGTATATCGACGCTGAAACGTGGGAAGAGTGCGAGCATAATCCAATTTTGTTATTGGAAAAAGTGAGTTACCAACGCTTTCTTGAACTCGAAAAAAATGAAGAGTTCCTGTTTAGAATGAATCATGTCGCCGGTTTACTTCATAAATACCTTGACGATCGTAAAGAACTGAAAGGCGCTTCAATCGCTTATTTCAGTATGGAATATGGCTTGCACGACAGTTTGAAGATTTTTTCCGGAGGTCTGGGAATTTTAGCAGGCGACTATCTTAAAGAGGCCAGCGACTCGAAAGTGAACCTGGTAGGAGTAGGGCTTTTGTATCGTTATGGTTATTTCCGCCAGAATATTTCCATTAGCGGAGAGCAGCTTTCGAATTACGATGCCCAGCAATTCTCTAAAATTCCGGTACTTCCGGCCTACGACAAAGATGGAAACTGGATTCATGTTCAGGTTCAATATCCCGGGCGTGATATCAATGCCCGTGTTTGGTACGCCTTGGTTGGATCGGTTAAACTTTATTTGCTTGATGCCGACTTTGAGGCCAACTCTGATGAAGATCGTTTTGTTACCTACCATTTATATGGAGGCGACAACGAAAACCGCCTGAAGCAGGAAATGCTGCTTGGCTTGGGAGGGATGCGCGCTCTCAAAAAACTGGGTATCGAAATGGACATTTACCATTGCAACGAAGGACATGCGGCAATGATTGGTCTGGAACGAATGGCTGATTTAGTTGCTGAAAAAGGGTTAAAATATACAGAAGCAAAAGAAGTAGTTCGTGCTTCAACCTTATTTACTACGCACACGCCGGTTCCTGCAGGCCATGACGCATTCTATCAGGATATGTTTAACCGTTACATGTATTGGTATCCTGAGCTTGTTGGAATCACCTGGGACGAATTTGTTAATCTTGGAAAGGCTCATTCGTACGAAGATCATTTCAATATGAGTTATCTGGCTTGCAATCTTTCGCAAGGTATTAACGGTGTGAGTATGTTGCATGGCGAAGTTTCGAAAGACGTTCTTAGCCCGCTATACGATGGTTTTTTGCCTGAAGAACTGGAGGTTGGTTACGTGACCAATGGCGTTCACTATTCTTCGTGGGCAGCCAAAGAATGGAAAGAAATTCATCAAAAATATTTTGGAAGTTCATTCCCCGAAAATCAGCTCGACTTCGATTTGTGGGAGCGGATTTACAAAATTCCGGACGAAGAGATCTGGACGATGAAGCAAAATATGCGTTTGAAAACCATTGGTTATATAAAACAACGGTTCGCAAGCACTTGGATAAAACGGCACGAAAATCCGAAACTTATTACCGAAGTACTGGGGAAACTGAATCCATATGCATTGACTATTGGTTTTGCACGTAGGTTTGCAACGTATAAAAGGGCTCATCTTCTATTTCGTAACCTCGACCGTTTAGCCAAATTGGTAAACGACCCGGCTCGGCCAATTCAGTTCATTTTTGCCGGAAAGGCTCACCCTGCCGACAAAGCTGGCCAGGATTTAATTACCCGAATAGTTGAGATTTCAAAGCGTCCGGAGTTCATCGGAAAGATTTTGTTCGTTCAGAATTACGACATGAACCTTGCCAAAATGATGCTTCAGGGAGTTGACATTTGGATGAATACGCCAACCCGCCCTCTCGAAGCTTCTGGTACTTCAGGCGAAAAAGGAGTAATGAATGGAACGATCCACTTCTCGGTTCTCGATGGCTGGTGGGTTGAAGGTTACAAGAAAGACGCAGGCTGGGCGCTGCCTCAGGAAAGTGCTTACGACAGTAATGACCTTCAGGATGAACTTGATGCTGAGACCATTTATAATATTTTTGAGGAAGAGATTTTGCCGGCATTTTATGATCGCAATATGAATGGAGTTCCTGAAAAGTGGGTTTCGTACATTAAAAATACGTTTGCGCAAGTTGCTCCAAACTTCACTACAGCGCGAATGATTAAAGATTATCAGGACAGATTTTATAAACCACAGGCCGATCGTTCAGCTCGTTTGAGCGCTGCAAATTATAAGTTAGCCAAAGAAATGGCTGCATGGAAAGCTCAGGTTGCATCGGTTTGGAATCAGATTGAGGTTAAAAGCGTTCAGATTACAGACGGAATAACAAACGTGCTAAAGATTGGAGAAATGTACCCGGCACGCGTTGTTGTTGATATTAAAAACCTGAAGCCTGAAGACCTGAGCGTTGAAATGGTGATTACCGAAAATGGAGAGTCGAAACAGCCAAGTTTAATTGATTGTATGGCTTTTTCAGTTGAGAGTATCAACGGATCGCTGATTACCTACAAACTGGATTTGACGTTAATGAATGCCGGAGCGTTTGGCTATGCAATTCGCATTCTTCCGAATCATCCGGAATTGCCTCACCGCCAGGATTTCTGTTACCTGAAGTGGATTCAATAAAATGTAAATGAGTTATATAATACTAAAAGGCGGCTATTGGCTGCCTTTTTTGTTTTAGGAACTGACATCGGAAGCAATTTTCAGGAGCAATACTGCCTCTAATGAATATTCTGATTTTATTTCAACGAAGGTTGTATGGCGATTGGAATTTTTTTTGTGTTTTGACTATTTCTATCGAAGAGCCGTAATCTTTGTTTCGGCAATCATTGCTTTATCCGGAATTCATTTTTTTTTATTTTTTCCCCAGAATGCCTTATTGTTTTGTTATTCTGATTGTTGGTGCTTTTGCCTTATCTGACGGCGTTTTTCAATGTTAATTCAATATTAAGTATTTGTTTATTTGTTGTATAACAGATTTTCCAATCACAACACCTAACTTGTTGATATTTAATCATCAATAGCCTGCTTTTGATTCGGTTTTAGATGGTTATTTTGAAGAACATGTTCTTCAAAATAACCGAGGTGTCTGGAAGAAATTAATTTTAGGTTGGCAAGAATTTATTGTTGGAATCAAACCATGTTGCGTTGCAAATTGATTTCTTTTTGAGCCCGATTTCGAATTTTTGTCACTAAATGCTTTTATACTCTAAAAACTAAATGTAACTATTAATTATAGTAGAACCAAATCATCTATTTTATGAAACACTTAAAACGTATTTTTTTATTTTTTGCATTTATGGTTAGCTCTGGTGTGCTTTTTGCCAGTGAGGCCGACCTGAAAATACCCGATCTGCATGAAGGGCATTATCCATATTTCTTTAACCTGACAGCATGGCAATTGTTGTTTTTTGGCGCATGGATTATTGTTGGAACTTTGGGAATAAGCTTGTTCCTGAGAAGCAAGATTAAAAAGCTGCAGGCTCACAAGTCGATGCTCAACGTGGCTGACACGATTTATCAAACTTGTCGTACTTATCTTATTCAACAAGGTAAGTTTTTAGCTATTTTATTTGGGATTGTTTCCATTGCTATTATTTTCTATCTGGTAATGGCTCACCAGGCTTCAGCCGGAGAGGTAAATTCGATCCCAACAATTGTTACTATTGTTCTCGTACTGCTTTTCTCTATAATTGGGATTAGCGGTTCTTATGCGGTTGCCTGGTATGGTGTTCGCGTAAACACTTATGCTAATGCCCGCACCGCTTTTGCATCGCTTCGTAAACGTCCATGGGATGTTGTAAATATTCCTTTGCAGGCTGGTATTTCAATCGGCCTGTTCCTTATTTCGCTCGAATTGGTAATGATGGTTATCATTCTGCTTTTCGTTCCTCGCGAAATTGTAGGATATTGCTTCCTTGGTTTTGCTATTGGGGAGTCGCTTGGAGCTTCGGCGCTTCGTATTGCCGGTGGTATCTTCACAAAGATTGCAGATATTGGTTCCGACCTGATGAAAATCGTTTTCCAGGTGAAAGAAGACGACCCTCGTAACCCTGGAGTTATTGCAGACTGTACCGGTGACAACGCTGGCGACAGCATTGGCCCGACTGCTGACGGCTTCGAAACTTATGGTGTAACCGGTGTTGCTTTGATCTCTTTCATCACTTTGGCAATCGCTGATGTTCATCTTCAGGCTAAACTGATTGTGTGGATTTTTGGTATGCGCTTTCTGATGGATATTTTCTCAGGAATATCTTATTTTATCAATCAGGCTATTTCTAAGAGGAAATACGGAAAACTACTCGAATTCGATTTTGAAGAACCATTAACCCGTTTGATCTGGATTGCTGCTATCTCTTGTATTTCTATTAGTTATATTATGAGCTACTTCCTGATTGGCGATTTGCCAAGCGGTTTGTGGTGGAAACTGGCTACCATTATTTCGTGTGGTACGTTGGCTGCCGTTTTAATTCCTGAATTCACCAAAGTATTTACCAGCTCGAAATCGAAACATGTTCGCGAAATTGTAACCGCTTCAAAAGAAGGTGGTTCTTCATTAACTATCCTTTCAGGTATTGTTGCCGGTAACTTTTCAGCATACTGGATCGGCATTTTGCTAACTGGCTTGATGTCTGTTGCTTATTTTATAAGCAATATGCCGGGGATGGACCAAATCCAGTTTGCCAGCATTTTTGCATTCGGGCTTGTTGCTTTCGGTTTCCTTTGTATGGGACCAGTAACGATTGCAGTTGATAGCTATGGTCCGGTAACTGATAACGCCCAGTCGGTATTCGAGCTTTCGCAGATTGAATCCATTCCTGGAATCAAAGAAGAAATTAAACGCGATTTTGGTTTTGAACCTGATTTTGAACAAGGAAAGTATTACCTCGAAGCAAACGACTCGGCCGGAAACACATTTAAAGCTACTGCTAAACCAGTATTGATTGGTACCGCAGTGGTTGGTGCAACTACCATGATTTTCTCTATTATCCTTCTCCTGAAGAAGGAAGGCATGTTGAACCTTGAATTAACACAAGCTCCTGTATTGTTAGGCTTTATTGTTGGTGGAGCTATGGTGTTCTGGTTCTCAGGAGCATCCATTCAGGCTGTAACTACCGGCGCATATCGTGCGGTGGCTTTCATTAAAAAGAATATGAAACTCGATAAATCGGAAGCCGACATAAATGATTCGATTGAGGTTGTAAAAATATGCACACAATACGCTCAGTCTGGTATGTGGAATATTTTTATTGCCCTGATGACAGCAACTTTGGCTTACGCGCTTTTCGATCCAAACTTCTTTGTTTCTTACCTTATTTCAATCGCTATTTTTGGTTTGTTCCAGGCTATTTATATGGCAAATACTGGTGGTTCGTGGGATAATGCTAAAAAGCTGGTTGAAGTTGACATGAAAGAAAAAGGGACAGAGTTGCACCACGCAACTGTTGTTGGAGATACTGTTGGCGACCCGTTCAAGGATACAACTTCTGTTGCGTTGAACCCGATTATTAAATTCTCTACTTTATTCGGATTGTTGGCTGTTGAAATCGCTGTGTCGATGTCAACAGTTGTTGATGGAGTGAAAGGTTACCGAATGTCACATCACATCATCGCGGTTATATTAATGGCGATATCGATGTACTTCGTATGGCGTTCGTTCTATAAAATGAGAATTAAACGCAAATCTCAGATCGTAAGTCACTTAGATCACAAGCCGCCTGTTTCCGGCGACATTCACATAATTGATTAAGCCAAAGAGGTTTTCCTGAAAAATGGAAAACCTCTTTTTTTTTAATTTGTTGAACAAAAGTTATGCAAGCAGAGTTCTACTGTAACGCTGGAACACTAAAACCTACAAAATATGGCAGACTTATCAACAACCTACATGGGCCTCAAATTGAAGAATCCAATCATTTTGGGAGCCAGCAACTTAGTAACCCGACCAGAAGTTATAAAAGAGCTTGAAGAAGCCGGGATTGCTGCAATCGTTTACAAATCGCTTTTCGAAGAACAAATTCAGTTAGAAAGTTTTCAGCTCGACGAGGATATCAATGAGTATGCGAACCGGAATTCGGAAATGGGCCGATTATTCCCCGATATCGAACATGGAGGTCCCCAGGAACATATATATAACCTGAAGAAAATGCGACAGGCGACATCGTTGCCATTGATTGCCAGCTTAAATGCGCTTTACGAACCAAGCTGGGTTGAATATGCCAAACTGCTTGAACAAACTGGCGTTGACGCGCTTGAACTTAATTTGTATGCTACGCCAGGTTATTTTGAAGTGGGATGCTCTTCGATTGAAGAAAAGCAATACCAGATTGTACGAAGTGTAAAAAAGGCTGTAAAAATTCCGGTGAGCGTAAAACTTAGCCCGTATTACACCAATACACTGAATTTTATAAAGAGGCTTGACGAAGCCGGAGTTGATGGCTTTGTGTTGTTTAATCGCTTCTTCCAGCCTGAAATTGATATTGAAAATGAAATTTTCTATTTTCCCTGGGAATTGACCCAGGAGCGCGACCGTCAGCTCTCGCTACGTTACGCTGGCTTGCTTCATGGTAATATTGAAGCAAGTATTTGCGGGAGCCGGGGAATTTATTCGGCCGACGATATAATCCGAATGATTCTTTCGGGAGCCGATGTAATTCAGACTGTTTCGGTGGTCTATAAGAATCAGCCGGCTTTTGTCGCAACAATGCTGAAAGATTTGAACAGCTGGATGGATAAAAAAGGGTATAAAACCTTGAGCGATTTTAGAGGAAAATTATCTCGCAAAAATTTGAAGGACCCCTTTATGTATCAGCGGGCTCAATACGTTGATATATTGATGAAATCTGAGGAGATATTCAAGAAATATCCTATGGTTTAAATGGTTTTTTATTAGCACACAAAAAAGACAGGACTTAATGGATCCTGTCTTTTTTTATGTTATCCTATTCCAGTTTCAATACCGTGTATGAATGTGGTTTAAGTTCCAGATTCAGATAGGTCCTTACAACGGGTGGTTTTCTGAAACTGACGAAAGCGCTTTGTTTTTCACCTTTGAATTCCTTATTCGAGATCAAATCGGTGCCTTTCGAAAAACCTTCACGAAGCCTAAGTTTTACCTGTGCGGTTTTATCCGAAAACGACTCAACAATTACGGTATTGTTGTCGTAAACAAACAGGCTGGTGTAGCCCGGGGCTTCCAGCATCGCAGGCATTCCGGGGGTAAGTATTTCTTTTATTTTTGAAAGTACCTCAACAGGCATGCGGTACAAATCGACAACATTATCCGGTATAGCCAGCACATATAATTTGCCTTTCGAATAGTCGGCGCGGTGAAGGATTGGCCAGCCGTTGGTATGATCAAACGCGGAAACCACTTCCCACGAATCGTTGGTAATGTATTTGATTTGGGGAATAATCATTGCATCGGTGATAAACGTGTGGGGACTCCAGCCAGCGGCAAACTCTTTTACTGTGGCTTTTTCGTCACCAATCCTGAATTCTGCAATGTCGTTCAATCCCTTGTTTTGCATGACTTTCAGGAACCCAGAAGTAATCATGATATCTTTTCCGGCCTGAAGTTGCTTCTTTATTTTGCCGACGATATCTGGGTCGAAACTGGCCTGCTGAGTCAAAAACACGATGGGTTCGTTTTCAGGAAAAACAGGAACAATGTTCATCGGGACTCCGATCATTCCCATGTAGTTGGGTAAAAAGTCTTCACCAACTGAGTGATATGGCTTGTAGGTTTTTACACCCACAGGATTTCCCAGCTTGTCCAGGAAGCGGTCGATCGTTTCAAACGTATATCCTGCAGCGCGGGCAAAAGTGGTTGGAAGGATCATCTGGCCATTCTTGTCAGCAATGGGTTTCATCATTTCATCGTAGTTGAAACTGCATACCTCGCGGTTTTGCCATTCTGCCCTCAAATTTTTCGAGAGCGGCGATTGCATCTGCCTGAAATCGAAAAGGGTAATTTCAGGAGCCTTTGCAAATGCAGTGAGCCACAATTGTTCAGCATACCGGTCCATGTAACTGGCGCCGCCAGTGTCAACCCATCCGCCGCCGTTTTTTTCTGGTTTCAGGTTGTTGAAATAACGGAAAGCCAAATAGCTGAGGTATTGCTGAAGGTGTTGATTGCCCGATGGGTCGCGGGTTTCGGTGCCTGTATAAACACCGTCGAACATTTTGGGCTCTGCTTCAAGGTTAAATCCACAGCCCTGAAAATGGTCGTACCAGTTTGGGTACTTTACCACGACTTTGATGTTGGGATTCACCGCTTTTGCCGGGTCAATGATCAATTCTTTTGCGGCTTTGGCCATTAAATCGAGGCGGAAGTCGGTCCAACTGCGATTTCCTTTTGCTTTGATGCACAAGTCGCACTTGCAATTGGTGAAAAAGAAGTCGTCGAGGATCAATTCGTCAAAATGTTTGGCAGTGAACTCAACAATCTCTTTGATTTTCTTACGGTGCTCCGGATTGGTGTAGCAGAACGTCTGGAAATTATTTCCTTCGTCAACGGTGAGGGTAATTCCACCGGCGGTTTTTATTCCCCTGCTTTCGAAGAAATTTTTAGCCTTCAGTAGCGTAGCCTCGTCAACAACCAGCAGATCGCGGTGAGTTTCAAGGTAAATTTTATCGACATGAACCTGACGGGTTATTTCGTCCCAAATTGGTTCCAGCCATTTCTCGTCGCCCATTTTTGCCGTTTCGTATGCTCTTGAATACACCGAAACCTGAAAATTTTTGTAGTTGTTGCCTGCAAATGCGGAAACTAGGCCGTTAATCAGGAGCAGGAAAACAGTAAGGTTTGTTTTCATATTGGTTTATTTTGGTCATTCTTCAATAAAGCCAGCCAGGGCGTAAACAAGAGCTCCCTGCCAGTTGATAGCAATTTCGTTGGTACGGTAATCTTCAGTTTGGTCGTTCCATCCGGTTGCAGTATGGCCACCACCAACCAGGTAGCCTGGCCATGGCTCTTTCACAGAATCAGATGCCGAGCGGCGATCGTGTGGATTCATTGGCGGATTAATGCCCAGTCCCGTAACATATGATCGGTTGTAAAAGTTGCGGCCAAACAGGTGACCAATTACTCCCTGGGCGGCTTGCATGTAATTTTTATTTGGCGCTATTTTGTTGGCAACCTGTAAATTAATCACTTCTCTGGCCATTGTTCCGTTGCAGCCCCAGTAATATTTGGTTGAAGGTCGGCCGTAAACATCTGATTCACATTTAAAGGCGATGAGATTAGCGACATTGACGATGTTTTTCTTGATTTGTTTATCAAGCTCGGGGTTCTTTCCTTGTTTTTTTGAAAGGGCATAGGTAAACATTCCCAGGTTCGATACGTCTTGCCAATCCCAGTCTTCATCAATCTCGCCGTTTTGTTCCGTAGCACGTTTCTCGAAATCTGCGAGGTATTCCCGGTCTCCGGTGGTTTCCCACATTTCGGCAGCAGCCCAAAGCCGATCGTCTTTATCTTCGGTCTGATAACCTCCGGTTACAAATTCGCCCTGCACAAAGACTTTATCTTCCGGGTTCGCCTTCAGGAAATTATAGCTTATTTTGGCCGCGTTAAGGCATTTCTGCGCATAAACCTTATCGTACGGCATAAAATAACGGGCAGCCTGTGCCATCATTCCTACGAAGTCTGCGGTTGCAGCCGAGCTCCAGTCTGTAAAATAGCGCTTCTCCTTATCATCTTCCGGCTTGCAGAACGGCTCAAAACTTTTACGAGTTAACTTGTGCGACACTTTTCCCGAGCCATCGGTATATTGCATGGTGAAAAGCCAGTCTGTTTCCCATTTCAGTTCTTTTAGGTAGTCGGGGTATCCGGTTGCTGTTTCAGGTAAATCGAGTTTAAAGTTTTTCAACTTGTCCTGAAAATTTTCCCAGGCCAGGAACATCATTCCAACAGTAATTCCGGCATTGACTACATACTTGCCATAATCACCGGCGTCGTGCCATCCACCCGTTCCATCTCTTTTAACGTCAGGTTTTCCCTGAAAATCTTCGTATCCATCGTTCAGGTGACATGCTTCGTGGCTATATTTTTTGCCTGAATAATCTCCGGCTACAGCCGTTCCGCAGCGCCATAAGTAAAAAGCCCGCATGCTGGTGTAGAAGGCCTGGTCGTATGCTGTTTTTGAAATTTCGAAAAGTGCCGATTTGCTTCCGTCGGGCAGTTCAATAAAATACTTTCCGACTTTGTTTAAAGAAGAAAAATCGGCCAGCGAAACGTTCTGGTTAACGTCTTTCTGAAAAACCGGTGCAGAGAGTTTGCCCTCAAAAACGATCGATTTATCGTCGGCCCGTTTAATCACAAATTCATTTGCTTCACCCGCAACAGATGCTTTTTTTACAGCCTGTGGCTTAAATCCTATCGAATTTATACTGATTGTTGCATTTTGAGCAGCTAGTAAGTTGATGGAAAGAAAGAATACCGCTAAAGTATAAGCTACTGATTTTTTCATAAATATAAGTTTAGGTCGATTTATTGTAGTAAATACAATATATGACAAAACTAATGGTTTTGTCGATTGAAACAAAGCCTTGTTAATTAAAAATCAAACCATTTCGAGCGTAACTTTTTTGAAAAATTTTGTCTCAAGGAGCTTAACGATTCGCTTTACGACAAACTTTCTCATTTCGAGTTCAACAGGTTGATCGGGATCCTGATGTGCCCAATTGATGCGGGTTCCAACGATGAGGTGAATGATGTCATGTTGTGTCAAAAGCTTCACAACTTCTTCAGGTGGGCTTTCACCAAGCCGAACTTCGTTGTCGTATGCCTCCAGAAGTTCTTCCACTCGTCCCAGGGTCAGAATTCCTTCCGTCACAATTTCGAAGCCTTCCATTTTGGCGGCGGGTGGCAGTGTTTTTTCTGAAAACCGGTGTTGTATATTGATTTTAATCCCCATTTCGCGGGCGATAATTTCGGCGGTTGTTCCGCCACAAATTATTTTCTTCCCAGGAAATTCCTTTATTCGGTTAACGAAGTCGGAGTCTTTGATCTTATAAAACGGTGGACCAGTAATGAGCATAAACTCGCGTGGTTTCCTGAAATAGATAACGCCGCAGGAGGCGTCGTCGCGAATTTCGAATGAGTCATTCATTGAAGCCTGATTCAGTATCTTTCGCGATAGTTTACCGGCTGAAATTTCGTTGTCGCGGACAATCTGGTTTTCTGCAAACTTCGAAATTTCATCAAGACCCCAGCCTGTAGGAAAGCGGCTACTACCCAGTCCGGATTGGCTGACACCGTCGGTCATAAAAATAATCCGGTCTTCCAATGCAGGAATAAACTCCCTGATTCGAAGTATTTTCCGTGCATTTTCTTCACCTCTTATCGGGATCTGTATTTCTTTTGGATTAAAAAGTTGGCCTTTCCTGAAGATAATTGAGCGCGGGTTGTCGTAGTTGATGATGCGTACCAAACCATCGTCCTCAATTTCGATGATGGTAAAGGTGGCGTAACTTTCTTTGCCGTCAATACTTTTAGGTAGCGCCCGCATAAAAATATTGGCCGCAACTTCGGGCTTGGTGTGAAACGAAGTATAGTTCAAAGCCATAGAAGCAGTTAATGTTGCCAGTACGTTAGCTTTAACTCCGTGTCCGATTCCATCAGAAAGTACAAGAATACTCCGTCGTTCGGCCCTTATTTGCCGCGAGTGAAACACGTCGCCGCATACAATCTGGCCATGCCTGATAAGTTGGTGCAATTCTATTTCTATGTGATAATCGGCCATTTTTCAGTAGTTCAGTTTATTCTTCTTCGTTCCCATATTTATACGATTCAATGATCGAGTTCAGTAATTCTTCCGTCATCGAAGCATTGTCGCCCAACAGAAAGGCAATCTTCTGCACCGTTTCGAGGTTGTGTTTGTTTACCCGCTGAGCCCGGCTGATGATTTCCTCCCGTACCAGCGACGGTGCCGACATGTCGCGAATTAGCGCCCCGACTACACGGTGTTTGTAAATGGTAATCACCGAAACATGAAGCAGTTTATTCTGTATTTTGAGGTCGCGTTCTGTCGAGTTTTCTCCTGATGTTAGCGTAGTAGCAAACATTTTAAAGATCACTTCAGGAACAAGTTCTTTCAAGTCGGCACCATGCAGACCGGGAATGGTTTCATAAAGTTCCTCGATCTCAGTCCCGAGCAGTTTGGCGAAAGCTTCATTCGAATCAATTACCTTGTATTCGCTATCAACTATAATAATTCCGGCTCTGATTTTGTGCATCATTGCCGACGCTATTACGGTTGATTCTCTGGCTTTTTCCAGCTTTCGCTCTGCCTTTTTACGCTCGGTAATATCGAAAATTGAGCCAACAATCCCTGCAATTTCTCCCTGGTTGTTTCTGACAACGGCCTTATTGAAAACTACATCGTGCAAAGTACCGGATGCATCTCTAAATTTAGCCTCGTAGATTTGATCTCCCGGGCTATCAAACAATTCCTGATCGCGCTGGGCATAAATCTCAGCAATTTCATAAGGCTGAACATCAAATACCGTTTTGCCGATTATTTGAGATTTCGACATGCCGAATAATTTTTCCTGGGCCACGTTGCAGGCTTTGTAAACGCCCTTCACGTCGCGGTAAAAAATAGGAATGGGTAGGGCATCGATAATCTTCTGATGCAATTCGGGGTCGTTAATAAACTCCTGATGGAAAGACTTTTCTTCGTATATCATGGCGCAAAAATTTCGAATTTAAAATACGAAAGATTTGCGAAATAAAATATGACTGTCATTTCTATCTTTCCCGGCTTTTCATCAGTTGTGCTTACATAAAACCAATCTAAATAAGGAGTGATCAACAATTTGACAACAGCTTATTTATTATTTTTTCTGAAATTTGTCGCAAGTTGTAAACGAACTTTTTTACATGAAGCTAAGAGAAATTGCATCGGTTTTGAACGCTAAAGTGACTTGCGGGGCAGATAAACTCGATCAGGAAATTAAGATGGGCTATAGTTCTGATTTAATGAGCGATGTATTGACGCTGGATACAAGTAACCTTATTCTGATCACTGGATTGGTCAATCTACAGTGCATTCGAACAGCAGAGATGGCAGATATAAAGGCGATCGTTTTTGTGAGAAACAAAAAGGCTACCGAGCAAATGCTCGAACTTGCCTGCGAAAACGGAATGTGCATTTTGGAATCGCCGTATTCATTATTTAAATCAAGCGGCCTGTTATATGAAGCAGGCTTGAACCCGGTTTATTGATTTACTATTTAATCATTTGCGGTTGACGATTTAACGGCTAAAATGGTAAATTGTCAATAATCAAACTGTAAATAATAATACTTGAAACTGACTTTTGACATACAAGGTGGCGATTTTACTCATGCAGGTTTTCCGTCGAGCGAGGTGAAAAAGGTTTTGAAGCAGCTTAATATCGATGGAAAAACGATAAAGAGAATAGTTATTGCGCTCTACGAAGCCGAAGTAAATGTGGTTGCTCACGCATGGAAAGGCGTGATAAATGTGGAGATTGACGAGAACAAAATAACCAGCGTGCTGGAAGACGAAGGCCCGGGAATTCCGGACATCGATTTGGCAATGCAGGCAGGATATTCAACAGCGAGCAAGAAGGTAAGAGACATGGGTTTTGGCGCAGGAATGGGCTTGCCAAACATGAAGAAAAATACCGACGAACTTGTGATTGAGTCGGAAGTGGGCGTTGGAACAAAAGTAAAAATGGTGAATTATTTTTAAATGAGCGGGTCGCCAATATATCATGCGTTAGATGCTTCCAAGTGTATCGGGTGTACACACTGCATGAAATCGTGCCCTACCGAAGCCATTCGGGTAGTAAACGGGCTCGCAGTAATCGATTACGACCGGTGCGTTTATTGCGGACAATGCCATCGTGTTTGCCCGACCAATGCGTTTTATGTCGTGCAGGACGATTTGGCTATGATTCACTCGTTCAAATACAGGGTTATTCTGTTTCCGTCGATCATGATTGGGCAATTCCCTGAAAAATACAGCGAAGATCAGATTTATGATGGGCTGAAAAAAGTTGGATTTACTCACGTTTACGAGGTAGAACAGCCATTGCAGGTTCTAATCGATTCGGTAAATGAAGTGCTGATGGATCCTGAGACGCCCAAGCCTGCCATTTCGGTATATTGCCCGGCGATTGTCCGTATTATTCAGGCTCGCTATCCTGATTTAACAGGCAACATTATCCTCCGGAAAGCGCCTCATAATCTGGCGGCCCATTTTGCAATCGAACGGCTGATGAAAGAAGGTGCCCGACGCGAAGAAATTGGTCTGTTTTATGCTACTCCGTGCATCGCTAAAATTGCAGCAGTGAAAAGCCCGGTTGGCGAAACGGAGTCGATTGTCGATGGCATTGTCAATATGAATCAGCTTTATAATGAAGTAATGAAAGTTATTTCGGATAAAAATGTTCCTGATTATTCGGCTGAACGTCAGAATCTTTCGTGCGAAGGCATCACCTGGAGCTTGACGCGTGGCGAGTCGTGCCATTTTGGTTCGCGCGGGATTGCCATCGACGGTATTCACAATGCAGTGAGGTTTCTGGAGCGTGTTGAGAACGAGCAGGTTCAAGGGTTCGATTTTATCGAGATGCGTGCCTGCGACCAAGGCTGTGCAAGCGGTATTTTGTTGTCGGGTAATCGGTTTATGACTGTGGAAAGGCTCGAACGCAGAGCGAAGCAATACCCTGCGGCAAAAGATATTCAGCCGGAAGTAATAAAAGTGAATACCGCTGATTTGAAAGAGAAACTGGTACTCGAACCCATTCTGCCGAAGCCGCATTTTATTTTTGGAAAAGAGCGGGTAAAGGCGATGGAAAAAATGACCCGTGCACAGCGGATAGTGTGCTTTTTGCCAGGCATCGATTGCGGAGCCTGCGGAGCACCCAACTGTCACGCACTGGCCGAAGATATGGTAAACAACAAGGCAAAAATGTCGGATTGCATTTTCATGCAACAGCAATGGGAAAGCGAAGGCCGCATTGCGCCCGCGAAAGCGTTCCTCAATGTTCAGAAGAAATGGGGAACAGATAGATTTAAAGCAGATTGTAATAAAAGAGGAAAACGAAATGAAGGTTTCTGATTTAGTTGAAAAGTTAGGCTTGACTGTTTTTTCGGGCCATGACGGATTAGACCGGGAGATCGCCGGTGGATATGTTTCTGATTTATTGAGCGATGTGATGGGAAACTCGCACGACGGGCAGGTTTGGATTACATTGCAGGTTCATCAAAACGTAATGGCAATTGCATCGTTGAAAGATTTAGCTGCCGTGATTCTGGTGAGCGACCTTCAACCACACGAAAATACGGTTCGACACTCGAACGATGAAAATATTCCACTTCTGGGAACAAGCCTTCCAACATTTGAGATTGCTGGCGAGTTCTACCAACTTTTTAAACAGTAACTATGCAAACATACAGGACTGATCTACATATCCATACCGTTTTGTCGCCCTGTGGCGATTTGGAGATGAGTCCTGCAAATATTGTGTCAGCTGCTTTGGCAGGTGGACTAAATATCATTGGAATAACCGATCACAATAGCACACAGCAATGTAAACTGGTTTGGAAACTTGGGTTAAAGGCTGGTTTAACGGTTATTCCCGGATGCGAAGTCACTACCCAGGAAGAGGTACATTGCCTTACGTTGTTCCCCGATTTTGATGCCTTGACCGAGTTCCAGCGCTTCCTCGACAGAAGGCTGACCTTTATTCCCAACGATCCTGAGATTTTTGGCTACCAGGTGGTGGTGGACGAAGATGAAAACATCGAAGAAAAATTTGATAATTATCTTGGCGCGTCTGTCGATGCCAGTATCGAAGAAGTTGAACGGAATGTGCACGAATTATCCGGAATTTTCATTCCGGCACATGTTGACAGGCCCCGGAACAGCCTTTTCAGCCAGCTTGGATTTCTTCCGCCGGAACTAAAGATTGATGCGCTTCAAATTTCGAGATTGTCGGAAGAAAATTCCCTTCGAAGCAAATACAAAATACCTTCGGAAATAACGATCGTGAAGTTCTCCGATTCGCATTTTTTGGAGGGAATTGGCATAAACTACACCAATTTTGAGCTGGAGCAGCCAACTTTTTCTGAGATCAGAATGGCTCTAAAAAATCAGGAAGGCAGAAAAACATGGATTCCATAAAAATCAATCCTTCACTCCATCAAACCTTCAGCAATGAAAGACCTCTCGCTTCACATCCTCGATATCGTACAGAACTCAATCCGGGCAAAGGCCAGTTTAATTGAAATTGAGGTTGACGAGGTCCCGGGAAAAGATCAGTTCACGATTTCAATTACCGACAATGGTAATGGAATGAGTGCCGAAGAATTAAAGCGGGCAGTTGATCCCTTTTATACCTCGCGAACAACCCGAAAAGTAGGCCTCGGGCTTTCGCTTTTTAAGCAGAACGCTGAGCAGGCAGGCGGAAGTTTTCATATTGAATCTACTCCGGGAATAGGCACAAAAGTAACGGCTGTATTTGGATTCAGTCATTTCGACCGGCCAATTATGGGCGATTTGGTTGGTTGCCTGCTTATTTTGATTTGTTCACCTGATAATGTGAATTATATTTTCAGGCACAAAACCACTTCAGGAGAGTATGTTTTGGATACCCGGGAAATGAAAGAAACACTGGGCGAAGTCCCAATTGATCATCCCGATGTTCGCGCTTTTCTGAAGGAAATGATTGCTGAAAATTTAGAACAAATCCATATAAGCGAATGATGATAAAACTTAGAATTTCTTAAATTTAAAGTATTGATATTTAGCTTATAGTGTTGTAGTTGTTTTGCTGAACTAATTCTCTCTAAACTATGAATAAAATAAAGTCTCTTGCCGACCTCAGGAAACTTCAGGGTGAGGTACAGTCGAAAATTAAATTGCGCGAAAAAGGCGACGATCCCGAAAAACTGGTTCAGGTAAAAGTTTCGATGGCAACTTGCGGAATTGCTTCAGGAGCCAAAGAAACCATGACTTTCCTGATAGAAGAGCTTGAACATCAGGGCATCGATGCCATTGTTACACAAACCGGATGTATGGGGTATTGTTATGCCGAACCTACCATTGAGCTAACTATGCCGGGCCAGTCACCTGTGGTTTACGGGTATGTCAACAAAATCAAAGCAAAAGAAATTGTCGACAAACACATCAAACTCAATCAGATGGTTGACGGAATTATTCCAACAAATTATTCTTCTGTAGATAACTAAACTTTCAAACGGACAATTATGGCCGAATTCAATATGCATATTCTTGTGTGCGGTGGCACCGGATGCAAGGCATCGCAAAGTGAACTGATTAAAACGAAGTTTCTGGACAGCCTGAGCGAAGTTGGGTTGATCGATGAAATACAGGTAATTATGACCGGATGCTTTGGGTTTTGCGAAAAAGGACCCATCGTTAAAGTGTTGCCCGATAACACATTCTATACTCAGGTTAGCCCGGATGATGTTCCTGAAATTGTTGAGGAACACCTCATTAAGGGGCGAAAAGTTGAGCGTTTGCTTTTCAAAGACCCTGAAACCAATGAAATTGTTGGCGACGCCAAAGGAATGGATTTCTACAAGAAGCAGAAACGAATTGCTTTGCGTAACTGTGGCTTTATCAATCCTGAAAATGTAGAGGAGTATATTGGCCGCGATGGTTACGCTGCGCTCGGAACTTGCTTGACGGAAAAAACGCCCGCCGAAGTAGTGAAAATTGTTAAAGATTCCGGACTGAGAGGTCGTGGTGGCGGTGGTTTCCCTACAGGCTTGAAATGGGAAATTGCAAGTAAATCGGTGAGCGACCAGAAATACGTGGTTTGTAATGCCGACGAAGGCGACCCAGGCGCTTTCATGGACCGCTCCATTTTGGAAGGCGATCCGCATTCGGTGATTGAAGCAATGGCCATTTGCGGCTACTGCATTGGTGCCAACAAAGGTTTGGTTTACATCAGGGCTGAATATCCATTGGCTATCGAACGCTTGAAAATTGCCATTGACCAGGCACGGGAATACGGGCTGCTAGGCGACGATATTTTAGGCACCGGTTTCAGTTTTGATCTGGAATTACGCTATGGCGCCGGAGCTTTTGTTTGCGGCGAAGAAACAGCTTTGATCCACTCGATGGAAGGCTTGCGCGGTGAGCCCGGCGTGAAACCTCCATTCCCGGCCGAAAAGGGCTACAACGGAAAGCCAACCAACGTGAATAACGTAGAAACGTTTGCCAACATTCCGGTCATCATCAATAAGGGAGCAGAGTGGTTTGCTTCAATTGGCACTGAAAAATCAAAGGGAACCAAGGTTTTTGCCTTGGCCGGAAAAATCAATAATGTGGGCTTGATCGAAGTTCCGATGGGGATTACCCTTCGCGAAATTATATACGACATTGGTGGAGGAATAAAAGATGGCCGCGAATTCAAGGCTGTTCAAACCGGAGGCCCGTCAGGCGGTTGCCTCACAAAAGATTTTCTGGATACGCCTATCGACTACGACAATTTGCTTGCTGCCGGCTCGATGATGGGTTCAGGAGGAATGATTGTACTCGACGACTCGGATTGCATGGTTTCGATTGCCAAATTCTACCTCGAATTTACGCTCGACGAATCGTGCGGAAAGTGTGCGCCTTGCCGCATTGGGAACAAGCGTTTGCATGAGATTCTGAATAAAATTACCGAAGGGAACGGGGAAGTTGAGGATTTGAGCCGACTCAGGATGTTGGGCAATGTGATTAAAGACACCTCGCTTTGCGGATTGGGGCAAACATCGCCAAACCCGGTACTTTCTACCCTCGACAATTTTGCCGAAGAATACATGGAACACGTCACGGCGCACAAATGCCGCGCCGGCCAATGTAAATCGATGATGCACTATTCAATCGATGCCGAACACTGCACCGGTTGCACGCTTTGTTTCCGGA
>Ga0209098_1001553_pt1 | contig 21897 bp, 20 predicted proteins | sample AD_JPNHW1_MetaG_FD_184429 | JGI IMG/M metagenome (GOLD analysis project Ga0209098, IMG submission 184429) | Active sludge microbial communities of municipal wastewater-treating anaerobic digesters from Japan - AD_JPNHW1_MetaG (SPAdes) (version 2) | ecosystem: Engineered > Bioreactor > Anaerobic...
GCCGCCCACGTGGAGGAAGTAGGCCTTGCCCGCCTCCGCCGGGAAGAGCAGGACCTCCCGGTGGACGAGCAGCCTCGCCGCGTCCAGGCGCGCCCCCTCGGGAAGGCTCAGGGTCAGCCGGTCCGCCATCACGGGGCCCAGGGACACGCGGGTCGCCTTCGTGGCGAGGGCGGGCAGGTTCCAGACGAGGCCTTCGGAGGGAACCCAGGTCTCCTGGGCCTGGCGCCTCCCTTCTCCGGCGGAGGGTGCCGTGAAGTGCGGCCGGATCGGGGCCGTCGGGGGCTTGAGCTGAAGGTCCGCGCCCACGATGCGCTGGGAGGAGCTCAGGTCCAGGCGCCACGCCTCGCGCCCCTCCTTCGGCCCCAGGTCTTCCAGCCTCGGCGACAGGACTTCGTCGGCCTGGAATTCCTCCGGACGGGTGCTGGCGGTGACCTTCACGCCCGCGATCCTCGGAGCCGCGCCCTGGGTGGCGACCAGGGTCACCCGGTAGGTCTCCGCATCCCAGGGAACGTAGAAGCCGCGCGTTCCGCCGGGCTCTCCGAGGTCGAACACATGGATGGGCGATTCCCGTTCCAGGCGCAGGAACGCGCTGCCCGGCAGCCGGCGGTCCACCTCCACCCGGCACACCCAGGGCGCCGCGCCCTGCAGGTCGAGGTCCACCCGCAGGTGCTCGCGGTCCCTCACCTGCCAGCCCTCGGGGAACCTCAGCCCGAACTCGGCCGTGGGCCGACCTTGGCCGTCCCGGCCCATCAGGAGGCCCGAGACTTCCAGCCTTTGCGGCCGCCACAGCCCTTCCCGCTCCACCTCGAAGGGGACCGGCACGCCCTCGGCATCCCCCAGCCAGAGGTCCGGATAGGCCCTCTGGGCCTCCGCGTCGAGAGGAAGGCGCGCCCAGCCGCTGGCGGCTGGACGGCTCACAGGCTTCCGGGCCAGGCCGGAGCGGTCCTCCTTCGGCGCGCAGGCAAGCAGCAGCGCCGCCAGGATTCCGGGCACGATCCCGCGCAGGAACAGGTTCATTCCGTCTCCCTCCGCTTCAGCCTCGCGCGGTTGGCCACGAGGGCCGCCGCGAGGAGGATGGCCCCCACGCCCAGGAAGGCCAGGGCCCGGAGGGGCGTCGTGGCGCCGGCCAGATCCACGGCGATGAGCTTGGCGCTCGCGGTCCCCAGCCAGGCGTAGCCCGCGACGGCCAGGCCGAGCCGCACCGGGGGCCGCTCCTCCGCGAGGCTCCCGAGCCACTGGAGCGCGCCGCTCAGGGCCCAGGCCAGGGTGACCGCCACGGACGCGGCCCAGCCGGTGCCTCCGGCATATCGCACCGCGCGTCCCAGCTCGACGGCCAGGGCCACGTTGGCGACAATTTCCAGGGCCAGGACGGCGGCGACGCTCGTCCTGCGGCCCCGGCGCGCCAGGAGGCCCCAGGCGGCGACCGCGAAGGCGGCTTCGGCGAAGTTGCGGTTCAGGACCGGGATCGGCACCTCGGCTCGATCGATCCAGTCCAGGGTGTGGACCGACCAGCGGAGGGAGGCGGCGGCGGCCATGCCCAGGGCCAGGACCAGCAGCGCCCTCGCTTCGTCCGCCTCCCAGTCCCGATGCTCCTCTGCGTAGATCGTCGCCCAGGCCAGGCCCAGGGCGAAGAGGCTCCACAGGGGCCCCACCCACTGCCAGTCCAGGGCCACGGGGACCGCGACCGCCAGGAGCCCCGCCGCCAGGACCAGCAGCCCGAGGTCGGCCTGCCGTCCCCCCAGGCGCCCTCTCAGGGGCTTCACCAGGAGCAGGTTCGCCAGGGCCAGGGCGAGCACCGGGGCGGCGAACCACGCCTGCGTCCAGGCCGCCCGCTTCCACAGCCCCCACCCGAGGCTGGTGGCGGCCAGGGTGGCCAGGAACCAGAGGATCGTCGGGGTGGCCGGCCGGTCCTCGCCCTGCCCCGGCAGCCAGATCCACAGTCCTGCCAGGATGTAGTGGAGCAGGAGGAGCCCCAGGAGGGCCGGCGCGTCGGCGGGACGGGGCCCGGAGACGAGGATCCCGGCGAGCAGGAGCCAGGCGCCCCCGAGGGCCAGCCAGCGGGTCACGCACCATCGCGCCCCGGCCTTGGCGAGGTAGGGGACGGACAAGGCCGCGGCCATGAGCACGGCGAGGTAGACCGCGAGGGCCACTTCGTGATGCCCGCCCTCGCTGAAGAGGAGGGGCGCGAGCAGGCCCGCCGCCAGGGCCACGCACAGCGCCGCGCCGGACCGGACCCGGGCCGCGAGGGCTCCCGCCAGGACGACCGAAAGGGCGGAACCGGCCAGGCCGATGACCGGGGGGAAGAAGTCGTATTCGAAGGCGCCCCAGCGGAAGGAGAACATCAAGGTGCCGAGCCCCGCCAGGAGCAGGCAGACGCCCAGCTTCGGGCTGCTCCCGAGCATGAGCTTCGCGGCCGCCAGCGCCAGCGCCCCGCCCACTCCCAGGCCCATCAGGAACCGCATCTCGGGCCCGATCCATCCCCGCTCGATGGACCAGTAGAGGAAGAAGACGGCGCCCACGAGGAAGATGCCCGCGCCGGCTCCCGCGATGTAGAGGATCGGGTTCAGGGGCTTGCGGGGCGGCCTGGCCGCGCGCGGACGGGCGGGGAGCGGCGGAGGAGGCGCGGCGGGGCGGGACGCGGGGGCGACCGGAAGCCCGGCGCCCCCCGGGCCCTCCGCCCGCCCGGCCAGCCGGGCCACCTGGGCCTCGAGCCGGGATAGTCGTTCCTGGAGATCCTGGATGGGGTCCTTCGCGGCGTCGGTCATGGGGTGTCCGGAATCGGGACATGATAGCGGCTTCGAGCCCTCTCCGCCTCACGGCTATCCTGTATCCATGGATGCGCCTCTCCTCCTCGCCCTGGCCCGCGCCAAGCACCGCGCGGGGTGCCCCGCCGTGGAGTCGGTGATGGCGGGCCCCCACTTCCTCGCGCTCTCGTGGATCCCCGATCGGCGGGAGGCCTTCCCGAACCACGGCTGGACCTGGGTCTTCCTCCTGGCCCCCTCCCCGGAGCTGTGGCTCCTGCACGACAAGGACGAGGCCTTCAGGCTCCTCAAGGCCCAGGCCCTGGCGGACCAGACCCGGCGCTGGGGCCTGGAGCTGAAGGGCGCCCGCCTGGAGGCGGTGGAGGGGGATCCGCGGGAGCGCTGGCTGGGCCTCCGCTTCCAGCGCCGGGCGCTCTCCGGCCGGGTGGAGCAGACTCGCCTGGCCTTCCAGGCAATCCCGGGGAGGGGAGGCCTGCGCCTCGACGGCCTGGACCCCTTGACCCAGGTCCGGCTGGGGCTCGGGCAGCCCTTCCCGGCCGCCGCGCCCGAACCCTTCGAGGAGCCCCCGGCCTTCCGCCGCTGGCGGGAGACCTGGGGGGAGAAGATGGAAGCGGCCCTCCACGGAGAGATCTTCGGAGTGCTCCCCGGGGAGGGCCGCCTCCTGGATCGGCACCATGGCTGGTCCCTGGGCCGGGCGGAAAGGATCCTCGTCGCGCCCAGGCAGGCAGCCCAGGAGCGCAAGCTGCGCCTGGAACGCGCGCGGCTGGAACGCTACGGGGAGGCCCTCGCAAGGGACCGCGCCCGCCACGAGGCGGCCCTGGGCCTGAGGGAGCCGGCCGCCCGGCTCTCCGCGGAGCTCTACCGGCTGAAGGGGGTCTGCGGGACGGCAGTCCTCCTGGACGGATCCGCCCTGGAGCTGCCCGGAGGGAAGCGCGCGGAGGAGGTCGTGCAGCGCTGGTTCTCCGCCGTCAAGCGGGCGGAGCGCGGCCTCGGCCGCCTCGCGGAGCTCGAGGCCGAGCGGGCGCGCCAGCTGAGGGAACTCGAGAAGCCCCCGGAGGAGGGCGCGGGAATGGGCATGGAACGGCCGCCGAAGAAGAAGGCGGCCCCGGCGGCGAAAGGGAAGAAGGAGATGGCGCGGGAGAACAGGCGGGAGGACGGCAAGGGCCGCGCCTTCCGGAGCGTGATGGTGGAGGGGTTCGAGGTGCTCATCGGCAAGGGGGACGCCGAGAACGATGCCCTCACCTTCAAGGTCGGCAACCCTTCCGACTTCTGGCTGCACGTGGCCAACGTGCCCGGCAGCCACGTGATCATCCGCAACCCGGACAAGGTGAGCGAGCCGCCCCGGGAGGTCGTCGAGCGCGCCGCCCAGCTGGCCGCCTTCTTCTCCAAGGCCAGGGACGGCGGCAAGGTGGAGGTCCACTTCTGCCGCGTCGCCGACGTGAGCAAGCCCAGGGGCTTCGCGCCGGGCAAGGTCCTGCTCAGGACCTACAAGAGCGTGAGGGTCTATCCGAAGGAGTGAAGGATCGGGAGCAGCAGGACGGAGGACCGCCGCCCGCTCACTCGACCTTCACGGCGAACGGCTTGAAGCCCGTGTCCTTCAGCTTGATCCTGGCGGTCTCGATGTCCGCCCTGGCCTTGGGCTTGGCCAGCCGCACCTTGTAGGCGCCCTTGTCCTTCACCGTGACCGTGGTGTAGCCGGCCGCCTTCGCGCGGCTGGAGATCCGTTCGGCCTCCTTGGGATCGGAGGTGGAGACCAGCTGCAGGGTCCACTTGGGCTCCGGCTTGTCGGCTTCCTCCCCGGCGGGCTTGGGTCCTTCCTTCGCGGGCTTGGCGTCCTCCCGGGCCGGCTTCGGATTCTCCTTCGTGGCGGGCTTCGGGTCTTCCTTCTTGACGGGCTTGGCCTCCTCCGCGGGGGGCTTCGCCTCCGTCGCCGCCGGCCTGGGCTCCGCGGGGACCGCCTCGGGGGCCTTGGGGGACTCCTCGGCCGGGGCGGCCTTCTCGACCTGGACGGGTTCCGTGGACTGCAGCGCCTTCAACTGCTCCTCGATGGAGGCCGGCAGCTCCTGCAGTTCCTCCCCCGAGCCCCTGGCGGCGGAATTGCGCAGGGCGGCGCTCTGCTTCCCGACCTGCACGCCGAGCACATAGCAGAGCGTGAGCAGTCCCACGCTCACGGCCGTGACCAGGAGGATGGACTGGCGGCTCAGGACGATGGCTTGGGAATCGCGCTCGGGCATGGGTCTAGTCTAGGAGCTGTCTCCAAGATCGCACAATGCGGGACCGTCGCTTCAGGGCTTCTCCAGCACGGCGGCGTACTGGCAGCCGAAGCTGGCCGGGGCGGTGACCAGGACCCGCCGGCCGGGATCCAGGAGGGCCGCCGCCAGCAGCTGTCCCCCGCTGCCGCAGAACTCGCCCCAGAGGGTCTTCGGGTATCGCGGACGGGGCCAGCGCTCGAACAGGGAGAGCAGCGGGGCCTCCACCTCGTCCAGGATCCGGTGCCCGGAGCTTCCGCCGATCCAGGCGTCCGGGACCGAGGGGGTGAGGCAGGCCGCCGTCTCGGCGAGCACGCGGCTCCGCTCGGAGGGCTCGGGGGTGGCGGGCGACAGGGCGGCCACTCCCCGCAGGGAGGCGCGGATCCTGGCCCCCCGGGCCTCGGCGTGGTCCCTCGTCTCCAGCAGGAAGGCCTGGGCGCCCTCGCCGGGCAGGAGTCCCCGCCGGGACCCCACCACAGGCAGGCCCTCACGAACCGACAGACGGGTGCGATGGAGGAGTTCGGAGAGGACCGGGAAGAGGCCGTCCACCCCGACGACCAGCACCGCTTCCAGGAGCCGCATGTCCAGCCAGCGCCGGGCCTGCTCCAGGGCCGCGAGGGCGCTGGCCTCCCGCGCCAGCTGGGTGACGCTGGGTCCCCGGATGCCGAAGGCCGTGGAGAGATAGCCGCTGATGGCCACGGCGACACAGTTCGCGAAGAGCATGGGGGAGGCGCCCTCCGGGCCTTTCGCCAGATAGGGGCGCAGGAAGGCCTCGGTGGGCTCGTTCCCGCCCGTCATGGTCCCGACGGCCACCCCGAGCCTCAGGCCCAGGCGCGCCGGATCCACGCCCGCGTCCTGGAAGGCCTGGCCGGCGGCCACCCAGGCGAACCGGGAAGGACGGTCCAGGCGGCGGCTCTGCATGGGGGGGATGATCCCGCTGGCGCTGAAGGCGGTGCAGGCCGCCCCGAGCCCCGTTCCCAGGTTCTCCGGCAGGGGCGCGAAACAGGGCGTGCCGGTTTCCCACGAGGCGCCCGCCGCCTCGAGCCCCGTGCCGCAGGGGAGCACGAGGCCCATGCCGGTGATGACGGTCTCCTGCCTCACCGCCCCTCCCATCGCCTGAGGGCCAGGCACACGTTGTTGCCACCGAAGGCGAAGGCGTTCACCAGCGCGACGCCCAGCCTCCGCTCGCGGGCCGCCAGGGGGGTGCAGTCCAGGTCGCACAGGGGGTCCGGGTCCTCGAGGCGCAGGGTGGGAGAGACCACCTGGTCCCGCAGGCAGAGGACCGCCGTCGCGGCCCCCACGGCCCCCGCCGCCCCCAGCGTGTGCCCGAACTGGCTCTTGGAGGCCGTGACCGAGACCCGCTTCGCAGCGTCCCCCAGGGCACGCCGGATGGCCAGGGTTTCCGAGCCGTCGTTGGCCGGCGTCGCCGTGGCGTGGGCGGAAACCAGGTCCACCTCCTCCGCGAAGAGCCCCGAGACCCGGAGGGCCATCTGGATGGCCCGGGCCGCGCCGTCCCCCTCGGGGTGGGGCGCGGTGGGATGGTGGGCGTCCATGGAGGCCCCGTAGCCGAGCACTTCGGCCAGGATCCCGGCGCCCCGGGCCTTGGCGAGGTTCAGGGGCTCGAGGACCAAGTGGACGGCGCCTTCGCCCAGGTTCAGGCCGGCCCGGTCCCGGCTGAAGGGACGGCACGGCGCCGGATCCATCGCCTTCAGGCAGGAGAATCCGGCGAAGGTCATGCGGCAGAGCGCCTCGGCGCCTCCGGCCACGGCCAGGTCCAGGTCGCCGTGGGCCACCTGCTCCCAGGCCTGTCCGATGGCCATGAGGCTGGAAGAGCAGGCGTTCATGATCGTGGAGCGGGGCCCCATGGCGCCCAGGCGCAGGCCGAGGACGTCGGTGACGCCGCAGGAATTCTGGAAGACGGGGTCCGCCGCGCGCCCGCGTTTCCCGGCCATGCGGTCCAGGAGGTAGGCCTCGCCCGTGGGCAGGCCGGAGGTGCCGGCACCCTGGAAGACGCCGCGCCGGCGGGGGTCCCCGGAATCCAGGTCGGGTCCGGACTGGGCGAGGGCGTCCTCCAGGGCCAGCAGGGCCATCCGGTCGCACTTGTTGCTTCGGCGGCCGCCGGGGGCGTCAGCGGGGAGATCCACCTGGGCCGCGATCTGGACGGGCTCCGCCGGCAGGCTCAGGCTCCGGAGGGGACCGATGCCGCAGTCCCCCGCGCGCATCCTCCGCCAGGTGGTCTCCGTGTCCAGCCCCAGGCTGGTCACCATGCCGAGGCCGGTGACGACCACGCGCCTCATGGCCGGGCCTCTCCCGCGGCCAGCAGGAGCTTCGCCGTGCAGAGCAGCCGACCGTCGCAGCGGACCTCGCCCTCCGCGCGCCGGAGCCTCGCGAAACCGGGCCCGGGCCGTACGCTCAGTTCCAGCCGGTCTCCGGGGAACGCGGGCGCCTTGAACCGGGCGTCCAGGATCTGCGCCAGGAAGACGGGACGGTCGAGCAGGGGTTCCGCCTCCAGGAATGCCGCCGCCTGGGCGAGCATCTCCACCAGCATGACCCCCGGAACGAGGGGCCGGTCCGGGAAATGCCCCCTCAGGAACGGATCCCCGTACGTGACCACCTTCTCGGCGACGACCCGCACGCCGGGTTCCCGCTCCAGGACGCGATCCAGCAGCAGGAAAGGAGGGCGATGGGGGAGTTGCGCCCGGATGTCCAGCATCAGGCGGGGGTCTTCTCGGCGATGAAGGCGGTGAGCGCCTCGACGTTGCGGAAGGCCTTCATTCCCGAGGCCTCGTCCTCGATCTTGACGCCGAAGGTCTGCTCGATGGCCAGCACGAGCTCCAGCGCGTCGATGGAGTCCAGGCCGAGCCCCTCCCCGAAGAGCGGCGCGGCGTCGTCGATGTCCGCCGGCGTCATGCCCTCCAGCTTCAGCCGCTGGATGATCATTTCCTTCACTTGCTGCTTCAGCTCGGGCATGACGACCTCGGATCCACCAGGGATTCTACCCTCCCCCTCCCCGGCACGGAACTGGATACGGCATCAACCGTCCCGGGCCCGGGGTGTATGATCCAGGCAGGCCCGCGTCCTTCGAGTGGAACCCCCCCGATGATCCAACCCCCCGCGAGTTTTCTTCCCATCCTCGTCCTGCTGCTGCTCGCCATCCTGGCGGGCGCGGCGATCCTCGTGCTTTCGGGGGTCGTGCTCCCGCGGTTCCTGAAGCCCTGCAACCCGCGGAAGGGCAAGCTCACTCCCTACGAGTGCGGCGTCCCTCCCCTCCAGGAAGGCGCCCGCCACCGCTACAGCGTGAAGTTCTACCTGGTGGCGATGCTCTACATCCTCTTCGACGTGGAAGTGGCCTTCCTCCTGCCCTGGGCCGTCCAGTACAAGTCGAACCTGGCCAGCTTCTGGATGATGGTCTTCTTCGTGGCCACCTTGCTGGTCGGCTATGTCTATGCCTGGGGCAAGGGCGCCCTGGACTGGGAGCGCTGACGATGGCCGGAACCACCCTCGAAGACACCGTGATCACCACGCGGCTGGAGGACGTCATCAACTGGAGCCGCAAGAACAGCCTGTGGCCGATGGCCTTCGGCACCGCCTGCTGCGCCATCGAGTTCATGGGGATGGCGGCCTCCCGGTTCGACATCAGCCGGTTCGGGGCCGAGGTGATGCGCTTCAGCCCCCGGCAGTCGGACCTGATGCTGGTCCTCGGCACCGTCACCAACAAGCAGGCTCCGGTCCTGCGGCAGATCTACGCCCAGATGGCGGAGCCCAAGTGGGTAGTCTCCGTGGGCGTCTGCGCCGGCTCGGGCGGGATGTACCGGACCTACGCCACCCTCCAGGGCATCGACCGCGTGGTCCCCGTGGACGTCTACGTCCCCGGATGCCCTCCCCGGCCGGAAACCATCATCTACGGCATCATGAAGCTCCAGGAGAAGATCTCCAGGGAGACGCTGGACCAGCGGAAGGAGCACATCGAGCGCTTCTACGCCTCCCTGGACCGTCAGAACGAGCTGCAGGCAGCCCGGGGCTGCACCGAATTCCAGGCCGTGCGCGAGATGGTGCTGGAGGCGGGCTCCCGCGGCGACCAGAGGATCTGGTAGCGTGGAAACCCATGTTGCAGGGAATTTACCGACCGGAAGCACGATGATCATCGAACGCCTCGACGCGCAGTTCCCCGACCTGATCCTGGACCGCCACGCGTTCAGGGACGACCAGACGATCGTCGTTCCCCGCCCGGACCTGGAGAAGGTGATCGAGTTCGTCTACCGGGAGGGCTTCCAGCTCCTCCTGGACATCACGGCGGTGGACTGGTACCAGCGGGATCCCCGGTTCGACGCGGTCTACCACCTGCTGAACCTCGCCAGCCAGGAGCGGCTCCGCCTGAAGGTCAGGGTCGCGGAGGGCGAATGCCTGCCCAGCCAGGCGGGCCGGTTCAAGTCCGCCACCTGGTCCGAGCGCGAGGTCTTCGACATGTTCGGCATCCCCTTCGAGGGTCACCCCGGCCTCGAGCGCCTGCTGATGTGGCGGGACTTCCAGGGCCACCCCCTGCGCAAGGACTTCCCCCTCGACGGGGGGGACGCGTTCTGCGGGGACGTGGGCGTTTCCTTCGCCGGCCACGCGAGATCACTGAAGGACTGAGGCGAGCATGGAACCTACGAAGACACCCGCCCCGGCCCAGGATGCCGACCGCATGATCCTCAACATGGGGCCGTCCCATCCCTCCACCCACGGCACCCTGCGCATCGTGCTCGAGCTGGACGGGGAGTTCGTCCGGAAGGCCACGCCCGAGATCGGCTACCTGCACCGGGGCGTCGAGAAGCTGGGCGAGAACCTCTCCTACCACCAGTTCATCCCCCTCACGGACCGCCTCAACTACTGCAGCTCGATGATGAACAACGTGGGCTACACCCTCGCCGTGGAGAAGCTGCTCGGCATCAAGGATCCCGCGCGGTCGCAGGTCATCCGCGTGCTGGTGTCCGAGCTCGCGCGCATCGGCGACCACATCGTCTGCGTCGGCGTGAACGCCGTGGACCTTGGCGCCTACACGGTCTTCCTCTACCTCTTCGAGCAGCGCGAGGCCATCTACGACCTGTTCGAGATGGCGGCGGGGCAGCGCATGCACACCAGCTTCACGCGCATCGGCGGGCTCATGCGCGACCTGCCCCCGGAGTTCGCGCCCCGCTGCGCGGCCTTCGCGGACAAGATGGAACGCGCCCTCGACGAGATGGAGGCGCTGCTCACCCACAACCCCATCTGGGTGGACCGCACCAAGGGCGTGGGGAGGATCAGCCCGGAGGACGCCGTGAACTGGGGCTACACCGGCCCGTGCCTGCGGGCCTCCGGGGTCGCCCAGGACCTGCGGAAGGCGCAGCCCTACCTGGGCTACGAGACCTACGACTTCGACGTCCCCGTCGGAACCACCGGGGACGTCTACGACCGCTACCTGGTCCGCACGGAGGAGATGCGCCAGAGCCTGCGCATCGTCCGCCAGGCCCTCGCGAAGCTCGAGGAGATCGGCCCGGGCCCCGTCATCGTGGATGACACCAAGGTCGCCCTGCCGCCCAAGGAGAAGGTCTACACTCGCATGGAGAGCCTCATCCACCACTTCAAGCTGGTGATGCACGGCATCGACATGCCCGTGGGCGAAGTCTACAGCGCCACGGAGGCGGCCAACGGGGAGCTGGGCTACTACCTCGTGTCGGACGGCGGCAAGAGCCCCTACCGGATCCACGTCCGGCCCCCCTGCTACCCCATCTTCAGCAGCTTCGACGAGCAGACGAGGGGATGCCTGATCGCCGACGCCATCGCCATCCTCGGGTCCCTGAACATCATCGCCGGGGAACTCGACCGCTGATCTCCCCTCCGGCCGGAAGTCCCGGAAGGAAAGGCGGCAACAGCGAACCGGATCCGGCATCCAAGGGATCGATCCGCCATTCGTGACTCCGCTCTTCCCCCTACAGGAGACTTCCATGAGCGACCCCAAGATTGCCGACACGAAACCCGCCGTCCTGGAACTGGAGCCCGGGACCTACTACTGGTGCGCCTGCGGACGCTCGGCCAAGCAGCCCTTCTGCGACGGCTCGCACAAGGGCACCGACTTCGTGCCCCTGAAGTTCGAGGTGGCCGCCGCCGGCAAGCAGGCCCTGTGCCTCTGCAAGCATTCCGGGAAGAAGCCGTTCTGCGACGGTTCCCACACGAAGCTGAAGTAGGGCTTCCGGACCCGGGAGAGGGAGGACCTGGCCGACGGGCGCCGCGAACCGTTATAGACTGGACGGGCAGCGAGCGCGCCATGAACCATCCTCCCTCCCCAGACACCGAGGTCCCGACCCAGGAGAGCCGCCCGGCCGCGGCGCCGTCCCCCGCCCCGGGAAGACGGCTTTCCGAAAGCGCGCGGCGCCAGCTCAGCCCGGAGGCCCTGGCCGAAATCCAGGATCTGGCCGCCCGATATCCCGACAAGCTCGCCGCGACCCTTCCGGCCCTCTACGTCGCGCAGAAGGATTTCGGGTTCGTCAGCCTGTCCGCCATGCAGGAGGTCGCCAAGGCCCTGGGCGTGCCCGAGGGCCACGTCTTCGGGGTGGCGACGTTCTACACCATGTTCAGCAAGAAGCCCGTGGGCAAGTACCACATCCAGGTGTGCACGAACCTGAGCTGCGCGCTGAACGGAGCGGCCCGCATCCTGGAGAAGGTCGCGGAAAAGACGGGCGTCCAGCCCGGGGAAGGCCCCAGCGAGGACGGCCTGTGGAGCGTGGAGGAGGTCGAGTGCCTCGCCTCCTGCGGCAGCGGTCCCTGCCTCCAGGTGAACCACGACGTCTACGACGAGTACGTGGACGAGGCCAGGCTGGAATCGATCCTCGAAGCCTGCCGGCGCGGCGACTACCGGCCCTGGGGAGCGTGAGATGCGCGCGAGATCCGACCTCCAGAGCTACACCTTCGACGGCTTCGGCACGGAGCGCTTCCCCAACCTCCTCCTGAGGGGCGCCGGCGATCCAGGCAACTGGACGCGGCGCGCCTACGAGGAGAAGCACGAGGGCTACCAGGCCCTCCGGAAGGCCCTGCGGATGGAACCCGCCGCCGTCACCGGCGAGATGAAGGCCTCGGAGCTCCGGGGGCGGGGGGGCGCGGGCTTCCTGACGGGCCTCAAGTGGTCCTTCATGCCCAAGGACACGGAGCAGAAGACGCACGTCCGCCACCTCGTCTGCAACGGCGACGAGGGTGAGCCCGGCACGTTCAAGGACCGCGCCATCCTCGAATACAACCCCCACCAGCTCGTCGAGGGAATGATCATCGCCGGATGGGCCATGCAGTGCAGGATGGGCTTCGTCTATCTCCGGGGCGAGTTCCTCTGGCTCAAGGAGAAGCTGGAGGCGGCACTCCAGGAGGCCCGGGAGGCCGGCTATCTGGGGAAGGACATCCTGGGCACGGGCTGGGACTACGACATCCTCGTCTACCGAGGCGCCGGAGCCTACATCTGCGGCGAAGAAACCGCCCTCCTGAACTCCCTGGAAGGGCGGCGCGGCGAGCCCCGCTCCAAGCCGCCGTTCCCCGCCCAGGCCGGGGCGTTCGGACGGCCGACCACGGTGAACAACGTGGAGACCCTCGCGACGGTCCCCGCCATCCTCCGCATGGGCGGAGCGGAATACGCGAAGATCGGCGCGCCGGGCAACACGGGCACCCGGCTCTTCGGCGTCTCGGGCCAGGTCAAGCGGCCCGGGCTGTACGAGCTGCCCCTGGGGACGCCCCTGGACTTCCTGATCAACGACCTGGCGGGCGGGTCCAGCACCGGGCGGCCGATCAAGGCGGTGATCCCCGGGGGAGCCAGCGCCCCCATGCTCGACGCCAAGGACTTCGACTGTCCCCTGGATTTCGACACCCTCAAGGCCCGGGGCTCCATGGCCGGTTCCGGCGGCGTGATCGTCATGGACGAGGACGTGTGCATCGTGAAGGCCGTCCTCCGCCTCGCGCGGTTCTTCGCCCACGAGAGCTGCGGCCAGTGCACCCCCTGCCGGGAGGGCTGCCACTGGATGATGCAGATCCTGCAGCGGATCGAGGACGGCCAGGGCCGCCCGGAGGACCTGGACCTCCTGGCCTCCCTCCCCCCCCGCATCAGCTTGCGGACGCTGTGCGCCCTGGGCGACGCCGCCTGCGGCCCGGTGGATTCGGCCCTGCGCAAGTTCCGCCACGAGTTCGAACACCACATCGCGCACAAGACCTGCTACGCCGGGGGACCGCGCCCCGCGAACCGCTAGCGCCGTGGCGGCGGACGCCCTGGGGGTCGTCCTCGCCCTCGCCTCCGCCGCGGCCTGGTCCTGCTTCGACGCGGTGCGCAAGGCCCTGTCGCGGGACGTACCGCCTGCCATCCTGGGGGTCTGGCTGTCGCTCGCGCAGGTGCCGCCGCTGATGATCTGGGCCGGCACCCGGGATCCCATGCGCCTGCCCCCGGCGAGCCTCGCGCCCATGCTGGGTTCCGCGGCGCTGACCCTCGCCGGCCTGCTCTGGTTCCTGATGGCCCTGCGGCGCTCGCCGATCAGCCTCACCATCCCCCTGCTGAGCTTCACGCCGGTGATGGCGATGCTCCTGGCCTGGGCCTTCCGGCACCAGACGCCGACCTGGCACCAGGGAGCGGGCGCCCTGCTGGTGGTGGCCGGAGCCCTGGCGATGGGCCTGAAGTCCTCCCGGTGGCCCGGCCTCCGCGCCTTCGCCGGGGAGCCCGGCGTCCGCTGCATGCTGGGGACGGCCCTGGCCTGGGCCCTGTCGGCGGTCTTCAACCAGGCCGCCCTGGCGCGCGGCGCGAACTCCTGGTACGCGGCCTTCCTGAGCCTCGCCGTGGGCCTGATGATGGCCGCGGCACTCCTGGCGCTCCGCCGGGGAGCCGACCTGGTCCGTTCCCTCAAGGTGCTCGCCGGCCTTCCGAAACTGGCCCTTCCCGCCGCGGTCCTCGGCGGCCTGGCCCTGGCCTTCGAGCTGGAGGCCCTGCGGGCGGCGCCCATCGGCCTCGTCGAGGTGGTCAAGCGCGGACTGGGGATGAGCGGCGCCATCCTGCTTGGCCGGATCTTCTTCCGCGAACCCGTCGGCCTTCCCAAGCTCCTCGCGGCCGCCGTCATGACCGGCGGCGTCGCCCTGGTCGTGCTGGGGTTCTAGCCTAGAGCTCCTTGTTCAGCTCGGCGATGGCCCGGCCCATCTCGAAGCGGGCGCGGCCCAGGATGCCGTCGCGGTACATCACGAGCACGAGGCTGCACTGTTCCTCGGCGCCCATCATGAGGATCCAGTGCTGGTTCGTGCAGAAGGCCACCTGCTCCACCACGCCCTTGTCGAAGTCCTCCACCGACTGCTGGAGGTGCCGGTTCACCACGTTGCGGTAGGCGCCCAGCAGCTGCAGCGCGTCGTTGGGGACCTCGATCGTGCGCGAGCAGATGGGATCCCCGTCCTTGTCGTTGAAGGTGGCCGCGATGGACTCGGGCACCCTCTCAATCAACCTGTCCAGTATCTCCTGGAATGGCATGGGATCTCTCCGGGTGGTGGGTGCCCCTATGATACGCGGGAAGCGCCGGGAACCGAATGTTCTGATCGGCCTCTCGCGTGGAGGATGAGCATGGCGTCCCCGTAGGAGAAGAACCGGTAGCGCTCCCGCACGGCCTCCGCGTAGGCCTCCTTCGCGAAGTCCAGGCCCAGCAGGGTGGAGACGAGCACGAACAGCGTGCTCTCGGGCAGGTGGAAATTGGTCAGCAGGAGGTCCGCGGTCCGGAGCCGGTAGCCGGGACGGATGAAGAGCCTCGTGGAGCCGGAGCGGCGGAGGGTTTCGCCGTTCCAGGCCGCCTCCAGGGTCCGCAGGCTCGTGGTGCCGACGCACAGGAGGGGGCGGGCGCGGTCCCGGAGCACCGGTTCGAGGCACGCAGCCGTCTCCTCCGGGATCTCGTAGCGTTCCTCGTGCATCACGTGGCCGTCCAGGTGTTCCGCCGTCATGGGGCGGAAGGTCCCCAGGCCCACGTGGAGGCGGACGGGCTTCCAGAGGCATCCGCGCTCCTCCAGGTCCCCGATGAGTTCCCGCGTGAAGTGCAGGCCCGCCGTCGGCGCGGCCACGGCCTCGCCCGCCTCCGCCCTGAAGACGGTCTGGTAGCGCTCCTCGTCGTCCTCCTCCGCCGGATGGGCGATGTAGGGAGGAAGCGGCAGGCGCCCGATGCGGTCCACGGCATCCCAGTCCAGGGGATGTCCTTCCCGCAGGACCCGCACCTTGCGCAGGCCTTCCTCCAGGGTCTCCTCGACCTGCAGCCGCGCCACCTCCAGGCCGTTCGAGGGATCGATCACCGCTGCGGCCCTGCCCGCCCTGAGCCTGGAGCCGGGCCGCACCATGGCCTCGAAGGCCCCGTCGGGGAAGGCGCGCAGCAGGAGGGCCTCGCCGAGCCCCCCGCCCGCGCGCCGGAGCATCAGCCTCGCGTGCCGGACCTTCACGTCGTTGGGAACGCAGAGGGTCGCGGCGGGAATCAGGCCCGGGAGGTCGAGGATGGAGGCGTGCCTCAAGGTGCGGTCCACCGGATCCGCCACGAGCAGCCGGGCGGCATCCCGGCGCGGGGCCGGATGCTGGGCGATCAGCTCCTCGGGCAGATCGAAGTGGAAATCAGTGCGTTTTTCGGAACTCACCCGTTTTCCTCCGGCATCAAGGAGAGACGTGCCTGAGCGTGGCGGGCAGATGGGGGCTGCGCAGGAGCTGCTGCTGCTCCGTCTCCGACAGGAGTCCCCAGATGCGGATGGAGGACTCCCGGGGCGTCTTGGGGTTGAGCAGCAGCTCCGACATGATCGGGGAGTGCGCCATCAGGATGGGATGGGTCGCGATCCTTTCGAGGATCCCGCGGGGGGTCTGCTTGTTGCGCGCCAGCCTGAGCAGGATGCTGGGGTCGAGCTGGCGGTCGGAAACCAGGAGGTGCAGCGTCTCCTCGTCCCTCAGCACCTCCTGGGGCAGGTAGCGGATCAGCTCGCCCCCGCTGGAGCGCAGGGCAACGATCCGCTGCTGGACGTCCATGGACAGGTAGTGGGCGCGGAGGGCCTCCAGGGCCTGCTGCTTCATCTCCAGGTGGGGGATCCGGGGATCCCGCAGCACATCCAGGAGGGCCCGGGGATTCACGACCCCGGGAATCAGGCGCATGGCGGTGGGCTTGGTGAGGTGCACGTTGTGCAGCAGCGCCTCCTTGACCGCCGGGTTCTCGCGCCAGGCGTGGTGCGCGGCCAGCCTCTCCGCCCGCGCCTGGTCCAGGGCGGGGATGACGGACATCAGCTCCTGGGGCGTGAGGCCCGGGTTCTCGAGGACCACCTCGAACACCTTGGGATCGGGATCCCGCAGGGCGGCGATGAGCTGGTCGGGCTGCGTGGACTGGTTGGCCAGGAAGACCCGCTCTTCCAGGGACGCCCACCGCCCCTCCGCCGGATGGGACGGCAGTCCGCTGGTCTGGGCGGCGCGCTTGCGCGCGAGCCGGTCGTAGAAGATCTTCACCACCCGGAGCATGTTGGGGGCGTGCTTCTTGGCCCAGAGCGTGACGTACTGGTATTCCGCCTCGTCGAGCTGGGCGAAGAGGCAGGCCACCTGGCGGACGCCCCCTCGGCCCCTGGCGCCGCGCTCGAGGATCCGCAGCAGGTCCCGGCTCACGCGGAGCTTGCGGGCGAGCACCGGGGGGACCCTGGGGGCCTCGCAGAAGGCATCCCGGATCGCATCCCGGAAATACCAGCGGGCCTCGGCGTAGACGTCCTCGAAGAGGTCGGGGAGCTCGCACTGCCGGAGCACCGAGCACAGCATGTCCTCCGAGACCATCGGGTTGTGGAGCGCCGCCTGCCGGATCTCGGGCTCGGGCACCTGGAGGAATCCCTGCAGCTCCTCCATGCCGTGGGTGCTCCCCGCCCGGGCGACCAGCTCCGCCAGGGAGAGCTGGATGCGGGAAGGCTCGGCCTTGGGCGGGCGCGTGAGCTCCTCCCAGTCCTCGGGCTCCCCCGCGATGGCCGGCATCTCCTGGGTCGTCCCGGAGGGGTTGACCTGCCGCGCCAGCTGCTTGAGCTGGTGCTTGACGATGGGCTTGAGGACCGGCGGAAGCTGCTGGTAGACGGCCTTGACCATCTCCGCGCGCTCTTCCTTCTCCGAGGCCGGCGCCCGGTCCATGCCGTACATGAGATCGAAGAGCGAGACCGCCATCTCCAGGTCCCGGCGGATCGGCTCCGGGGTGCACTCGTTCTCCGCGAGGGCCTGGAGGATCGGCCCGTGCACGAGCCAGTGCGGCGTGCGGGCGATGAGCGTGAGGAGCCGCTGGCAGCCCAGGGAGCGGGCCATGCCCTCGATGAGGGAGAGCTGCCCCTCCGTGGGGATCTGGGGACGGATCAGGGCCAGGTTGCGGAAATGGTTCCGCTCCTGATCGCTCAGCTCAGCCAGGAAGGGGAGATCCAGCTCGACCATGCGCTTCCCCTAGACGCAAGGGCTGGTCGGCAGCGCGATCGTCTTCGGGGAATCGAGCAGGTAGGTGACATCGACGAGGACGCCCTGGAGGCCGCGGATCTCGTCCGCCTCGGTCAGGTGAGCCTGGGAACGGATGTCCCCCCCCATGAACACGGGAATGCGGGCCCTCTCGCAGATGTTCCTGGCGGTCTGGAAGTCCGGATCGGCTTCCCGCGCCGTCGGAATGTCCGCGAAGAGCAGCCGCCTGAAGCCGCGCTCCCGGATGGTCTCGGCCATCGTCGTGGCCAGGACGCCGCGCGGCTCTCGCCGCCCGTTGATGTGGACCTCGCCGGCCCGCGCGTCGACCGAGGCCATCAGGTGGTCCTGGAATCTCGCCAGCATCTGGTCCACGACGACGGGATAGCGGTGCAGCGCCGTGCCCACCAGCAGCCACGTGGCTCCCTGGTTCAGGTAGTACTGCGCGTGATCGGAGCTGCAGATGCCTCCGCCGACCTGGATGCAGGCCTTGGCCGCCGACTGGTGGATCCGCCGCATCAGGCCGCCGATCAGCTCCCGGTTGCTCCCCGAGCCGCGGGCCGCATCCACATCCACCAGGGCGAACCGGCAACACCCCTCCTTGAGCAGGTCCTCGATCACCTCGACGGGCTTCCGCCCCGTCGAGGGCCCGTTCTCGAGAGCCGGCACGACGTGGCCGTTCTGGATGTTGAGGGTGGGGAGAACCTTCAATGGGTGGCCTTTCCCGGGCAATGCAACCCACGCGATGTTATCCCAGACGGTGGCCGGAAGGAAGGACCGATGCCCCGGCCGGGCCTGCGGAACCGGTCGTGCCGCGGACGCGGCTCACTTCCAGCGGCGCTTCTTGTGCCGCCAGTTCTTGGGCTGGGGCATCTGCGGGGGGATCTGGCTCTCGAAGGGCGAGGGGGCCACGGGGTCCGCCGCGCCTTCCGGCTCCTCCTCCAGGTTGCCGACGCCTTCCTCGATCTGCTGCTGGACCACCTGGGCCGTCCGGTGCATGAGGGCCGCCAGGCAGAGGCTGGCCTCGATGCGGGCGTGGGGCAGCGGCCCCAGCTGGATGAACACCGACGGATCGGGCGGGATGCTCCGGGGAATCGCGAGCTCCGGAAACCTGGCGGCCAGGCTGTCGTAGGCCGACGGGTCCACCCGCTTCCAGGGTTCCGCGTCCTCGCCCTTGCGGGCGAGCATGTCGGTCACGGAGACCACCTTGCGGGGACGTCCGCGCTTCCGGGGAGCCGGCTCGACCTTGTCCTCCGGCGAGGCGGCTTCGAGCATGGCCTGGAGCGCATCCAGGATCTCCTCCCGGGTCTTGCCGCGCAGGTCGAAGAGCAGCCAGGGGTCGCGATCCAGGGCCTCGGCCATGATGTAGCACACGGCCGCGACGTGCTTGCAGGGGTTGGCCCAGTCGGGACAGTCGCAGTGGGTCTGGAGTTCCTTGGGGACGCGCGGGTAGAGGCTCGCACCCGCCTCCCGGAAGGTCTCGTCCAGGCCCTGGGGCATCTCGCCCGCGAGCAGGGAGGCCACGAAGCGGCTCTCCTGGGCGATGCGCTCGAGGGCCCGTTCCCACTGGACGGGCGTGAGGGCGGGCAGGCCCAGGGTCACGTTGTAGGTCTTGCGCCCGTGCACCTTCGCCTGGATCTCGCCGGGCACCACGATGAAGTGGCTGACGGCTCCCTCCTCGGCGTACTTCTTCCCCCGGGGGAGCCGGTTCTCGTAGTCGTCCCCGAGCTTTTCCAGGCCGCTGATCCACAGGCGTCCCCACCACGTCGTGCCGAAGCGCTCGCTGGACTGGATCATGATATGACTCCCTTCCGTTTCGAGACCCTGGGTCTGCGGGTCGCCGTCCGGGTCGCGGCCCGGGGGGCGGCCGGAAGGTCCTCCTCCTCGTCCTCTTCTTCCCGGGCCGGGGGAAGGACCGGCCCGGCCGGCTCCGGATGGGCGTGGCCGTTCTCCTCGTCGCTCATGATGTCCGCGTCAGGCTCCAGGGAGACGAGCCGGCGGAGTTCCTCGTCGTCCAGCTCGGTCAGCCAGCCTTCGCCCGTGCCCACCACGCGGTCGGCGAGGTCGCGCTTGGACTCCAGCATGGCGTCGATCTTCTCCTCGAGGGTGCCCATGGTGATGAGCTTGTGGACCTGGACGTTGTGGGTCTGGCCGATGCGGTAGGTGCGGTCCGTGGCCTGGTCCTCCACGGCCGGGTTCCACCACCGGTCGAAGTGGAAGACGTGGGTGGCGGCCGTGAGGTTCAGGCCCACCCCGCCCGCCTTGAGGCTCAGCAGCATGACCCTCGGGCCGTCGACGTCCTCCTGGAAGCTGCGTACCATCTCGTCCCGCTGCTCGCGCGTGCTCCCTCCGTGGAGGAAGGGGGGCTCGAAGCCGAGGGTGTCCGAGAGGTGGATCTGGAGCCGGTCGCCCATCTCCCGGAACTGGGTGAACACGAGCGCCTTCTCCCCGTTCTCCAGCACCTCGTCGAGCATGTCCGTCAGCCGCTCCAGCTTCCCGCTGCGGGCCTTGTAGGGGCCCTGCTGCTTGAGGAACTGGCTGGGATGGTTGCAGATCTGCTTGAGGTGCGTGAGGAGCGCGAGGATCCGGCCCCGGCGTTCGATGCTGGTGGCCGCGGCCAGGTCCTTGTCCATCTGCTCGACCCGGGCCTGGTAGAGAAGGGCCTGCTCCTTGGTGAGCTGAGTGTAGACCTTCATCTCGTTCTTTTCCGGCAGGTCCTGGATGATGTTGCGGTCCGTCTTCAGGCGTCGGAGGATGAAGGGCCCCACGCGCTGGCGCAGTTCGGCGGCGGCGTCGGGGTCGCGGTACTTCTCGATGGGCGTGGCGAAGCGCTCCTTGAAGCCGGCCTCGTTCCCGAGGTAGCCCGTGAGGGCGAAGGCCATGATGGACCACAGCTCGAGCAGCCGGTTCTCGATGGGCGTGCCGGTGAGGGCCAGCTTGCAGGGGGCCTTCAGCTTGCGCACGGCCTTGGCCTGGGCGCTGCCTGCGTTCTTGATGGCCTGGGCCTCGTCCACCACCACCAGGCCCCAGGAGCGGGCGGCGAAGATCTCCTCCTCCCGGCGGACCACGCCGTAGGTCGTGAGGACGATGGTATGGGCGTGGAAGTGCTTGGGCAGGACTTCCCGGTTGTTGCCGTGGTGCACGAAGAAGGGCAGCGAGGGCGCGAACTTGGAGATCTCCCGCTCCCAGTTGCCCAGCAGGGAGGTCGGACAGACCAGGAGCGTCGGGGGCCCGAAACTGGGGCTCTGGTTCTGCCGGTGCAGGAGCAGGGCCAGCACCTCGATGGTCTTGCCCAGGCCCATGTCGTCGGCCAGGATGCCCCCCAGGCCGAGCCGGGCGAGGCCGTCCAGCCAGGCGAGGCCGCGGAGCTGGTAGGGACGCAGCTCCCCCCGGAAGGAGGCGGGCTGGGTGATGGGCTTGTCGGGCAGGTTCTTCAGCTCGGCCAGGGCCGCGCCGAAATCGCCGGCCACCTCCACCTCGATGGCCTCGGAAACGCCTGGGATCCGTGCCGTTCCAGTGAGGGCCGCGGCCAGGGCCTCGCCCCGGGTCATGCTCTCGAAGCCGGCTCCTCGGCTGGCCTGGATGACCGCCGTGATCTGCTTCATGGTCTCCGGGTCCAGGGCCACCCACTTGCCCTTCCAGGCGACCAGGGGGTGCTTGAGGCTCACCATCTGGGCGAAATCCTCGAGCTCGAGCTTGTCGTCGCCCAGCATGAGGGACCAGTCCGCGGACACCGACCCGTCCAGGCCCGCCTGGGGCGTCGCCGAGGGCTCCGCATTCGCCATCTGGCGGGCACCGAGGCGCACCTTGGCGCGCAGGCGGCGGGCGCCGCCGAACTCGGCCAGGGCCTCCGGGATGTGCACCAGGAAGCCGGCCTCCTTCAGCTGGGCCGCGCCCTTGGTCAGGAACTGCCAAGCCTCCGAGGGGAGCAGCTTCAGATCCTCGGGCTTCTGTCCCGCCAGGGCCCCCTGGAGCGGGGGGAAGAAGGGCACCGCCCGGGCCAGGCCGCGGAGGAGCACCTTCCGGGCCTCGAGCACGACGGGCTCCGCGGAGCCTTCCCAGAGCCTCGCCACGGGGATGCTGTCCCCATCCTGGGTCTCCAGGCCCACCCGCATCAGCCAGCCTTCCTCGCTGAGGCGGTCGGCCTCCTGGATGGCATCCCGGCTGGGGGGAACGGGCGGAGCCTCCAGCTTGAGGCTGGGACGGATCCATTGCTGCCGCGCCCCCTCGCTCCACTGTTCCAGCTGCTCGCCCAGGGTGCGCTCGGTCACCCCCACGGTGGGGAACTCGTTCATGGGGTGGCTGAGAGCCACCATGATCCGCTCGTCCCAGGGCAGGCGGTCCCGCTTGTGCCCCCTGAGCCGGTGGATGAGACCCAGGCGGGGATCCTCCCCCTGCCGCAGGGTGCCCGCCACGAACCGCACCAGGAAGTCCGCGCCGTCCTCCA
>Ga0209098_1001554_pt1 | contig 21896 bp, 20 predicted proteins | sample AD_JPNHW1_MetaG_FD_184429 | JGI IMG/M metagenome (GOLD analysis project Ga0209098, IMG submission 184429) | Active sludge microbial communities of municipal wastewater-treating anaerobic digesters from Japan - AD_JPNHW1_MetaG (SPAdes) (version 2) | ecosystem: Engineered > Bioreactor > Anaerobic...
CCATTGCAACCACAATCACCCTATAGTGCTAGTAAAATTGGTGCTGATGCAATTGCAATGAGTTTCTACAATGCATTTAACCTTCCTGTAACAACAGTTCGTCCTTTTAACACATACGGACCACGCCAGTCCGCAAGAGCCGTAATACCAACAATTATAACGCAAATTGCAAGTGGATTAAAGCAAATCAAACTTGGTGATGTAACCCCAACTCGTGATTTTAACTACGTTAAGGATACCTGTTTAGGATTCATAAAGATTGCTGAAAGTGAAAATACAAATGGAGAGGTAATTAATATTGGCTCAAATCGAGAGATTAGCATTGGCGATACATTGAACCTTATTAAAAAGATTATGGGCTCAGATGTTGAGTTTATTACAGAGGAGCAACGTATACGTCCCGAAAAATCTGAAGTTTTCCGTCTTTGGTGCGATAATACCAAAATAATGAAACTTACAGGCTTTACTCCAAAGTATTCCATTGAGGATGGGTTAAGGGAAACTGTTGCTTGGTTTACAAAAGCAGAAAATCTTAAAAAATATAAAACAAACATTTACAATGTATAGCAAAATAGTTCGATTTATTCGAGATGTATATAAAACCGAGGAGTTTATACCATTACATGAACCACGATTCATTGGTAATGAGAAAAAGTATTTGAATGAGTGTGTTGATTCAACCTTCGTATCGAGTGTAGGTAAATTTGTCGATAAATTTGAGCAGCTAACCGCTTCGTATACTGGAGCTAAATCTGCTGTTGTTTGCGCTAATGGTACTGATGCATTGCATATAGCCCTTTTACTTTCTGGTGTAAAACAAGGTGATGAGGTTATTACCCAGCCTTTAACCTTTATTGCTACAGCAAATGCTATATCGTATACTGGTGCGCTTCCTGTTTTTGTTGATGTTGATAGGGATACAATGGGGTTGTCGCCTAGTAAGATGAAAGACTTTCTTGAAGAGTTTGGAGAGATTAGAAACGATGGGTTCTGTTACAACAAGAAGTCTGGAAGAAGAATTTCTGCATGTGTACCCATGCACACTTTTGGCCATCCAGTAAAATTGGATGAACTTGTTACTCTTTGTTCAAAGTATAATATTCAGCTTGTAGAGGATGCTGCAGAAAGTATGGGCAGCAAATACAAAGGGAAACATACTGGAATTTTTGGTAAAATAGGTATACTTAGTTTTAATGGAAATAAAACAATTACCACTGGTGGTGGTGGTATGTTACTTACAAATGATGAGAAGCTTGGTAAACTTGCAAAGCATTTAACTACCCAAGCAAAAGTGCCTCATCCTTGGGAGTTCGTTCATGATCAAATTGGCTATAATTACCGAATGCCTAATATTAACGCAGCCTTGGGTTGTGCTCAGTTGGAAAATCTAGATTTCTTTATTAAACAAAAGAGACTATTGGCAAATACCTATAACGATTTTTTTAAGAAAGAAGGTATTCAATTTTTTACTGAGCCTGATGACTGCGAGTCAAATTACTGGTTAAACGTAATTATTTTAAATGATATTAAGGATAGGGATAGCTTCTTGAGATATTCGAATGAAAATAAGGTGATGACTCGCCCAGTTTGGCAGCTGATGAATCGTTTGGTTATGTTCAATCAGTGTCAGAAAGGTAATTTAGAGAACGCTGAATGGTTTGCCGACAGGGTAGTTAATATTCCAAGTAGCGTAATAGTAAAATAATGGAACCAATTATCCTCATAGGTGGTGGCGGGCATTGCATTTCATGCATTGACGTAATTGAACAGACTGGTTTATACCAGATTCTTGGGATACTCGATTTGCCTGAGAAGATAGGACAAAAGGTGTTAAACTATTCTGTTATTGGATCCGATGATGATATTGAAAAGTTTTCGAAGGAATGCCCCAATTTTTTGATTACGGTTGGGCAAATTCAAACAGCTGCTATCAGGGAGAAGATATTTAATAAGGTTAAAAATGTTGGTGGTAGATTGCCCGTAGTAATTAGTCCTTTGGCCTATGTTAGCAAATATGCAAGCGTTGGTGAGGGTTCAATTGTAATGCATCATGTACTTGTAAATGCAGGAGCTTCTGTCGGGGTTTGTTCTATTTTAAATACTAAATCGTTAATTGAGCATGAAGCAAGTATTGGCGATTTCTGCCACATCTCAACTGGGGCAATAGTTAATGGACAGGTCAATATTGGCGATAGATGCTTTATTGGTAGTAATACTGTTGTGGCAAACAACATAAATATTATTGGAGAGACAATTGTTGCTGCAGGTTTTCCAGTTCACAAAAATATTGTTGAGCCCGGTACTTATATCGGTCAACCATTACATAAGATTCGCTAAAAGATGAGTATCCTTATTATTGCAGAAGCGGGAGTTAACCATAATGGTAGCTTTGAGTTGGCCAAACAATTGGTTGATGCTGCTGCTTCCGCAGGGGCTGATTTTATCAAGTTTCAAACCTTTAAGGCAGATAAGATAGTTAGCAAATCAGCCAAAAAAGCGGATTATCAGGAACGTAATACCAGTGATGGTGACGATTCGCAGTATAATATGCTAAAAAAGCTTGAGATGCCCGATGATTGGCATATCAAGTTAATAGAGTATGCAGAGAAGCAAGGAATAAAGTTTCTTTCAACTGGATTTGATGAGGAGAGTGTTGACTTTCTTGATAAACTAGGATCGCCTTTATTCAAAATCCCTTCTGGAGAAATTACCAACAAACCTTATTTAAAACATATTGCCCAAAAGAGTAAGCCTGTTATTCTTTCAACTGGAATGGCAAATATGGATGAAATAAGGGCTGCTGTTGATGTCTTGCTGAAAAATGGGGTAGAGAAAAGTATGATAACCGTTTTGCATTGCAATACCGAGTATCCAACACCCATGGAGGATGTCAATCTAAAGGCAATGCTTTCTATTCAGAATGAATTAGGGATCAAAGTTGGGTACTCCGACCATACACAGGGAATTGAAGTTCCTATTGCTGCAACCGCTTTGGGAGCAACTGTGATTGAAAAACATTTTACACTCGATAGGAACCTCCCAGGACCCGATCATAAAGCTTCTTTAGAGCCCAATGAGCTAAAGGCAATGGTTAGCGCTATTCGAAATGTTGAGCTAGCTATCTCAGGGAATGGGGTAAAGGAGCCAAGTAAGAGTGAAAGTAAAAATAAGGAAGTGGCTCGAAAAAGCATTGTTGCTGCTCATCCAATAATAAAAGGCGAAGTATATACTGAGAAGAATCTAACAGTGAAACGACCCGGTAACGGCATAAGCCCAATGCTCTGGGATGATGTTATAGGGAAAATTGCCGTTAAAGATTTTGATGCTGATGATTTAATCGAATTATAATTTGCTAAGAGTTTTAACGTATAATCTTATTCGATGAAAAGAATTGCTGTACTAACAAGTTCTCGTGCGGATTATGGGATTTACCTCCCGTTACTTAAAGCTCTGAAAAATGATTCCAATTTTGATTTAAATCTTATTGTTTTCGGTACACATCTTTCGCCAAATCATGGCTATACTGTTAATCAAATAGTATCTGATGGTTTCAAGCCTACTTTCCAAATAGAATCGATAGCGCAAGGGGATTCGCCAAGTGCTATATCAACCTCTATGGCACAAACATCATTAAAGTTTGCTGATTTCTGGGAAAAGCACAAGAACGATTTTGATATTATTTTTTGTCTTGGCGACAGGTATGAGATGTTCGCTGCCGTAACGGCTGCAATCCCGTTTAACCTTAAGTTTGCGCATATTCATGGAGGAGAGAGAACCTTAGGTGCTATCGATAATATTTTCCGACATGCAATAACCTTATCGTCTAAATACCACTTCGTTTCATGCAAAGAGCATGGCGATAGGGTTGCCGAATTAGTTGAATCGAAAGATAATATTTATAACGTAGGCGCATTAAGCCTTGATAACTTAGCAACTCTAAATCTACTTTCGAAGGAGGATTTTAACTCTAAATTCGGAGTTAATCTTTATAAGGAAACAATCCTTGTTACCCTTCATCCCGAAACAGCAGCAACTCATGAAAATGAGAAATATGTCAATGAAGTTGCCAATGCGTTACTTAAACTTAGCAAATACCAGGTATTAATTACTCTACCCAATGCCGATACCTATAGCTTGACAATTAGGGAGCGTTTGCAAAAACTTCCGTCTGAAACGAATAATAGGATTAAGTGTTTTGAGAATTTAGGAACACAAGGTTATTTCACTGCCATGAAATATTGCTCGTTCCTGCTTGGAAATACATCTAGTGGAATAATTGAAGCAGCTTCGTTTGGAAGATGGGTAATAAATATTGGTAATCGTCAGCAAGGCCGAAGGCAGAGTAAAAACATTTTCAATGTAGCCTTCGATAATGGTGCTATACTGAAATCAGTTGAGGAAATTGAGAAGAACCCAGTTTTCAAAGGTGAAAATATTTACTTTAAAGATAACGCAGCGAAGAATATCTGTTCTATCCTTAAAAAGATACTATGAAGAATTTTACAGAATGCACAATTAATAAGAATGCCACTTGTTTGGATGCTTTACGCAAGTTAGATGTTGTTCAATCTAACCAAACCTTATTTGTGCTAGATGATGATGGAAAGTTAATAGGAACTGTTACTGATGGAGATATTAGAAGAGGTTTGATTAAAGGACTTTCGGTTGATAGCTCTATAACCCTTTTTTGCTTTCCAAAATTTAGTTCAATTAACGATAAGTATGATGTTTCATCCATTCGTAGAATAAAGAAAGAGGGGAAAAAGCTTTTACCTAAAGTTAACAGTAACGGTCAAATCGAGAGAGTTTATGATTTAACCAAGTTAAAATCTATTCTTCCAATTGATGTTGTTTTAATGGCTGGTGGTAGAGGGGAACGCTTGAGGCCACTAACTGATAAAACCCCGAAACCATTATTGCCCATAGGCAATAAACCAATTATTGAGCATAATATTGATAATTTGATAAGTTTTGGCGTGGAGAATTTTCATATAACTGTGAATTATCTTGCCGATCAGATTGTTAAATACTTTGGCGATGGAAGCAATAAAGGGGTGAACATTAACTGTGTGAAAGAGAATGAACCCCTTGGTACAATCGGATCTATATCTCTAATTAAGGAGTTTAAGAACGACACAGTTCTTGTAATGAACTCTGATTTGTTTACCAACCTTAACTATGAGGATTTCTATCTGAACTTTGAAAAAGAGGGGGCTGATATGTCGGTTGCGTCTATACCGTATAATGTTAGCGTACCCTATGCAATACTCAATACAAATGATGATTTAATTAAGTCGTTTCAGGAGAAACCAACCTATACTTACTATGCAAATGCTGGAATATACCTGATTAAAAAATCGTTACTCAGTAAAATTCCTATCAATAAAAGTTTTAATGCAACTGATTTTATTGAGATGCTAATTGAGGGTAATCACAAAGTAATTAAATACCCTATAGTTGGCTATTGGGTTGATATAGGAAGACACGAAGATTATGCAAAGGTTCAGGAGTTTGCCAAACATTTAACAAACGATTAGAAGCCATGTATGGCAATAAAAGAATTTTAGCAGTTATTCCTGCACGTGGGGGTAGTAAAAGATTACCTAATAAGAACATTAAGGAGCTTTGCGGTAAGCCGCTTATTGCTTGGTCTATTGATGCTGGTTTGAAATCAAAGTATATTGATAAACTTATTGTATCGACAGATAGTGACGAAATAGCAAAGGTTTCGAAGAAAAGCGGTGCGGATGTTCCTTTTATTAGGCCCGATTACCTTGCAACCGACTCAGCAAGTAGTTTTGATGTAATTAAGCATTCAATTGAATTCCTTGGCAACAACGGAGAGCATTTTGATTATCTAGTACTTTTACAACCAACATCACCTTTGAGAACTGCCGAGGATATTGATTTGGCAATTGAGGAGTTGTTTAGTAAGAAAGCTAATTCAGTCACCTCCGTTTGTGAAGTGGACCATTCTCCGTTATGGAGTAATACACTTCCCAAAAACCATTCGATGAATAATTTCATCAAAAAATCTGCACGTGGCAAAAATTCTCAGGAACTTAAAACATACTACAGGATTAATGGGGCAGTATACGTTTGTTTAATAAAGTCCCTACTAGAGGAAAAATCATTCATAAGCAAATCAAAATCATTTGCTTATGTAATGGATAAGAAAAAATCTGTAGATATTGATACTGAACTTGATTTTATAATTGCTGAGATTATCCTAAAAAACCATTTGGATTAATTTAGATACTCCCTTCACCAATTGTAATTCTGATAAGGGCAAGATTATTTCTTTATTGAAAACGACCCAATAACCGGGAAATGGTCAGAATAATCAACCCTTGGGCTTGAAAAGTTAATCACTTTAAAGTGATTGCTGTGAAGTATATAATCGATTCTATAAGGGAAAAACCTTACATAAGTGTTTGCTAATCCTTTTCCAGCTTCCTTAAACGTATCGTACAGTTTGTGGGTAAGTTTATGGTAAGTATATGAGAAGGGAGAGTCGTTGAAATCGCCACATACAATTACAGGGTACTTACATTTGCTCATATGAGCAACTAGCATATTTACCTGATGAGCCCGCTTCTTAAGAGCATCTCGGTATTTGAATGAAATATCCTTTATCTGCGAAACAGTACTACTCTCATCGTGATGCTCCTGATTCATTAGAAAGTTTAAATCTCTTTCTCTAAGTCTTATTGATTGAAGGTGGCAGTTATATACCCTTATTGTGTCATCACCAATTTTTAAATCAGTGTAGATACATGCATTTGAGGTATTCTCAAATTTAAGTTCGCCCTTGTTTACAATAGGAAATTTAGTGAATGTGGCAATACCATAGCTTTTGGAAGCAGTGTGTAAAGAATATTCAATATGCGAGTTCATATTAAAAAGTTCGAGGGCTTGATTCTCGCTTAGTTTATTACTACCCCAGTAGTACTCTTGTAGGCAAATTATATTTGCATCGTTCTTTTTTGTAAAAGCAGCAATGTTATTGAATGATGGCGACTGATTTGACCATGAGTATAGTCTGAAGAGATTTACATTATAAGATAGGAGTTTAATCTCAGGCTTTATCGTATCGGCTTTGTTGCTTAGTGGTAGTTGTACGAAATTAAAAATGTGATTTGCACCTATGAGAATTGTAAGTAAAGGAATTAGGAATAATCTTTTCCAACGGATAATCCAGTATATAAGAAAAATAACATTAAAAGCCAGTAGAAAGGGGTAGGATAAGCCAACTAATCCAAGGATCCAAATCTTTTCGGGATTAATATAAACAGATAGATAGGAGAGAAGTAACCCTACTGCGAATAGGATACAAACTATTACTAATGTACGATGTAGGAATCGATGCATCGCTTAGTTTACCGATTTGTCTTTAAATTTAAAAAGTGTTTCTTTTTCTTCTTTAGTGAGACTGTCGTAACCCGATTTTTTAATTTTATCAAGAATAATATCTAGGTTTGCTACTTGTTGTGCCTTACGATGGTTGTAATCGTAATCGATATCCGAACTTCGGTAGTTTACCTTTAGTTTGGACTTGGTTCTGGGCTTAAAGGATAAAACATCTAAAATCCATGTGATCGGTTTTACTAGATCAACGCCATGTTTGTCAACTACAATATAGAGATAACCGAAAAGAGCACCACCTAGGTGTGCAATATGCCCACCGGGATTAGAAACTGGAATGCTAATAATATCAAGTATTACTGAAAATAATGCAAGGTATTTCAGTTTAACAGGACCAATAAACAAAAGGTTGATAGTAAGGTTTGGCATCAATGTAGAAATAGCTATTACAATAGCCAGTACCGATGCCGATGCTCCAAGGGCGATTGCAATTGGTAATGCCTCTCTAAAAACTCCTAGTATATTGAAAAGTAATATGTAAAGCGCTGCGCCAGATAATCCTCCCATTATATAAACACCAACTAGCTTCTTATTTGAAAGGTACTGTAAGAATATTATTCCAAACCAGTAAAGCCATAGGATGTTAAACAGGATATGTAAAAACTCCTGATGGAAAAACATGTATGTGAAAATAGTCCATGGTCGGTGAAGCAAAGCTGGAATATCAGCAGGAACCGCAAGGTAAATGGCTAAGTCATTCTCGATCGGAATTTGAAAAATATAATAAAATAGCCTTATCAAATTGAAAATGATAAATACCCCAAGGTTAATGTAGATTAACTTGGTAAGGTTGCTGCCAAACCTGAACGAATCCTTAATTTCTCTTGCAATACTCATGGTCTAGTTGACAGTTGTTAGTTGACAGTTGACTGCAATTTTTTTAACTCCAATCTTCTATTAATAAAAAACATCTTTTCTTCGCTGCCAGTATTTTATCAATATAAAACCGAAAAGCATACCTCCTAAATGTGCAAAGTGTGCTACGTTATCTGATTGGAAATTACTAACACCCATAAATAGCTCAATTACGCCATACCCAATAACAAAATACTTTGCTTTAATTGGAATAGGAGGGAAAAGAAGCATAAGCTGAGTATTAGGGAAAAGCATACCGAATGCCAGTAGAACACCAAAAACTGCACCTGAGGCTCCAACTGTTGGTGCAAAAAGTGAAGCAGAAAGTTTAGCCATTTGAGGATCTGCAAAGGTCTTTCCTTGTTCCCATAATGCATATCCTTCCTTTATAACCATGCTTATTTGTTCTGAAGACATGTGAGACTTTAAAGCAGAAATTTCAAAGTAGCTTACAGTTGAATGAAGAACAATTGCTCCTATACCAGTGACGAAATAGTATAGAAAGAAACGTTGCGATCCCCATACCTGCTCAAGTATTCGACCAAACATCCATAGTGCAAACATATTAAAGAAGAGGTGCATGAGCCCTCCGTGCATAAACATGTGAGTTATAACCTGATATGGTCTAAATAGTTCTGATCCAAAATAATAAATACCTAATTTGTCATTCAAATCAATCCTGAGAATGTTGCTAGTTACGAATGTTGCAAGCAACATTATAAAGTTTATGATTATTAAGTTTTTTACAACTGGCGGCGTACTGCCAAAGTTGGGTCTTTCAAATGCACTCATAAATGAAATATTATAAAGTTCTTAACCTGCACAATAGATAATAACAGGCTGCTAGTAAAAATGTTTTAAACTAAATACTGATAAAAGTTAGGCAAAATTAGTAATTCTAGCAATTACTTAAACCTTTTCTCAAGCTCGTCAAGGCTAATTATCGTTAAAACTACTTTCCCATCGGGTGATAAATGTGGGTGCTTGCATGCAAATAGTTTGTCGACCAAATCTTGCATTTCAGTAACGCTAAGAGTTCTTATATACCCTATTGATGCTGCCTTGGCCATTGAAATTGCTACTTTTTCATGGGCGTTTTCAAGAGGTTTAGTCTGATTCTCCTTAAGCGAAACAATTATGTCTTCAATCAATCTTATTGGATCGCTAACCTTAATGTTTGCAGGCAGGCTGTTTATTGAAATACTATTATGTCCTAGGCTACTTATTTCGATTCCCAGTTGTGAAAGATCTTCCTGTGATTCCATTAATAGAGTATAATCGCCACCACTTAGCTCGATTGCTTGGGGGTAAAGCTCTTTTTGTGCAAAGCTTTTACCGGCAGTAAGGCTTTCTAAATAACCTTCAAAAAGAATTCTCTCGTGAGCGTACTTTTGGTCGATAACCATTAACCCCGATTTAACGGAGGTAAGAATGTACCTATCCTTGAACTGAAAAAACTTTGAGGTAACAACCTCTTCGTGATCATCAAAACCTTTTGAACGAAACGTTTGGGTTACAGGTGAAGATTGATCAAACCCGCTTCCTTGGTTTTCTTGATAAAGTTGTTCCCAGCCTTTTGTTGATGGCTTATGATGACTTGTGCTTTTTGTTGAAAAGCTTGATTTATCCTCATCGAAAGGGTTGAATGATTTGTCAACCTCTATCTCAATGGGGTTGATTGGTGCACTTTTGGGGAAGAAAGGAATGTCAACTACCTGCTGTGTGTCAAAATCAATTGACGGAACTGCAGCAAATTTTCCCAATGACTCTTTTACGGCTGCGTGAATTATCTGCCAAAGGGTTCTTTCATCCTCAAACTTAATCTCTGTTTTTGTTGGATGGATATTTACATCGATAGTGGTTGGGTCAACTTCTATAAAGATAAAATAAGGAGGTACACTGTCCGACTGAATGAGCCTTTCATACGAGTTCATCACAGCCCTGTGCAAATATGGACTTTTAAAATATCGGTTATTTACAAAGAAAAACTGCTCACCAGCACTTTTCCTAGCACTTTCGGGTCGACCTATAAATCCATTAATATTAGCAATGGTAGTGTCTGCAGAACAATCTAGTAGTTGCTGATTTATCGCCCGTCCAAAAAGGCCTACAATACGTTGTTTAGCGGTAGCAGGGCTGAGGTTATATACATCAACCCCATTATGGTTTAACGACATAGCTACCTCGGGATTTGCAAGTGCTACCCTCTGGAATTCGGCAATTATGTGCTTTAGCTCAAGCGACGAACTTTTTAAAAACTTACGACGAGCAGGTACGTTGAAAAATAGATTTTTGATGCTGAAATTACTCCCAACAGGACAGGCAATTGCTTTTTGCTCCTCTAGTTCTGAGCCATTAATTCGGAGATAGGTGCCAACTTCATCGTCGTATCGGCGGGTACGGAGTTCAACCTCGGCAATAGCAGCAATTGAAGCAAGCGCCTCACCCCGGAACCCCATTGTTCTAATGGCAAAAAGATCAGATGCTTCCTTGATTTTTGAGGTGGCATGACGCTCAAAACTTAATCGGGCATCAGTTTCGGACATTCCACTGCCATTATCGATTACCTGAATTAGAGCTTTTCCACCATCCTTAACAATAACCTGTATTTGGGTACTCCCGGCATCAATTGAGTTTTCCATCAGCTCCTTAATTGCCGATGCGGGTCGTTGAACAACCTCTCCTGCGGCTATTTGGTTTGCAACAGAATCGGGGAGTAGTTGAATTATATCTGACATCTAATTTAAAATCTTATAAAAAGTAGATAAGTATACATATTAAAGTTAGCAAAACTAAAGCGACAAAGATATAACTATTCTTAGGCTTTGCTATGAAGTGTTTTCTGTTTCGAGCTATCAATGGGCGAGGCTCTTCTTTAATGTGCATTTCAATTTCATTCGACTTACATATTTTCTCAACCCTTTCCATCATCGCATCCTTGCGATCCTTCATATACCCCGATCGAAAATCGTATTTTCTTGGTTTGAAAAATATACCAATCATTCCCATTTGAAAATGGTTTTACAAAAAGTGCAAACTAAGATAATAAAGTTAATGCAAAATAGAGGTTTTTTGAGTGTATGAAATGATTTGCAGAATTTCTTGTGTGCTACAATAATCTAATATTATCTTGAGTTTAACATAAGGAAATCATTCATTGATGTAATTTAAAAAATATGTGGATAAAATTGGTGTTTTTGCCTGTGCCAATGTTGTAAATCTGCTTTATCTTTGAACGTATTTGGTGAAAAGTGACTTAGTAAGCTGTTATTTGTTAAACTGAGCAGTAAGTCGGAATTGAGAAAATGAGGCGTTGAATCATTATGAGAAGAGGCCGTATCCTGTTATTTACTTTTATAATTGTTGCTGTTGTATCTTGTACAAAGGGTCTCGATCCATTACCAAGCGACATTAAGGACTTGACCATGTCGCTTTCATTTCCTTTAATAAATGGAAGAGTTGGATTAACTGATACATATTATATTGGGGCACCAAACATCAATATTGGAGAAGATGTTCCCGATTGGGCCAAGCACGATACCATTTTTTATACGGATACACTTCCTTTAGACCTTTATCAGGTTTATGAGAAATCAACATCTATAAGCTACCTAGCCTTTAAAGTGAATGTGTGGAATGAGTTTCCTGTTGATGGAGTTATTAATATGTATATTGTTGATTCATCAGGGAATACAATTTTTGCATTCTGGGAGAATAATCCATTTGAAATTTCAAAGGGTGCCATTTTTGCAAATGGGAGGGTTTTTAAACCGAGCTACCATGGATCAACAATATCATTTAATGCAGCACAAATAGAAAGCCTTAGGAATGCCCAAAGTATTATTATTCATGCGAAAATTGGGCTTAAAGGTTATAAGAGCATTACCTTTTTCCAATACTTTAATAATTATCACTTAACCTGCGAGGTAGGAGTAAGGGTGGATTTTATTCTTAACGAGATTCAATGAGATACATTTGTAGATTTTTAGCTGTTTTTGTTCTGCTTTCCTTCTCGCTAACAGGTTTTTCGCAGCAGGATAACACCCTTTTCTTTTTGCATGATATACCTCAATCGAACTTTGTAAACCCTGCTGTTCAAATCAGGTGTTATCAGTATTTTGGGTTACCCTTACTTACAACGCTCCATTTAAATGTTAATTCAACTGGTTTTTCGTACAAGTCATTATCACCTGGGCAGCAAAATTTAGATTTAGATAAGCTAACATCAAAGATGCATAGGAAGGATTTTCTTACTATGGAATTCCATTACACGCCTATATCCTTTGGCTTTATGTACGATAAGTATCAATACTTCAATTTTGCATGGACAGAAAAGATTGATGCTAAATTATCATACAGAAGAGAACAACTTGAACTGGTGAAGGATGGGAATACTCAGTATGTTGGAAGTGGCTTTTCGAGCAGAAATCCGGGAATGAATTTGGTTTACTATCGCGAGCTCTCTTTCGGGTACTCAACTCATTATGGACGATATTCACTTGTTGGGGGACATGCCAAATTACTGTTTGGATTAGCGGGAGTATTTACAAAACGAAGGCCAATGGATTTATCTACTAATAAACTAACCTATAATATTGATGCATCCTGGAATCCTAAGGTTAATACATCCCTGCCTCTTAATGTTTCTTATGATGCAAATGGTTACGTCAGTGGAGTTAACTTAGGATCTATTTCTCCGGTGAATTTTTTGCTGAATTTTAAAAACCAAGGCTTGGCAACTGATTTTGGGTTTATTTATAAACATGGCGATATTACCTGGAGTGGCAGTATTCTTGATGTTGGCTTGATATGGTGGCACAGCCAAACTAATAATTTTGAGAACAAAGGGCGTTTCCAGTTTCAAGGGGCAACTACAAATGATAGTTTAAGCACTAACGATTATATCAACAGTATTCGCGACTCTATTCAAAATCAGTTTAGATTCAAAAATACAAAGCACGGTTTTGTTACATTTTTAAATCCAAGAGTCTACTTTGGCGGAACTTATCCTGTGCTAAAGCAGGTAAAGGTTGGAGCATTAGTACGAACTGAGTGGTACCCGGGTAGACCAATTATTGGGTTTACCATGTCGGCAACAGCTTTTAGCAAGAAAGGATCAACAGTAAGTGTTAACTACTCAATTATGAATGGTTCGTTCACTAACCTTGGAATTGGTTTAGGTTTGAGTAATGATAAATCCCAATTTTTTATAATAAGCGATAATGTAATGGCATTTTTCTTACCTCAATCGGCAAGAAATGTCAATCTTCGATTCGGTTTTAACTTTTTTATTGGATGTAATCCTAAAAAGAAAGAGTATAAATTCCCCAAGGGTACTGATTGCGGATGCAATTGGTCGTCTTCTGAACCAAAGAATACTGGAGCACTTAATGGTTTGAAATGATTTCGTTTCACGAATTTGTTTCTTAAAATCACTCAATATTTTATCACTATATTTTGTTCTAACGATATTCGTTATAAAATTATATATTTGTAATAATGAGGTTCATAAATGTATAAAATAACGATCAATCTAAGAATATCAACCAGCTATGCTTGTTAAAACCTATGGTAGTGCTGTCCATGGAATAAAAGCAACTACAATTACTATTGAAGTAAGTGTTGGGCAGGGTGTAAACTTCTTTCTTGTTGGACTGCCCGATAATGCTGTTAAGGAAAGCCAGCAGAGAATAACAACAGCATTAGAGACCTATCATCTTAAAATGCCTAAACGGAAAATCGTTATTAATATGGCTCCTGCTGATATCCGTAAGGAGGGCTCTGCGTACGATTTGCCTTTGGCAATTGGGATCCTTGCTGCATCGGAGCAAATTGCTTCCGAAAAGATTGGTGATTTTGTTATAATGGGAGAGCTTTCCCTCGATGGGAGTTTGCAGCCGATTAAAGGGGTTCTCCCTATTGCAATTCAGGCTAGAGAGGAAGGTTTTAAAGGGTTTGTTTTGCCTAAGCAAAACGCTCGCGAAGCGGCTGTTGTTAACAACCTTGAGGTTTATGGAGTTGATTCAATAAAAGAGGTTATCGATTTTTTCAACGGGGAGAAGGAGTTAGAGCAAACTGTTGTTAATACACGTGATGAGTTTTTGGCTCATGCCAATTCTTATGATGTTGATTTTAATGATGTAAAAGGTCAGGAAAATGTAAAACGGGCATTGGAGGTTGCTGCCGCAGGTGGACATAATATAATAATGATTGGTCCTCCGGGTGCCGGAAAAACCATGCTAGCAAAACGTTTGCCTTCCATTATACCACCACTTACGCTTCGTGAAGCGTTGGAGACAACAAAAATTCACTCTGTTGCTGGTAAAATTGATAGGGATACAGCACTTATGACCCGGAGGCCATTTCGTTCACCTCATCATACAATTTCCGATGTTGCCTTAGTGGGCGGGGGGCAGTTCCCCCAACCCGGCGAAATTTCGTTGGCTCACAATGGGGTGCTTTTCTTAGATGAACTGCCTGAGTTCAAACGGACGGTTCTTGAGGTAATGCGCCAACCGTTGGAAGATAGGGTTATTACAATTTCTCGAGCAAAATCAACCGTAGAGTATCCTGCAAGTTTTATGCTTGTATCATCCATGAATCCTTGCCCTTGTGGGTATTACAATCATCCCGAAAAGGAGTGCGTTTGCTCTCCGGGTGTGGTTCAAAAGTATCTTAATAAAATTTCGGGACCACTGCTAGATAGAATTGATATACACGTTGAAGTGGTTCCTGTTCCATTTGAGAAGCTTTCGGGTGCGCCACCATCCGAAACTAGCGAGGCAATACGTAACCGAGTTGTGCAAACAAGGCAAATTCAGGAGGAGCGATTTATTGAATGGAAGGGTATTCATTGCAATGCGCAGATGTCCTCAAAGCTAATCCGTAAATTCTGCCAGCTCGATGATGCAGGAACTGCATTAATAAAGAATGCTATGGAAAAGCTGGGCCTTTCAGCTCGTGCTTACGATAGAATTTTAAAGGTTTCCCGTACGATTGCAGATTTGGAGAAAAGCGAAAACATTAAAGCTGAGCATATTGCTGAAGCTATTCAGTATCGTAGCCTCGATAGGGAGAATTGGGCTGGGTAATAGATTTAGTATCTGTCATGCTTCTCCGGCAGTTGCCGGAGAAGCATCTGCTTTAAAATAATCTTTACTGGTGCAGATATGATTTCCGTACCATTTATTATCAGCTGTAATCCTGTGCAAACTTTGTCTTAATTGCAATCTTTTGGAAAATCAACATTTACTGTTACTTTTATAAAGGAATAACCCTATTTGATAAATCCTTTATGCTTTATCAAGTTCTCTTATTAGACAAAATCTTAACTAACAAATAAACAAGAATTTAGAATGAAAAGTGCTTTTCTCTTTATTGCCTTTGCTATTCTTTCAATTTCTACCTTTTCGCAAGATATTATTATTAGAACAAATGATGATATGATCGATTGTAAGGTTACTAAAGTTGACAGTGCTACTGTATATTTTAATATGGTACTGAAAGGAAAAATTGTGAAAACATTCATTGATAAGAGCTATGTTAAAGATATAAAGTACAAAGTGAATCCGAGTATTAAAAGGGAGTTAAGTGAAAATAATGAAAGCCAAGAATCAGCATTGTCCGTTGGGTTTCTTCAAGGAGGTGGGGCATTAATTGGATGTGATTTAGAACTATATCTACCTGATTATTTTGGTGTACAAATTGGAGGAGGATTGTCTGCATTTGGTGCTGGAATAAATATTCACTTTAAACCAGATTTAAGAAGTTCTTTTTTGTCTATTCAATATTGGCATCAAGGGTTTGGCGATCATTTTACTCAGAGTTTAATAGGGCCGAGTATTGTGTTTAGAGGTAAAAAATGGTTTACATTTCAAATAGGTGTTGGAATTCTCCAAGATGATGGTTCAGCACGGCCTAAGTATCTAAGTGGTACTTCTACAATGCTTACTTATTCAATTGGTTTTTATACTCTTAAGTAAACTATTTTAGGTGTTGATTACTGGTACTATATTTGCATATTGTTTTTTTAGAAACTCAAAATCAAATACTATGAGAAAGTTAATGTTATCCTTAAGCATTATTATCCTTGCTGGAATAATACATACTGCTGATGCTCAAAACACAAACCATTACTCTGGCAAAGTGCTGTATAAAGGTACCGAGTACTTTTATGAAACCTCATGTGCTGGTATTAAACCCATGTCAACTACAACTATCGAAACCTATGGGTTAACCATTTATAAGGTGAAAAAGGATAAGAAGAAACTCGTTCTTAAAACACATTGTACAGCTCTTGAAGTCCGAAGGAATGATAGCTCGGTAAAAGAAAATCTTGATAAGATTAAATTCTCAACTGTTGTTTCTGATGGAACTGTTGCTCCAGAGGTTGACGGGACTTCAAAAGGAATTACTCTAGAATTTCATCTCGATAACTTTACTCTAATTCCGCTTTACAATCAAGATGCCCGAATGGGTTGCTCAAGTTTCGATGATGGTATTAAAAATGTTGTTTTCTTTATTTTGAAAGAGTTGTAAAATAAACATATAATTAGAGCATTAATTAAAAAAGCGGAGGTTGTTATCTCCGCTTTCTTTTTCTTTATTTAAACATCTTAATCTCTAAAGTATCTAACGCTGTATCCAAGGTGTTTATCGCTTTTTTCCATTATGGCTTCGACTTTGTATGCACTAACGTTTAAGTGCCATGCCTCTTTTTCGCCATCTTTGGTGCTGGTCCAGTAGTGTGCGCTAGCACCAAGGCTATTAAAAGCACCTCGTGCATTTCGCCAACCGCTGAAAGTATTATCAAATCCACTAGTGCCACCTGCTTTTATATGCTCAAATATTTCTTTGCCATTATCGCCTAGCGTTTTGAATGCATTTTCCCATTCCTCTTTAGTGGGCAAATGCCAACCTTTAGGTGCAATTTTTACAGCGGTTTCGTAATCGTAAAGGTAGCCATTCTTAACTACGTTCTTGTCTTCATTATCGTATGCCCAATGCCTTCCTTCTCCGGGGATTCTAACATAGTTTTCGGCCATAATTACCGAATTGCCAATTTTTATGGTTTTATACTCTTTGCCATCAATATCAGCAAAAGAGCCGTGTCCACATATTTGGCAAATGCCATTTACCATTTGGTGCATGTTACTGCGGGTAACACTACACTTAGAGCACTTTTCGCAGTTGTTTTTCCAGACATGCTCTGCATCGCTTTTTTTGCCGCACTTTGAGCATTGTTGGCAATCTCTCGACCAATTATGTTGGTTTTCGAAGGTTGCTCCACAAATTGAACACTTTTCGCAATCTTCGGTTAAAGCGTGTTGCTCATTTCTTTTCTTTCCGCATTTAGTGCATACGCAATGATCCCACGTGTGAAGACCTATAGAACATTTGAATGACATATATTACCTCCTATTTTATTATTGCTTTTATACAGCATGCTGCATCGATAAATTTTATCAGCATAAATTTATAAACACTATCGGTTTTATCAATACTTAAATTAATTTTTGTTTTGTTATTTTATCCTTAGGATTATAAATCAGAATAAATGTTGATTGTTTTATGTTTGAGCATTGAACAATTCTCAATGTATATCGTTTTTGAAATATTTATTGAATAGGAACTTCTATATTATTTTAAGCATGTTTGAGTAGCGATTTGATGGTTTGTTTTTTTTTCTAACTTTAAAATTCGTCAAATTCAGTGTATTTAAGATTAATAAATTGGTAATTAAATATATACAAATCATAACGAATATTAACTAAACAAAGAAAGGGAAAAAACATGATTCCAACAGTATTTTGGTTAGTTCCTTGCGGTTCCGCTTTAGCGCTGTTCTTTGCCTGGTACTTCTTTAAGGAGATGATGAAGGCAGATGAAGGAACTGATACAATGAAGAAGATTGCTTTGCACGTTCGAAAAGGAGCAATGGCCTACCTTAAGCAGCAGTATAAGGTTGTAACCATAGTGTTTGTAATTCTTACTCTGATTTTTGCATTTTTAGCATATGGGTTAAAGATTCAAAACCCTTGGGTACCATTTGCTTTTATTACTGGTGGTTTCTTTAGCGGCTTATCCGGGTTCTTCGGAATGAAGACTGCAACCTACGCATCAGCCCGTGCTGCTAACGCTGCACAAAAATCTTTGAATGATGGTTTGAAAGTTGCTTTCCGTTCAGGCGCTGTAATGGGTTTAGTTGTTGTAGGTTTAGGGCTACTTGATATCTCGATTTGGTTTTTTGCTCTAAACTACATTATTGGTGCGCTAGACAATACTACAAATGCTGCTATTGCTAGCGATCCATCGATGAAACTTATTATTATAACAACCACTACTCTTACTTTCGGTATGGGTGCATCAACGCAGGCGCTGTTTGCACGTGTTGGTGGCGGTATTTTTACAAAAGCTGCCGATGTTGGTGCCGACCTAGTTGGTAAAGTTGAGGCTGGTATTCCTGAGGATGATCCACGTAACCCTGCAACCATTGCCGATAACGTAGGTGATAATGTAGGTGATGTAGCAGGTATGGGTGCTGACCTTTACGAATCGTATTGTGGTTCAATTCTTTCAACTGCAGCACTTGGTGCTTCTGGTTTTACCCTTGCTGGTTTAACCGCAGCAGGTTTTGCTTATACATCAGAGCAAGCCGCAAAAATCCAGTTTAATGCAGTTATCGCTCCTATGCTAATTGCAGCCGTTGGTATTGTACTTTCAATTCTCGGTATTTTCATGGTTAGAACCAAAGAGGGTGCCACACAAAAACAGCTGCTTGCAGCATTGAGTCGTGGTGTTACATTTAGCTCTGTTTTTATTGCAATTTTCTCATTCTTGATTTTATGGTACCTTGAATTACCTAACTATGTTGGTATATGGGCATCAATGCTAATTGGTCTAGTTGCAGGTATTGGAATAGGTAAATCAACGGAGTATTACACCTCTGCAGCCTATAAACCAACCCAGTCTATCGCATCGTCATCACAAACTGGTCCGGCTACTGTTATTATAAATGGTATAGGTACTGGAATGATTTCAACAGCAATTCCAGTATTAATTGTTTCAGCAGCAATTATTTTTGCTTTCCTTTTCGCATCCGGATTTAGTTTCGATAGCATAAATATGGGATTGTATGGTATTGCTATTGCAGCTGTAGGTATGCTTTCAACTCTTGGTATAACATTAGCTACTGATGCTTATGGCCCAATTGCTGATAACGCAGGTGGTAACGCTGAGATGAGTCACCTTGGGCCAGAGGTTCGTAAACGTACCGATGCGCTTGATTCACTTGGAAACACAACCGCTGCAACAGGAAAAGGTTTTGCTATTGGCTCTGCGGCTCTAACCGCTCTTGCTCTTCTTGCTGCTTATATTGAGGAGATAAAAGTTGGATTGGCTCGTATTCCTGAAAAGGCTCAGGCTTTTGCTGATACTGTAGGTAAAGAAATTCACAACGCTGGCATAGTTGATATTATGCACTACTATCATATCGACCTAATGAATCCACGTGTTTTGGTTGGTGCTTTCTTAGGTTCAATGGCTGCCTTCTTGTTCTGCGGATTAACAATGACCGCAGTAGGTCGTGCTGCTCAAAAAATGGTTGAAGAGGTTCGTCGTCAGTTCCGCGAAATTACTGGTATTCTTGAGGGTAAAGCAGAGCCCGATTATGCTCGTTGTGTAGAGATCTCTACTAAAGGGGCTCAACGCGAAATGCTTTTCCCATCACTTTTAGCTATAATCATTCCGGTTGTGACTGGTATTCTCTTTGGAGTTGCTGGTGTAATGGGACTATTACTTGGTAGTACAGCAACTGGTTTTATCCTAGCAATTTTTATGGCTAACGCTGGTGGTGCATGGGATAATGCTAAAAAGTTTATCGAGGAAGGTAACTACGGTGGAAAACACTCAGAAGCTCACAAGGCCGCTGTTACTGGTGATACCGTTGGCGATCCTTTTAAAGATACATCAGGTCCAAGTTTGAACATCCTTATCAAGTTGATGAGTATGGTTTCTATCGTTGTTGTTGGTGTAACCCTTGCATATGCTTTGATGTAAAAATTGAATGCAAGCGAATATAATAAGAGAAGCCGGAGAGTATCCGGCTTCTTCTTTATTATTTAGTTAAATAGTTATTGTTGAATTGGAACAACTTGCCCTTGTTCTATCTTGAAGACGGGCCAAGTATCACCGCTTATACTGGTTGGTATATAAAAAACATTTAGAAGTTTATTGTTACCATACACCCAAACAGTAGCTTTTGAACTTGAAATAGGAGGTGCAGATGGGTTTACTTTAGCGGAATAGTTATACACAAAGAAGGTATATTCTGCATTTGCATCAAGTTGGTCAACAGTTATTGTTTCTGGACCAAAACCATCCATGTCATCTCTATCGAGTTGACCAGTTCCATCATTTAGTACTCTTGTGTTTCGATAGCTAATATGGTAAGAGTTTGATTTCATGAAGTGAGCATCTAAATCTTCAGGCTTCTGATCCCACGAAAGAACAACCCTAAACTGATCGATATTTAAAGTAGGAGAGAGATAGTACCTATTTTTCATTATGGTTTCAGCAGCAACATCGATATTAAGCATTGCGCTTATATAACCCGTTTTTTTGAATATTGCTTTTATTAATCCATCCGGTTGTTTAGGAAACATTACCCTTCCAGCGGAATCCGATTTGAAATTCCCAATATTCTCAATCATTACATCAGCACCTTCAATTGGATCGCCAGTTAATGCATTAAATAAACGAATGGTAAATACGTTATTGTCCGTCTCTTGGAATACATCTTCCATTACCTGTTTCATCTTATCCTCTTGAGCGACAGCGGTGCGGAAGCTGAGAATAATTGATAATACAATAAATAACTTTATCGACTTCATATTCATAAAAAATTAATATTTGAAATTTTGTTGATATCTCTTTTACCCTAAAGAGTCAATTAGCTTAAGATCGTTTTTTGATCTCATCACGTATTTTTGACGCTTTTTCATAATCCTCGTTGAGAACGGCTTCCTCAAGAACTGTTTTCAGCTCTAAAAGCGACATCTTACTAAAAAGATTCGAATCATAGCTTTCTTTTTTCTCAGGAGCCGGAGTCTTTTCAAGAGGCTCATCGGGGTTGTCGAGTTCAAGAATTATGCCAGCTTTCTCAATGATATCTTCAGTTGTATAGATTGGGCATTTAAAGCGAAGAGCCAGAGCAATGGCATCAGAAGTTCGAGCATCAATAAAAACTTCCTTTTTTCCGTTGTCGCAATGTAGTTTTGAGAAGAATACCCCCTCCTCTAGTTTGTATATTTGAACTTCAATGAGTTCAATGCTAAACGATTTCGAAAAATTGAGAAAAAGATCATGGGTGAGAGGGCGGGGTGGTGTAAGCCCTTCTAGTTGTATTGCAATTGATTGGGCTTCGAAACCCCCAATGATTATTGGAATTCTACGGTTACCCTCCTCTTCACTAAGTACTAAAGCATAAGCACCTGACTGGGTTTGACTGTAAGATATCCCTAAAACATTCAGCTTCACCTTGCCCATAAGAAAATATTTCTATTCATTGTTTCTAATAATACAAACCTAATCGAATTTAGTTTAAAATACAAGGAGAA
>Ga0209098_1001555_pt1 | contig 21896 bp, 14 predicted proteins | sample AD_JPNHW1_MetaG_FD_184429 | JGI IMG/M metagenome (GOLD analysis project Ga0209098, IMG submission 184429) | Active sludge microbial communities of municipal wastewater-treating anaerobic digesters from Japan - AD_JPNHW1_MetaG (SPAdes) (version 2) | ecosystem: Engineered > Bioreactor > Anaerobic...
TTTATCCTTTTCGATTGAATCTTGTAAAATCTTCGCGTTCAGCGATATTATATTGTTCTGAAACTTATCGTTTCTGTATGCCAGAAGCATAATATAAATTGCCAGGGCAAATGCAACTATCATTAATGCAATCAGGATATTCTGCAAAAAATCAGCTGAATGCTGCACTGATTTCAGGAAAACATTGTTGTATTTGGCTTCCTGATCCCGAATGCTAATTTTTATGCCTTCCACAAGATTCTGAATTTGAGCAATCAGGCTATTACTGATTTTAATCAACTTCAATTCACTTTCTTTAAGCTCCATCGTTTTCTGAACCAGCTCATTGAATTTGGCGGCCGAAACCGTCGTTTTATTGGTTTCAAGCGCCCTCATAATTGCATCTCTAATCTTGCTCTTTTCGAGTTCTTTGTCGGATTGTATCCTGAGCCTTGTCGTTACATTTTCTTTGACTTTTTCGCCAACAAGAGCACTTTTTAGCTTACCAAACAATCCCTTTTTATAAGTTTCTTTAGTTGCCGTAACGCTTAAGGTGTCAATTCTGGGGTCCGACTGATTTCCAATATACTTCTCAAGCTCCATTTGATTTTCCTGCAGATTTCCAACAGAAAAGATTAGCGAATCAGTTGCCAGGCGTAGCCTCATATAAACATCCGCTTCTTTTGTCTTTTTGTCAAATATTTCAGTAATCTTTCCGGCGTCGTCCGAAGTATTTTTATCGAAGAGTTGCTGCAATGCAACGATATTTTCAGCGAGAGCTTTCACCTGCTGCTGGTAATCATCGAAAACAGCTTTTTCAAAAGTAGTGCAGTATTCTTTAAACCGGGCTTCAACCACCACCAGCGATTGCGTAACATTCTCTGTTCTGAGTAACTGCTCCCGATTGCGTTGCGAAAGATCAAGTGCCGTTTGTATTCTGCTTTTTTCAGTTATTAAACTAAAAATGAAAACAACAATCAAAACCAGAATCAAAGCCATCAAAACGGTTGTGGCAATCAGTCTTTTAGGGATAAAATCAATAATTTTCTTCAAACCCTTCATCTTCGTTTTTTTATAACAATAAATTGTTTATTCGATTGCAAGCAAAAAGTCGATCAGATTTTCGTCACTCGCCAGATTTAATTTTTTGCGCAGGCGATACCGCGCCACGTCAACACTTTGTGGATTCTGAAAAGTAAGCATGGCAATATCTTTAGACGAAAGTCCCGATCTTAACAAGGCGCATAATTTGCGTTCGTTGGGCGTAAGTGTTGGAAATTTTTCGAGTAAAACTTTAAAAAGAGAGTCGAACGCATGCTCGAACCTGCTTTCGAAATCGCTCCAAAGCTGGTCCTTCTCTGCCAATTTATATTTGTTTTCAATCTGGCGGATTAAATCGTGTCCATCTTTGCCCGTCAGCGGCAGCAGCTTTTGCAAATCAGATATCAAATTACTATTCAACTCATTAACATTCATCAACTTTATTGTTCCTGAAATCAATTCAGCCTTTTTTGTGTTGATTATTTCTTCATTCGCCCGCTTAATTTCCGACACGTCAGTAAAAACCGAAACGATCCCTGTTGGCTCGTCCTGCCTGTCGAAAACCAGATTCTTTGAAATCAGATAAGTCTTCTTACCCGGGAAACCATTCTTTTCATAAGTTACTGTCGATTGAGTCTGAATCAGCTCCATATCTTTCTGAACGTGAAAAGCAACCTCATCGTTGTTGAAATGGCGGTAAACTGTCTTCCCAATCAACTCCGCTTTGTCAGCACCAGTGATTTCCTCGAAACAATGATTGCACATAAATAAAACTCCTTCCGGCGAATAAAAAGTTACCGGATGTGGGATACTTTCGAATAGCGAGGTAATAAACAGGTTTTTGTCTTCAAGTAAAGTATTCTGATTTTTCAGCGCTTTTAGTGATTCACTCAGCAATAAAATATTTCTCACACGGGCATTCAATTCCTGCTTATCGAAAGGCTTTTTCAAAAAATCGACCGCACCAACCGTCATTGCATAAGCCAAATCTTCTGACGAAGTCATCACTCCGGTAACCATCAATACCGGAATATCTTTGGTCGAGCTATCCTTTTTCAGCGTTTCCAGCGCGTCGATGCCATCCATAACCGGCATATTCCAATCGAGAATAATTAAATCCGGGAATTCCTCACGCACTTGGTCAAGACATTCCTGCCCGTTTGTTGCCGTGGTTATAACGAAGTTGTGTTCCTTAAGCATTTTGTCGTACAGCTTAAGATTCAGAGGTTCGTCATCTACCAACAGAATTTTTGAATTGCTCATTTTAATTGGGTTAGTGCTTTTTTATTCATGTACAAACATTCGCTTTCCAAATGTAACTTTTTTGTTTCGTTAAAAAGCTATTGTTTAATACGCAACCAAGCTTTTTCACTTTAAAAACATCCAAGCGTTCCACACCAGCCCAAAAACCAAAAATTAAATTTTACAAAAAAATCACATGGTTTATTTAGAGCAATATCAACCTGAATCAATACTACTTACAACCACTGTATAGATATTGTATAGACCGATGTTTAGACAATGTTTAGCCGAAAAATTTCCAAGATTGACTGAACATTGAGATCTTTGTATCAGTTATTCAAACAAACTCAACGATTCATTAATTATTTAAATCATTTTTATCATGAGACATTTAAACAAAATAGTTGCGTTAATCCTCTGCAGCGGATTGCTACTAAGTAGTTGTTCTACAACTAAAAATTCTACAAAAGGTGGTTTACTAGGAGGTGCCGGTGGTGCACTCATTGGTGCCGGAATTGGCGCATTGGCGGGTAAAGGTAAAGGCGCAGCCATTGGTGCAGCCGTTGGTGGAGCTGTTGGGGCTGGTGCTGGCGTGTTGATCGGGAAAAAAATGGATAAGCAAAAAGCCGAACTTGAAAAGATTGAAGGCGCTCAGGTCGAATCTGTGACCGACGCAAACAACTTACAGGCAATCAAGGTAACCTTTGAAAGCGGTATTTTATTCCAGACTGGCAAAAGTAACTTGAGTGAAAGCTCAAAAACAGCACTCACCAAGTTTGCAGCGTCGCTAAAGGAAACGCCTGAAACAGACATTACCATCTATGGGCACACTGACAACGTTGGAACCCGTGATGTGAATATCAAGCTTTCTAACGATCGTGCCGCTTCTGTAGCCACATTCCTGAACAATAACGGGGTAGCCACGACCCGAATGAAAACTGAAGGAAAGGCTTTCGACGAACCAGTTGCCGATAATTCAACAGCTGATGGCCGTGCAAAAAACAGACGAGTTGAAATCTATATCACTGCAAATCAGCAAATGATTAAACAGGCAGAACAAGGCTCATTGAAATAATTGCGAAACAGAAACACTTTTTATATTTCAATCAATCAATTCGGTTAAACTTTTAAACAATGTAACATGAAAAAGCAATTCGTAATATTGTTATTTCTGCTGTTCCTGGGCCAATTAACTTTTGCCCAGTACGCCCTTCCGAAAGGGAAATCGCAACTTAACGCCGGAGTCGGGTTCTCGTCATGGGGAACACCAGTTTATTTGGGATTCGATTACGGGGTGCACAAGGATATTTCCCTCGGAGGCGAACTCTCATACCGCGGCTACCGCGACAGATGGGATGGCTATTATTACGATCACAATGTAATTGGAATCTCTGGCAACGGAAATTACCATTTCAACCATGCCTTATCGATTCCTAAAAACTGGGATTTCTATGCCGGGTTAAATCTAGGTTTCTACATTTGGAGTTCGCCTGACAATTACCAAGGTTCGCATTCCTCAGGTCTGGGGCTCGGGGCACAAGTTGGAGGACGTTATTACATCACCAACAAAGTTGCCTTAAACCTTGAATTTGGTGGTGGGAACGCCTTTTCTGGAGGAAAATTTGGTTTAACATTTAAACTCTAATATTCAAAATAGAAAACAAAGAAGTTCGGATGTCGCCAGTATCCTGTTTCCCGTACTGATCTTATTATTTCTGTCGGCTCCGATCTTCTTTCTCAATATATCTTCATAAAAAACAAATCACAGAATAGCCGGTGCAACAGAATTCGAACAAACAGAGAATAAAATATTGGCTATTCTTATTAGTTGGAAATTTCGATAACACGGAAACACCAACAACCAGATTTTAAAACTTATAAAAATTTATATAGATGAAAAAATTTTTACTTTTAGTAGCAGCAAGCCTGCTGCTTAGCTCGACATTTGCCCAAACATCTGATAAAAAATGGGGAATTGGAGCCGGCGCAGGAGTTTATGGAACTCTAAAACAGGGTGGCGCAGGGTTCACTCCTGAACTTTACCTGAGCAGATACCTCAATTCCCGTTTCGACCTGATGTTAAAAGGAAACATGGGTTTATTTCAATCGAAGCTCGACAACAACCTCGATTTCTTTAACCCAGCCCTCGATCTTCGTTTAAAATTAAGCAACGAAGCAAAAAAATTCAGACCTTATATTTATGCCGGACCTGGCATTCTGAAAGACAACTCTGCATCGGGAGTAAATTTCAATATTGGCATTGGCAGTAAGTACTACGTTTCGCCGAGCACCGCATTATATGTTGACGCTGGGTACATCAACGGAATTGAAGTCACCAGAAATACTGAAAAAGTACGCGACAACTTTCTGAAAGCCACGCTTGGAATTGAATTCGACTTTGGTAAAGCAAAAGATTCGGACATGGATGGCGTTCCGGACAGAAAAGACAAATGCCCGAATACTCCGGCAGGAGTGGCTGTTGATGCCAATGGATGTCCGGTTGATACAGATGGTGATGGCGTTGCCGATTACATTGACGATTGCCCAACGGTTGCTGGCTTAACTTCGTTGAAAGGCTGCCCGGATGCTGATGGTGACGGCGTTGCCGATAAAGATGACAAATGCCCCGACACTCCTAAAAATGTAAAAGTTGACGCAAAAGGATGCCCAATTGATACCGACGGCGACGGAGTTGCTGATTATCTGGACAAATGCCCCGACACTCCAAAAGAAGCAAAAGTTGATGCAAAAGGTTGCCCAGTTGATACCGATGGCGACGGAATTGCTGACTACCTTGACAAATGTCCAACCGTTCCGGGAGTGAAGGAAAACAATGGATGCCCAAAAGAAAAGACAACAGAAGAACTTGAAGCTGAAAACATGAGTGTTGAGCCGGTTTATTTCGATTCAAACAAATCGATGTACAAAGCTTCTGAAAAAGTCAAAATAGATAAAGTCGTTAAACTTTTGAAAGAGAACAACAATTACAAAGTAAGAGTTACATCGGGATATACCGATTCGAGAGGTTCTGACGCTTACAACCTGAGTCTTTCAAAAAGACGCGTAAATTCGGTTGTGAATGCTATTATGGCTGCCAAAATCAAAAAGAACCGTATTGAGTTACAAAAAGGGTTAGGAAAGGCAAATCCTGCTGCAACCAATGACACAGAAGAAGGACGCGCCTTGAATCGTAGAGTTGAGTTTGAATTAGTAAAAACAAAATGATCATTGGCCTTTTGTTTTCTGTAAAGAAAAAGCCGGTTCATCACTGAACCGGCTTTCTTTTTATATCTCGAATATACTTACTTCAACCCAACAATCTGGTCTTCCAGCACTTTGATTTTGCAGGATTAATCTTCCAGATATTTATCGACTACTCTCTTTAATCCTTCTTCAAACGCCTGAAATGCGGCTAAATTTCTTAATGGACTATAATCTTCAATATTCTCAGCAACTAAATGAACTGTTTTATCTATATTGAAATTTTTAAGATTTCGACCCTTCCTCCCACTTACCTCTCGTAATAAGTTATGCAATAATTCTTTAGGTTGGCTTTCTCGTTCCAGATTTCTTAACGAAGGTAAGTTGACATTTCCTCTATAGTTCCTGTTCCCTGCTGCCCTTTTTATAGCATCTTCATCAATAAGTAGCCAGGTTTCCATCATCTTTATTGGAACAATACAAATTGTTTTATCGATATCATCCTCATCAAGTTCAGAACTTACTTCCTGATATCTTTGCGCTACTAATCTCGAATTTGTAGATTCTGCGTCTCGATGTACAAATAAAATGTCGAAAGGATAATACAACTTTGCAGTTTGTACTTTATCAATTAACCGTTTCGGCGGTTTTTGCATTTGTCTGAAATCTGCAAAAATTCCTTCATTAGAAAGTCTGGGATATAGATCATCTAACGACCATTTGATAATTTTTAACAGTACCGAGTCAGAGCTGCCGTCAGCAATCAATGTATATTTGAGCTCCTTCATAAATTGTCCCACTCAATTTTGCATTGCATCACATTTTCCACTACCGTTTTTTTCCTAGGAGAAGATGAAGAAATAGCTTTCTGATATCTAACTTCTTCTTCATGTACCTCATTGTAACTGGCAATATCAATAGTTTTATCCAGATAGGCAGTTATTTCGCCAAGAGAGGTTGTTTGCGACAATGAATTATTCGTTTTCCACGTATTTTTCAACGCAGAAAAGCTGGTGTGTGTAATTTTTTTATTGAACTCTTCGTGAAAAGTTTCTTTGCTTTTAGCCAGATAAAGACTTTCGTCTCCAACGGCACTAACAACTCCAGGGGAATGGGTGTTAATAATAACCTGTCGCAATGGATTGTCTTCATCAACGGGGAAGTCAGTATTTGTTGACATACCTTCCAATAATTCAACCATTTCCTGAATTTTTTTTGGATTGATCCCATTTTCTGGCTCCTCCAGACAAATTAGACTACTTCCGAGACTATCCTCCTCAATAATCGCCAAACCTAAAAAGCGTAATGTTCCATCAGACAATGATTGGGCAGGTAAAACAAGACCGCCTTTAAACTTTACTTGCAATGTTAGTAGATCCCTCTTTTCATCTTTATCCACAACTATTTCGGAAACATCTTCAACCAATCCCTTTAACCTATTCGTAAGTCCCTGATATACATCTTTGTCTTTTTTCTCACTATTTAATCGGAAAAGAGTGGCAGGTAAATTAAGTCCATTCGCTGAAACTACTGCATTTTTCACTTCATATATAGAATTCGGTTGACGTAAAGCGCTTGGCTCAAATTGCAACATAATCCAATTTCGCATTTCTTGCCTAACCAAAAAAGCAGTCGGAGATTCCGCAGTTACAGTTGAGATGAGTGTTCGGGGCATCTTCATTGAGTTGAAATCTGTAGTTCGCCCTTTGTTACCATCCTGATGAAGTTTAATCTTTTCCCCATCGGTAGAAATAAAAGGTATTTTAGTTGACCGTCGTCCCTTTAAAACTGAATCAATCCAGTCCTTTTTATAGTCAAAAAACAGGCCGCTCTTTGTTTGAGTTTGAGTTATAGGAAGTAATTCCTCTCTTTCAATCTTAATTGGTTCACCTTCTTTACTTTCGTCATTCAAGCTTAAATGGAGGATATACTTTAGGCTTGTTATTGTTGCTTCTGCAATTTGCCCTAAATCATCAATTCCTGACTGAGGAACAAGCATATCAACCTCAAATGTCATTTTTGACATGTAATCAACACCGCTTTTGAAGAAAATGTCCCGAATATTTGAATGCTTTTGGTTCTCGCTTCGGACAGACTTAGCAGCCTCAACAATAGTTTTATCTGCAAGATTTGATAGAAATGCTAACGCATCGAAAAAATTTGATTTGCCAATTGCATTAGCACCTGCAATACATGTAAATGGACCCAAATAAAGCTCTGTATCAACTAGACTTTTGAATCCGTTTATCTTAATTCTTGTAATCATAGAGATTTCTCCTTTTTTCGATGTTAACAATCAAATAAACAAGGTAACATCCAAATATACAACTTTTCAGACTGTTTATCTTTCAAAATATAAAAGGGAACTTTACCCGATAGTAAAATTCCCTTTCCAGTTACCTCCAAAATATCTCTTTATTTCAATCCCGCAATCTGGTCTTCCAGTACTTTTATTTTCGCTTCGGCATCGGCTTGCTTGGCGCGTTCGGTGGCCACAACAGCTTCAGGCGCGCTGCTTACAAAGCGTTCGTTGCTTAGCTTTTTCATGACTGAAGCAAGGAAGCCTTTGGTATAATCCAATTCCGCCTGAAGTTTTTTCAACTCTTCTTCCACATCAATCGTTGCGCCCAGCGGTACATAGAAAGTAGTTGATTTTACCAGGAACGAAGCGGCCAGTTTTACTTCTTCGGAAACTTCATTCATTGCCGAAAGATTGCCCATTTTTACGAGCACGGCGTTGAATTCAGAAGCATATCCTTTGTCGCCTGGAATCACCGCCAGTTCAATCTGGTCTTTATTCGGAATGTTGTTTTTGGTGCGGATAGTGCGCATTCCGGCGATGGCTTCTTTTACGTCTTCGAAGCGGCTGATCATATCTTCGTCGTAGCCGGTTGATTTTGGCCATGCCGAAATCATGATACTTTCGCCTTGTTTGCGTTCTTTCAGCAACTGCCATATTTCTTCGGAAACGAAAGGCATAAACGGATGCAAAAAGCGCAAAACTTCGTCGAAAATATCGATCAGTTCTTCGTAAGTTTTTCCGTCAATCGGTTGCTGGTAGGCGGGTTTAACCATTTCGAGCAACCAGCCCGAAAACTCGTCGCGAACAGTGGTATAAACGCTCATCAGCGCATCCGAAATCCGGAATTTATCGAAATGGTCATCTGCTTGGGCAACAATCTGACTGAACTTTTCGTGGAACCACGCAATGGCCAGTTTCGAATGTTCGGGCTGCGGAATTTTGTTATCCACTTCCCATCCGTTCACCAAACGGAACGAGTTCCATATTTTGGTTACGAAACCGGCTCCTTGCTGCGGCAAACTTTCGTCGAACAGCAAATCGCCACCGGCAGGCGAACAAAGCATCATGCCCACACGAACGCCGTCGGCGCCATAGTTGGCAATCAGGTCAAGCGGATCGGGCGAGTTACCCAGCTGCTTCGACATTTTGCGGCCTAGCTTGTCGCGAACAATACCGGTGAAGTAAACATTGCTGAAACAAGGTTTCTGGCGGTATTCGTAACCCGAAACAATCATACGGGCAACCCAGAAGAAAATAATATCCGGCCCGGTAACTAAATCATTCGTCGGATAATAATAGTTAATTTCTTTATTTTCAGGATTATTTATACCATCAAAAACAGAGATTGGCCAAAGCCACGACGAGAACCATGTATCCAGACAGTCTTCATCCTGACGCAAGTCGGCCAGTGTTAGTGCCGGATGTTTGGCTTGTGCCAGTTGCAGCGCTTTTTCTGTTGTTTCGGCCACCACGTAACTGCCATCGGGCAGGTAGTATGCCGGAATCTGGTGTCCCCACCACAACTGGCGGGAGATGTTCCAGTCACGGACGTTTTCCATCCAGTGACGGTAGGTATTTTTGAATTTGTCAGGAACAAATTTAATGGTGTCGTCCATCACGGCATCCAGAGCCGGTTTAGCCAGATCTTCCATTTTCAGGAACCACTGTGTCGAAAGTTTTGGTTCGATGGGCACGCCCGTGCGTTCCGAGCAACCTACCTTATTCGTATATGCTTCGGTTTTCTCCATCAGGTTTTTGTAAACCAACTCCTGCTCAATTTCTTTGCGCACGTCAAAACGATCTTTTCCATTGTAATGCAAACCTTGTGCATTTAGCGTTCCGTTATCATTGAAAATATCGATGGTCTCCAATTGGTATTTTTCACCCAACATATAGTCGTTCACGTCGTGCGCCGGGGTAACTTTAAGGCAACCTGTACCGAATTCCATGTCAACATACTCGTCCTCAATAACCGGAACCACGCGGTTCACAATCGGGACAACCAGTTTTTTGCCCCGGAAGCGAGCGGTTTTTTCGTCGTTCGGGTTCACACAAACGGCCACATCACCGAAAATAGTTTCGGGGCGGGTTGTTGCTACAACTGCATAATCATCTTCACCCTCAACTTTATATTTCAGGTAGTACAACTTTCCGCTTTGCTCTTTGTGAATTACCTCTTCGTCAGACAGAGCTGTTTTCGCCGCCGGATCCCAGTTAACCATACGCACGCCGCGATATATCAAGCCTTTATTGTAAAGATCCACAAAAACCTTAATAACAGACTCGCTACGCAATTCGTCCATCGTAAAACAAGTACGATCCCAGTCGCAAGAGGCACCAAGTTTTTTTAGCTGCTCCAGAATGATTCCGCCGTGTTTGTGCGTCCATTCCCATGCATGTTCCAGAAATTCTTCACGGGTCAGGTCGAATTTAGAAATGCCCTGATCTTTCAGTTTGCCAACCACTTTAGCTTCGGTAGCAATTGAAGCATGGTCGGTTCCCGGCACCCAGCAGGCGTTTTTACCCAACATACGGGCACGGCGGGTTAAAATATCCTGAATGGTATTGTTGAGCATGTGCCCCATGTGCAGCACACCTGTGACGTTTGGCGGAGGAATGACAATGGTATAAGGTTCGCGTTCATCGGGTTCGGAATGGAAAAACTTGTTTTCCATCCAGTATTTGTACCACTTATCTTCAACCTCGGCAGGGTTGTACTTGCTTGGGATTTCCATGATTTTTATTTATGCATTTAAAGGAAGCTGCAAAAATAGGAAAAATATACTTTTTGATAGAATAAACATTTGTCGCTAAATAAAAAAGGCTAGAGTTTTCACTCCAGCCTTTCAATGTTTTCTTAAAATGAAACTCCGTTTTTGCGGGGTCTCTTCAGGATTATAATACAGTCTGAACGTCCTGATAAGGAAGTCCGAAGGCTTCAGCAACACCATCGTACACAACTTTCCCGTTCACAACATTCAATCCTTTTCTTAAAGGTTCGCTGTCCACACAAGCCTTTTTCCATCCTTTGTTTGCTATCTGAATGGCGTATGGTAAGGTAGCATTGGTCAAAGCTAAAGTTGAAGTGCGTGGCACTGCTCCAGGCATGTTGGCCACTGAATAGTGAATAACATGATCGATAACATAAGTTGGATGATCGTGAGTAGTAGGTACAGTTGTTTCGAAGCAACCACCCTGATCAACAGCTACGTCAACCAAAACAGTTCCTGGTTTCATCGTCGGAATCATGTCGCGGGTTACCAATTTAGGAGTAATAGCACCCGGAATAAGTACTGCACCAATAATTACATCCGAATTACGCACCATCTCACGAATATTGTATTCGTTGCTCATCAATGTCTTCACATTGGCAGGCATAATATCGTCGAGATAACGCAAACGCTTCAGGCTAACATCAACAATGGTTACATCAGCGCCAAGTCCACCAGCCATTTTAGCAGCTTCGGTACCAACAACGCCACCACCAATAATTAAAACTTTTGCCGGAGGTACGCCAGCAACACCGCCAAGCAGCACACCATATCCGCCAAATGTTTTTTCAAGGTATTTTGCACCTTCCTGAATTGACATGCGTCCGGCAACTTCCGACATTGGAACAAGCAATGGCAGCGAACGGTCTGGCAATTCAACAGTTTCGTAAGCCAGACAAATTGCATTGCTTGCAATCATAGCGTCGGTGAGTGGTTTATTTGATGCAAAGTGGAAATAGGTAAACAATACCTGACCATCCTTAATCAGTTTATATTCTGATTCAATAGGTTCTTTCACTTTAATAATCATTTCGGCAATTGCATATACTTCTTCGATGGTTGGAAGCAGTTTTGCACCGGCATGAATGTAATCTTCATCGCCAAATCCACTACCCATTCCAGCAGTTGCCTGAACATATAATGTATGTCCGTTCTTTACCAGTTCTGCTACTCCGGCAGGAGTCACAGCCACTCGATTTTCGTTATTTTTAATTTCTTTTGGTACACCGATAATCATCGCTTATTATTTTAATTGATTCTGATGTTTCAAAAGTAACCCATAATGAATTTGAAAAACATGATAAATTGCAAGTAATTTTTTCGCACCCCCCACCAGCTAAAGGGGCATCAAACAAAATAGAACCTTTATCATTATATTCGTTTAAATTTGTAAGTTATTAAGCTGTTAAAATTTCACATCTACCCTTTTTAGAGAATTTTTATTTAAAACTGATAATTGTATATTTGCCGCCTACTGTTAATTTATTCTTAAAATATGCCTATTACATCGGAACGAGGTAATTTGATGCCTGATTCCCCCATCAGGAAATTGGTTCCATTGGCTGATAAAGCCAAGGAAATGGGGCGAAAAGTGTATCATTTAAACATCGGGCAACCAGATCTGCCCACACCTCAAAATGCAATTGATGCCATCCGGAATATCGACCGGAAAATACTGGAGTACTCTCCAAGTGAAGGAATCAAATCATTCCGTGAAAAACTGGCGGCGTACTATCATACGTTTAACATCGAAGTTACTGCTGACGATATAATTATCACTTCAGGAGGATCTGAGGCGGTTACATTTGCCTTTTTGGCTTGTCTCGATCCTGGCGACGAAATTATTGTTCCTGAACCTGCTTATGCGAACTATACTGCATTTGCAATCGTTGCGGGCGCGGTTATCAAATCAATTCCGGCGAAAATCAATGAAGGCTTTGCAATGCCTCCCATGGAAGAATTCGAGAAGCTGATCACTCCCCGTACCAAAGGGATTATGATCTGTAACCCCAATAACCCGACCGGCTATCTGTACACCCGCAGCGAGATGAACCAAATCAGAGACATGGTTAAGAAACATGATCTCTACCTGTTTTCTGACGAAGTTTACCGCGAGTTCTGCTATACAGGCGCTCAGTATATTTCGGCGTTTCACCTCGAAGGCATTGAGCAAAATGTGGTTTTGATCGACTCTGTTTCGAAACGATACAGCGAATGCGGAATCCGAATTGGCGCACTGATTACCAAGAACAAAGCGCTGAAGAAAAACGTGATGAAATTCTGTCAAGCGCGTTTGAGTCCGCCGTTAATCGGGCAAATTGCTGCGGAAGCCTCACTCGAAAACAACAGACAATATTTGCACGACGTGTACGAAGAGTATGTTGAACGCCGGAAATACCTCGTTGACGGGCTGAACCGGATTAATGGCGTTTACTCGCCAATTCCGATGGGTGCGTTTTACACCGTTGCCAGGCTGCCAATCGATGATGCTGATGCATTCTGTGCATGGTTGTTAAGCGATTTCGAATACGAAAACCAAACCATTTTCATGGCGCCGGCCTCTGGATTTTACACAACGCCGGGCTATGGCAAAGATGAAGTTCGTATTGCCTATGTACTGAAAAAAGAGGATTTGGCGATCTCTTTAAAGATTTTGGAGGAAGCGTTAAAAGTTTACCCCGGAAGTAAAGTAAGACAAGACAATGCAATGGCACAGAGCTAAATTGATATCTGAAATAAAATTCAAAGAGACGCCGGATTGTTCCGGCGTTTTTTATTTCCGAAAATTATTAAATTGCGAAAACCAGACCTAAAAACCATTTAAGATGAAAAGAATCCTGAGTATCGATTTCACCCGCGGATTAGTTATGATTTTAATGGTTCTCGACCACGTTCGCGATTTCATGCATATCGACTCAGTCATTCATAATCCGACCGATCTTTCAACAACTACGATTGGTGTCTTCCTGACAAGGATTGTTACCTACATTTGCGCTCCTGTTTTTGTTTTTCTTGCAGGAAGTTCGGCATACCTCTCGTTACAGAACTCATCCGACAAGAAAAAAGCAGCCAAATTTTTATTCAAACGTGGATTGTGGCTGATTTTACTCGAATTCACAATTATCAATTTCGGAATTTGGTTCGATTTCGGTTTTCACCTTTACTTATTTCAGGTAATTGCAGCTATTGGGCTCGGATTTATTGTTCTGAGTTTTCTATTCCGATTCCCCACGAAAATGATTGGAGGCTTGGGGCTGTTAATAATCTTTACCCACAACCTTATATCTCTGATTCCATTGGCAGAAGGTTCGGCTCTAAAATCAATACTGGCTCCGTTGTTTTCGACAACCGCAATTCCGATATTTGATAAAACGACCTTAGTAATTGGCTACCCACCAATTCCGTGGATTGGTATTTTACTTGCAGGATTCGGACTGGGAATGCTTTTCAATAGACCACAAAACGAACGTAAAAGTATTTTCCTGAAGATTGGATTAATTTCCGCCACCTTGTTTTTTGTGCTTCGGTTCTTCAATCTATACGGTGATCCAACACCTTGGTCCCTTCAAAAAAGTGCCAGTTTTACTGTGCTTTCTTTTATCAATGTTACCAAGTATCCGCCATCGCTTCTCTATTGCTGTGCAACGCTTGGACTGATGTTTGTTGTTCTCTCGTTAGCCGAGCGATTTGAAAATAAACTGACACGGTTTGTTTCTACCTACGGCAAAACGCCCATGTTTTTTTACCTCATTCACTGGTATATTGTCCATCCGCTTTTGTTTGTAATCCTTTTTATTCAGGGCTTTTCGTGGAACGAAATGGATTTCGCCTCCGGAACTTTCGGACGCCCAAATGGGGTAACGAGCGGCATCGAACTTTGGATGGTTTACCTGATTTGGATTGCCGTTGTGCTGCTTTTGTACTATCCATGCAAAAGGTTTGGCGAATACAAAGCACACCATAAATCGCTTTGGGTAAGGTATATTTAAAGCAAAAAGCACCCCGTTTTTACGAAGTGCTTTTCAAATTTTGAGCGAGAAACGAGACTCGAACTCGCGACCCTAACCTTGGCAAGGTTATGCTCTACCAACTGAGCTATTCTCGCAATATGTATTGAACCAGATTTTTTAAAAAGTACCCGGAGCGGGACTTGAACCCGCACAACCTAATGGTCACAGGATTTTAAGTCCTGCGTGTCTACCGATTCCACCATCCGGGCATCCTTAAAAAGAGCGAGAAACGAGACTCGAACTCGCGACCCTAACCTTGGCAAGGTTATGCTCTACCAACTGAGCTATTCTCGCATTTTGCCGTCCAGAACTTGCATTCAGAACGCTTTTGACGCCATTTTCAACATATCCCGCAATCTGGTGGAAATTGCAGTATTTTCTGGTTTGAACGTACTGTTTAGTGCTTTTGAAAACAGCGATGCAAATATATACGTATTTTTTCTTTCTCCAAATACTGGCTGGAAAGTTTGAACTTTTTTCAGTTCATTATTTTTTGAAAGGCCTGTCCAGACCAGTAATCTTCTTTATTTCATTCAATTTATTCAACGCCTCAAGCGGAGTAAGCTGATTGATATCCAGATTTTTAATTTCATCGCGAATTTGCTTCAAAACCGGATCGTCTAACTGGAAAATACTCATTTGGAAGCCTTCCCGCTTTTCGGCCATGCCTTCCAATGGTTTCGATAAACCTTCCTTTCGATGCGTGTCTTCGAGCTGGCTCAGTATTTCATCGGCACGGCGAACCACCGAAGGTGGCATTCCCGCCATCCGGGCCACATGAATACCGAAGCTGTGATTACTGCCTCCCGGAACAAGCTTTCGAAGGAAAATAACTTTATTGGCCACTTCTTTCACTGTCACATTGAAGTTTTTAACCCGGCCAAACGACTTCTCCATTTCGTTTAGCTCGTGGTAATGTGTAGCAAACATGGTTTTTGCTTTCGCCTTCGGATGCTCATGAATGTACTCAACAATCGACCATGCAATCGAAATTCCGTCGTAAGTCGAGGTTCCGCGACCAAGTTCATCAAGCAGAATTAAACTTCGATCTGAGACATTATTCAATATACTAGCAGCCTCGTTCATTTCAACCATAAACGTTGACTCACCCAGCGAAATATTATCCGAAGCCCCCACCCTTGTGAAAATTTTATCGACATACCCGATTTGTGCCGCCTCTGCCGGAACAAAACTTCCGATTTGTGCCATCAGCACAATTAACGCTGTTTGCCGCAATAGTGCAGACTTACCTGCCATGTTGGGCCCGGTAATGATAATAATCTGCTGATCATCCTGATTCAGAGCCACATCATTCGAAACATATGATTCGCCAGGAGGCAATTGATGCTCGATAACCGGATGCCGTCCGGCTTTGATGACAATATCTTTTGAATCGTTGATTTCAGGACGGCTATATTTATATTCGATTGCAGCCGATGCAAATGACAACAGGCAATCGAGTTGCGCAATTATGGCCGCATCTAACTGAACAGCCTGAATGTACTCGCCCAGAGCAACCACCAATTCGTTAAACAGGCGAACCTCAATGGCAAGAATTTTTTCCTCGGCCCCCAGGATTTTCGATTCGTATTCTTTTAGTTCCTCGGTAATATAGCGTTCGGCACCAACCAGCGTTTGTTTGCGTATCCACTCCGGCGGAACTTTATCCTTATGCGTATTTCGAACTTCAATGTAATAGCCAAACACATTGTTAAACGCTATTTTCAGGCTCGAAATTCCGGTTCGTTCGGCTTCACGTTCCTGCATTTGCGCCAGGTAATCTTTTCCTGAAAAAGCCAACGTACGCAATTCATCCAGTTCGGCATCAACGCCGGATGCAATAACATGCCCTTTATTTACCAGCGTAGGCGGATCGGGATGGATTTCTCGTTCGATACGCGTCTTGATTGACTCACAGGGATTCAGTTGCTCGGCAAACCGTTTTAAACTGTCGTTTTCTGACTGTCCGCAAATTTCTTTAATCGGGGCAATGGCCTGAAGCGCATTTTTCAACTGAAGTACTTCTCTCGGGTTGATTCGCCCAACCGCAACCTTTGAAATCACACGTTCCAAATCGCCCACCTGCCTGATGTGATCTTCGAGGTTCTCTTTCAGACTATCATCGCTTACAAGATACTCAACTACATTCAGCCGATTATTGATGGCAGCAATTTCTTTCAACGGAAGGGCAATCCATCGCTTAAGCAAACGAGCTCCCATCGGCGAAATCGTTTTATCGATCACCTGCACCAGTGTTTTTGCTCCTTCGTTTATCGAAGAAAACAATTCGAGATTCCTGATTGTAAACCGATCGAGCCAAACGTATCTATCCTCCTCAATTCTCGAGAGATTTACAATGTGTTTAAGATGACTATGTTGCGTCAAATCGAGGTAATGCAATATTGCTCCTGAAGCAATTATTCCGTAGTTCAACTCCTGAACGCCAAACCCTTTCAACGATTTGGTTTCGAAATGCCGCATCAACCGGTCCCTGGCTGCATCTTCAGTATAAACCCAGTCATCCTGAGAGAACGTATAGAATTTTCCGCCGAAAAGCGCTGTAAAATCAGATCCTTTCCCTTTCTGAAATAAAACTTCTTTAGGCTGAAATGAATTCAGCAACTTGTCTATGTATTCAAATGAACCTTCAGCAGTCAGGAATTCGCCGGTTGAAATATCAAGAAAAGCCACACCAGCCATTTTTTTATCAAAATGAACCGACGCGAGAAAGTTGTTTTCGCGATTCTCCAAAATATTATCGCCAATGGCCACACCCGGAGTTACCAGTTCTGTAATTCCGCGTTTGACTATATTTTTTGTCATTTTCGGATCTTCCAACTGCTCGCAAATTGCCACGCGGGCTCCGGCGCGCACCAATTTAGGCAAATAGGTGTCCAACGCATGGTACGGAAACCCGGCCAACTCTACAAAACTGGCAGAACCATTGGCTCGGCGGGTTAGTGTAATACCCAGAATCCCCGAAGCACGAATGGCATCTTCGCCAAACGTTTCGTAAAAATCACCAACCCTGAACAGCAAAACGGCATCGGGATGTTTCGCCTTAACAGCATAATACTGCTTCATTAAAGGCGTTTCGACATATTTAGCAGAAGTACTCAACGATCAGATTTTTTTTGATTGATTCACAAAGATACATTTTCTCGAAAAGGATGAAAATTCGCAAAGCGTTTGAAAAACCACAGATTTCTGGATTTGTGTTAAAATTCTATTGCAATTCCATTACAATCTTTCAGAAAATAAAATATCTTGTGACGGTGTATCATCCCATAGATTTTTCACCGACCAGAGCAAACATGAGTCAACCAACCACTTCAGATAAAAACACTTTCCAAATTGAAATTCGGGAAGTAAAAACGAAAAACGATCTTCGAAAGTTTATTCATTTACCAGCAAAAATCCACAAAAATCATCCGAATTGGGTGCCGCCAATTTACATGGACGAATGGGAGTTTTTTAGTCCGCAAAAAAATAAGTCGTTCGAATCGTGCGATACCATTCTGTTACTTGCAAGTAAAGGAACTCAGGTGGTTGGAAGAATAATGGGAATTATTCACCGCAAATACAACGAAAAGCACAACGAAAACAATGCCCGATTCGCTTTTTTTGAGACATGGAACGACGAAGAAGTCGCAAATAAACTTATCAGTGCCATTGAAAAATGGGCAGAAAACAAAGGTGCCGCCAGACTTATCGGGCCGCTGGCTTTCTCAGACAAAGATCCGCAGGGGTTTCTTATCGAAGGTTTTGACGAACCAGCGGTGATTGCATCAAACTGTAACTTTCCGTATCAGTCGGAGTTGGTTGAAAAAAACGGCTATTCCAAGGAAGTTGATCTGGTTGTTTATCAGATTAAAGTTCCGAACGAAATTCCTGAGTTTTATAAAAAAATATATGAGCGTGCAGTAAATCAGAATAAAGGGCTGAAGGTTCTCGAATTTACATCAAGAACCAAGGTAAAGCCATACATTCATCCGGTACTAAATTTACTCAACAGCACGTTTACCGACATATTTGGCTTTATTCCGTTTACCGAAGCCGAAATGGACGATTTTGCCAACCGCTATCTGTTCCTCATCAATCCTCGCTTTATTAAGATTGTGGCGAACGAACAGGAAAAAGTAGTGGCATTCATCGTTGGGATGTCGCATATTGGCGAAGGAATTCAAAAATCCGGAGGCTATTTATTGCCGTTTGGCATCTTCAAAATTTTTGCTGCGGCCCGAAAATCGAAACAGCTTAATTTATTGCTCGGCGGAATTGACCCGGCATACAGGGGGAAAGGCCTGGATGTGATGATGGGTGTAAAAATGATCGAGTCGGCACACAATCAGGGTAAAACCGTCATCGACTCACATCTTGAGCTGGAAAACAATGTAAAAGTTAGGGCTGAGATGGAAAAAATGGGAGGAAAAGTTTACAAGCGTTTCCGCATTTTCGGGAAAGACTTGAGATAGTTACTGATTTTAAAAATGTGAGTTGCTGCATGGTTAAATTGCTGAATGGCTAAAACAATTTGACCATTTGATAATTTACCACGCCACTCGAAACTTGCAGCCCGAGTCGTTTTTCTGACTTCGAACTTTAGGCACTTCGAACTTTAGGCACTTCATCTTTTAATTGTTAATTTTGCCAATCATTTAATTTCGAAACAGGAAACAAAACGTGGCAGATATTATTCAATTACTTCCAGATTCGGTTGCCAATCAGATTGCAGCGGGCGAGGTTATTCAGCGACCGGCCTCGGTAGTGAAAGAACTGGTCGAAAATGCGATTGACGCCGGAGCTACTCAAATCAAAGTTATTATTAAAGATGCTGGCCGAACGCTGATCCAGATCATCGACAACGGATGCGGCATGTCTGACACCGATGCACGCATGTCGTTCGAGCGTCATGCAACTTCAAAAATCCGCTCGGCCAACGATATTTTTGCCATTCGCACGATGGGTTTCCGGGGCGAAGCGCTTGCATCCATTGCCGCTATTGCCGACGTGGAACTTCGAACCAGGGAGCACGATAAAGAGTTGGGAACCTTCATACACATTTCGGGGTCGGAAATGATAAAACAGGAAGCCGTTAGCTGCGACGCCGGAACCAATTTTCAAATAAAAAATCTGTTTTTCAATGTTCCTGCCAGGCGAAAATTTCTGAAGTCGAATCCGGCTGAGCTAAAGCACATCATTAACGAAATACAGCGAATCACCCTTGCCAATCCAGAAATTTCACTTTCGCTGCACCACAACGGATCCGTGATTTACGATCTCACCGGGTCAAACAAAAGAGTGCGGATCGTTTCGATTTTCGGAAAGCAAATCAATCAAAATCTGGTACCAATCGACACGGAAACAACGCTGGCGAAAATCTCCGGATTTGTTGGTCAGCCAAAATATTCGCGAAAAACATTCGGCGAACAGTTCTTTTTCGTGAACAAGCGATTCATGAAACATCCGTTTTTTCATAAAGCCATTATGCAGGCGTATGAAAAGATTTTGCCACCCGATTCCGTTCCATCCTATTTCATTTATTTCGACCTGAACCCGGCAGATATTGATGTCAATATTCACCCAACCAAAACCGAAATTAAATTTGAGAATGAATCGGCGATCTGGCAAATTCTGCAGGCCTCTGTTCGCGAGGCGCTGGGAAAATTCAATGTTGTTCCTTCCATTGATTTTGATCAGGCCGGAAGCATTGACATCCCGATGCCCCTGCATCATTTCGACGATATAACTATTCCTGAAATAAAAGTTGATCCAACATACAATCCGTTTGAAACGAAATCTTCAGCAAAAAATTACGGTGGCAATTCAGGCGGTTTTACATCTACTCCGACTGAAAAAACGAATCTGACTAACTGGCAGTCGTTGTATAAAGGACTTGAAAGCGATTTTGAAGCTAAAACGGAGCCAATGCAGGATATTCAACCTGTTCAGGTAAAAATGGATGAACAGCAAAACACCCGCACCTCTATTCAGTTTAAAAACAAATATATTCTGACACCCGTTAAATCCGGGCTGATGGTTATTGACCAGAAACGCGCTCACGAAAGGATTTTGTACGAGCGCCTGATTCAGGTATTGGAAAATCAGGAGATTGCCAGCCAGCAACAGCTGTTTCCCGAAACGTTTGAGCTGAATGCTGCCGATGCAACTTTGCTGACAAGCATCCTTCCGGATTTGCGCGCTTTGGGATTTGACATTCGTGAGTTCGGTAAAAATTCATTCATCATAAACGGGACACCGGGGGTGCTGAACACATCTACCCCGGTAGAAATTATTGAATATTTGCTCGAAGAATATAAAAATTCGCCGGTCAACCTTCAGGAGAAGGCGCGCGAAACAGTTGCCGCATCGTTGGCTCAGGCATCGGCAATTCCCTATGGACAGGCTTTAAAAGCAAATGAAATCAGCGAATTGATCGACAATCTTTTTGCATGTCAAACACCCAACTTTTCGCCAAAAGGGAAAAAAGTGCTTTCAATAATGCCGCTCGACGATTTTGAAAAAATATTGAAATGACAAATTGGCTGACTAAACTTTTAATACCAGAAATTGATTACATTGGCAAGTCAAGTTTTAAGTTAAAAGCCGAAAGCCAAAAGTTGGTGTGATTCTTGAAGATCATGCCAAAATTATTAGAAACAAAAACAGAAAAACATGAATAATTTTAGACCGAGCATACAAGCTGTTCCGCCGGTAGTGAAGAACCTGATTATCATTAACACACTTATGCTGTTAGCGACATTTGTTCTTCAGGCCAGAGGAATTGATCTCGCCCGAATATTGGGGTTACACTATATCGAATCGCCCGAATTTAAACCATATCAGCTTGTAACCCACATGTTCATGCACGGCGGGTTAATGCACCTTGTGTTTAACATGTTCGCTTTGTGGATGTTTGGGCGAGTTTTGGAGAGTGTTTGGGGCCCCAAGCGATTCTTCATTTATTATTTCGTAACCGGACTTGGAGCCGCTGCGCTGCACTCGTTTGTGAACTACATGGAATTTCATTACCTGGCCGGAAAAATGGATCCTGAGGTTGTTCGCATGGTTATGTCGCAAGGAACCGAAATCTTTAATCAAGGCCAGAACTTCTCAGACCCGGCTGCCGGGAAATTAAACTTGTTACTGAATACTCCAACCGTTGGTGCTTCCGGAGCTGTATTCGGTATTTTACTTGGCTTTGGTATGCTCTTCCCCAATACTGAACTAATGCTTTTGTTTCCTCCAATACCAATTAAAGCGAAATACTTTGTAATTGGCTATGGTGCTATTGAGCTATTTAGCGGCATTGCAAATCCGGGAGACAACGTTGCTCACTTTGCCCACCTG
>Ga0209098_1001556_pt1 | contig 21881 bp, 20 predicted proteins | sample AD_JPNHW1_MetaG_FD_184429 | JGI IMG/M metagenome (GOLD analysis project Ga0209098, IMG submission 184429) | Active sludge microbial communities of municipal wastewater-treating anaerobic digesters from Japan - AD_JPNHW1_MetaG (SPAdes) (version 2) | ecosystem: Engineered > Bioreactor > Anaerobic...
GTTTTACGTCTTTATTTCTGATTGAAACATCTTTTTCTACAGGTCTTATAACGGGGCGTCTGAACTGAGTAAGACCGACTTTCATCGTTTCGTCATCTTTTATCATAAATATATTTTGAACAAAATTTAAGAATTCTTTCATTGGTATAATATCTCCTTATTCTTATTATAGCCTGTTTTATCTAGCCGTTATCATACATTAAAACTATTTTTTCAAAAAAAATCATCCCTATTTGTGATATATTTGTGCTAAACAAAAAAAGGATAAAAATTTGAATAATACTTTTGATAAGACTTGGGAAGAAAATTTTAATAATTCCTTGAACACAATCCCGCAAAACCATTCTTACGAAGAACTTTTAGAGCTTTTAAAAAGCGGGGGTGTTTCTCAAAGACAATTAGCCGCATTGGAACTTGAAGAAATAAAATCTAAAAATGATGCGAAAATTCTGGTTTCAAACTTGATAGGTCAAGACGGAAAAATCAGAGAAGCCGTTTCCTTTAAGATTAATGAATTTGTGAAAAATAAAAATTATATTCAATTCTTTATTGACGAAAATATTTTTAAAAAACTTTTGCAGGGAATTATGGATATTAACGGAAATGTTTGCAGAAATATTGTAAGCTGTGAGCTTTTTCTGAACAAAGATTTTCGCGGTTTTCTTTGTAAAAATTTGCCCAAAAAAATTGACGAAATTTTAATATTAATCAAAAATTTAAACAAAGATGAAAAACAATATAAAATCAGCAAAAGAAACTTCCAACTGTACTGGAGTCTTGAAGCTTTATTTGAAATTATTGAAGAAATTGATTTAGAAAAAATTAAAAAAATACTTTTTGAAACAGCAGAGTTTAAAGACTATACAATAAGGGAAAAAACTGCTAAAATATTAACTAGAATTAATTCTCCGTTTTTTGTGAAACTTAAAGAGAAATTAAAAAACGATGAAAATTATTATGTGAAAAGATATTTAAATTAATCATGCGCTCGTAGTTCAACGGATAGAATATCGGTCTCCGAAGCCGAAGGTTATGGGTTCAATTCCCATCGAGCGTAAATTTCTTTTTATAATTATAAAAATGATAAATAATATTAACTAAGTATTCCCGTTTGTAAAAAAAAATTGTATAATTGTTTACATAAATTTATTTTTGTTAATAAAATAATAATGTACATCTCGAGAGTATAAAATTGGTCAACAACTACGAAAATTTCGACAACCTGGAAACATCTATCAGAAAATCCTCTGTAATCCAAGAGAGGGTTAACCTTGTTTCGACCCACATGTACAAACAATTTTTGGATTATCAACATGCAAGCCTTAACACAAATGAAGTTTTCTTAAGGATGACAGATGACCTTCAGGCTGTTGTTGAAACGCTTAAACAGTCGTTTTCTTCGCGCGGAATTACCACGCAAAATATTTATCTTGAAGTTGACGTGCAAAAAACAGTGGCGGTAATTAACATTTTGTGGCACAAAATAAGCTTCACCACCCGCTGCAATTTTCAGCCTCAGGCTCTTTTTAGAGGAAACGAAGTTTCTCCGCTTTTTTCAAGCAGGATTATGGCGGTAAAAGGCAGTTATTATGAGCTGATGAAAAATATTAAAGACGATGAAATGGAAATTTTGCTTGATAACGAAATAGCTTCACTTTTTGTTCCGCCGGATAAAACCCAAAATTCAATAATGACAATAAGACATCTTGCAAATAAAGAATTTTTCTTAAACCAAATGGATGCGCCAAGAGAATTTGTTCTTAAGGTTACGGAAACCGTTTGCGGCGGCGGAGTTTACCACGAAATGGGTACAAGAAAAACTTTTAATATTTAAGCATTAAGGGAACGGAAAACACTAAAATTTGTAAATTTTTGTATTTTTCCGCACCCTCGTTTGTGTTTTTTTTTGTTTATGTTAGCATAGTAATTGAGGTTACACCGGCTCGATAGGCTTTGCCCTAGTTTTTTGAAGTATAAATTCAAAAAATGGAACGGTTTAACCGGTTATTACGCAGGGCGTATCGGTTTTTAGATTTTATTCTCACCACCGTTATGCTCCAACCATAAGGAGAAGAAAGATGCCAACAGCATCCATGATTGAACTATTAGAAGCAGGTGTGCACTTCGGCCACCAAACACAACGCTGGAACCCCAAAATGAAACCTTTTATTTACGGCTCCAGAAACGGTATTTACGTATTGGATTTAAGAAAAACAACAGATTTGCTTGATAAAGCATACGAAGTTGTAAGAGAATTCTCAGCACGCAACAAAAACATTCTTTTTGTAGGAACAAAAAAACAAGCCGCGGAAGTAATCGCGCAGGAAGCAAAAAGAGTAGGTGCTTACTACATTAACAGAAGATGGCTCGGCGGAATGCTCACAAACTTTGAAACAATCCGTTCGAGAGTCAACAAGCTCAGAGAGCTTGAAGACTTTGTTTCAAGCGGTCACATTGAGAAATTACCTAAAAAAGAAATTGCGCAGCTTATGCGTCAAATAAACAAATTAAGTAAAACATTGGGCGGTATCAAAGAAATGAGGGGGTTGCCCGATTTGATTTTTGTCGTTGATCAGAAAAAAGAACTTATCGCAATCCAAGAAGCCAATAAACTTCATATACCGGTAATATGTCTTGCAGATACAAATGCTGATCCGGATAACATTGACTATATTATCCCCGGAAATGACGATGCAATCCGCTCAGTTAAATTAATCACTTCCAAGCTTGCAGATGCAGTTTTAGAAGGTAAACAGCTTAGAGAAAACAGAGCTGCCGAATTGTCTAAAATTCAAAAAATAGAGGCAAAAGACGCAGGTGTCACTGAAGAAAAAACAGAAGAAATAATTGAAGAAGTTATGGAAACTGTTGAAACTTCACAATCAGAAGAAGTCGCTGAAGCAATCGAAACTGCTGAAATAGTTGAAGAAACAGTAGAAGCGTAACATAAAAATAAATAGTAAATAGTAAATGGTAAATGGATTTCTATTCACTGTTAATTATTTACTTTTTATTTAATAAAAATAAAGAAAGGAACATTAAACAATGGAAATAACAGCACAAATGGTAAAAGAACTTCGCGAACAGACAGGTGCCGGAATGATGGACTGCAAAAAAGCACTTGTAGAGACAAGCGGAGATATGGAAAAAGCTATGGAATTTTTAAGACAAAAAGGGATTTCATCAGCCGATAAAAAAATGGGAAGAGTAGCGGCAGAAGGCCGCATTGCATCAGTAATCGAAGGTAACATCGGTGCTATGGTTGAAGTCAACTGCGAAACAGATTTCGTTGCAAAAAATGAGGAATTTAAAGGTCTTTCAGAAGCATTTGCCCAAAGAGTTATCGACTTAAACCCTTCAAGCCCTGAAGATTTATTAAAACAAACATGCCCTGTATTTCACAAACCCATTGAAGATGTGGTAAAAGAAAAAATCGCCACTATCGGAGAAAAAATTACTTTAAGAAGATTTGTAAGATACGAAGGCAATCTTGCCACATACATTCACAACGGCAAAATCGGAGTTCTACTTGAAACAGACAATAAAGATGACGAACTTACAAAAGACATTTGTTTGCATATTGCAAGTGCCGCTCCCGAATTTGTTTCAAAATCTGAAATTCCTCAATCAATAATTGATGAAGAAACAAGAATCGAAATGGGTAAAGACGATTTAGCCAGCAAGCCTGAGGCAATCAGAGGCAAAATCGTCGAAGGCAGAGTTCAAAAACTTTTCTCTGCAAAATGTCTTTTGGAACAACCTTTCGTTAAAAATCCAGATATGACAATTCAACAACTAATTGAAGGCAAATTAACAGTAAAAAGGTTCACAAGATACATGCTCGGCGAAGGGCTTGAAAAACGCTCAGAAAACTTTGCCGAAGAAGTAATGAATCAAATCAAATCATAATTAAGATTATAACTAATAGACAAATAGGCATTGAAAAAATTTTTTCAGTGCCTATTTTTATTAATATAAGGTAAATTTACTTAATAATTAATGAACTATTTCAGTCTTTGTAATATAATCAGACAGTAGAGAGTAGGAGGATATTTCATGCCAAAACGTTTTGATGCAGGAGAAGTGATTACCGCAATGGTAACGCCTTTTAACAAAAACAGAGAAATTGATTATGATAAAGCCCAAGAATTGGCAAAATTTCTTGTGGAAAACGGGTCTGATACAATTCTTGTTGCCGGAACAACAGGCGAATGTCCGACTTTAACTCATGAAGAAGAACTTGAATTGCTTTCAACAGTAAAGCGTGCGGTAGGACACAGGGCAAAAGTTATGATGGGTGCAGGTTCAAACTGCACAAAAACCGCCGTTGAAGCTGCAAAAACCGCGGAAAAAGAAGGCGCAGATTTAATTTTATCCGTTGCGCCTTATTACAACAAACCCTGCCAAAGAGGAATTTTTGAACACTACAGTCAAATCGCCCAAAGCGTTAAAATACCGATTATTTTATACAATATTCCATCAAGAACAGGAATAACAATTTCTGCCCAAACGGTAAGCGAACTTGCAAATAAATATCCCAACATTGTAGGATTAAAACAAAGCTGTCCCGATATGGATATGATATCAGAATTAAAAATGCTCTGCCCCGAAGATTTTGTAATTTACTCGGGCGATGACAGCTTAACCCTGCCGATGCTTGCATTAGGTGTTGAGGGCGTAATTTCTGTGGCATCACACCTTTGGGGAAGAGAAATTAAAACAATGATTCACAACTTCAAAACAGGAAATTATGTTTTTGCAAAAAATATGCACTTAAAACTTTTTCCCGTTATGAGAAAAATATTTATGGCACCCAACCCTGCTCCGATTAAGGCTGTTCTAGCAAGACAAGGGTTGATTGAAGATTGGGTAAGGCTTCCATTGGTAGAGCTTACCGAAGAGCAAAAAACGGAACTTTTTGAAGTTATAGACGAATTTAGCAACAATAATTAGAAAGAGAATTTACAAAGGATAAAAAAATGAAAAACAAAGTAATTATGTTCTGGGCGATAGTAATAATAGCGATTATTTCGACTATAGTTATTTTCTTAAAACCCACCAAGCTTGGGCTTGATTTGGTAGGAGGTTCAAGACTTGTACTTGAAGCCCAAACCACAGATACCGTCGCAAAAATAACACCCGAAATGATGGACAGCTTAAAATATGCAATCGAAAACCGTATCAACAAACTCGGAGTTGCAGAAACAGTCGTTCAGCAGACAGGAGAAAAAAGACTTTTAATAGAAATTCCAAACATTTCAGACCTTACAAAGGCAAAAGAATTTTTGGGAGAAACAGCCGAACTTGATTTTAGAAAACCCGGACCTGTCGTAAACGGAGAACAAACCTGGCTTTCGACGGGCTTAAGCGGAAAAGATTTAAGCAGAGCAATTTTGAGCACAAATTCAACAAACGGACAGTGGGTTGTTGACCTGCAGTTTAACGATAAAGGCAGCAAAAAATTCGGAGATTTAACCTCTAAAATGGTCGGACAGCAAATGGCGATTTTCTTTAACGGAGAAATGCAATCGGCACCTGTCATAAGAGAGCCTATTTTAGGCGGTAATGCACAAATTTCAGGCGGCGATACAGGGTTTCAATATGAAGAAGCCAAAAAAATGGTTGATTTACTAAACGCTGGTGCCTTGCCTGTTCCCGCAAAAATTATTGAAGAAAATACCGTCGGACCGACTTTGGGTGCTGACAGTATTGAAAAATCAAAAGTTGCAGGTATGGTCGGGCTGGGCTTGGTAATGCTTTTTATGCTTATATTTTACAGATTACCCGGCTTAATCGCAGATACAGCACTAATTTGCTACAGTTTGATTTTATTTGCACTGTTTAAAACAATTCCCGTAACGCTTACTCTTGCTGGCATAGCCGGTTTTATCCTAAGTATAGGGATGGCAGTTGACGCAAACATCCTGATTTTTGAGCGGACAAAAGAAGAATTAAGAGCAGGGCGAACTCTATTTACAGCAATAAATGCCGGTTTTGACAGAGCCTTTACAAGTATTTTTGACTCAAACATGTCAACAATTATCACCTGTCTAATTCTTTATATGCTCGGAACAAGCGTAGTAAAAGGATTTGCGCTTACTCTTGCTTTAGGGGTAATAGTTTCAATGTTCAGCGCAATAACAATTACCAAAAACTTTATGCACCTGATTTTCGGAACAGGCGAACTTAAATATCCGCAGCTTTTCGGGCTGAGGAAAGATGAGATAGGAAAAGCATTTGAAGTTAAAGAAACCAAGCGCGAAAAAGCGAAGTTTGGAGTATTAGAATAGTTGACAAGTTTAGGTTACTGACTATTCTTAGTCACCTAATCACTTAGTCACTTAGTCACTCAAAGGAGAATATAATGTCAGAAGAAAGAAAGTATAGATTTGATTTAGTAAAATATAGAATATGGTGGATAGTTTTATCGGCGTTTTTGGTTTTACCGGGAGTGTTTGCGATGATTTACTCAAGCATAACCTATCCTAACCATGCGCCGCTTAAAGTCGGCATTGACTATACGGGCGGAACAATCCTGCAATATTCGGTGGATAAAAAAGTGACTCCTCATGAAATAACAGAGCTCGGCTCTAAGCTTGAAAAAGCAGGAATTGAAAACCCTTACCTGCAGAATATAAATGTAAATTCAGCAGATAAAAAAAGTGAAATCAAGTCAATAATTTCAATAAGAACAAAATTTATCGACGAGAAAAACACGGCACAATTAAATAAAGTTTCGGATGTTGTAAAATCAGAATATACAGCTTCAAAGCTTATTCAAGTAAGCTCTATAGGCCCGACCTTGGGTAAAGAATTATTTAAAAATTCCCTTTTTGCTTTGGTTTTAGCTTGCCTTGGAATTGTAATTTATCTTACAATCCGCTTTCAACTTGACTTTGCAATAGCTGCGGTTCTTTCACTTTTGCACGATGCACTTTTTGTAATGGGTTGTTTTTCAATTTTAGGATTATTGTTTAATGTTCAAATTGACGGGCTTTTTATAACGGCAATCTTAACAGTAATAGGTTTTTCGGTTCACGACACAATCGTTGTTTTTGACAGAATAAGAGAAAACCTCAGATATTACGCAAAGAAAATGTCTTTTGGCGAAATAGTTAATTTCAGTGTCGATCAGACATTGGTAAGAAGTATAAACACTTCTCTGACAACTCTTATAACTCTTTTGGCTCTTTATTTCTTTGGCGGAGTGACCACAAAAGATTTTGTACTGGCGATGATTTTGGGTATTGCGATAGGAACTTACTCAAGTATTTTCTTTGCAAGTATTGTAATTGACTTTTGGCGCGAAAGAAAAAGTAAAAAGTAAATGGGATTTGACGAAGCAAAACAAGAATCAATATTTGAAAAGGCAAGAGGTTACGGAGCATTATTTTCTAACCAAAGCTTTTGCATGCTCTGGCTTGCACAAATTTTTTCTCAATTTGCCGACAGAATAATCTTTGTTGTTTTTGTAACAATAATTGCAATAAATTTTGACCCGACAGGAAAATCCGCCAGTCTGCAAAGCTGGCTTTACATAGCTTTTACGATTCCTGCAATTCTTTTGACTGCCGTTGCCGGAGTTTTTATTGACGTATGGAACAAAAAGGCTGTAATGATTATTACAAATATTTTAAGAGGAATAATAATCCTTCTTTTACCGCTTTTCGACAAAACACTTTTAAGCCTTTATGCGCTTGCATTTTTAATGTCCTCTGTAACCCAATTTTTTGTACCGGCTGAAGCCGCCATAATTCCATCTGTTGCAAACAAATATCAGCTTTTGACCGCAAATTCTCTGTTTTCAACTACAATGATGGCATCTTTAATTTTCGGATTTGCACTTGGAGATCCGATGATTAACATCTGCGGAATAAACTTTGTTCACTACGGTATAAGTTTATTTTTCTTTTTATCTGCACTTTGCCTGTGTTTTGTCAACTACAAAACCGTTAAAAAAGATAAAGAAAATAAATTTACGTTCCTTGAAGATTTGATTGAAGGCTTGGTATATATAAAAGATAACCCCATAGTTCGCTCTGCGATGCTTAAACTTGCCTCATTATTTTCGGTAATTGTAATGCTTTCGATTTTATCAATTAGCTTAAGCCAAAATTACCTTTACCCGCAAAATCCGACCTTAGGCGCACAAAAATTTGCTTATATAGTTGTTTATTGCGGAATAGGAATGGTCTTTGGGGCTTTTTTGGTCGGGCATTATTTCAGAAAAGTAGAAAAACATCTTTTGGGATACATAGGAATTTTAACCTGCGGAATCGCACTTGCGCTTTTTGGCGTACTTCCTTTAATTCCGCAAACAAGCGTTTTTCACTTTGAAACAAAATCTGTTTTGATTTTTTATCTGGAGCAATTTGATTTTACTTATCCTATGTTATACAGTTATATAGTAGGTGCTTTAATCGGCGTTTCAACAGCTTTTGTAGCAATTCCAACCCAAACAATTTTGCACACGGAAATTGACCCCAAAGTCAGAGGAAAGGTTTTTGGGATTTTGTTTACACTTTTAAGCACAGCATCGGCACTTCCCGTTTTGATTGCCGCATGGGGTGCTCAAATGCTCGGCGTTGCCAGAATGATGTTCATACTTGCCACACCTGCTTTATTTTTCAGCATATTTAAACTGATAACCTACAAAAATAAATTCGGAGAAAATGCTTAAAAAATAAAAAAAACTTCCCCTCGCCCCTTGCGGGAGAGGGCAGAATTTCAGCACGAACTGGTGAGTGTTAGAAATTCGGGTGAGGGGTGTTGCAATTAATGCGCGCTTTTTACCCCTCACCCATTTTTCTAATGCTCGATACCTCACATTGAAAAATTTCCCTCTCCCGCAAGGGGCGAGGGGATATAATAAATAATCAAGCCTGATAATCAATTTTTGGTGCGCCTTTTGAATAAGTGCTTATGTAGGACAGAATTGCCCCACCAATCTCTTCATTAGGGTCAAAAAATGAGCCGTGAGCTGTGAGCTGTGAGCTGTATGATTGAGCGATAATTGGCAAGAGACTTGTAGGTACTACCCTCGCCCCTTGCGGGAGAGGGGTTGGGGGTGAGGGGTTCTTAATTGAATTTTGTATAAGCATTTTTACCAGCGGACCGAAGGCATCAGGAACTTGTGTTTTACGGTAAATTCCGGCTAAAAAAGTTTGAATATGCGGTGATTTTGTATTATTAAATCGCGAAAAAACAGGATACATTGCAGGAATTCCCTTAACTCCGGCATCAATCATCCTATCAACAATGTAAAGTGCTTCAACAATCTGTTTTTCATCCTGTGAAGTCTGCAAAACCTGCTTTAAGTAAGGCAAGGCATTTTCGCGCTGCGAAACAAAAGAATTAACTTTGTTTTGGTCAAAAATAGCATAATTCCTTTGTGCGGTGGGCATTTGTATATTTACATAAGTAGGCGCAGACGAATATTCTATATTCGTCTGCGCCCTGTTTATTAAATTTGTTTTAATTAGTTGTACCATAGTTTTTTGTCCTTTCCCCTCGCCCCTTGGGGGAGAGGGCTAGGGTGAGGGGTTTTTATTATTTTACCCCTCATCCGCCCTTTGGGCACCTTCTCCCTCAAGGGGAGAAGGGATGATTGTTTTTATTTTAGATTGCCACGTCGCTCATTTTATTCTACCCCTCACCTCGTCGCTTCGCTCCTTTCCTCTCCCCCAAGGGGCGAGGAAGAATAATTATTTTTGTAATACTTAGGAATACACAAACGGCGGTCCGTTTTTCACTTCGGACAGTATGTTTTCCGCCATTGTCTTAAGTTCTTCTTTAGGTTTTGCATTTTTAACCTGAGTATAAAACTCCTCACAAAGCGGATTAATTGCCGCTTCTTTTTTAGCTTTAAAATTTCTTAACTCAGTTGAGACAAGCCTTTGTTGAAGTTCAAGTTCAGTCTGTGCGTTAATCTTTTTCACCTGAACATCTTTAACCGCCTCTCCCAAAACTTTACCGCCATATGAAACAGCAGAAACCCCTGTTATAGCAAAGAAAAGATTTTTAAAAAGCGGATTCGAAGTTTCCAAAAGCCAGTTGTAGAAAAAAGCACGATAATCATTAACATGCGAATAAAAAGCTGGTTTTGGCGTTCCATCGCCGCCCATTGTTTTTTCAACGGTAGCCGTTGATTTTGTTGTGTTAAACAAAACTTCGTCAATGAATTTTGTTTTTTCAGCCTCGTCCCAATTTAATTCTGCTAATTTCTTTTCAACAAATTCAGCCTTTGCATCAACTGCCTGAAACATATTTTTTAAATTAATTTTATCGATTTCTTTTGTTGAAGTGTCGGATTTTTTTACAATTTCCGAGATTTTTTCAATCGTTTTACCCACATATTCTTCTATGTAACCTTTACCTTTTCTTAAATTTTTCAAAGATAAAAACCCGAATCCTACAACAGCACCCAATGTAAAAGCACCTAAAGCAAAGAATTTTAAATTGCTTTCCTTCTTAATGTTTTTCTTTTCGCTGCCTTTAAACCCTACTTTATCAAAACTCATCATTTTTTTAAAAGGAAGCGGAATTTCAGGTTTATTATTCAAATATTCGCTAAATTCTCTTGCTTTATCCGCAAGCATACACCTTACAATCTGGATTTTTCCCGAAAATGACTGGGTTTCGACTGCGATTAAATTTTCCTGAAGATTTTTTTGGATATCGGCTTCGCGCTTTTTAACCCAAATATCCTTAAAGCCGTCAAGAAACATTTTTCCCATAAAAGCCATTGCACTTATGGTTAAAACTCCCACACCCGCTAAAATTGTCTTTTGGTTGGGGCATTGTACCATTTGATAAATCGCCTGATGCGTTTCTTCGTTGATTGCAAGGTTTCTGGTCAAAGTCGGAAGCTTTTTTTCGGGCAAAATGTTTAAATTGACTTTTGCGCTTCTTTTTGCCACAAAACTCAACAGTGCCATAGTTGCCATAACGCTTGTTGCAATAATGCTTATAGGCAAAAGGCTTTTGTCTTTTGAATTGTCTTTTTCATAAACTTTTTGAGGCATCCGCGCATTGTCAGAAATTACCATTGTATCATATATTTCGTCAATTCCGTTTTCCTTAATTAAAGAATTAACCAGCACACCTTCTCTTGTCAGATCAGCATTTTTCTTTTGGGAATCGGTTAAATTTCTTTTTTGCCTTCTGTTTTCAACATCGTTAATAGGATTAGTTTTCATATTTTACGTTCGCTTTCTTATTATTTTTAAATCTTTTTCTTATAAATTTTGTAATATTTTTAAATTCAAATATTCTTTTGTCTTCTTCTAATTTTCTGTCTTCATCATCTGCCCTTGATAAATCCGGCAAATCAAACAAAGATTTTATACGTTTTTTAAAGTCTTTTAGAAAATCAGAAACTTTCTTTTCTGCAGAATTTTTTAGCTCGCCAAACATTGCATTTAATTTATCTGATATATCTGCCAGCTTTTCTTTAACAAAATTAACGGCTTTATTGATTAAAACAGGAACGTCTTTGATAAAATTCAAAATCGGAATAACTAATTTGTTTAAAACAAAAACAACGGGTTTTGAAATAACACTTGGTAAACCTTGTGCCTTTTGGGCAAAATTGGCAACCTTTTGCGAAAATTCCGCAATTTTTGCCGAAAAATTTGCCAATTTTGCCCCGAAATTAAGGGGGACTTGAAGTTGCGACTCTACCGCTTGCTGTTTTTGCTGTTGAGCGAGTTTTTGTGCTTTAAGCATTTGACCAATGGCAAAACATTCATCCCAAGTCATTTCATCGGGTTTTGACTTAACCTCGCGTTTTGCGCCGCCACCTCCCATGCCCGAGCAAATCGGGCATGCGCCCTGCGGAAGTCCGTGCGGACACGTTCCAATTTTTGGTTTATTCAATGATGAAAGTGGTAATTGCATTAAAAAAGTCCTTTTTTACCACTTCGAGAATTCAGTAAAAAAAGACTAATCTTTTCCACACAAACTTTAGCTCGAAGTTTGGGTTTATATTTTACGAGTTGAGTATTGTGTAAAGACATAAAGCCCTTCCACATTTACCCCTTCCGGCTTCGACGGCTGCGGCACAGCTGGAGATGTCAGCTCCATTTCCTCGTTACTCAATCATAATAAAATACTTTTTCAAAGTCAATTAAATATAAATTTGAGTTAACTTTTTTTAAAAATACTTGCCTTGCTATTCACAAATGAACAAAAGTTTAGTAATATATATTTATGATCGTTGACGAAATGGAAGATTTATATCCTGAGGTCCCTCCCACAAAGTTAAGAAATCAAGAAGAGGAGTTTAAACCCGCAAGAACATCGCCTTTTTGGCTTTGGGTGGCAAACAGGTTTTTTTTCGGAATGCTTGAAAACAGATTTTTTGCACTGCGCTATAAAGGCAGCGAAAAATTTGAAAAACGTGACAAAAACATTCCTACAATAGCTTTTGCACCCCACACAAATTGGTGGGACGGAATTGTTGGATACAATCTTTGCGCAAGAGTTTTTGACAAAGAAATAAGGCTAATGGTTGAAGAACTTAACCGTTTCCCGCTTTTACGCCGTGGCGGAGCATTTTCCGTGAACAAGAAATCCGCGCAGGCTTCTATGGAGGCACTTACCTATTCTGTCGATGTCATTGAAGATTTGAATAACGTCTTATACATTTTCCCTCAGGGAATCATCAAACCGCCAAATTACAGACCGATTGAATTCAAAACAGGACTTGCCTATATCATCCAAAAAGCAGTTAAAAAATACGGCAAAGTAAACTTGGTACCTATTGCGGTAAATTACTTTTTCTTGCGTGCAGACCGCCCCGAAGTACTTGTTGAAATCGGCGACATAATTCCTTTTGATGATTTCAAAACAGACAGAAAAGAATTGTCCTCCAAGCTTGCAAAATTACTGGAAAACCTTTGCGATAGTCAAAACCATGACGTTTCAATCGGCAATTTTAAAGGTTATAGAACCCTTTTTCAACAAAAATTAAAATGGTACCGCAAAATCGAACAACGGCTTAAAAAAATTGAAATCAAAGGTTCGGGAGTTTAAAAAGTGAAGAGTGAACCGTGAGCGGTTAGCAGTGATATTTTAGTTAATAAGTCGATAAGTTAAATGGTTTACATTGAAATTAATTTATTATAAACTCAATGTAGAACAATTTTAGCGGGGAATTAAACATGCAGGTATCTTTAAACTGGTTGAATGAATTTGTTGACCTAAGTGATATTGACGAAAAACAAATCGCACACGAACTTACAATGAGCGGGCTTGAAGTAGAAGATGTCGAACATTTCAAACCGCAGTTTAAAAATATAATTACGGCAAAAATTCTAAAAATTGATACCCACCCTAACGCTGATAAGTTGCATTTAGTTACCGTAGATATCGGAAAAGAACAAAGAACAGTCGTTTGCGGAGCCCAAAACATTGAAGAAGGACAAATTATTCCCTACGCTTCTGTGGGCTCTGAAGTGTTTTCAAGAAAAACGGGCGAAATGTTCACCCTGACCCCTGCTGAAATAAGAGGGGTAAAATCAGAAGGCATGCTCTGTTCATCTGATGAATTGGGCTTATCCGACAGAAATTACCAGAGCGAAGACGGAATTTTAATCCTTAACCGCTTTTTGAAAAACGTGGAACTCGGAAAACCGCTTGAAGAAATTTTGGGACTTGAAGAAGACATAATTTTACACTGTGCTCCTACCGCAAACCGCGGAGATGAAATGTCTGTTATTGGAATAGCAAGAGAGCTTTGCGCAATATTTGATAAAGAACTTAAATTTTCGCCGCTTGAAAGCACAGTTGATTTAAACACAAACAAATTCAAAGTGGAAATAATAGACCAAGATGTTTGTAAATATTATTCTATCGGAGTTTTAGAAAACATAACAATAAAACCATCTCCTGCCTGGATGCAAAAAAGGCTTATAGCTTCAGGCATCAGAGCAATAAGCAACGTCGTTGATATTACAAACTACGTACTTTTGGAATACGGAATTCCGCTTCACGCTTTTGATTTAAAAAAATTAAAAGGCTACCTGTGCGTAAGACGTGCAAAACAAGGTGAAAAAATAACCACTCTCGACGGTGTTGAAAGAGAACTCACAACAGATAGCGTGCTTATTGCAACAAGAGAAAAAGGAGTCTGCCTTGCTGGAGTTTTCGGCGGACAAAATTCCGAAGTAGATTCAAACACAAATTCAATAGCACTTGAAGCGGCATATTTTACCCCCGCGAGCAACAGAAAAAGCTCTCACAGTGTGGGCTACCGCTCGGATGCCTGTGCAAGGTTTGAGCGAGGCGTTGACATAGAAGCTGTAAAACCTGCCCTGATGCGTGCAATGCAGCTTCTTGCAGAACATGCCGGAGCAAAAGTTGTCGGAATGGTTGATGATGGGCAAAATAAAATCGAAAAACCTGAAATTACACTACGCTTTGCGCAGATTAAAAGAATTTTAGGTTGTGAAATTCCCGCTCAAAGATGTATTTCGATTTTGGAAAAACTCGGATTTAAAACTTTAGGCAAAAATGAAGTTGCCGCAAAATTTGAAGTCCCTTCCTTCAGGGTAAATGATGTTACCCGCGAAATCGATTTAATAGAAGAAATTGCAAGAATAAACGGTTACGATAAGATAGCACCGACACTTCCAGGCAAAAATGAATCTCCAATAATTTCAATCGAAGAAAAAACCATAAAACAAATTCATTCAATCCTGCTTTCATCGGGATTAAATGAAATTATCACATCCTCATTAATCGGAAAACCATTTTTAACACAATTTTCAATTGATTACGATAAAGAAAAATCCGTAGAAGTCGAAAACGCCCAAAGCGAAGAATTTACCATGCTTCGCCAAACCTTAAGCGCAAATATTCTGAATTGCCTCAAATACAATTACGACAACGGGCAAAAGAATTTTTGGGCTTATGAAATAGGAAAGATTTATTTCAAAAACGCACCCGCAGATGAAAAAAATTCGGGCGTAGATGAAATTAAAATGCTGGCAGGTTGCATTACAGGCGAAATCGAAAACTCAAAGTGGCATAAAACTCAAGAAACAAATTTCTTTACCCTCAAAGGGATTTTTGAAAAGTTATTTAATGAGTTGGGAATTTCAAACAGAATTCAGTTTAGACCTTGTGAAAATGTTGATATCCTACACCCTCACAGAAGCGCAAGCTTGGTTCTTTTAGGCAAAAATCTTTTGGAAATAGGGTATATGGGACAAATTCATCCTATTTTAAGAGACAGGCTCAAGCTTAATCAAGAAGCCTTTTTGTTTGAAGTTAATCTTGAAGAAATAATAAAAGCAATTAATCCAAGCATAACAAAATACAAAAAACTGCCACAATTCCCTGAAGTCCAGAGAGATTTAGCGTTTATTGTCCCTAAAATAATTTCTTGCGAAGAATTACAAAAAGCTATTAAAAAATCGGTTCAGCAAAATATTTTTAAAAATTGTGAAATTTTTGATGTTTATCAGGGTGAACACATTGAAAAAGGTTTCAAAAGCGTTGCTTTCAGAATAAAAATGCAGGATGAGCAAGCCACCCTGACAGATGAAATTATTGATGCTCAAATGAATTCAATAAAAAATAATTTGGAAAAAACTTTTGAAAAACTTACTTTCAGGGTATAATTTTTAACCGGAGGTTTTTATGAAAAAATTTCTGATATTACTGGCTCTGATATTCGGAATTACAGCAGCAAATGCCGATGTAATGCCCTATTACGTAAACAACATAAACTCAAATTCAATAGGAGTTTATCAGGCATCGCATGAAATAAAAATATATAAAGAACCGAACGAAAAATCTCCGCTATTGCTCAGCGTAACCTGGGACAGCAAAAACTTTAACTCGCCAGATATTTCAGCAAGCAACCTTTTTGTAGTATTTTTGCCTAAAAAAGATTTAGCATTTTTTCTTGTAACCGATGAAAATGAAAACTGGGTACAAGTTATATTTAATCGAAACAACAGCCAAACAGGCTGGATTAAAAAAGATGATGAACTAAAATTTTTAAACTGGCGGACATTTTTTAACAACTACGGCAGAAAATACGGAGTTTATTACCTTAAAGACGCCCCTGAGGAATCTAAGACCATATATAGCTCAAGCGACAATAACGGACAAGTTTTAGGCAGAATTAAATTACCTGAAGTAATAAAACTTACGACTACCAAAGGTAATTGGATTTTAATAAGTGTTTATGACATTGAAAAAATCCAAAAAATCGGCTGGATTCAATGGCGAAATACCAACGGAGAAATTCACTTGTTTCCTGCCATTAAGTAACTTAAGGTTTAAGCATTTTTAAATTATTTGCCGCCTCTTCAAATAAAGGATTTATTTTGAGTATATTTTCATAAATTTCTATTGCATTATCAACTTCACCTTGATTTTCAAGAAGAAGTGCCAATTTATATTTTGCCTCGACAAAATTTTCGTCAATAGAAATTGCCTTTTTTAAGCAATCTATAGCATTTGCCATGTCACGTTGAACATTGTGTAACAAACCTAATTTATAATAAGCCCTTGAATTTTTAATATCATATTTTACGCACTCTAAAAGTGCTGCTTTTTGCTCATAAACATTATCAATGGCTTCATAACATTCTGCAATCGAATAATAATAACTTGCATTTGAATTATCTAAATCTATTGCTTTTTTATATTGAGAAATTGCCTGATTGTAATTTTTTATAAGCTGATTTATTGCCCCTAATTTGTAATAAATTTGCGGATTATCTACATCATACTGAACCGCAAGCGAAAACTTTTTAAAACAAGCATCATTATCTCCCTGATTAAACAAAAACATTGCCCAATTAGAATATAAATCACTCATTTCAAGGTGAATATTTTTAATATCTTCAACCCCTGCTTCATCAAGAATCTTCTTATAAATTTCTGCGGCAGCTTCAAAATTATTATTAGACTCATACGCCCTGGACAAAGTCTTTTTAAGCTCAACATCCTTAGAATTGTTTTCAACAAGATTTTTCAAAACATCTATACTTTCTTCAATCTGCCCTGTTTCCATAAGAATTTTTGCGATGCTTTCGGTTGCCTTCTCTTTATTTGCATTTGGATTATCTTTATACAAGTTTGCATACATTAAAGCTTTTTCATAATCATTTATGACCGAATACAAATCAATAAGAAGTTTTGTAGCCCATATATTTGCTTCTTCATTGATGTTAAGCGACAAAATCTCTTCAGTAAGCTCTATTGCCGATTCATAATCAGAATTCATTTTATAAGCTTCCACCAAACTTTTCTTGACAAGAACATCTGCCGGATATATTTGTAAAATTTCCTGATACTGTTCGATTGCTTCATCGTATTCCCTAAATTCCATGTGCAAACGTGCAATTACATTCTTATTATTAACTTTTTCTTGATTACTGTAGATAAACTCATCCAACCTTTTAAGCATTTTTATAGCCGATTTTTTCTGATTTGTTTCAAGATAAAGATGAGCTAAATCTTTTATTGCAACAACATTGTTTGCATCTTCATTAAGCAAATCCGTCAAAACAGAAATAGCCTGCATAGGCTTCCCGTTATCGTTATAGCAATTTGCGACAAAAATCCTCATAGGGAAATTTTTAGGTTGATGATTACAAACATAATGTGCATGCTCCAATGCCTCATATTTCCTGCCCATTTCGTAAAAAGATTTAGCAAGAATACTTCTTACGCCATAGTCTGATGGTTTTTTTTCAAGATATTTTTTAGCAAGAGTTTCGACTATATTGTATTTTCTTTGTTTGTACAAAATACTTACCTGCTCAAGAATATCATGAGAAGTTATCTGTAAATCTTCTTCATGGCGAGGTTTTTCAGAACTAAGCATTAAATTATAAACAAAAAATATTAGAGCCACTATTACGATAATTACAAGAATAATAAAAAATAATTCACTCATACTCAACCTTCCGTATAAAAACATTATATACTATTTACATAGAAAAAAAAAGCCCCTTGAGGGCGCAGAAAAATTTTTTAATTTTTCCACGCCCTCTTTACTTTTTTAAAAAATATATTAAGATATCAATATGAAAAAGATTTTGCCTGTTTTTTTATTTTTATTTTTTTCTTCCACCTTACCTGTTTTTTGCGATGATCTCGGATTGGGCGATTATTCACAAGGAATAGATAACGCCTGGTACGGACAAAAACAAATTACCGACGAACAGTTTGAAAAAACGCTTAAAGCCGTTCAAGATAAAAAAAATAAGAAAAAAAATAAAAAGAAACTGAAGGGTCAAAGTCTTAATAAATACGAAGAAGGCTTGGAAAGCTCCGAAACCGAAGATAAATTTAAAGATGTTTTTGAAAATAATGCTGTTATTGGGCTACCGGTTAATTTGGTTACGCTTGAAGGAGTGCAAATTCCTGTCGGACATTACAATATTTCAGGCAAAAAAATAAATAAAAAAGTTTACCTTAATTTTTATCAGGGAGATTTGAATGTGGCAAGCGTCGAGGCGACAGAAACTACAAATGATTTTGGACAAACATCAATAAATTTTGCAAAAATTATTCCCTGTGACGACACAAAAATAAAAATTATATATGGCTCTGTCGATTTTAACGCCTATGCTTATATTCCTATTGAAAACGGCATTTAACATATTTGACCAAAATTTGAAAAAATGTCATAATTGACCTGATGAATTATTATAAAAAATATGTTCCATACTTGTTTTTGCTGCCTGCCGGAATAATTTTGCTGGTATTTTTTTTCATACCTTTTATTCAAACTATTATTCTGAGCTTTAAAGATTATTCTTCAAGTATTTATCATCCTGACTGGGTCGGGCTTCAGAATTATTTTAAACTTATGCAGTCGCCTGTTTTTTATAAGGTTTTAATTAACACTTTTTTATATCTTTTTATTGCAGTTCCGATTCTTGCAACTGTTCCTTTGTTTTTGGCAATTCTTATAAATCAAAAAATCAAAGGCATAACTTTGTACAAGATTTTGATTTATCTTCCTGTAATTGTATCGATTGTAGTTGCAGCAATAGCCTTTAAGTGGCTTTATGCGGAACAGGGGATTTTAAATTTTGCGATGCAAAAAATGGGGTTTGAGTCGATAGGTTGGCTTACAGATACAAATTTTTCGCTTATTTCAGTTATTATAGTAACCATTTGGAAGGGAATCGGCTATTACATGATGATTTATCTTGCAGCACTTATGAGCGTTCCCAAAGAACTTTATGAGGCCTGCGAAATTGACGGAGCAGGATTTTTCAGAAAACATTTGACGGTTACGATTCCTCATATAATGCCGACGCTTGCCCTTGTTTCAACGATAAGTGCAATTTCTGCGATGAAAGTTTTTGCCGAAATTTATGTAATGACAAAAGGCGGGCCTCTTAATTCAAGCAAAACTATTGTTTATTATATTTACGAAAGGGCGTTTGAAAATTTGGATTTGGGATACGCTTCTGCTATGGCGGTTGTGCTTTTGATAATCGTAATGGCATTTTCGCTGATAAACATAATGTGCTTTGAAAAAAATAAATATCAAATATGACCTGTCGTTGCGAGGGGGTAAATAATTTAGCTTGATGCTAGCTACGTTCACGTCGTTGCGAGGAGTGAGGTGTTAGCCGAACGACGCGGCAATCCAAAAAACGATGGGTTGGGAAACCCACTTACTACTCTTACGTCATTGCGAGACTTTGGTTATCGGCTTTTATAATTATTGTCCACCGAAGCAATCTCCTCAAAGAAAAAGTAAATAAAAACTGGGCGAAATTTTCTTAAAAAAAATTTCGCCTCTTGATTTTTTATTCTACTGGGCTGAAGCCCATCCTACGTTCTACAGATAAAGTTTATATGTTTTATTTTAATTGTTGAGAATCTTTTTGCATTGCTTGAAACATTATCCTGCCTTGTTCTTTTTCACAAAAATCAGCCCCAAATTGTTCAACACAATCTTTTAAAAATTTACTTTCTGAGCTTATTAACCCAAAACTTTTATCTGCTCTTAAAGCAGTCCTTGCTTCAGTTTTTGCTTCCTCAACAAGACCTTTGATAATCTTAACAGCACTATCTTCAGCGTGAGAATGTTCTTTTAAAACATTAGAAAGTCTATTTGAAAGGTCGCCAATAAGCGGCAGTCTTGCGTGTCCTTTAAACTCGGGATGAAATGTATTAAAACGATTAAAAGATATATCATAAGCAATATGAAAATATAATTCTTTCAACATATTAATCGGAGTTTCAGTCACTTTAGATCCGCTGAAAGTTCTACTGCTTAATCCAAATATTTTAGTAACGCCTGAAATCGTAATCATTTTTTTCTCCTTTTAATTATTTACAAATTTTTTAAATTATCTAAAGAAAAAAAATTGCCTGAAAAATTCCTATCCTATCCTATCCTATCCTATCCTATCCTATTCTATGCCACGCCTGCGTTTGAGCAGCTTAAAACTCATATTTACAAAAATTAACAGTTGCTGATTTTTGCGATGCCATGTTATAATCACTAATTATGAAAGATAAAAATGAAATTTTAAAAATATTAAAAGAAATCAAGCCTGATTTAGAAAAAGACTACAATATTACCGAAATAGGTTTGTTTGGCTCGTATTTGCGCGGAGAACAAACCAAAAACAGCGATATTGATATTTTGCTTGACCATAAAAGCGGTCTGACTTTTTTTAAGCTGATTGATTTGGAAAAATTTTTAACCAATGTTCTTGGAGTAAAAGTTGATATCGCATTCAAAAAGTATCTTAAAAGAAATATCGGGAAAAAAATTCTGTCCGAGGTAAATTATGTCTAAAAGAGATTATTCGGATTTCATATACGACATAATTGAAGCGATTAAATCAATTAATAAATTTATCGGCAAAATGTCTTTTGAGGAATTTTCAAAAGATGATAAAACAGTAAGTGCCGTTACAAGAAAGTTTGAAATAATCGGCGAAGCCGCAAATAGAATTCCAAAAACAATCCAAAAAAAATATGATGATATTCCTTGGTCATATATGATTGGAATGAGAAATAAAATTATACACGATTATGATGCCGTAAACTTGATGATAGTATTTGACAGTGCAAAAGAAGATTTAAAAAAACTTTTGCCGCTTTTAGAAAAAATGCTAAAATGAAAAGATTTTTAGAAAAAATATCAATACATACAATTTTAATTTTCGTATCGCTGCTGTCGATATTTCCTTTTATATGGCTTATTTCCACATCTTTAAAAGGCAATGCGGAAAACATTTTTGCATATCCGCCCCAGATAATTCCACAGGATTTCACTTTCCAAAATTATGTCGGAGTGTGGCAAAGAGTTGATTTTATCGCTTATTTTGTAAACAGTTTGATAGTTGCGGGCGCAACGGTTTTTTTAAACCTTATCTTATCTGCACTTGCTGCTTATCCTCTTGCAAGAATGGAATTCAATGGCAAAAAAACCGCCTTCTTTGCGGTGCTTGCAACTATTATGGTACCGTTTCAGGCAATTATGCTTCCTGTTTATCTGATTACTTTAAAATTAAATATGGTTGACAGCGTAAATAATTTTATGGGATATCTCGGCTTGGTAATGCCTTTTGCGGTAAGTGCGTTTGGAATTTTCTTAATGAGACAAGCTTTTTTGACTATCCCTAAAGAAATGGAAGAAGCCGCTATAGTTGACGGCTGCAACGTTTTTCAGGTGTTTTTCAAGGTGCTTTTGCCTATGGTAAAACCCTCGCTTGCAGTTCTTGCAATATTTACATTTATCGGCTCTTGGGGTGAATTTTTGTGGCCCAGCATTGTGCTTACAAAAGAAAGTATGTACACTCTTCCTGTCGGGGTTAATAATTTACAGGGAATGTTCAGTTCAAATTGGCGATTTATTGCAGCAGGCTCAATTCTTGCAA
>Ga0209098_1001557_pt1 | contig 21838 bp, 17 predicted proteins | sample AD_JPNHW1_MetaG_FD_184429 | JGI IMG/M metagenome (GOLD analysis project Ga0209098, IMG submission 184429) | Active sludge microbial communities of municipal wastewater-treating anaerobic digesters from Japan - AD_JPNHW1_MetaG (SPAdes) (version 2) | ecosystem: Engineered > Bioreactor > Anaerobic...
TTGTGTTTTCTGGGAATATCGGCAGTTGCATTTGCATAACTTTTTTTGGCAAAATTATGGACTTTTTTGTTTACGGCCAATATAACCCAAACTATTGATTTTTAAGCTGCAGGTCAGGAGTTCTGAATTTATTATTCATTACATTTATATTTACTTTTTTTACGATTGTTTTTTGCTTTATTTTTTCGATATTTGTTTTTTATAACTTTTTTTTATTCTAAAAGAATATTCCGAATTTATAATTCATTATATAATAAAATGATAAAAAACAAATCAATTTTTTTAAAGGAAATAGCACTTCTCCCTGAAATGAAGGATAATATCATTTCTCTGATTTTTGCTAATAATCCTGATATTGATATTCGCAAGCGAGAGACTTTTTACGATAATGTATCTGTTTTCTTGAAAAAATATACAGAAGTTGATAGAGCAATACTGCAGTCAGGAGTTGGTGTTAGCGTTCCAGACGAGCTAAGCTTAATGAAGGATTGGGAAGGACGTGATTTCCGCATTAAAACTATAAGATTAAAATCTATTCGCGGATTCCCTGATTCAGCAATACCTTTTGGTTTTGACTTAAAAAATAAAAATGGGGATCCACAATGTATAGTTATTCTTGGCTCAAATGGATCAGGGAAATCTTCCATTTTTAATGCACTGGAGTATTCATATTGTCGAAAAATTGGTGAAGCGCAACTAAGGTCGGGTCTTGATATATCTGATGACACATCTAAATTCGAAACATTCCTGGAACATTTTGAAAATGGATTCAATAAATGTTCATGTATTATTGACACTGTGGATCGTCCCTTTGTGTTGCAAGAAGAGAATATTCCTAAATCAATTCGACTTAAGATTAATCCCGATACTCACTTTATTAGTGATTATGATATCTATTCTAATGGTCAATTGGATTATAAATCTGGTGGGGACTTTTCTTTTCATAATAAAATAGCGACAAGTTTAGGTCTTAGTGAGTTACTGGCATTTGAAAAAAATCTCAAGGCTTTTACACTGTATTCGCGTCAAGCAGAATCAAGACAAATTAATGCTCTTGAGAAAAGTATTGTTTCACAAAACCAGATAATTGAAAATGCTAATAAAGCAATATCTGAAAAAAAACAAAAACTCCTGCAATTGGAGGATACACAAAAATCCATTCCGCAAGAAAAAAACATACAGGATATTATTATTTTACTAAATAGAGTTAAAGACAATAATTTCATTTTCACTTATGATTACGATTATTTGATTGAATCCATAACTCGTTTTAAACAATCTTTTAAAGAATTTGAGTCCCTTAAAGTCAAAACTGGCGATATCGCTGAGCTTCAATTTCTAAATTTAGGTCTTGAGCTAATAAAAAAATCTGATAATTGCCCATTTTGCGAGAGTTCCAAAAAGAATCAGTCAGAAATCATGAAGGATGTTTCAAATCGTATTGAAAGAATTAAGTCACTGAATGAAGCATTAGGCAATTTAAACAAAGAATTCAATAATGTTTATGATACTTCAAATAAGCTTTTTAATGATGTAATTGTGTTTAAGGCAAAAATACAAAATGAACTTTCGTTAATAAAAGAAACATCAGAGTTTAATACACTAATCGCATTATTAATTGATGTTATTGCAAAAATAGAACTTAATCTTGCCGAGGAGTTCTTTTCTAAGGGTAAAAACCTTGAACAAAATCGACACTTTCTGAGCAATAAAAACGAGCACCTATCTTCTTTTCTTGATTCACACTCAGAATATATAAAAACAGGCTTAAAAGATTTAATTCACCATGTTAATGTATTTATAGACGATAGACAGAAATCCATACATGAAATTGACAAAACTTTTAGTGAAAAAAATCAGGGACAGACTATAATTGAGCAGATTATTTCATTAAATAAGGAAATAGCTGATTTACAAACACAGGTTTTATCTGCAGAAAGAACAATCACTGAATCAAAAAATACAATCTCTGACCTCAGGGAAAAACAACAATCTTTCGATAGTTTAAAAGAAAAAACTAGAGATTATTTAAAAGTTTATAACAACAAGCTATCACAAGAAGTTGATCAGGCTTTTAATCCTATCAAATCCATCGTTGAGAAAACACTACAAAAATATCTCGATATAGGTGGGAGAAATGTTTCAATTAATATTTTAAAACAGCCTGACGAGTATGATGAAGAAACTGGCGAGGTTCTTTCCGAGATTATAACGGCACAGATTTCAGCCCCTGATGATAACTTCAAACCTTTATCTGTAAATAAATATTTCAATACTTTCCATTATCGGCTGTTTTCAACTATGGTTGGAATAAGTATCGCAATGGCTTCTAGGATTATTACTCGTATAAATCTGCCACTTGTAATGGATGATGTGTTTTATGCGAGTGATTTGGAAAACAGAGCCACTATTGAGAATTTTTTAAAGGGCTTATTTGAAATTTTTAATGACAAATCTCTTGATATGAATTTTCAATTAATACTATTTACTCATGATCAACAAATCTTTGAAAGTGCTATCAATGCATCTGCAATGAATGAAGTTGAAAATACAGCATTTGCGAAACTTTTTCCTTTTAAGGATGCTGATGAGAAAGATGGATATAAAAATCTGATTTATAAAATTCCGGCATATTTACCAAGTGCTATTATGAAAAATTTATTGATTGAAGCATGACACATACAGATACAAATCTCCCAGGAAAAAAAACAAGATACTGTAGAATAATTCTTTTTGTCATCTTTATTCTAATTGCTATTGGTGCTTTTTGGTGGTTAAGAGATATCAGGGTAGAGAGATTGATCCAAAAACGGCAAATTGAAATCAATCGTATAGTTCGTAACACAATTCGTGAAGATTCAAAGTTTGAGTTGCTGATGCATGACATCATCCTGATCAATGTCGATTCATCACAGAAAAAGATAATAAAAGACTCTATACTTAATACTTTTGCAAATATTTTAAGCGCAAAATATTTAAACAATGATAGTATCAAAGGATCAGCAAAATCGGTTGTTCCCGTATTTCATTTCCCCACTAATGCTGATGAAAATGGCAATTATGTTTTATCTGAAGACCAGGTTCAAGCGCTAAAAGATCATCTGGATTTTCTTGCAAATCAAGTGGATAAAGCTGTTGAACAAACTAAAGCTGAAATAAGTAATGATATAAATAGGGTTAATAATTAGATAACAATTTGGATAGGTATTTTGGGGCTTCTCGGTGTTTTTGTTCCCATAGCAATAAATTTCAGAGCATTTGAACAATTAAAAGAAATCAAGAATAAAGCAGATGACGCTAAGACCAATGCTGAGGCTGCAAAAAGTAACTCTGAAATAGCCAGTGCAAACTCCAACAATGCTTTGACGAATTCAAACAATGCTTTAACGAACTCTAACAATGCTTTATCGAATTCCAGCCAAGCTTTGACTAACTCAACGGCAGCGTTGATGAACTCCGATATTGCTAAAATAAAGGCTGATGAGTTTTCCAAGAAGGCGATTGAATTCGAAAAAAAAATTGTAGATTTTGAAAGTGTAAAAAATGAAGTCACTCAGTTAAGTTCTGACATTGAAAATGTAAAATACAGAGTTGCTAACGCAAGTACTGCAGCTGATTCCGCTCTTTCCTCTGCGGATCAGGCAGTCGAAAAATCAAGGCATTTGGAAAAATTGCTTCTGACATTGAATTCTATTGTCAAGCTTAAAGACCTCGATATTAACACATTAAGGGTTTATAAAGATTCGGAAAAGATCGATGTTATAAAAAACATCTTATCCCATATTCATGTCGGACTTACAGCTTGCGATGATCATTTTGATCACACATTAATTAAGGATTGTCTCAAACAACTAGCCTATCGGATACATTTCATTTCATTGTTTGATTTCCTAGGTAAACAAAGAATGGGGCTAATGACAAACTTTGTAGTAGAAGCAAATAATATTCTTGCAAATCCACTTACAGCTGATTCTTTTCAACAATTTCTTAATAAACTTGATAACTTACTACAAAATCTATAATCAATTATGCCTACTCTCACTTGGATCGGAAAAGAAAAAGTAATTAACCACCACAGGGATGTACCATTTAGGATCCTTGAACACAAATACAGCTATAATGAAACTGAAGGGGAAACAACGAAACCTATAAATAGTGGTAATAAAATCATTCACGGCGATAATCTGGAAGCATTAAAAAGCCTTTTACCGGAATATGAAGGGAAAGTCAAATGCATTTATATTGATCCCCCTTATAACACAGGTAATGAAAATTGGGCATACAACGACAACGTAAACCATCCTAAGATTCAAAAATGGCTTGGTCAACTTGTAGGTAAAGAAAGTGATGATTTGACTCGTCACGATAAATGGCTTTGCATGATGTATCCAAGGTTAAAACTATTGCACAAGTTGCTACATAAGGAAGGTGCAATTTTTATTTCCTTAGACGAAAATGAAAATAATCATTTAAGGTTAATTTTAAATGAAATCTTTGGAGAAACAAACTTCGTGGCTCAAATATCTTTATTATGCAATCCTAAAGGTCGTAGTCAGGATAAGTATTTTAGCACAAATCATGAGTACATAACTGTTTATAGCAAAACAAAAAAAAATAAAGACTCTTTCAGTGTCATAAAGGATGATGAACTCATTGCAAAAGAATATAAATTGTCTGATGGTGATGGGAAGTACAGACTTTTAGAATTAAGGAATACTCATAGAGAATTTAGTAAAATTAATCGCCCAAATCTATTTTATCCTCTTTATGTCAATCCCAGTACTCAAAAAGTATCTATTGAAAAAACTGATGAAAATTCAGTTGAAGTTTATCCTTTATGGCCAGATGGATATGAAGGCTGTTGGACTTGGGGTAAAGATCTTGTGAAAAATGATAATCATTTAATCGTAGGACAAAAGACAAGAGTCAATTGGAAAATATATAGAAAAGGTTATTCCGCTTCAGAAGAAGGTGAAAATGTCAAGAAGAAATTATTTACAATCTGGCACGATGCAAAATTCTATACTGAAAAAGGGCAGGTAACATTTGGTGAAATTTTTCCAGGGTTAAATAAAAATGACTTCCCACAACCAAAGTCTGTTGACTTGATAATAGAGGTATTAAGAACTTGCACATCATCAAATGATATTGTTCTTGACAGTTTTGGTGGAAGTGGTACAACTGCAAATTCTGTGCTGAAATTGAACAAAGTTGATGGCCATAATCGCAAATTCATTTTAATCGAAATGGAGGATTATGCTAATTCAATTTGTGCTGAAAGAGTCAAAAGGGTAATAAAAGGATATTCAGACACAGAAGGGACCGGAGGCAATTTTAGTTATTACGAATTGGGCAAACCGTTATTTGTTGGAGATAATAATGAGAATTTAAATGAAGAAGTCCCTGCAGAAAAAATTAGGGAGTATATATGGTACAGCGAAACACGCAGAGCATTTGAAATGCCGGATCGTAATAAGGAAAATCAATATTTCTTAGGCAAAAAGGAAGGCACGGCTTATTATTTTATTTACGAAAAAAACTCACTTACAACACTCGACTACGATTCCCTTGCAACCATCAAAACCAAAGCCGGTCAGTATGTTATTTATGCTAACAATTGCCTTCTGCCTAAAGATTTTATGCTTAATAAGAATATAATTTTTAAAAAAATCCCTAGTGATATAACCCGTTTTTAACATGGAATTAAAAAGCTATCAATATAAAGTTATCAAAGACCTCGAATTATTTCTTGAGTATGTTCAGAAGTACCAAAGAACCGACAAGGCTTTCAATCAATTTTGGGAAGACAAATTAGGCCCTTATAATCCTATCACTAATGAAGGAATGGAGACTTATAAAAATAATATTCCGAATGCTGTTCATGTTTGCATTAAAGTTCCCACTGCGGGTGGTAAAACTTTTATTGCATGCAACGCACTCCATACAATTTTCTCTGCTACTTCACCCGATATTCCCAAAGTTGTAATATGGCTGGTTCCATGGAGTAATTTGCTCGATCAGACAGTAAATAATCTTAATAATCCCGATCATCCTTACAGGCAGAAACTTGATAGTTTATTTAATCATCGTGTAGAAGTTTACGAAAAAAAGGATGTAAATCAGGCATCAAATTTTAATCCTACAGTAGTAAAAGAGCAGCTTTCAATCATAGTTATGAGTTTCTCTAGTCTTCGTGCCCGAAATAAGGAAGATCGCAAGGTATATCAGGAAAATGGCTCTTTGCTGCCTTTCGTCCAGCAATATAAAGACAAATCGCATTTGCTTGAAAATACTGATGATAGTGCCCTTATTAATGTTATCAGAAGTTTTACGCCAGTGGTTGTGGTTGACGAAAGCCATAATGCAGAAAGTGATCTGAGTATCGAAATGCTTAATGCCCTAAACCCATCTTTTATTCTTGATCTCACTGCAACACCTAAAGAAAATAGCAATATTGTAAGTCTTGTACCGGCCATCGAGCTTAAAAAAGAACACATGATTAAGCTACCGGTAATTTGTTACAATCATCATGATAAAACCGAAGTTTTAAATAGTGCCTTGCATTTACAACGCAAACTTGAATTACTGGCTAACGAACAATTTCAAAACGGGGGTAAATATATCAGGCCCATAATACTTTTTCAGGCTCAGCCGCGCACAGGTGAGGATAACACCACATTTGAAAAACTCAAGGAACAATTACTTGCAGTTGGCATACCTGAAGAACAGGTTAAAATTAAAACGGCTGAAAAAGATGAATTGAAAGGTATCGAATTGAAATTGGAAGATTGTCCGGTACGGTATATAATAACAATCAATGCTTTAAAAGAAGGTTGGGATTGCCCTTTTGCGTACATACTCGCTTCACTTGCCGACAAATCTTCCCCTGTCGATATTGAACAGATTTTGGGTCGTGTCCTTCGTCAGCCCTATGTAATGAAACACTCCGCACCTTTGTTAAATGTTTCTTATGTTCTTACAGCTTCGGTTAAATTCAATGAAACATTGGAAACAATAGTTAAAGGATTAAAAAACTCTGGCTTCAGCGAAAAAGACTACCGGCCTAAAGACATAATGACAGAGGAAGAGAAAAAACCCTATGTTCAGCCACAATTAGAATCCTTCCTTTTTCCGGAAGATCAAGAAGATTATAAACCCAAAGAAGATATAATCGATACTTCCAGAATTTCGTTTTCAACAGATGCAAATTCCGCTCAGGGTAATGACATCAAAGTGGTTGCCAATATTGAGGAGATGGCAGAAACCCAGAACAAGGAAATGGAAATAGAAATTGAAAAACAAAGTCAGCAGCCGCTTGACGAAAATATATTTTCTGAAATGGGTGATAAAATCAAACGTTATGTAATGAATGATGCCCACAAATCCATGGCATCAACGATTAAGCTTCCTCAATTTTTTCTGGAAGCCCCTCAAAACGATTTTTTCGATACAGATAAGATTATTCTTAATCAGGAATCATTGTTAAAAGGGTTTAAACTTAGTACCGAGGACTCAAAAATAGACTTTTCTCAGGTAACATCCGACTTATTTAAAGTGGATATCGAAAAAGTCAATAAGGATGAATTTTCCCCTCGTATTACTAAAATAGAAGACCACAACATTAAAGATCCAATAATTGAATTTATCCTTTCTAAACCAAAGGAAAATCAGATAAAAGACATAGCGCATCAGATTGTATTAATTGTCGGCAATATGTATCCCATTCCGGATCAGGAGGTGCGGATTTTTGTCGAAAGAGTATTAGGCCAGATGAACCCGGAACAATTAACTGATGTACTGACAAGGAAACTCAGCTATGCTTCCAAATTAAAGGAAAAAATTGGCTTTCATGCAGACAATTATGCTGAAAAACAATTCAACGACTATATTAAAATAAAAAAAATTACGGTAGAGCCTACGTAAGCCACCGGCGAAATACATCTTTCCCAGCTGATCAAATAGATGCAACTTGCGGTCAAAAAATATTATGACCAAACAGGAAAAGAAATCCATGATGCTCACTCTTGTTGAGCATTGGCAGCAAAGCGGAATGAGCCAGTCTGCATTTGCCCGGACACAGAACATCACACTATTCAAGTTGCGGTACTGGATACGAAAACACCAACAGATCAAACAAGAATCTGGATTTATACAATTAAACGAATTTTCTCATCAGGGTATCAGCATCAGGTATCCCAATGGAGTAGAGTTGTCTTTACCGATGCAAACTCCAGCGGTGGTTCTCAAATCACTGATCAACTTTTAATCCGTATGTTTTCTTTAGGTGCAGCACGATATTATTTGTATCGCGAGCCAACCGATATACGCAAAAGTTTTGACGGATTGTGCGGACTGGTCTGTTACCGTCTTGGGCAAAGCCCGATGAGTGGGGATGTGTTCATCTTTATCAACAAACCTCGTAACAGGATCAAATTACTGCGCTGGGAAATCGGAGGCTTTGTATTGTTTTATAAACGGCTTGAAAAAGGAACTTTTGAGTTACCGCAGTTTAAAAATGGCGGTTTATCACAGATGATTGACTACGGCGAACTGGCAATGATAATTACTGGTATTTCAATGAAAAATGCAAAAAAAAGAACACGTTTTTTACAACAAAATGATGTTGAAAAATATCGTTGAAATGCTGAATTGATAAAGGTTCTATTGAGTAATTTTGTTGTCATGACAAGCACGAAAACTTACACGATTTCAAAACAAGAATTTGAGGAATACAATCGCCTGAAATCAGAAGTTGCCTGGCTCAAACATCAGCTTGACGAACTCAAACGAATGATTTATGGAACCAAGAGCGAACGCTTCATTGCCCCGAACCTTAATCAGCCGACATTGTTTGAACTTCCGGAAGAAACCCTTGTTGAAAAACCACAGGAAGAAATTACCTATACCCGCACTAAGCCTGAGAATAAAAAACAGCCCCTGCGTTTAGAAATACCTTCACACCTGCCACGTAAGACCGAAATCATTGAACCGGAAAATTTGCCGGAAGATGCAAAGAAGATAGGTGAAAACATTACAGAGGTATTAGAATATGAGCCTGCCAGCGCTTATGTCCGCAGGATTGTTCGTCCCAAATACATTGTTGAGCAGAATGATGAAGAAACCCGAATAGTAACAGCGGACCTGCCCACACTTCCTATCCCAAAAGGGAATGCAGGAGCAAGCATGCTGGCACATATAATGGTAAGCAAATTTGTGGACCATCTTCCGTTTTATCGCCAGGTGCAAATCTTCAAACGCCAGGAACTTCACATACCGGAATCTACCATTGGCGGATGGTTCAGTGCGACTTGCAAACTTCTGGAACCTTTGTATGGCTCATTAAAAGCCAAAATACTTTTGTGTAAATACCTTCAGGCCGATGAGTCGCCCATCCCGGTCCTTACAAACGACAAGCCGGGTGCTACTCACAAAGGATATCACTGGGTTTATTACGACCCCTGGGGAAAATTAGTCTTGTATGATTATCAAAAATCCCGTGGACGTGAAGGCCCGGATGAAATGCTGAAAAACTTCAGCGGATTTTTACAAACCGATGGCTATACAGCATACAACAATTTGGCAAACCATGAAAACATCACGCAGTTGGCTTGTATGGCACATGCGAGACGCAAGTTCGAACACGCGCAGGACAACAATCCGGTGCTTGCCGCAGAGATGATGGGTCTGTTCGGTGAGTTATACGACATCGAACGCATGGGGCGTGAAGCAAGCTTGTCGCCGGAATCTCTAAAAGAGTTACGACAACAAAAGGCCAAGCCCGTTCTTGACAAAATGGAAGCTTGGCTCAGGAAGCACCTTATTCAGGTGCCACCAAAAAGTGCTTTGGGGATTGCCATCGCTTACACACTAAATCTCTGGCCCCGGTTGATCCGTTATATAGATGATGGCCGATTCCAAATTGACAATAATCTGATCGAGAACTCTATTAGACCAGTGGCTCTTGGAAGAAAAAATTATTTGTTTGCAGGCTCCCACGAAGCCGCTCAAAATGCAGCCATGATGTATTCTTTTTTGGCTACCTGCAAGATCAACAACGTTGAGCCCTTTGCATGGCTTAAAGAAATCTTATCCATTATCCCTGATTATCCGGCTAATCAACTGCACAGACTTTTGCCCGGGCAAAAATAGACCTTTGTGTCCTAAGAAAAAAGATGCTCACCCCCGGTGGCTTACGAGCCTACATGGTCATTCCCAGACATGATTGTACCAGGCCAAACAGGAGCGTCTATTGGCAATTCCTTATACGTAAAGGAAGGGCTTATGAATAATTTAGAAATCCCTGTAATTACGGATATAGCAAGTTTGCCTAACATTGCTTTCTGGCACCGTAACTTAACCCGTGGTAAGGGCTTTCCTTTGAATGGCTTCAAACAAAATCATTATGCCGACTTTATAGTAGTAACTAAATCTGGTAAGACTGTATTAGTTGAAACAAAGGGTGAAGATCGTGCCAATCCCGATAGCGAAGCTAAATGCCGTTTAGGTAAGAAATGGGAACAATTGGCAGGTAAAGATTTTCTTTACTTCATGGTCTTTAAAACCAACCCCATCGAAGGTGCATACACAGTTGATAAAGCAATAGAATTGATTAAACAATTATAATCATCATGAAAAATATTATAATTATTACCTTTTTTTTGTTCATTAATCTCATATTCTCAGATAACCACTAGGGCGATTTCTGATATAAAAACTTATTCCGCTCCCCCAATTTATGAATGCAGTGATTATTGTGATTATTATGATGTTAGGATAAGACATTATTTTTTTTTATCTATATAGCTATCAATACAGCTCGCAATCAAATTCCTTACACTCAATTCAATTTTTTGAAAAAATGTATTTTTTTGAAAATCTTCTTGTCTAATATTAACTATATTTTCTTCAATTTTATCTACTAATTTATCTTGCTCTTTATTATTCAACGAATTAAAGAAATTTTCAATCATATTTTCAAAGTTGACATATGTCTTTTTAGGAAAAACGTTCTGTTCTGGCTTCGCAGAATAAATTGTTATAATCCAGAAAAATATTTTTTTATTTTTTTTATGCGAATTAATAATTAAATTAATTAAATCATCATTAGTTTTACCCAAAATAGATAATGAATGAAATGTTTTTTTTCTAATAATCATATTTTCTTCAATAATATTATCTATTTGTAAAATCTTTTCAGATGGAATTAATTTTTCATCACTAAAAAATTTATGATTAATTATACACTTTAATAATATTAAATTTTTAAAATAATTTAATTTTAAATGATATAAAGCTAATGAAAATGGATAGTAATTATTTACAAAATTATTTTTAATTACGTTAAATTTTTCTTGATTAATATCTTGTAATGGTTCAACTATTTCTTCATAAAACTTAATATTTTTAATTTGACCTTTTTCAATAATTACAAATTTTGAGAATAAATAACTAAAATATGAATAAATGTCATCCCATGTATTCCCTTTATTGCTTTTTGTTCTATTTATTATATTCTCACTTATCAAATAACCAACGCATTCATTAATAAAATTATTATTTTTTAAATTATTGTTGTATGCTAATCCAAGAAATGTGCATCTTACAAAACCACATCTGTTAAATATTATATTCTCGTTATTAAGGCTTCTCGACTCTATTATACAATTCTCAAAAGTAGTATTTGTAATTATTATTTTCTCTTTACAATTTTCTTGTGTTTTTTCAAAACACACTGTAGAATTTAATATTTTGGTATCATAAATTTCTGTTTTTATTCCAATTTCTAATTCTTTTACGCTAATTTCCCCATTTTTCAATACTGATCTTCTATTTTTACTATTAATAAATAATGAAGCCATATTCAAAGTCTTTATATTGAAATTATCTATATAGCAATCGGAGAAAGTAATGTCTCCTTTGAAATCATCATATGTTGTGCCTATTAGGGTTGCATCTTTAAATAAAGTTTTTGAGAAAATAACATCTGTAAATTTTGTATTATATAATTCGACAGTTTTAAAAATAACATCGTTAAAATGTAAGTTTCGCCAAATCACCTCTTCAAATTTAACTTTTGCAAATTCAGACAATTCGAAATTTATTTTTTTTACATCTATTCTATTTATTAACGCATCACTTAACTTGAGTTTGAGGTGTTCATTATTGGAGTAAATTAATGCAATTGAAACATTTCTTCTTTTGTTATTATTCTTGTTTTCATCAGCAATTATTTTTTTAATAGTTGAATGCAAATTTCTTATTATGGCCATTTCTATCAATCCAAATGAACCTAAATAGAATAATATTTCTTTAGGCAAATGATTTTCCATTAATAATTCTAACCCAATATCGTTTTTTATATTTTCTTTAATAAATCTTGCCACAAAATACTCCATGAAAGATTTATGAATAAACTTGAATTTATTATCATCTGATCTTGTAATAAATGTACAAATTTGAATATCTGCAATTATGTCCTCTTCAGCATATGAATCAATAGCTTTATTAATTTTAGCAAGATTATTTTTATTTAACCTAACAATTCTCACAATATCATCATATACTATTTCAGGTAAATTATTTTTATATATTAGAAGTGCAATAGCCTGTGCAAACTCCCTTCTTTGTTCAATGTCTAAAAAATGTCTAGTTTCTCCTTTTTGCCAATCGACCTTTAAATTTAAATCAGTGTATGATTCATATAAAGCAGAAGAACCATAATTAATACTACTTTTTTTATAATCTTCTTTTTCAAATAGTATTGTTTTTGTTATCATTGATAACAATATCGGTTTTTTCATTAATTCATTTAAATCATATACAGTAAGTAAAAAACTTTTAATTTCTTTCCAGTCAGATTTACAAAACTTAAGAAAATCATCATTAAATTTCTCTAGATATAAATTAATTTGTTTATCATTGAAATTTTCTAAAAAAATGGTTTTTTGTGTTTTTTCCAAAAATCCATCCATTGTATATTTCTCGTTATCAATAAATGTCTTTTGTAATTTATAATTTAATTTTTTAAGTTTATCTTGATTATGACTATGATCAGGCTCTGTGGTTTTTGTAAAAATTTCCCCAAAATCTAATTTCTCCTGCGCAGTTTTTATTACTTCATCAAATTCTTCGCTTGAAACAAAATAAGAGGGTCTACATGTAATAATAGAAATTGAATTAGTTGCAAATAATTCCGATAGAGTTAAAAAATTATTTAGTCTTATTTTTCTATTTACCTGTTGCGACATTTCATCAAATCCATCTAATAGTAAAATAAAACCTCCTCGATTTATTTCTTTCCAAATTAACTCTTGAGGTAAATCTAAATTAAATTGCTTATTGAAAGTAGAAGCAATAAACAAATTAATATCCGAATATCTATTATAGTTTTTCAACTCAATATATATAGGTTTTAATTTTGTTTCATCTTGTAAATAAAGGTTCGCAATATCATATCTTAATTTTTTAAGTAAAGTTGTTTTACCTGATCCATAATCAGCCAAAATTGTAATAAAATATGTTTTATATATCTCATTATAAATTAATTCTTTTATGTATTCTAAAGCATCAGGAATTTTTTTTACAAAAGTGTCTTTTTTATAAGTATTTGCTGATAAATTTACAAATTCAGTAAATATCTCCTCTTTTTTATACTCCTCTACGATCCTTCTAAAAGTATTTTTCACACCAAACAATGTGGCTTCCAGTTCATTAATAGTAATAAGTTGTATGTTTTTCCCTTTTGCTAAGTAAGCATCTTTTGAGTATGATTTATTTGTTACTATTATTCCCCCTGTAAATGCAGTTTTGGTTTTTTCTGATTCAATAAAACTATTGAAATCATGAACTATCTGATTTGTAACATTTCCTGTAGAAATATATTTGCATTCAACTAAAAACTTTATTTCTCCAGCACCTTTTACTTCTTTTACAACAATAATATCTATTTGCTGTCCAGGTATATTCGTATTCGATTCAACTCTAAAGCCCAAACCCTCATATATTTGTGCGACTTCTCTTTCAAATAATCTTCCCTTAATAACATTGTCTTTTTTCATTTACTTGTTTTTTTTATTTCTGAATAATTATAAGTTTAAAACTTATAAAAATACAAATTTATAATCTTAGTTGTACAAATTTTAATCTTATTAGGGCTAATTCCCCGTCTCTTTGTAACGTACAAATTAGCCTGTACGTTGGCTATTTTGATACCCTGCTAATTGCTGCGGGGTCATTCACAGGTTTAATAATTATAATTGTATTCGTAATTTATACAAAACCAAAATAAAAAAACAATACAAAGAATTTAAAGACTCTCTTTAATATATTTTATATTATAGTACTAAATTTATGTTACATTAAATAGTGCCAATTGTAATGCACTTGCACCCCACGTATTTTGCTGGTGTCCATTTCGCTATTTTAGTAATTTTAGCATAGTTTAGTTGCAATTATTTCATAATAGGTGTTATAAAACAGGCAGAAATAGTCGCCGTTCCTAAGGTATATGCAAAATACCGGAATTTTCGTCATCTATTAAAAAGCCATCCCTGAACATACCCTTGATATGATTCGCGAGGGTTGCCTGTCCCGATGAAATCGGTCATAATCGTTTTATCTTCTTGCCCAATAGTATCAGTTAACTAATTTTTCCGCCAGTGTCTAAGGTCTTTGGGCTTGACACGACTCCTCTATTATTCTTTACATATTTTTCTATTTCTCCCATCATCTGCGCTTTCTTTTCAGGTTCAACACTACTTAACATTTTATCAACTTCACCGATCACTGGTTTTATATCTTTTAATGATTCTATTTTTTTGTTGAGCGCAAAGTACCCGATAATGGTCAAAATAGTCGGTAAGAGTGGCTTAATCCAGTCTTTCATAAAACTTGACTCTGTGTTATCATCAATTCTTTCCAATAATTTTATAACAATGTTTTTATTGTGTTTGATTTCTTCTTTTAAGTGACGATTTTCTTCGTCTTTTTTAGCCAAATCAGCGGTTAAAATTTTTAGGTTTACAATCTCCTCAACCTTTTCCAATTTCATTTGTCTGATTTTTTCCTTTTCTTCAGCTATTTTATCCTTCATTTCGTAAAGTTCTTGCATCTGTTCACGGATATCCTGCTCCTGGTCTCTCAATTCGCTTCGCTCCGTCCTGATATATTCTCCTTCATATTTCAAGCTGGTTTCTTTTTGCGCAATTAATTGCTCTTTCTGCGCAAGTTCCAGAGCTTTTTCTTTTACCATTATGACGGCAGGCAAATTTGTACTGGGTTGCTGGCTGTTATCAACAACATTTTCTAATCCTGATAATTTAGCTTGCAACCCTGCCATGAAGTATTCCAGCACAAGTTCATTAAGCGATACTTTTTTTCCTGAATCATCCCTACGCTTTTGCTGTTCATCTTTGAGAATACGGTAAATATTATCCGGTAACTCAATTCGTGTTTGTGTTGTTGCCATACCTTTTAATTTTAATTTAGGCGGGGCTAATGCCCCGCCTGGTTAATAATTCATTATACCTCTTCATCGGTAATCTCTATGAGTTCGAAAATAGCGGCTCTTTCAGAGCTGTCATAACTCACGTTGATCGTGATTTCATCATCATCGGTAACACCGACAATTTCATTTGAAAGTTCATTGCTTTCAAGTACTGCGCAGAACTCCAACATGGAATCTATTGCGACATTAAAGCTTCTTTTTTTCATTTTGTGTGTTTTTTGAATTTGATATTTGTTTATTTTGATTTACGTAAATCCTTGTTTGTTTTTAATAATATGCTTTTGCGGATGGCGAACTTTCGCCCATGCTGGAAATACTGGTCTTTGGGTATTGAGTTTTTAATATGTTGCGCTTTGGGTAATGAGCAGTGGAGCACCTCCGCAATATCATATAAGCTCGTCACCAGATCTTCATCCGGCGGGCCTGTCGCGCATGAAGGTATGGAAGCAGAAATATTTCGTTCATCCAGAACTTCGCGGATTAATCGTTTGAGGTCTTCTTCATCAATTATAACAATTTTGCCCATTTTGCCAATTTTTGAACGAAGGTAAATAGGGCGAATACCGGTATCTATGCCTGTTTTGCCGTTTCGGCAAAATCAGAAAAAGTCGGCAAAATGAAATGCGGGTGAAAACTCTTACATTCCTGAAAGGAATAAGAGCCCGACAGAATAATTATTTTTTTAAAAAACTTTTGCCGGAATTGGGGTAGGCATTTTCATGGTCTAATTTAAACACAGGAAACGTTTTTTTAAACTCCGCTTTTATATCATCAAAATTTTTACCCTTGGTTCTTTTGGTCCTGTCTGCTAAATGAAATTTTAGTCGTTCACTAAAAAAAGTTACAGCCTTGGAAAAGGATTTATAATCAATATAATTTTGTTCTTTTAATGTTTCCACAAGAGCCGGGAGTTCCTGACTTTTGCCGTCAATTCCGTTCCAGTTCTTTGATTCATCCATGTATTTTTCTTTGATTATTGATTCAGCCTTTTGATAAGCAGCATCTCCTCTGAATAATTTGCGGTATGCAACATTAATATCATCCTTGCCTGCACCGCTTAATGATGACGGAACATTTTTCCTTAATTTTTTTCTGAGCTCTAAATTATTTTTTTCTTCAAATAATCTTTCTATTTCTACATAGGCCGAGTAATGAGCCATCTTTGTGATAATAATACGTTCATCCTGTCCAAAAAACCGCATAATTGAGGGCAGATAGTCATGTTCTTTGTATTGCTTTAAAACAAATTTCCGGATGTATTTAATCTTTTCATCAAATTTATATGCGGCACCCTCAAGAGATAAAAAATGGCCATAATAATTTTCGATCCAGTGATACCTTGCTTTTGGATCTGTTTTCTGGCTGAACAACCTGTTTTTTTCCTTTAAAAACCGGTTCTTATAGAACGTTATTGCTACAGGCGATATTCCTTTAACTGATGCTTTTTGAATTAAGCTTTTATATCTGCCAAAGACAATATGAAATTTTTTGGTTCGTTCTGTTTCGAATAATTCCTGCACGGTCATGATTTTGACTTTTTAAGTACAAATTTAATCAGATAAAGAAATTTGCCAGAATAAAAGTAAAAAAAATAGTTCTGGGTACTCATCTGGGTACCTAAAAAAACAAAAGCCCCTGAAACTAGGTGTTTCAGGGGCTAAAAAGTACCCCGGGCGGGACTTGAACCCGCACGACCGCAATGGTCACAGGATTTTAAGTCCTGCGTGTCTACCAGTTCCACCACCAGGGCAACAAAGAACGTCAAACATTCTAAAAAAAATCCTCTCTGCATCGAGAGGATTTCTTTCTGGAGCGGAAGACGGGACTCGAACCCGCGACCCCGACCTTGGCAAGGTCGTGCTCTACCAACTGAGCTACTTCCGCATTTGGGCTGCAAATATAATAATTTTTTTTAAAACAAATTATTTTAAGTTTTTCTCTGAAAAATTTTTACTTTTATTCCTGTTAAAATCCGGCCATGTCAAAACTCTATATCATCCCTACTCCCATTGGCAACCTCGAAGACATCACGCTACGCGCTATCCGCATCCTTAAAGAAGCCGATGTGATACTGGCGGAAGATACCCGCACCAGCAGCGTCCTGCTGAAACACCACGGCATCACCAACAAAATGTTCGCATACCACCAGTTCAACGAGCACCGCAGTCTGCAGTCCATCGTACAACGCATACAGTCCGGCGAAACCATGGCGATGATCAGCGATGCCGGCACCCCGGGAATTTCAGATGCCGGATTTTTGCTTGTCCGCGAATGTATCAGTCAGGGCATTGATGTGGAATGCCTGCCCGGGCCTACGGCTTTTGTCCCGGCATTGGTAATTTCAGGGTTGCCCTGCGACCGCTTTTATTTTGAAGGCTTTTTGCCTCACAAAAAAGGCCGGCAGACACGCTTCACCTTCCTCGCCCAACTGGAAACCACCGTGGTTATTTACGAGTCGCCGCACCGCCTGCTGAAGACCCTCGAAAAATGCCGCGAATTTTTCGGGGAGGAACGAAAAGCCGCAGTCGTCCGTGAGCTGACAAAAATTCACGAAGAGGTAATCCGCGGCAGCCTCGGGGAAATAATCCTATCTTTGCAGGACAAAATCATCAAAGGTGAAATCGTGATTGTCATAGAAGGAAAATAAAACCTATGCCTAAAAAAAACATTATTTCGTTGTTGCTCTTCCTGCTGGCCTTTTCGGGGCTTGCACAGGAAAATGTACCCTTGCAACGAGATATTGTTTTCACACTTGATAAATACCTCAACCGTAAAGATGCTAAAGTCTTTACCGCATTAAAGCCTTACAACAAAAGCTTTGTAGACAAAGTCGTAAAAGTCGATTCGGCCATTACACCGGGATGCCGGCCAGCCAAAGAAAAAGAACGGTGGTTCAAACGCAAGATCTTCCGCGAAGACCTGTTTGTGGTCAACTACGAGGATTTTCATCTTTACGTCAGTCCTTTATTTAACTTTGGCTACGGACTATCCCTGGCCGAGAAAAAAAGCCTCTACTTCAACACGCGCGGTGTTCAACTTAGAGGAACATTCGGCAAAAAAATTTATTTTATCACCTCTTATTACGAAACTCAGGCAAGGTTCCCGGATTATGTTACTGATTTTATAAAATTTTATGAGGTTGCTCCCGGCAACGGACGGGTAAAAGATTTCAAGATCGGCGGCTATGATTATGGAACGGCTTACGGGCTGATATCTTTCACTCCTGAACCCCACTGGAACATTCAGTTTGGATTTGACAAGAATTTTATAGGCGACGGCTACCGGTCGCTGCTGCTGTCTGACAACAGCTATCAATACCCTTTTCTGAAAATCTTCGTGAACTATGACTGGTTTTATTATCAGACTATTTTCACGGCTTTTCAGAACCTCAACACCGCAAACGTGCTGAACGCACCATTCGCCTGGGATCATGGTTATCAGACCAAACCCGGAACATTCAACTACGCGGGATTCCGAATCGGGAAAACCATGGAACTCGGCCTCTTCGAAGGCATTATCTGGAAAGCGGAAGAAGGCGGCCGAAAGTTCAACTGGAACAGCATGATCCCTGTAATTCTTGTCAACACGGTTCATTATTCGCTTTTCGATCAGAATAATGTTGTACTTGGCCTGACAGCAAAATACAAACCACTGAACACCCTGAATTTTTACGGTCAACTGATGATCGACAACCTGAAGATCAGTAAAATATTTAAAAGAGGTTATCAGAGTAATGCCGTAGGTATTCAGCTTGGCGGTAAATGGGTGGATATGTTCGGCCTTCAGAATCTGAATATGCAGATAGAATATAACCAGGTAAGGCCTTTCGCCTATTCATCCCCCAACCCGCTGCAAAGTTATTCGCATTACAATCAGGCGCTGGCACATCCGCTGGGAGCCAACTTCCGGGAAATCATCGCCTTTATGAATTACCGCTTCCGCAGGATTTTTATGGAAGCACAGCTCAATTATGCTATGACGGGCCTGGACGACGCCTCAACCAACTGGGGGCAGAATATTTTCTTATCACAGACCACAAATCAAAACGGTTACAATTCGACAGGCAACTATATCACGCAAGGCATAAAAACAGATATCCTCAACGCGGGAATAAGGGCCGGCTATTTATTCAACCCCAAAACGAACCTGGTCGTCGAAGCGGGCTATAATGTGCGAAAAATGGATAACGCAAATGGCAACCGGTTGACACACTTTTTTTATTTTGGTTTAAAGACATCGCTGACTAACATGTATAACGATTTTTAATTTTTTGAGAAAAAAAACAAGACATATCATCCTTTTTCTGATCGCCGCAGCATCCGGCTTTTCCGCCTTTGCGCAGTACTCGCACTATACCGGGATCTCCGGGATGCAGGAGGTGCTCAATGCAAGGCTTTATACCCATGGGGCACGCTTCCATCCGGACGTACAGCCATATTATCTAAAGGAGATTTCTGCCGTGGAAAATTTCGACAGCATTTTCAATTATAAGATCCCAAAAGAAACAAAGTTTTACAAAACAGTTCTCACCAAAAACCTTATAAATTATTATGACGGGGAGGTTTTTATCGCCGCTGATCCCCTGATAGATGCCGTGGGCGGCTTTGATCTTTCGGGGAAGAAAGCGGTTTTCGAGTCGGGCATCGGCGCACGTCTAAATCTTAACTTGTACAAAAAAGTCTTTGCCGGCGGATCAATTATGTACTATCAGTCGTCTTTTCCGCAATACATAGACGATAAGATCACGGCCCAACGGGCTGTTCCCGGCCATAATTATGCGTACAAGTCTGCCTTAGGCGGATACAACTATCTTGATTATGAGTTTTACCTGTCATATAATTTTTTAAAATATTTCACCCTCGAAGCAGGTTTCGGAAAAAATTTCTGGGGCGATGGTTACCGCTCGCTTTTCTTGTCTGAAGCGGCTTATAACTACCCTTATTTAAAACTTACCACCAATGTCTGGAATATAAAACTTGTAAATCTTTACACGAATTTCAAGGACATGTCGGGCATTTATTCAACCACAAAGTGGAAAAACATGACCAACAAATTCGGGGCTTTTCATTACCTGAGCTGGGACATCTCCAAACGTGTGAATTTTGGTTTTTTTGAATCCATCATCTGGCAGGGCAAAAGCGGCGGGAGTTCCCGCGGTTTTGACGTGGCCTACCTCAACCCCATTATTTTTCTGCGTCCTATCGAATTTCAGCGGGGGTCGCCGGATAATTCACTTCTGGGGATTAGCTTGAGAGTTAAAGTCGGCAAAAAGACTTCTTTTTACGGGCAGTTGCTCATTGACGATATCATCTTAGGTGAAGTAAAAAAAGGAATTATCAACCGGTTCAAACGCATACGCCATCCCGAGGACAACAGCCTGGTGTATGGTTTCTGGACTAACAAACAAGCCTGGCAGATCGGTGTAAAATCGTATGATCTGTTCAAAATAAAAAACTTTTCTGCTTTGCTTGAATTTAATTTTGCCCGCCCGTACACCTACGCACACCGTGTTGTTGCTCAAAATTACGGGCATTATAACCAGCCGCTGGCGCATCCCGGAGGAGCGAATTTCATGGAAGCATGCCTTTTTCTTCGCTACAATTATCAACGCTGGTTTTTTGAGCTACATGCCAATTATACCGTTACCGGATTGGATTCCGTCAATTCTGATGTTGGCCAGGATATCTACAAGCCCGCATGGGATGCATACGACGCCTCGGTCGGGAATGTTGTGCTGACCCCATATTTCAATGTGATCGGGCAAGGCATCAAAACCCGCATCGGATACTATTCCCTTAATGTGGCCTACCTGCTGAATCCAAAGAACAACTTGCGCCTGGTGCTGAACTACTATTACCGCAGTTCAAACTCCAAATTACTTAACAGTTCGGCCAACGTAATTTCTTTGGGGATCAAAATGTCAGTGCCCGACCGGCATTACGATTACTGATAATCGTTGATGCGAATCCCCAAAAAAATTTTTTATAGAATAAAACATTAGGGGGTCACTCCGGAGGAGTGAAATATTTACAAAAATATCATCGTGGAGATAAAAACCGACTCCGGAGGAGTCGCACATTTTACGCCAAAAAGAAAGGTAATACCAAAGTGAATTTGTAGATAGTCCAAAGACGTACTACAAATTCTTACTTTGGTTATGCCGATAGAAAAATAAATAGTACAAACAATTGAAATGAAGTTTGGACTCTTAGTACATGACAAAACTCGTAACTTATTGATAATGTTGATAATAATGTTAATAAGTAATTATAATAAATGTTTTTAATACCCTGATAATCAATACCTTGCATTGGTTTTCCACAACTAATAACA
>Ga0209098_1001560_pt1 | contig 21788 bp, 29 predicted proteins | sample AD_JPNHW1_MetaG_FD_184429 | JGI IMG/M metagenome (GOLD analysis project Ga0209098, IMG submission 184429) | Active sludge microbial communities of municipal wastewater-treating anaerobic digesters from Japan - AD_JPNHW1_MetaG (SPAdes) (version 2) | ecosystem: Engineered > Bioreactor > Anaerobic...
ACCCGCAGCTTCGGCCTGGACAAGATCGGTATCGTCGGCACCCCGTGCCAGATGCAGGCAGTCCGCAAGGCTCAGCTGTACCCGATCGGCATGAGGGATGTCGGCGCAAGCATTGCGCTCGCAGTCGGTATCTTCTGCATGGAGAACTTTCCCTACCAGAGCATCCTCCAGCTCGTGGAAGACCACGCGGCTATGAAGCTTGAGTCCGTTAAGAAGATGGAGATCGGCAAGGGCAAGTTCTGGGTATACGGCAAGCGCGGACAGGTCGTCCAGCTTCCACTCAAGGTGACCCACAAGTACGAGCAGCCCGGCTGCCATGTCTGCCTTGATTACGTTGCAAACCTCGGTGACATCTCCACCGGTTCCGTTGGCAGCCCCGACGGATGGAGCACCGTCTTTGTCAGGTCCAAGATCGGAGACTCCGTCTGGGCAAAGGCAATGGCAGCAGGTTGCTTCGAGACCCAGCCCATCGAGAAAGTCAAGCCCGGTCTGGAACTCGTGACCAAGCTCGCCAACGAGAAGATCTCCAAGAACAAGAAGACTCTCGAAGAGCGCGCAACCTTCGGTGTGGGCAAGGCTCTCCGGAACCCCTACATCTAAACCTTTTTTTTTGAGGGTCTTCAGACCCGAACGATGAGAAGAAACTACAGGTTTCTTCGGATTGTTGAGGCTTATTTTTAGGGTCATTTTTTGTGCGTGACGGGTACTCTTTACAGTCCGTTTTTCCAAGCAGGAGTTGTGGTAATTCCTGCCAAGTGATCAGGGTTTTTTTGTTTATATTGCGTGTACAAATAATTCATGGATCTTGGAACGGCTGAACAGTACCTGAAGAAAAATACGGGAGATATGGGGGGCCCCTCCCTTGAACGATTCAAACAGGCCTTGCCGGATAAGGAACGCTGGCAGGTTCTTGTGTACCGCTGCCCGGAACAACATTGAATGCTATTGATGTGCTCTTATGCGAAACAGAACAGAGTCCCCGTTTATTATTATCCGAAAACAGGATTGTTGTAAACAGATCATAATCGTTAATGAGTTGGAAGATGAAGTGTGCAATAAGAAGAATTATTCAAAGCATTGATATTTTTCAAATATCCAGACCGGTCAGAAAAACCGGAAGAATTTCCCTGATCCAGAAAGCAGGATGAATGGCATGTATAATCTTCTGCATGAACAATGGATTCCTGTCAAAAGGAAAGCCGGTGAAAAACCGGAATATATTTCCCCGTCACAAATTACGGACGGACTGGCAACCAACCCGGTTATTACGCTGGCTGCACCCCGCCCGGATTTTAATGGGGCCCTGATCCAGTTCCTCATCGGTCTGGTGCAGACAGCCTGCCCACCCACGGGCGAATCAGAGTGGCAGAAAAAATTCAGGAATCCTCCATTCTCTGAAGAGTTAAAAGCCGCATTCGAGCAATATGCGGACGCTTTTAATCTGGATGGCGATGGGCCGAGATTCATGCAGGATCTCGATCTGACCGAAGCTGCTGGCGAACAGAATAAAATAGATCATATCCTCATGGAGATGCCCGGAGATCAGACTCTTGATAAGAATACGGATCATTTCCTGAAACGGGACACGGTCAGGAGCATTTGTCCGTCCTGTTGTGCCATGGCATTGTTTACCCTGCAGACCAACGCACCGTCAGGTGGCAAGGGACACCGGACATCTCTGCGGGGTGGCGGGCCCCTGACCACCCTGGTTAGAGGAAAAACACTCTGGGAGACAATCTGGCTTAATATAATTACCCGTGACTCATTCAGCCATTTCGGGAATGCCAGAAATACTGACGCGTCTGATATGTTTCCCTGGCTGGGACACACCCGGACGAGCGGGAAAAATGAGATCACGACTCCCCGGAATGTACATCCCGTTCAGATGTTCTGGGGAATGCCAAGGAGAATACGGTTCATATTCGGGAACTGCACCGATGCAATCCAATGTGATCTCTGCGGTTGCTCAGTACATAACTGTACATCCGGATATTCAGACAAAAGTTACGGTATTAATTATAAAGATGGCTGGCATCACATCCTTTCACCCTATTCCACGGATCTCAAAACCGGCAAATCCCTTCCCCGCCATGGCCAGCCCGGCGGCATTTCATACCGGAACCGGCTGGGCCTTATCCAGAACAATTCGGAAAAAAATTTTAAAAACGAGCCGGCAGTTGTGGTACAATTATTCAGGGAAGAACGAGAACCCCATCTGTCAGAAACCTCCGATGTTCCTTTTCGGCTCTGGGCATTTGGTTATGATATGGATAACATGAAGGCACGAAGCTGGATTGAGGAGACGATGCCTCTGATTCATATTGACAAAAAAACCCGTTCCGACTATGAAAGCAGGGTGAGCCAGATGATAAAAACCGCGAACCTGATCGCATTTAATGTTCGCGTGTCCATTAAAAGGGCGCTTTTTGTACCGGGAGCAGAAATATATGGCAATCTTTCTGTCATTGATGCAGAGTTCTGGCAGAATACCGAACCGGATTTTTACTCTTTATTGGGCGAATTACAGGAAAACCTGAAAAACAGGCAACATCTCAATGATCTGAAATTACGATGGCTTTCCATTCTTACCCGGGAGGGCGAGATGCTTTTTGATCGGTACTCACAATCGAACATGATCTCTGTAGCTGACCCAAAACGCATTGCTCTTGCACGGAAAAACTTTAAAATATTCTCTTCACGGTATAACAAAAAAATTATCGAGTCACTTGATCTCCAAAAGCCGGAAAAATCTGCGAAAACCCGTGACAAAGGACGTTAAAATCCGGAGCATCTGCTATCATGAGGCACTGAACCATGGAACAAAAAACCGATCTGACATTTTCCCAACCGGAAGTACGGGACTCCCTCCTTACCTGGTGGAAAGAACTGGATAACGTAAGAGGTGAGCGGGCAGTCCTCAGGCAATGCCACACCCCTCTTGAAGTTGTATTCACACCGGCATTTCACCGGTTGAAAATACGGCTTGAACCGTTTGGCTCTGTAAGTCCGGACCACATGGAAAATCTTGCGATCGTGGCCGGTGTGCTTTCGTACGTAAAGGAGTACAGATATAAGGGTCATGAGAGAAATTTCCAGCAATCATTTGCAGTCCAGATGGCAAGTCCCCCGCTGAAATGGGGCCGGGAAAAAAGGGCTTGCGTGAGCGACCTGAGATTCCGGCAGCTGCTGAAGATTGATGATCCCGATAAACTATACCCGGCAATGATCCGTTTTGTCCGGCTTCTTGGAGGTTCTGTTGACATTGTGAGTCTTGCAAACGGGATCTACTGGTGGAATGAACGCACGAAAAAAGAATGGGCATATGCCTATTATGAGAATGCACCGAATGAAGAAAAATTGGGAATCTGATAATCATGGCCGAATTTATCCAACTCCATATGCTTGTTTCGTATCCCCCCTCAAACCTGAACCGCGACGATCTTGGCAGGCCGAAAACGGCCGTAATGGGCGGAACCCAGCGCCTCCGCATTTCGTCGCAGAGCCTGAAACGGGCGTGGCGGACATCCGATATATTTACCGAACATCTCAAGGATCACATGGGCATACGCACCAGGGAGATGGGCGTGATGGTGAAAGATGCACTCACCAGCGGTCTGCCGCTCAGAGAACTGCTTGATGGTAAAAAAACGGATGATCCAAAAAACGTAACCGGTATTCCTGAAGAGAAAGCGAAGTCATGGGCATGGAAGATCACATCGGTCTTTGTTGATAAATCTCCGAAAGACACCCGTAAAAAAACCAAAAAGGACAAAGCAGTAGAGCCGGATGGCGAGACCAAAGATACAAAAAAGGGAAAATCGAACGTTGACAAAGCCACCTTAAGAAGTGAACAACTGGTGTTTTATTCGAATGATGAAATTGCTGCTATCCAGACACTGATCATGACGCTCATCAAAGAAAAACGTGAGCCAAATGGAGATGAACTCTCCGGTCTTTTACAAGAAAAGCTCTCATCCATTGATGTGGCAATGTTCGGGCGTATGCTTGCAAACGCAACCCGGTATAATGTTGAAGCTGCAGTCCAGGTCGCCCATGCCGTGACCGTGCATGAAGTCGCGGTTGAAGACGATTATTTCACTGCGGTTGATGACCTCAACAGGGGCGATGATGATGCCGGCGCCGGACACATTGGGGAATTGGCATTTGCGTCCGGGTTGTTCTATGAGTATGTCTGTATCAACAAAACGCTTCTCGAGGAGAACCTTGGAGGCGATAAAAAGAACGGGGGTAAAGGACTTGCAGCGGCAGCTATCCGGGTACTCGTGGAATCGGCAGTAAAGGTTACACCATCAGGCAGGCAGAACTCATTTGCCTCACGTGCATATGCGTCGTACCTGCTCGTGGAGAAAGGCACCCAGCAGCCACGCTCATTATCGGTAGCGTATCTTGAAGCGCTCAACGGGAAGAACCTGCTCGGTGCTGCAATAACCGCTCTGGCAGATACGCGGAAAAAGATGGATGATGTGTACGGAAAATGCTGGACTCAGGAATATGAGATGAATGCATTTGCCGGCACAGGAAAACTTTCCGAACTCCTTACGTTTGTGGCTGGTTAATATGCGTGAGTTCCTGATCTTTCGCCTTTATGGTTCAATGGTTTCCTGGGGCGACATAGCAGTGGGATCGATCCGCCCGACTTCTGACCACCCGTCAAAATCTGCGGTCATGGGTCTTATCGCAGCTGCCATGGGAATACGGCGTGATGAGGAAGAACGGCAGCGTGAACTTGCTGAAGGGTACCTTATAGCAATAAGAATCGATGCCCCGGGGACCCTGCTGAGGGATTATCATACTATACAGGTTCCCCCGGCCGGTAAAGGAAAAAAGAAGTATGAGTTCTTAACGAGAAGAGATGAACTCGCGGTGTCAAAGGATGAACTCAGCACCATCCTCTCATCACGGGATTACCGGTGCGACGCGGTTTACACTATCTGTCTGTGGGGCCGTAATATATCTCCTCCATACCCTGTTACAACGATAAAAACCCGGCTGGAGAATCCCGCATTTGTTCTCTATCTCGGACGGAAATCCTGTCCGCTCTCACTGCCGGTTCATGCACAGATTATAATGGCAGATACCCTGGCAGAAGCATTGGGATCCGTCCGGTTCCCGGACCATTCGTTTATTTCACGACTGACCTCCCGGAAGGATATCCGGATTTTCTGGGAAGGCGATGAAACAACCGGGTTTGAAGAGGATTATACCGCAATACACCGCGATGATCCATCCAGCCGGAAACGCTGGCAATTTGCGGACCGTGAAGAACATTCTGCCCTCATCAGGCAACTAAAAGGGAGCTGACGATGCTGATCAGCAGGGTACGGCTGCGGCCGGATGCAGCAGAAAAAAAGGGTTTCTGGGAGCATGTTGACAGTACCTATCACATGCATTCTCTGATCTGGGATCTGTTTGCCGACGCGCCGGAACGGACGCGGGATTTTATCTACCGGCAGGATCTGGTGCAGGGACATCCCGCGTTTTTCTGCGTATCGGATCGGGCGCCAAATGATCGGAAAGGGATCTGGTTTTTGGAATCCAAACCGTATGCTCCTGTTGTGAAAAAAGGTCAGGTGTTTTCGTTTGTCCTGAGGGCAAATCCTATCCGGGCAAAACGCGATGATGAACACAAACAACACCGGCATGATGTTGTTATGGAGGCAAAGACCCGTATCAGAGAAAAACAGGGGGTGTTACCCCGGGAAGCAGATATTGTGCAGGAGGCGGGTGTTATCTGGCTTGCGCAAAAAGGGGAAGCAAATGGTTTTTCCATCCGTGGCGAAGATATCAGGGCAGACGGGTATCTCCCGTGCCGTTTTAAAAAGGCCAGGGGAAATCATGAGATCAGGATCAGCACCCTTGATTTTACCGGACTTCTTACCGTTACCGATCCTGAACAATTTGTACGGGCGCTTTTTACCGGTATCGGGCCTGCGAAAGGTTTTGGTTGCGGGATGATGATGATCAAACGGGTGTAATTCCGGAGTTCCATTACATCCTGCCCTCCATCCCTTGAAAAGCAGAAAACTAAATTACCGAAGAAATGTGATAGAAATAGAGGGAAATGGAGTAGCTCCTCCGAAGTCGGGAACATGATCGACTCATACATGATGGGAATTTTCCTGTTAACATTAAAAAAATGCAAAGATCCCAGGAACAAATTCTCTTTGGTATCCAATAAATATTGAAGAAAGTTCCCCACCTGCGTGGGGATGAACCGATAGAACGAACCTACCTAAAGAGTTCCCCACCTGCGTGGGGATGATATCCTTCAACTGCCCGATCGATGCGAATATCGATCCGGTCGAGGTTATAAATAATTCCAGAATCCCATTTTTATTCATGCATAGATCGGCGTGCAAGTTCAGGAATAACCGGTTGTGATGCGGAGAATAAGGTATACTGATTCGAGAAGCACTACCCATTTTATAATTTAATCGTTTATTTTTTTGCAAGCTTTTTCAGGGTTTCTGCAGGAAGCATCTTTGCAATGCTCATCTTTGTCGGACAGCGACCCAGTTTCAGCCCGAGTTTCTTTGCCTCGTCCTTGAGCACTTTTGTGTCCATATTTTTGATGAATTCACTCAGTTCCTTTTGTTCCATAGGGTATCGAAGAGTGATTTGCATCCGGGAAAAAAAGGTTTGTGGCAACTGGCTGATTATGACATTAAACCGGGAAAATCCTGAAAAAAAGTAGGTGATTATCAAAAATCAGCCCCCAATGCTATGATAACCATATTTTCTCTAACTTGAGGGAAACCCGCTGCGGTGTCATGATTTCCCCCCTCTTGTGCCACCAGTCCCCCGTGGGGGGACGGGGTACAATGCGATCGTACCCACCCAGGTAATACAGCACAATCGCAACAGGGGATTCCCGAGCGGCGGAGGCGAAGCCCCCAAGAGCGGATATCTCGTGCTTTTGAATCATTGAAGATCAATTATTTGAGAATTTACGTTTCTCAATATCTGGTAAGGGGCTGATGTTTTACAATTACCAAAAAAAGTTGGATGGGTCTTACCTTGCCGGGATAATCAGTGGGCGCTCGCCGGGGGGCATGAACTCGCGGATTGCACCCCTTTGCGAACTCGCGGCGGGGTTCGGAGAAATCGAACCTGAGCGACGGGTCTGCGAAGGTGATCTTCATCAGCGGGGAGTGAGTCCAGGCCGTTTATTGTGTCCCGCGGGCAGATTTCCCTCGTGGTTCCGGTCTCTTTTTTACCAGGTACCGGATAATGTACCTGCGCTGCGGTGTGTGAATAAGTACTTTCTCTATCCGTTCTACCCGATATTGACAGGAAAAGAACGGGCCATGATAGATCCTGCGCAGGAACCCGGAAATCGCAGGTGCATACATTTCATCCAGCTGGAAATAGGCACGGAACTCCTGTACGGTAATCCATTGCTCGGTTTCGCCGGATTTTTCCATATACTGTTCGAGAAGATCAGGAACTTCCCTGTTGCGTGCTATGATTATCTTCCTGATGATATGATGTGCATTCATCCGAGTGGAGCGACGATGAATTGTCTTTGAAACCGGGTATTCGGATGTTTTCATCCATGGTGCTGTTGCGTTAATGGGACTTAATGAAAATGGTATCGTCGTGACCCATCAATGTTGATAATGTAAACGTCCCGCAGATGCAATAGAACCTGCCGATCCGTTGTTTTATAATCCTGGACAGAGATGATGATTAAACATGGCAGTCCTGGCAGCCGGCCTGATCCTGAATCTCGTGAACCGGGCGCGGATGACGTCACCATGGATTACTTTCTTCAACAGTGGTGCCTGCAATGCATGTGATATCGATATTATTTCGTGCCTGATGCCCCGGTTTGATCTCGAGCGCTTCGGGATCCTTGCCAAGGGCTCCCCCCGTCATGCGGATATCCTGATTGTCACCAGCCATGTCACGCTGAAGCAGGCATCGCGCCTGCGTCGGGTCTGGGAGCAGATCTCGGAACTGAAACACGTCATCACCATGGGCGCCTGCGGTGCATCCGGGGGAGTATTCCACGGTCTGTACCACATGATGGACCGCGTAGACAAAGTAATCCCCATTGATGTCTATCTTGCCGGCCGTCCTCCTTGCCCGGACGAAATCATCACCGCGTTTGTCACCTGCCTGCACCTTCTCGAAGAGGATCCAGACCATGGCGGGAAGGAATGGCGGCAGAAGAAGCCCCTGTCGGGCATGGATACGAAGGGCTTCCCGGTGATACCATGACCAGTTCGGTTACAATCGACATCGTAAAAGAACGAATGAAGGAATTCTGGCCCGCAGAGCAGGTCCGCGTAAACCGTATCCTTGTAAAAACGATGCCGGACAAGATACACGATGCCATCGGGGCTGCGCAGACACTGCTCGGGTATAATCGGCTCATCACCATCAGTACCATGGACAATAGCGAAACGTTCGAACTCTTGTATAACCTGATCGCGCCCCACCGCATCATCATCACCCTTGCCATCAGTCTCCCCCGCTCGCAGCCGACCACGCCAACAGTCTCGGACATTCTCCCGCCGGCAGGTATCTACGAGCGGCAGATCCATGATCTTTCCGGTATTACCTTCGCAGGGAGCACCGGCCTGAAGAAGAACATCCTGAACGAAAATTGGTCCGGGGACGAACAACCTTTGCACAAGGAGTGGAAACACGGGCCGTATACATTTTACGGCGGCATAAACAGGGAGAGGAGCTAGATGCCCGACGTTGTCATACCCATCGGACCGCAGCACCCGGCCCTCAAGGAACCGGTGAATTTCCGGATTATCGCCGACGGGGAAAAGATCGTCCGCCTTGAACTCGACCTCTCATATAACCACCGGGGGATCGAGAAGGCCGCAGAACAGAGGGACTTCATCCGTGTCCTCCCCCTGCTGGAACGGGTCTGCGGTATATGCTCGCACTCCCACGCCACGGTCTTTGCCAAAGGGATAGAGGAGATCATGGGCCTTTCGATCCCCCCGCGTGCCCAGTACATCCGCACCATCATTGCGGAGCTGGAACGGATGCACAGCCACCTCCTCTGGCTGGGTGTTGCAGCACACGAGATCGGGTTTAATACCCTGTTCATGTGGATATGGCGCGACCGCGAGGCTGTGCAGGATACGCTCGAGGAGATGAGCGGGAACCGGGTCCACTATAATATGAACGAGATCGGAGGTGTCCGCTGTGATCTGACCGCTGCACAGGTCGATGCAGCCCTGTCCCGCCTGCCCGCCCTTGAGGAACGGATAAAAAAATACCTGGAGATGGTGAACAGCGAGGAGACCATGCTTATCCGGTTCCGGGGTGTCGGAAGGATGAGTAAAGAGGAGGCACTGAAGTACGGGGCGGTCGGACCTACGGCACGGGCGAGCGGGGTGGATTACGATGTCCGCAGGGACGACCCATATCTTGCCTACGCAGAGGTGCCCTGGAATGTCGTGACGGACACGCAGGGAGACGTATACAGCCGCACCCGTGTCCGTATCGGGGAACTGTGGGAGAGCGTGCAGATTGTCAGATACTGCCTGGAAAATATTCCGGCAGGACCGATCCGGGTTAATACTCCAAGGAATGCACCAAAAGGCGAGATCCTGTCGCGATACGAAGCCCCGCGGGGGGAGCTGGCCCATTTCATCCGGACGAACGGTACGGACAAGGCGGAGCGCCTTGATATACGTTCACCGACCCTGGCAAACTGGACTTCTGTTGCGATGTGCCTTGTCGGCCAGAACCTTGCTGACTTACCCGTGATCGTTGCCGCAATCGATCCATGCCTGGCGTGCACATCGCGACTGACGGTCGTGAACCGGGAGAACCGGTCGGGAGTTGTAGTGGTCCGGGCTTCACTCAACGGGAGCATACTTCCCGGCAGAGTGGATATGGAGAGACCATGACCGATCCCGTGTTTAACCATCACTACATCTTCCTGTCTGCATACGCCTTGTTCCTGTCGTTTCTGGACGGGAAGATCGTGGCCCGGATGCAGAACCGGGTTGGGCTGGGATCTGGGAAACGAGAAAAGAACCCGTATAGGATTTATTTTCTTTAAGGTTCTGCGTTTCCCTTGGGGTATCCGTGTTCTTGGTATAACCCTTTGATGGAGGTCGCTTGCATACTGCGATCTGGTTATATTTTTTTGTGAGGGTCTGCTCTCTTTCTTATGAGATATCTCTTGATAATCCGGTACGGTGGTACAGTATCCCGGAACTTCTCGATACGGGCGACCTTATAGGGGAAAATAAAGAATGTTCCCTGGTAGATCTTCTGTAAAAAACCCGCGATTGCCGGTCCTGCCAAATCATCCAGGTTATAATACGTGCGGAGTTCCCGTACGGTAATCCAGCATTCCTGCATACCCGATGTCTCCATGTACTGCTCCAGCAGATCAGGGACATCCGGAGAACGGGTCATGGCATGAAGGACGGTATCGCGTTTTTTTTAAAACCAGTTGCAGGGTATCTTTTCCGGCTCTTTGGCCCGTGGCAGCAGCAGGAACCTTTAAATTTTCTGGGAAGAGGGCAGGCATCCTGTTGGCTGGGAGAACCCTGGAGTGCCGGTGCTGTTTGTTACACGCGCAGGAGTGCTGGGTTGTATATTCGTTATCTTCGCCGGATTCGGGTATGTCACAGGATACTGGTAACATATTTTCTGGCATTTTTGCACCAACGATACGGTCACGTTTGATAATTACTCATATGCGCATAAATCACATAAAACCTTCCCCCACTTAACGGAATCATCAGAATATCGTCCCCCGGCTTTTCTTCCCTGTATTCATGTCCGCGCTGCTGAAAAGAAAGACGCATACCCTTCATTGCAGAGCACTCTTCCATGACTCCCTGGTTTTCTCTCACGGTTCCTGTTGCACCCATCACCTTTTTTGATGTTACTCTGGTCTTCGGTTCTTGTCCGGACAGGTAATATTTTTTCTGCCGATTGGTTTCATCCTGTTCCGGCATACTATTCCTTCAACAAACTCACGTTTTTTCAGGTTAATTTTTACTCATATGAGCGCAAATGGATCATACACGGGAAACTTCGTGATCAATACCGTTGCCAATATGCAGTATCCATAACCCGTATAGGGATGCACGTGCATACTGGAATGACCGTGAATTCCCTGGCACCCTGAATGGGGAGTGATCAGACAAGGAATAATATCAGGAAGGCAGGAAAAGCATGAAATTTGAAGAACAACCAATAATCCCAACCGAAACGCCCGATCTTATTCCGGCTGTTTACGCTCTCCGGAAGGAAGGATACCGGCTCGCTGCGATCAGCATGACCAAGCTCGGCGAGCAATTCCAGGTGGACTATTCGTTTGACCGGGTTTTTTCATTCCGGACACTACGATTGATCATCCCCCGGGGATCCGTGCTTCCCAGTATCAGCGGGATGTATTGGGCCGCATTCCCCTATGAGAACGAGATGCATGATCTCTTCGGGATTAGCGTTGCGGGGATTGCTGTTGATTACGAGGGAACGTTCATCCGGACTGCAATCAGATCCCCATTCAGCGTGGACGCCGACAAACCGGAGGAGGATGCATGTCTAAACAAATAATCGTTCCCTTCGGGCCGCAACATCCGGTGCTGCCGGAACCTATCCATCTCGACCTTGTGTTAGAGGATGAAACGGTGGTGGAAGCCATTCCCTCCATCGGGTATATCCATCGGGGGCTGGAAAAACTGGTAGAAAAACGTGAATTCCCGGAATATGTGTATGTTGCAGAACGGATCTGCGGGATCTGCAGTTTTATTCACGGTAGTACCTATGTGCAGGCAATCGAGAATGTCATGGGCATCGAAGTTCCCGAACGGGCGCTGTATCTTCGCATAATCTGGTCTGAATATTCACGGATGCACTCCCACCTCCTCTGGATGGGGTTGTTTGCTGATTCTTTGGGATTTGAAAACCTCTTCATGCAGTCCTGGCGACTGCGGGAACATATCCTTGACGATCTTGAGGCAACGACCGGGGGGCGGGTTATCCAGGGAGCCTGCAAGGTAGGGGGCGTCCGCAGGGATATTGAGAGCAGGAAACTCGACGAGATGGTCACGGGCCTGGAAGATCTCGAACACGAGATCAGGGAAATGAACAATGTTTTTTTCCATGACAGCTCGGTCCTGCACCGTACGAAAGGTGTTGGGATCGTTCCGGAAAAAGATGCCTATGAATTCGGTGCGGTCGGACCGACCGGACGGGGAAGCGGTATTGCCCAGGATGCACGGATGCTGGGGTATGCCGCATATGACCGGATAAACTTCAAACCAATTGTGGAAACCGGTGGTGACTGTTATGCCCGCTGTGTTGTCCGGGGAAAGGAACTGCTTACCTCCATTGATATTATCAAACAAGCGGTCGATAAAATCCCTGATGGACCGATTGAAGTGAAAGTGACGGGTTCACCGGACGGGGAGTGCTGGGCGCGGGCCGAGCAGCCCCGTGGTGAAGTGATCCATTATGTGAAGGGGAACGGGACCCGGCACCTGCTCCGGCACCGGGTCAGGACCCCGACCTTTGCCAACCTTCCGTTTCTGGTAAAAGCTCTGAAGGGATGCGAACTTGCTGATGTGCCGGTCATTGTACTCTCCATCGACCCCTGTATCGGGTGCATGGAACGATGAACGAAAGGGGGGACTCAGGTTTTTTCGCTGGCGATCCCTCCCTCTACCTCATGTGTACAGTGGTTTCATCCGCATTCCCTGATGCATAACTATTGATATTGGATATCCCCGTTTACCTTTTTTTGTGAGGGGCTGCTCTCTTCCTTATGAGATATCGCTTGATGATCCTCCGCTGAGGTATATCCACGACAATTTTTTCCATTTTCTCGACCCGGTAATGGCAGGAATAAAACGGGCCATTATAGATCCTGCGCAGGAATCCGGCAATTGCAGGTGCATACATTTCATCCAGCTGGAAATAGGCACGGAACTCCTGCACGGTAATCCACTGTTCCGACTCGCCATACTGCTCCATGTATCGTTCAAAAAGTTCAGGAATTTCTCTGTTACGTGCCATGATTATCCTCATGATACCCTGAATGGTATTTGCGGCGATGAAGCGGGGATGGAATTTCTGATCTTGAAGACTGGTATTGTATCATCTCCGCTTCACCAGATACTGGTTGGGTGTAATTTGGGAACGGGTGCGGGCTTTGATACGCTCGACACGGCGAACGACGAAGGGGAATTCCCGAAGCGGTTGATACATCAGCCTGCTGAAAAACGCCGCAATGATGTGACTGCGCTCTCTGGACAGACGAAAACGATCCCGGAATTCCTGCACCGTGACCCACCGCTGATCGCCCCCCGTTTCCTCCATATACTGCTCCAGTAACCCGGGAAGTTCATTAAAAGGATCTATTGGTATTCCATCATCTCTTTTTTCGGCATCCCCGGATGATTTTATTATATTCATGAATCTGGAACCTGTTCCTTTGCCAGGGGAAAAAACACTGGCAAAAATGCCAAAACGTTCTCACGGAATACCCTGCAGTTTTCTCACCCGGAAATATTATCCATTACCGCTGGTTTTTTCCGGAATCATGGAGTGCCTTCGTTGTGCAGGAGTATGTTCCTGGGTTGCCAGAAGATACCGGTATTTTTTGGGATCGGACGGGTTTTTTCCTGTTTCATGTTCAATTTTTACAACAATAAAGGGAAACCGGCCGAACGGCCCGACATTCAGCCGCCGCAGGAATGCGGAAACCGTGTTGCTCTGGTAGCGTGTGAGGCCGAAACGATCCCGGAGTTCATGCGCAGTTATCCACCGCTGATCGGTTGCGTTCTCCTCCATGTACGCTTCAAGCAGTTCGGGGATGCCCTGATATTTTTTCATAGTGGTACTCCACGAGTGTCTTCAGATAGTTCTCTGAAAATGGATTGCCTGGTTCAGGATTCTACCCGTTTTACCAGGTTTTTCATCACTTCGTCCACAGCCTTCCACGTGGGAGTATCGGCATGGCGGAGGACATACGGGCGCCCCTCGTCACCGGCTTTCACCATTGCCGGATCGAGCGGGATAGCGCCAAGGTAGGGAACCCCCAGGTCCCGGGCTGCTTTCTCGCCACCGCCCCTGCCGAACAGGTCGATGGTCTCCCCGCAGTGGGGGCAGATCATCCCGCTCATGTTCTCGATGATCCCGATGACGGGGAGTTCCAGTTTCTCGATGAATTTCACGGCCTTCACGGCATCAAGCACTGCAACGTCCTGCGGCGTGGTGACGATCACCGCACCCTGGACATTCGGGGCCAGCTGGATAATGGAGAGTGCCTCATCCCCGGTACCGGGCGGGAGATCCACGACAAGATAATCCAGCGCACCCCAGTTCACGTCAGCGAGGAACTGCTGGATAACCGACATCTTCATCGGCCCGCGCCAGATGACCGGCGAACTGGTATCAGGCAGCAGGAATGCCATCGACATGACCGAGAGGTTTCCCGAGACATGGACCGGTTCCATGTGTTTCTCCAGCACAGCCGGCCGCTGATCCTCGATACCCAGCATCTTGGGGATGTTGGGGCCATGGATGTCGAGGTCGAGAAGACCGACCTGCCTGCCATGGGCCGCGAGAGCAGAGGCGAGGTTGGTGGAGACGGTTGATTTGCCCACGCCCCCTTTTCCGCTCAGTACAAGAATTACATGTTTGACATCGATCTTTGCCTTCGGTGGCAGCCCTTTTGGGGCATGGGATGCACCCTTCGATTCCGGGTGACCTTCTTCTGAGTGTGGCGTCATAATAATCTGTATCGTGGGGTTACCTTTTAAAAGGAAACATCCGGGGTCTTGCCCGAATGTATGGCCTTATATTTTTTGGAACCGTGTGATGTTCTTCAGTTCTTTTCAGGAATGTGAACGTGATATCAGGAGTTAATGCCCACTGCACTCGTGGTCGGGACCGTGGGTGCAGCTGCTCTCGCCCTGTGCAATTTTTCCTTCCATGAAATCCCTGATGACGGTCTCGATCTTACCCCGTACTCCAAGGAATACTTCGATATTATTTTCGCAGAACAGGTCCACGGCGCGTGGGCCCATGCCGCCTGCGAGGACGTGCGTAACCTTGTGCGAAGCAATGAATGGCGGCAACTTTCCCGGCTCATGCCCGGGGCTCTCGAGAATTTCCTGTGATTTGATCTTTTTATTTTCGATAACGAACACTGCGTATTCAGTACAGTGGCCGAAATGCTCGGAGACGAAGTCTCCCTCTTTTGCGATTGCGACTTTCATGATACTAACCTCGAAAAAATATGATATCCCTGAAGACACCTGCCGCTCACCGGGTAATTACCGCATGATCGCGTTCCACCCATTTCTGGCACAGGTATCTCACCGGCACCGCTTCAGGTACCATAATTACTCATATGCGCATAAATGCTTAAAAACTTTGGTAAAGGCAACTTCAAAGATAGCGGCCCCCCTCCAAAACCCGATGTGATCCTTAGATACGATCATGAGATGAAGATTTTTTCATCGGGTCTCATCTATCACACTGTTGATGATCCCACCGACGAAGTGGCACATCTCCGTTACCGGTCATATATTTTTTCGCAATTCCTTATGGATTCTTTCCCCCTGTCCCTCGTTGGTGGTAATTCACAACTGGATGCCGGTGATCCTCCGTATTTCCCACCTTCTGGTATACAGCCCGGGAAGGATGTGCCGGGTTAACAGGAACACGCGGTCCTCACGATTCATTGTTCACCGGACCAATACATAAAAAAAGAGGGACGGGAGATAGTGAAAAACTATGTTTGTACCGACAAGGATCTTTTTCACGAAAGGTGTGGGTGTGCATAAAGACCGTCTTGCCTCCTATGAGCTGGCATTGCGCAGGGCCGGGATAGAAAAATGCAATATTGTAAATGTTTCGAGTATCTTTCCCCCCGACTGCAAACAGATCTGCAAATCTGACGGACTGGCCCACCTCCTTCCGGGAGGAATCACGTTCTGCGTGATGGCACGGAATGACACAAAAGAACCCAATCGCCTGATATCAGCGGCAATTGGTCTTGCCCTGCCGAAAGGAGCTGACGAATACGGGTATCTCTCAGAACACCATGCGTATGGGGAAACGCAGGAGAAGACCGGGGAATATGCTGAAGATCTTGCTGCAACAATGCTTGCTACCACTCTCGGCATTAAGTTCGATGCCGATCTTGCATGGCAGGAGCGCGAACAGATCTACAAGGCAAGCGGGAAAATAATCAGGACACAACACACCTGCCAGTCCGCGGAAGGGGATAAAAACGGCTGCTGGACAACGGTTATTGCAGTCGCAGTTCTTCTCTGAATGTCATTTTATTTTTCATTATTCCTGCGGTTTTTTTTTAAAAAGACAAAAACCCGAATATCTCTCTTCTTTCGCTCACCGTCAGGCCGCATGAATCGCCGACTCATGGATGTGCATGAAAACCGGGTGGTTGAACTCTTTCTTTACACGGTTCCGGAAATAAATGATCTATTAATAGATGGATTAAGCCCGTTTTGTTCACGTTTAAGAACCTGTCAAAGAGTCTGGTCGTGATCACGAAGAAATGCGTATACCCCAAAGCACGACAAGCAAATTGAAATAATTGCGCTTCTCGCAATAAACATGAATTTGACCGTTACAACCGTCTGCCCATTTGGGGATGGAGGACATCTGCAGGGGAATGTCGGACTCGGTTCACTTCGGCTTATAATATCCCCACTTCCCGAGTGCTTCGCTCAGTTCCCGCGCCTTCTTTGCTTTCTCGTCAAGCGTGATGCCTTCCTGCCAGGCCTCAATCGCCTGCATGGTTGCGATCGCACCCGCCCGCGTTCCCTTCGGGTGGCCGTGAATACCACCACTCACGAGCAGCACCAGTTCGGTGCCGTAGATGTCCAGCACTTCGGGAACAAGTCCGGGGTGCAGGCCTCCCGATGAAGCCGGGAACGCACTTTTTATCGAACCCCAGTTCTGGTCCAGCGCCATGTGCTCAACACCGTTGGTCTTCTTCTCCCGCAGCACATCGGCAATCAGCATGGCCTCCTTTTTCGTTCAACCAGTTTTTCCCACCGCGGTACCGGTATGGATCTGGCTGACACCGATAAGCCGCATTATCTTTGCGAGGAACTGCATGGTGAGCCCGTGTTTCCTGTTCCGGTCAAATGACGCATGCATGGCCCGGTGTGCATGGATCGCAAGGCCGAGATCGGAGCAGTAGTCCCGCATGGTCATGACGCCTGCCGTCCCCGTGACAATCACATCGATCATTGCAAAGTTCCAGCCATTGTCTGCCAGTAACTGCGCCCGCTTTTTCATGGTCTCTACATCTGCGGTGATGTTGAGATATGCGGACTTCTGCTCGCCGGTCTCTTGTATGGCCCGGTCCCGCAGTTTTGTCATGCACTCAACGCGGTCTTCGAACCGGTTGAACGAAAGCGAGGTCAGGTTCTCGTCATCCTTGACAAAATCAAACCCGCCCATCCAGGTCTCGTAGGCAATATCTGCATGTTCCTGTGCTGAAAAGCCAACCTTGGGTTTTGCCACTGCACCGGTAAGCGGGCGGTTGTAGATATTCATCATCTTCCGGATGCCCTCGTTGCCAAAGTGCGGGCCTTTAAAATGCCGGATATATGCAGGCGGGAACGAGACGTCAATCAGCCGCAGGTTTTTGAGCGCCTTCATGCCAAAAATATTGCCTGCAATCCCGCTGAGTAACTGCACTGCATTGCCCTCTTCCCACAGAGCAAGCGGGTACGCGATCTTCGTGTAGTTTCCCTCGATCTCAAACACGGTTGCCTGCAGTTTTTTCATCAATGGGGGCATAGTGAAGAGCGTTGTCCATGTTCCCGTAGAACTCTCCGATGCGATCCGCCCGGCTGCTTCTTCTGCGCTGATGCCTGCTGCCGGTTCGAAATAATAGAGGCAGACAAGTTCATTGCGTGCGGGAGTATATCCGGGATTTACAAATTCCTTGTACCAGTCAATAGCCATAAAAACACCATTACCCAACAAAAGGGAGGATGATCAATAATCCTGCACGTGTGGCAGGGTTACATAAATCATCCGCTTTTACGATCCAAACCCCTGGCTACCCGTGACGATCATGTACAAACGGGCATTCGGGGTATCTTTTTTTTATGCTCTTTTCTCGTGCTCTGCTCCCTGCACAGTTATCCCACGGCATGGCCTCCGGGACTCTCGTGCTCCGCACCACGAACCATCATTGCTTTTTTGCGGGTTCTGGTGGGGATTCTGCATTCCCTCGTCTGCGTCGCTTTGCTCCCTGCTGGTTGCCCATTCCTCTTCCCGTCAGCGGACCTTTTCCCTGAGGTCCCGTTCCATCTTTTCCCGGCATTGATACTCTCCTGGTACCTGTTCTGGCACCATATTCACTCATATGCGCATAATTATTTAAACCACGTGGCTGGAAACAGATTTTGTAAAGAGGGGGTGCAATCCCGAATCCAACGGAGTGCAGGAGAGCATACGATGGTGCAGGTTAACCAATATTGTGATGACGTCTTTCAGCCCCAGATCGGATCGTCGCCAAAATGAGCCATCCAAAATTCCCGGGAATCGTAACTGGTTCCCTTTCGGATATCCTCAACCTGAAACGATAACTCATAGTTCATGCCGTACTCCACAAGGATGTCGTAGGCCTCTTTTATCCGGATGAAGGTTTCATGGGAAAGGGCCGGATCGTGCTGCGAGACATCCGGGTGCCACTCTTTGGCCAGTTCACGGAACCGTACATGGATGCCGTTCAGGCTCGCCCTTTCGGCGATGCCAAGCACTTCAGCAGCTTCGGGAACAGACATGGAGGATCGGGCTGTCATCGGTGGACTGTAGGTGTGCGTATATGATAAAAATAACCAAGATTATCCGGCCTGAAGCTTGTCACCCGGTCCGGTGATGCGGGAAATTTCCTTTTCTCCTGACAGGACACAGAACCCGTGTTCCCGGGTTGTGACTTCAACACCTGAAAATCCCGCTTCATGGAGTTTTTGGATTACCTCATCTGAAGAGTGAAATCGTGCATGGCGCAGAAATCTCCCTTTTTCCGGTTCTGCACGGTAATGCCGTAAGATCTCCCCGTCCCGTTCTATGAACCCCAGCACGATACTTCCCGACGGTGTGAGGACACGGAACCCTTCCCGCAGGACTTTGGTCATATCGTCAAGAAAACAGATGACCGTCATCATCAGGACATAATCAAACGATCCCCCCCGGTATGGCAGGTGCTCACCAATTCCGATGGCAACCTCAACCCCCCTGCGCTTTGCCATTTCTGCAAGGGGGAATGAGGGATCGATACCGCAGCGGATACCCAGCGGTGCGGAAAAGCGCCCTGATCCGACACCGATTTCAAGCCCGTGCCCCGCTGACGGGACGGCCTTGCCGAGCAGCCGCAGTTGCGCATGGTAGACCTCCGCATGGTCATCGAACCAGCGGTCATAGTCTGCAGCAAAGACCTCAAAAATCCGGCGTTTTGCGGTCATGTACTTCCGTCCCCACGACTGCCCAGACGGATCTTCATCTTTGCTTTCAGACTATCTTCTATCCCTTTTAGTTGTATTATTCCGGCAGGCCCCTGCCGGGAATAATACAGGAGCAGGTGGAAATAATCCCCGGTAAGATCCTGGAACTCCTTTTTGTATCGCACCTCAACAGTGCTGTCCCCCATAAACCCCTTGATGGAAATGAACAGCTCTTTTTCAAAGGAGAAATAGGGTTTTCTGAGGTGGTCCAGGTACCGGACCGTGCCAAAATTTTCCAGGAATTTCAGGAAACTATCGGTCAGCGGTTCATCGAGCACGTACTCTTTCATGAGCGAGCCGTCAACGCAGACCTTTGTCTGGATGGACTTAACGATGCGCACTTTCTGCCACCTCCCGGATCGCATCGGTGGCAATACGGCATTCTTCCATGGTTGTGAACCAGGAGAAACTTGCGCGGACACACCCGCTGCCCCCATCGATGCGCTGGTGGATGAGCGGGGCACAGTGAAGGCCGGTCCGGGTTATTACATTGTACGCCCGTGCAAGGATGAAGCCGACTTCAGCGTTATCGATGCCGTCGATGGAGAATGATACGATCGGGAGATCCGGTGATTCGTTGTAGAGGACAATCGTATCCGTTTTTTTCAGTGCCTGTATGAACGATTGTGTCATCTCGCGGCTTTTTCGTTCGATCGCGGCAAGACCAACCTCTTCAATAAACCGGACCCCGGCGTAGAGCGATGCGATACCGGGATAATTGTGTGTGCCTGATTCAAATCGTGTCGGCATTTCCATTGGCTGCCTGAGCGATTTGGAATCCGATCCGGTTCCTCCCTGTTTTGTGATGGTGATTGCCGTCGGGTCGGGAAGATAAAAACCGCCGATACCCGGAATACCGAAGAGCGCTTTGTGCCCGGTAAAGACGAACGCATCAACCGGCATGCAGGTAAGATCGATGGGGATATGCCCGGCGGTCTGGGCGCCATCAACGATGAAGAAGATATCATTCGCCCGGAGATACTCGGCGATAGGTTTTATGTCCTGCACTGAGCCGAGCACGTTGCTCCCCTGCGTCATCACGACAAGGCGCGTATCCGCGCGTATCGCCTCTTTAATCGCTGCGAGACGGACCTGGTGATCGGTAAAAGGTACGGTTGTCAGGGTGAGTGCGCCATTTATCTCCAGTGTATGGAGTGGGCGGAGCACGGAGTTATGCTCAAGTTCCGTAGTGATGGTATGAAAGGGAGCGGTTGTATTCCGGGTGAAACCATGGATCAGCAGGTTGAGGGAATCCGTTGCATTCTGGGTGAATATAATGTGATCGGGTTTTTCAGCGTGAAAAAAACGGGCAAGTGTTTCCCGGGCAGCGGCCGGGTAATCAATTGCACCCCCGGCGGTTGTCCTGCCCTGTTCGAAGTACGGGTTCTTCAGGGATTGTGTAACTTCAGCGATGACCCCGGGGGGTTTTGGCCAGGAGGTTGCCGCATTGTTCAGGTAGATAAGTCTATCAGGTTCTTTCTGCGGTATGGGTTCCATGGCAATCCCTGTAGGTATAGTAAAGATCTTTTCACGCTGCAATAACTTCATCGATTAAAAAAAATTGAAGGGGCACGTCCGGTTTTTTATCTCCGGGTCCATTTCCCCATCGCTGATGGATACCTGCATCAGGTTACTGTTCAACAATTTCGCGAGCCCCGACCCGTTACCTGCCGAGGAGTCTCTTTTTTATCAGCACGGCCACGTACGCTGCCGCACTTACGAGGATGATGGTTGCACCTGAAGGGATGTTCAGGTACGCCGAAAGAAATATGCCCATGGTGGTGAAGGCAATCCCGAGAAGGACTGCATACACCATCATGGTCTTAACCTGTGCGGTGCACTCCCGGCTGATGGCTGCCGGCAGCGTGAGGAGGGCGATGACGAGAATGATCCCGACCACCTGGATGAGCATAACGACCGTGAGAGCGATGAGCACCAGCAGGATTAGCAGGAGCCGCTCCACGGGCAGGTTGATCACCGTGGCATATTCCTGATCGAAGGTGACCGCAACAAGGTCATTGAAGAGGAGCGCTACCGTGATGACGATGACTGCGACCAGCACCAGCATGAGCAGCAGGTCTCCCTGCGGCACCAGCAGGATATTCCCGAAGAGGTACCCGAAGAGGTCGGGGGCAAAGCCGGGGGTCAGGTAGATGAAGAGGATCCCAAGCGCCATGCCGGTTGCCCAGACTGCGCCAATCAGCGTGTCCATGTGCTGCTCTGCCCGCTGTTCGAGTTCGCCCATCGTCAGTGCCGCCCCAACGGTAAACC